>Ga0070730_10004305_pt1 | contig 12541 bp, 8 predicted proteins | sample Coa_R1_3_FD_66447 | JGI IMG/M metagenome (GOLD analysis project Ga0070730, IMG submission 66447) | Surface soil microbial communities from Centralia Pennsylvania, which are recovering from an underground coalmine fire - Coalmine... | ecosystem: Environmental > Terrestrial > Soil > Unclassified ... | reverse complement strand
GGCGACCCCCGCGCTCAGCCCGACGGCGGCCCCGCCCAGCCCGATCCCCCCGACCGCCACCCTGCCCGGGGCCACCCCCCCGGCGTCGCCCACCCCCGCCGGCCCTAGCCCCACTCCCTGTCGCCTGACGTTTACCGATGTGACCCCGGCGGAGTATTTCTACACGCCGGTGCGCGACCTGGCCTGCCGGGGGGTCATCAGCGGCTATGCCGACGGCACGTTCCGGCCCTACACGCCGACGACCCGCGCTCAGCTGGTCAAGATCGTCGTGCTCGGCTTCGCCACGCCGCTCGTGACGCCGGTCGGGGGGGGCTATCGCTTCGCCGATGTGCCGCCCGGCCAGCCGTTCTTTACCCTGGTCGAGACGGCGGCGGCGGCGGGGCTGGTGAGCGGCTACGGCTGCGGGGGCCCGGGTGAGCCGTGCGACGCGGCGGGCCGGCCGTACTTCCGCCCGTATGCCCCGGTCACGCGCGGGCAGTTGGCCAAGATCACGGTGGGGGCCGCCGGCTGGGTGCTGCTCGCCCCGCCCGCGCCGGGCACCTTCACGGATGTGCTCCCCGGGACGGCGTTTTACGGTTTCGTCGAAACGGCCTACTGCCACGGGGTGGTGAGTGGCTACGCCTGCGGGGGGCCGGGGGAGCCTTGCGACGCGGCGGGGCGGGCCTATTTCCGCCCGGGAGGGCCGGCCACCCGCGGGCAGATCGCCAAAATCATCTATTTCGCGATCGCGGAGCCCGTCACCTGCCTGGGGTCGGCGGGCGCCCCGCCCCGGTAGGGCCGCGCTGCTGGGGTGTCAACCCCCCCGGCCCCGCGCGGGGCGGGGGCGGGGCCCGGGGGCGCCCCGATCCGCATTCGGGGCGGGGGAGCCGATAAGAAGCCGGAGCCCCACGCGACCGCCGGGGGGGAGCGTGTACTCAATTATGGCTATTCGGAAAGGACACTCCCATGCATCGACCGCAGCTTCTCCGCGTGAGCACCCTCCTGGTCCTCTTCCTGGGCCTGGGACTCGCCACCCCGTATGGGGGCCGCGCGCAGACCAATGACTCGGAGCGGGTGCTGGTCACGCTGAGCGATGGCAGCCAGGTGGTCGGCAACGTGACGACGGGGCAGGTCGACTACCGCGCCGCCGGCCAGCCGGCGGTCGTGCTCTGGACGGGGGCGCCGGAGACGACCAGCTCGTGGTCGGCGAGCCCGGACGGGCGCTGGATCAGCTGGATCGTCCTGGTCACCAGGGATAACCCGACGCAGGAGAGCCTGACGCTCTGGGAGCGCGCCAGCCACCAGGCGACTACGCGCACCTCCGACCAACTGGGCTTCCTTCCGGCGTGGGACGCCGGGGACGCGGCGACGGCGTGGAGTCCGAGCAGCCAGCGGCTGCTGGTGATGGGCGTGACGACGGGCGATCCGCCGTACCAGTCCCAACTCTACGGGGTGGGGTTGACGGGCGCAGGCGCGGTGGTGGTACCCGCGTCGGCCACCCGCGACCTCCTGATGCCCCTCGCCGTCCTTGGCGATGACCGGTTCTACTACCTCCACACCGCCCCGGCGGCCAGCTGGGAGCAGTTGTGGTTCCACGCGCCACCCGGTCCCGACCAGGAGCTCACCGCCTGCGCCCCGTGCGACATCGTGGTGCAAGGCGGCCAGATCATCCAGGAAGTGTGGGATTTCACCAGCAGCCAATATCAGATAATCCATCGTTGGGATCTGGCGACCGGGGCGCCGGTACCGGACGCGCTGCCGGGGACGGGGGCGGGGGGCAGCGTGACCTTCCCGGCCACGGGACAGACGCTACGGGGGTTGTTCCTGCCGTACTGGACGGACCACGGGGGCCTGGCCCAGCAGGGCTACCCGATCTCCCCGCTGCTGACCGAGGTCAGCCCACTGGACGGCCAGGCGTATACCGTGCAGTATTTCGAGCGCGCCGTGTTCGAGCTGCACCCCGAGAACGCCGCACCGTACAACGTCTTGCTCAGCCAGTTGGGCACGTTCCGCTACCACGCGCTCTACCCGCATGGGGCGTCCGGCCAGCACCCCGCGCCGGGCGGTACCTATATCCCGCAAACCGGGCATACGCTGGGCGGGGTGTTCGCGGCCTACTGGCAGAGTCATGGCGGGCTGGCCCAGCAGGGCTACCCGATCAGCGATGAGTTTCGCGAAGTCAGCCCGCTGGACGGCCAGCCCTACACCGTGCAGTATTTCGAGCGCGCCATGTTTGAGTGGCACCCGGCGAACGCGCCGCCATATAACGTGTTGCTGGGCCAGCTGGGCACCTTCCGCTACCGCCAGCTCTACCCGCCCGCGCCCTAACCCCGCGCGGCGCGGGCCTGGTGGGCGCCGCCCGAGTCCGTGGCGCGCGTCTTGCACGCTCCCTTCCGGCGCCAACGACTGGCGCCGGGAGGGAGATAAGGTCGATGGATGCAGGGACGACGAAGGCCGAGCTGCTGGGTATCCTGGCGGCCGAACACGCGGCGTGGCGGGCGCTGCTGGACGCGATCGGCGAGGATCGCATGCTGCTGCCTGGGGCCGCCGGGCCGGGGTGGACGGTCAAGGATGTCACCGCCCACCTGACCGCCTGGCGCGAGCGATCGTGCGCTCGCTTGCAGGCCGGGCTGCAGCACACCGCGCCCGCGCCGCCGCCGTGGCCGGCCGAGCTCGACGAAAACGCCCCGGGCGGGGTCGCCCAGATCAACGCCTGGTTCGAGCAGGCGGCCCGGGATCGGCCGCTCGCGGCCGTGCTACAGGAGTCGGAAGCGGCCTGGCAGCAGCTGGCGGACCTGGTGCGCGCGCTGCCCGAGGCCGATCTGCTGGAGGCGGGCCGCTTCGCCTGGCTGGGCGGGGCGCCGCTCGCGGCCGTGCTCCACGCCTCGCTCGCGCACCTGCACGAGCATATCCATATGCTGGCGATTCAGGGGTGGCTGGCGGCCCGGAGTCGGACCGCGTAGGCGGCCCGGGGCGCGCTACTCCCGCCCAGCGGATGTGCTATACTCCCAATGTGGATTTCGCTGCTGCCCCGGGGAGTCGCCGATGCTCGTTCCTCTGACCAGTCGCCAACTGCGCCAGTTGCACGAAGCGCTGCTCGCTGCGTTCCCTAACGAGGATGCGCTTCAGCTCTTGGTCCGCTTTGAGCTGGACCAGAACCTCCACTTCCTCGTAAAGAGTACGTTGCTGCCCAATAAGGTGCTGGAGCTGATCGACTGGGCCCAGGCGCAGGGCAAGTTGGAGCAACTCATTCAGGGCGCCCAGAACACAAACCCGGACAACCCCAAGCTCAAAGCGTTCGTCGAGCAGTTAGCGACGGCATCGGCAACGCCGCCGGCCCGGCAGTCCGGGCCGGCGGCGGACGCTCCGGCCCAAGGGGCCGTCCCGGCGGCCCCCGTCCCTCTCGCCCACTCCAACGCAGTATATGTCCTTGAGCCCCTCGCCGACTCCTCTCCAGCGGCCCGGCCGGATGGGTTTCCCAAGTGGCGGGCACTGCTGAGTGACGTAGAGAACGCGCAGTGTACGCCGATCCTCGGGCCCGGGCTGTTGGAGCCGCTACTGGGGTCGTCGCGCGAGCTTGCCCACCGCTGGGCGCAGAGTTTTCGCTTTCCGCACCCGGCCGATCAGTCTGTGGATCTGCCCCAGGTCGCTCAATACCTCGCGACGATCGAGAATCCGAATACCTTGCGCACCGAATTCCGCCGCTACCTGACCGCCGAGTTACAGACGCGCTACGGGGATCTTATTCCGGCGGCGGAGCATAGTGCCCCGCCGGATGATCTGCTGCGCTTGGCCGCCGCCGGGTATTGGGGTCCCGATCCTGCCGCCCCGTATGCGGTGCTGGCGGCCCTGCCCTTCGCGCTCTATATTACCACCAACCCCGACCCGCTCCTGGCCGACGCCCTGCGGGCGGTGGGCAAACAGCCACAGATTGAGCTTTGCCGCTGGACGCAAGATGGGCGTTGGCCCCGGTCCATCTACGAGACCGAGCCCAGCTATGAGCCCAGTGTGCCCCGGCCCCTGGTGTATCACCTGTTCGGCCGCTTGCCCCACCCCTTTTCGCTCGTGCTCAAAGAAGATGATTACTTCACCTATCTGGTCAATATGGCCCATAACCAGCGGCAAGTGCCCTCGGTGATCCAAGCCGCGTTGGCCGATAGTGCGCTGCTCTTCCTGGGCTTCCGTGTGGAGGACTGGAGCTTTCGCGTGCTCTTCCACAGCCTGATTGGGCAGGAAGGATCCGCCCGCCGGGGCCGGTATACGCATGTCGCCGTGCAGCTCGATCCCCAGGCCGCGCACGTCTCGGAGCCGGAAAGCACGCGCCGCTACCTCGAAAGCTACTTCGGCGCGGCGGCCGTCACCATCTACTGGGGCCGCGCCGCCCAATTCCTGCAAGACCTTCAGGCCGCCTGGGCACGCTACCACGCGGAGGAGGCGGGCCGCTGATGGTCGCGCCTGCTGCCCCTCCCAACCCTTATGTGGGGCCGCGGGCCTATGAGCCGGGCGAGCAACTCTACGGGCGGACTCGTGAGCTCGCCGAGTTGCGCAACCTGCTGATTGCCAAGCGGATCGTCCTCCTCTACTCGCCCTCAGGAGCGGGCAAAACGTCGCTGATCCAGGCAGGATTGCTGCCCGAACTGGCGAAACGGGAATTCCGCGTGCGGCCGGTGATGCGGGTAGGCACGGTTCCCCCAGAGGGCGTACCCGCCGGGGCGAATCGCTACACATTGAGCATGCTCTTAGCGCTCGAACAGGACCGGCCGGCGGGGGATCAACAGCCGCTCGCCGCATTGGCGCGGCTGAATCTGGCGACCTACTTGGACCAGCGGGGGGCCGCGGAGGGCGCGGCCGATGAAGTCCTGATCTTCGACCAGTTCGAAGAGGTGCTGACCCTCGACCCGACCGATCAGGCGGCCAAGGCCGCGTTTTTTGCCGGGGTGGGCGATGCCCTGCGGGACCGGCGCCGCTGGGCGCTATTTGCGCTGCGGGAGGACTACCTGGCGGGGCTGGACCCCTATCGCGACTCCTTGCCCGGGGCTTTCGGCACCACCTTTCGGCTCGACCTACTGGGGCCGGGGGCCGCGCGTCAGGCGATCCAGGCACCCGCCCGCGCGGTGGGCGTGGACTTCACCGACGCGGCCGCGCGCAAGCTCGTGGAGGATCTGCGGCGGGTCCAGGTGCAGCGCCCGGATGGCACAACCGCCGAGCAGCCGGGCCCGTGGGTCGAGCCGGTGCAATTGCAGGTCGTCTGCCGGGGTCTCTGGGAACGGCGCCCCCCCACGGCGACCACGATCGCCGAAACCGACGTGACCGGGGTGGGGAGCGTCGATACGGCCTTGGCCGCCTACTACGCCGCGCAGGTCGCGGCCGTGGCCGGGGCGGCGGGCATACCCGAGCGGTGGGTCCGCGATTGGTGTGCGGCGCTGATCACGGCGAACGGCATTCGGGGGCAGGTGCTGCGGGCGCCGGAAACGAGCGGCGGCCTGACGAACCGGGCCATCCAGGGACTCGTCGATGCCCACCTGGTACGGGCGGAGGAGCGGCGGGGGGTCACCTGGTATGAACTGGTGCATGACCGGCTGATCGGGCCGCTGCGGACCGACAACGCCCGCTGGCGGGAGACCCACTACAGCCTGCTGCAGCGCCAGGCGAACCTCTGGGCGGACCAGGGCCAGCCCGCGGGCCTACTGCTGCGTGGGGCTGAATTGCGGGACGCCGCGCACTGGGCCGCCACCCACACAGCGGAAATGAGTGCCACCGAGCACGAGTTGCTAGCGGCCAGCCAAGCGGTCGCTCGCGCCCGGAACCGCAACCTCCGCCTGGGTGCTGGCCTGGGCTTGCTCTTCCTGCTGTTCTTCCTCGCCATCATTTGGTCGGCCATCAGCGCCAGCAGGAGTGCCGATCGTGCCACCCAGGCCCAGGCGACGGCGGAGGTGGCCCGCAATCAGGCGGATACTCAGGCTCAGCGGGCGGATGCCGAACGGATTATTGCGGATCAGGCCGCGGGGACAGCTATTGCGGAAAGTACACAGGCGGCCCAGGCGGCAGAGCGGGCCGAACAGCAACAGGCAACTGCGGTAGCCGAGCGTAGCCGCGCGAACACCCAGGCGGATCTCGCTAACACCCAGGCCAACATCGCCACGTCCCGCCAACTAGCCGCCCAGGCGATCTCGCATCTGGACGATCAACTCGATCTCGCCGTATTATTAAGCCTGGAAGCCACGGCCGTCACGGACACGCTGGAGGCGCGCCTCAGCTTACGCTCCGCCCTGGAGTATAGCCCATACTTAACCGCGTTCCTTCCGGGCCATGCCTTGAGTGTCCAAAGCGTGGCCTTCAGCCCGGATGGGCGAACTTTGGCGTCCGGCAGTTATGATGGATCAGTTCGCCTTTGGGATACGCGGACCCATACCATGCTGGGTCCGCCGCTACCCGACCAGCTAGGCGGCGTCGAGAGTGTCGCTTTCAGTCCCGATGGCCGCCTTCTGGCCGCGGCGAGCCAGGATTCTAACATCCGCTTGTGGAATGTCGCGTCCCATCAATCCCTGGGTCCGCCGCTGAGGGGACACAAAAACTGGGTCACGTGTGTCGCGTTTAGTCCCGATGGCCGGACATTGGCTTCCAGCAGTTACGATCACACAGTGATCCTGTGGGATGTGGGGACTCGGCAGCCCTTAGGTCCGCCGCTGATCGGGCACAGCGAGGCCGTAAACAGCCTGGCTTTCAGCCCCGACGGGCACATCCTCGCCTCCAGTGGGGTCGACCGCACCATTATCTTATGGGATGTAGCGAAGCGCCAACTCCTTAGCGCGCTGCCCACGGCGCACCAGGACACCATAACCAGTGTGGCCTTCAGCCATGATGGGCAGAAGCTGGCATCCAGCGGGTTCGATGGCACCCTTATTTTGTGGGATATTGCGGCGCCGCGCCCCCTCGGTCTCCTACTGGCTAAGCAAGATCAGCCCCTGTACAGTGTGGCGTTCAGCCCGGATGATCAGATCTTAGCCACCGCTAGTGGGAACCGCACGATCAGCTTATGGGACGTGGCTACGCATAAGCCCCTCCGGGTTCCGCTCACCGGCCATAGCCAGTCCGTGCATACGCTGGCCTTCAGCCCCGATGGGCGTTCGCTGGCGTCCGGGGGCGACGATCATGACATCATTTTGTGGAACTTACGCGCCCCTGGGCCGCTGGGGCCCCCGCTCGTCGGCCACGCGGGATCAGTCAATACGGTGGCCTTCAGCCCGGACGGTCGCGTTCTGGCCTCGGGCGGAGCAGATAAAGTGATTATCCTCTGGAACGTGGCGACTCGCCGGCCGCTCGGGTCCCCGCTGCTCGGGCATACCGATAGTGTAACCAGCATCACCTTTAGCCCGGACGGCCGCATCTTGGCGTCGGGGAGTATAGATAAAACGATCATGCTGTGGGACGTGGCCGCCCGCCGGCCGCTCGGGCCCCCGCTCGTCGGGCATACCGATGCCGTGACGGCCCTGGCCTTCAGTCCTGATGGTCACATCCTGGCCTCTGGTAGCGCAGATCAAACGGTCCGACTGTGGAACGTCGCAACGCAGAGTCAGGACGGGCCCCCGCTTACTGGGCACACGCAAAGTGTCCTGAGCGTCGCGATTAGCCCGAACGGACAGATGGTTGCCTCGGGTAGTGCCGACTGGACCATCCGACTCTGGAACCTGACCACGCGCCAACCCCTGGGCCTGCCCCTGGCGGGCCAGAACCTGAGTGTCGGTAGTGTAGCTTTTAGTCCGGATAACCGCATCCTGGCGGCGGGGGGCTGGGATTGGACGATCAGTTTATGGAACCCGAATACCGCACGCCGGCTGGGGCCGCCCCTTACAGGCCATCAAGGACGGGTAACAGGGGTCGCCTTTAGCCCCGATAACCGGACGCTGGCTTCGAGTAGTTTTGATCGGACGATCTTTCTTTGGGACGTGGGGACAGGTCGGGCGATGGGCTTACCGCTCACTGGCCACCAGGATCGGGTCAACGCTGTAGCCTTCAATCCGGATGGCAGTACCCTGGCCTCCGGGAGTCGAGATGGCACGATTCTGCTATGGGATAGCGCCGCGCTGGCCCAACTGCCCTCGGCATGCGCGGTGGTCAACCGTAACCTGACTGCTGCGGAGTGGGCGCAATACATGCCCGCGGGTCTCCCCTATCACACAACCTGTGCCTCCCTACCCGGTCCATAATCCGCTGCCGCTACTTATGGTATAGTAGCGGCATGGAGAATTTGGGGTCAGGACGCACGGGCCGCTGATGGCGCCCGCCCAGGTGGACGTCGCCGTCGTCGGCGGGGGCCTCGCCGGCCTGGCTACGGCGTATTACTTGCTGCCGCCCGCCCCGGCCGGCCGGGCGCACAGCGTCGTGGTCTTGGAGCAGGCGGCGCGGCCGGGCGGCAAAGTCGTGACCGCGCGCGACGGCGGCTTCGTGATCGAGGGCGGCCCCGACTCGTTTATCACGCAGAAGGCAGACGCCTACACGCTCTGCCAGGAGCTGGGCTTGGGCGACCAGTTGATCGGCACGAACGACGCCCGGCGCAAAACCTATGTGCTGGCCGGCGGTCGGCTGCACCGCTTGCCGGAGGGGCTGCTGCTGATCGTGCCGACCCGGGCCGGGCCGCTGCTGCGCTCCGGGCTGTTCAGTCCCGCGGGGAAGCTGCGCCTGGCGCTGGACCTGCTGCTGCCCTGCCGCCGGGCTACCGGCGACGAGAGCCTGGCCGCCTTTGCCGGCCGCCGGCTGGGGCAGGAAGCCGTCGACAAGCTGGTGACGCCGCTGTTGGCCGGGATCTACACGGGCGACCCCGCCGGCCTGAGCCTGCAGGCCACCTTCCCCCAGCTGGCCGAGCTGGAGCGCCGGCAGCGCAGCCTGATCCTGGGCATGCGTGCCCGCCAGCGCGAGGCGCCCGCCGCCCCGGCCGCCGCCGCGGGGCGCCCGACCAGCACGTTCCTGGCCCTGCGCGACGGGATGCAGGGCCTGGTCGACGCCCTGGCCGCCCATCTGGGGCCGGAGGTGATCCGCACGGGCCGCCAGGTCGCGAGCCTGGCGCGAGACACCGGGGGCCGCTACCGGCTGCACCTCACGGACGGCACGACGGTGACCGCCGCGCAGGTCGTGCTGGCCACCCCGGCGGCGGTCGCGGCCGCGTTGGTGGCGCCGCTCGACGCCGCGCTGGCCGCGGGGCTCCGCGCAATCCGCACCGTCTCCAGCGCGACGATCTCCCTGGGCTACCGGGCGGCCGACCTGGCGCGGCCGCTCGACGGGTTCGGCTTTGTCGTCGCCGCGCGGGAGCCGACGCCACTGCTGGCCTGCACCTGGACGTCCAGCAAATTCGATCACCGCGCCCCACCGGAGCACGTGCTCCTGCGGGCGTTCGTGGGCGGCGCTCGCGACGAAGCCCGAGCCGCCCTGCCCGACGCCGAGCTGGTCCGCCAGGTACGCGCGGAGCTGGCCCGGCTCCTGGGCATCCGAGCCGCGCCGGTCCTGACCCGCATCTACCGCTGGCCGGCGGCCAATCCCCAGTATGCCGTCGGCCACCTGGACCGGGTGGCGCAGCTGGAAGCGCGCGCCGCCCAGGCCATGCCGGGCCTGTTCCTCACCGGCAGCGCTTACCGCGGGGTCGGCCTCCCTGACTGTATCAAGAACGCCCGCCAGACTGCCGCGCAAGTGACCCGCAGCCAGGCGACGCCTGGCTGACGGAATGGACTATTTTATGAAGGAGGGGACTCTATGACCGTGACATCGCTGATCCAGACCCAACGCGCCGTGCGGGAATTTACCGCCGCGCCGGTGAGTGAAGAGCACATCCGGGCCATCCTCAACGCCGGGCGCCGGGCCCAGAGCTCGAAGAACAGCCAACCCTGGCAGTTTATCGTGATCCGCGACCGGGCGACATTACAGCAGCTGGCGACGTGTGGCCAATATGCCGGCCACCTGGCGGGGGCAGCCTTTGCCATCGCTCTCGTCTCCGCCGCCGAGGCGACGTTTGACCTGGGCCAGGCGGCGGCGTATATGCAACTCGCCGCGTGGGAGCTGGGCATTGGCTCGTGCATCGCCGCCATGTGGGAGCCGGACAAGGCCCGCGCGATCCTGGGCATCCCGGCTGGCCACCACTTTGACCTGGCGATCTCCTTCGGCTACCCCGCCCCGCGCCCCGACCAGCCGGCCGGGCTCAGAAAAGGCGGCCGGCGCTCTCTCGACGAGGTGGTCCGCTGGGAGCATTGGTGAGTCGCGCGGTCTGTTGACCCCGGCAAGATCTTACGGCGCGGGCTAGTCGCGCGGGAGCGGCGCCGCTAGCGGGGAGGAACAGCAATGGAAAAGGTCATTGCCGGTAACCTGATGCGCTTGATCCTCGACGCGTTACGTGAAACGAGCGGCCCCCAATTTCGGGCGATCATGCGCCAGGCGGGCTGGGAGGAGTATGCCGATCACCCGCCGCCCGACAGCGACGAGCCGATCGCCTCCCTGGAGGATTTTCTGCGGCTCACCCAGACGATCTACACGATGCTGGGGGAGGATCTCTACCGCCTCCATCAGCGGAATACCGGCCTGAAGATCGCCGAGGGGGCGATCCAGGGGCCGTGGGGGGCCCAGATCCGCGCCGCGGCGCTGGTCGTACCCCACGACCAGCGGTTGGGCTGGTATGTCGGCGAGTACGCGGGCTATATGGCGAAAGCCGGCGTGCATTACACGATCCGCGAAGAGCCGGCAGCCTGGCACATGACGCTGGCCCACTGCCCGGCCTGCCCGGGGATCGCGGCGGCCAAACAACCGATCTGTACGGGAATCGTGGTCTTCATGAAAAAAGCGGGCGACCTGGTCATGGAACGGCGGCTGCAGGTGGCAGAAGTCGCCTGCCATGCGGTGGATGGCGCGGCCTGTACCTTCGCCCTGTATAAATAGCCGGCCCCGGCCGCGCCCGCCGCGGGATCAGCGCCGGCGGAAGAGCTGGAGCGGCTGGCCCGGGCCGCGGACCTCGGCCGCCTGGCGCTGGAAGGCCAGGATACTGACCTGGGCGGCGAGATTCTTGGCCACGATGCGGAAAGCGGCCGTCTCGGCCGAGTCGGGCGCATCGACGGTGATCGGCTTGCCGGTGTCGCTGCCGGTGCGGATCTGCAGGGTCAGCGGGATCTCGCCGAGGAAAGGCACCTCCAGGGCCGTCGCGGCCGCGTGCGCGCCGCCATGGCCGAAGATCGGCGTCTCCTGCTGGCAATGCGGGCAGATGAAGCTGGTCATATTCTCGACGATGCCCAGGATCGGCACGTGCAGCTTCTGGAACATGGCCAGGGCGCGCTTGGCGTCCATCAAGGCCACGTCCTGCGGCGTGCTGACGATCACCGCGCCCGTCAGCGGCAGCGACTGGGCCGTGGTGAGCTGGACGTCGCCGGTGCCCGGCGGCATATCCATGAGCAGGTAGTCGAGATCGCCCCACTCCACATCGTACATGAACTGGGTCAGCAGCTTGGTGAGCATCGGCCCGCGCCAGATGACCGGCGAGTTATCGTCGGGCAAAAAGAAGGCGATCGAGATCATGTCGATATTATAGGTCCGGATCGGCTGGATCTTGCCGGTGGGGCTGCTCTCGGGCTTGCCGGCCGCGCCCATCATCAGCGGCACGTTGGGGCCATAAATATCGGCGTCGAGCAGCCCGACCTTCGCGCCCGTCTGGGCCAGGGCCAGGGCCAGGTTGACGGCGACCGTCGACTTGCCGACCCCGCCTTTGCCGCTGCCGACGGCAATGATATTCTGCACGCCGGGGATCCCTTCGCGCTGGGGCACATACGAGCCCTGCACCCGCGAGCTCATCGTCGCGGTTGCCGCCGTGACGCCCGGGATGGCTCGCACGGCGGCCTCGGACTGCTGCTTCATCTGCTCCTTGACCGGGCAGGCCGGCGTGGTCAGCACGACCGTGAAGCGCACGGCGCCATCCCGGATCTGCAGATCTTCGATAAAGTTCAAGCTGACAATATCTTTATGCAGATCGGGATCGCGTACCGTCCGCAAGGCATCCAGCACCTGTTCTTCCGTGACCGTGATCGTCGTCATCAAACTATCAGCGCGGCGGATACCCCGGCATTGATGCCTGGGGCGGAGCCGCGCCCTCCTTTCAGGGTATTATTAGCGACGGCCCGTCCTGGCCGAAGCGCGTACTCGTAGCCGTCACCCCGCGCCAGTAGCCGGCACGCGCGCCAGCTGATCCCGTCCACGGTCCCGACCCGGAAGCTCCCCGTCGCCCGCACCGCGACCCGCCCCCGGTGCGTCCCCGCGTGCTTCCCCGCCGGCACCACCGCCGCCACCTGGTCCCCCGTGGCAAAGCCGCGCACCCGCTTGCGGCGCAAACAGTACCCGCGTGGGAAGCCGTACCTGTCGAAGCGGCTGCGTAAGTGCTGCCCCCGTCCCGTGGCCTTAATGCCCAGGACCGCTTGCCCGGCGGCGGTCACGGCCGCGACCTCCCCCACGCAGAGCGCGTCGAGCGCGTGCGTCTTGCCCAAGTCCAAGCGGGTGCGGTTCCATTTGGTGCGACCCCCGCTCCAACTACTGACCTCTA
>Ga0070730_10004304_pt1 | contig 12543 bp, 12 predicted proteins | sample Coa_R1_3_FD_66447 | JGI IMG/M metagenome (GOLD analysis project Ga0070730, IMG submission 66447) | Surface soil microbial communities from Centralia Pennsylvania, which are recovering from an underground coalmine fire - Coalmine... | ecosystem: Environmental > Terrestrial > Soil > Unclassified ... | reverse complement strand
TGGCAAATCATCGAGCGCGTCGCTCCCCGCGCGCCCCTCCAACTCTGCCTCCTCCCACCCGTGTTCCTCGACTACTATCTCAGCGACTCAGGGGGTTACGATGTACCTAGACTTCCCTACGCCGCGCCGTTCCTCCCGGATTTTATTTTTCGCATCGTCGCCGACTCGCAATGCGTTTACCGCTCGCGGTTCTGCTACACTGTTTGCGGCCCTGTTTTTTTGGCGCGGTCGCCAAGTGGTAAGGCGAAGGTCTGCAAAACCTTCATCGGCGGTTCGATTCCGCCCCGCGCCTCCAGTTTTCCCTCACCCCTGCGCCTCGCCGCCCTACTGCTCGCAAATTCTCCATCGCAGGTGCATACTGTTACGCCTTTCATCCGCCTAAGGAGTCCCTGATGCAAAATCGCCGGTACCTTTTTGCCTCTGCGCTCGCGCTGAGCCTCTCGACCTTCGTTCTCGCTCAGGAGAAACAAAAGCCCGCCGCAAAAGTTCCCACGCCCTCCGAATTCCTCGGCTTCGAAGTCGGCGCAGACCGCAAGCTCGCCGACTACAAGCAAATCTCTTCGTACTTCAAAGCTCTCGCTTCCGCGTCTCCCCGCGTGCAAGTCGAAATCCTCGGCAAAACCACTCTTGGCGAAGACATGTTCATGGCCGTCATCTCCTCGCCGGAAAATCTTGCCAACAAAGCGAAGTACAAAGAGATTGCGCGCAAACTCGCCGATCCCCGTGGCCTTTCATCGCAACAAATCGATCAACTCGCGCACGACGGAAAATTCATCCTGCTCATCACCTGCAACATTCACTCCACCGAAATCGGCTCCTCGCAAATGTCTATGGAATGGGCCTATCAACTCGCTACTACGCAGGACCCTGAATACCTTCGCCGCCTCAACGACTCCATCGTCCTTCTCGTGCCTTCGCTCAATCCCGACGGCGAAACCATGGTCACCGATTGGTATCGCAAATACCTCGGCACTAAATACGAAGGCGGCCCCATGCCCTACCTCTATCACCACTATGTCGGCCACGACGATAATCGCGACTGGTTCATGCTCACGCAAATTGAAACCAAAAACGTGAACCACATGGTTTACCACGATTGGTTTCCGCAGTTCTGGCTCGACGAGCACCAGATGGGCGAGACCGGCCCGCGCATTTACATTCCTCCCAACGCCGATCCCGTCGCCAAGCTCGTCAATCCGCTGGTTCACCGCGGCGACAATCTTATGGGCGCTGACATGGGCTGGCGCCTCGAAGAAGCAGGGAAGTCCGGCGTGATCTTCGGCTATTCCTTCGACGCCTACTGGCCCGGTGGTACTCGCAACACCGGCTGGTGGAAAAACATGTACGGCGTGCTCACGGAGGTCGCTTCCGCCCGTGTTGCCAGCCCCATTGACGTCACTCCCGATGAACTCCAGGGCGGCGCCAAAGGCCTCATCACTTACGAGCAGCAAATCAATTTTCCGAATCCCTGGCCCGGCGGAACGTGGCGTCTGCGCGACATCATGGACTACGAACTGATTGTCTCCAGCGCCGCTCTCGAAACCGTAACCAAATATCGCGAGGAACTTCTGCGCGGCGTCGCCAGCATGGCCACACAAGCCGTGCAGACCGCTGACCCGCAAGTCTGCTGGCGTATTCCCGTCGAAGATCAGCGAGATCCCGTTACTGCCGCTCGCCTCGTCGCGCTTCTACTCGAACACGGCGTCGAAGTTCGCGAAAGTTCCGATGGCAAATCTTTCCTGGTTCCCACCGCGCAGCCCTATGGCCGTTTTGTTGACGAAATGATGGGCATTCAACGCTATCCCGAAGTTCGCCCCGCGCCCAATAGCGGCATCCTCGAACCGTACGATGTCGCCGCATGGTCGCTTCCTCTCATGATGGGCGTCAGCGCCGAACGTGTCCCGGTTCGCCCGGAGCAGCTCAGCTCCTCGAAGCAGCTGAAATCCGCGGAATGGCCGAATGGCGGTCTCTCGAATTCCAGCGCCAAATATTTTTCGATCGCCGCGCACGAAAACAACATATTTGCTCTCGCAAACGAAATGGAAGCCGCCGGCGGCCAGGTCTTCTTCGCGCCGTCACAAAAGCCCAATCAGGTGCCCGAATTTATTTTCGCCGCGCATTCCCAACTCGCTGCCAATGCCGAAAAATTCCATCTCCAGCTTTCCGCGCGCGCCGATCTTCCTTCCGGCGCCACCCCGCTCAAGCCCGTCCGTCTCGGCATCTACAAGTCCTTTCTCGGCCCCATCGACGAAGGCTGGACGCGCTTCCTCCTCGATCAGTACGGCTTCAAATACAAATCCATCGAAAACAAGGAAATGCGCGCCGGCAATCTCAACGCTTCCTACGACGCCATCCTTCTTCCCGACATGCCGCGCGACGGAATTCTCGAGGGCCGGGAATCGCGCTTCGGCGGAGGCGGTGAATTTCCTCCCGAATACACCGGCGGCATCGGCAAAGAGGGCGTGCGCAACCTTCGCGAGTTCGTGGATAAAGGCGGCACGCTGATCACACTCGCCAACGCCAGCGACCTCCTCATCGGCGAAGACTTCGGCCTTCCCATCCGCAATACGCTCGCAGCTCAGGCCGGACCAGGCGGCCGCACCGCCACGCTCACCGGCGAGTTCAATATTCCCGGCTCATTGTTGCGCGTCTATCTCGACACCAATCATCCCGTCGCCGCGGGCATGCCACGCGAAATCGACGCGTTCGTGGATTCGCCCATTGCGTTTCAGACGTCTGTTCCTCCGCCCGATGTCCAGCGCTCCGTCATCGCGTGGTATCCCGACGACGCGAAAAACATCCTCGTCTCCGGTTATGCGCATGGTGCCGAGCGTCTCGAGCGCAAAGCTGCCGCCGTCGCGTTCCAGCGCGGCAAAGGCAAAGTTGTCATGTTCGGATTTCGCGTGCAGCACCGCGCGCAAATGGATGGCACGTTTCAACTTCTCTTCAACGCCATCAACTGGGCCGGCATGTAGAGCGTCACGGCAGAGGCATAAGGCGAGAAGCATAACGAGAGAAGCGCTACCGAACGCTTCTCTCCTGAACTATTGATGACCTGTCACGGGGAGGAACAGCTCACCGGACAAACGTACGCTTCAGCTCGGTTCTTATCCTTTACCTCCTTTAACTCCTCAACTTCCTTTACTTCCTTCTTCTCACGCCGTATATCTTGCCGCACTCACCGGCGCGCCGACTGCAGCGAGCGCGTCATACTCTCTCGCCGATCCTTCCGGCGCCAGCACCCACAGCGTATAAATCCCCAGCGCCGTTCCAAACGGGAACCGAATCAGCGCCAGGATCCCGAGCACAATTCCCAGAATCCGCGCCCACGATTGCCGTTCGTAAAGTCCCCAGGCAAGCAGCAAATGAATAATTCCGAAAAATCCCAGCGCCGCTCCGCCAAACATCAGCCCGCCCATCCAGAACGTCCCGAAGTGCAGTGGCCAACCACCCGGCTGCCACCATCCTCCGTCGAACATCAACCTGCGAAACGCCATCAGCCAGCCGACTTCCATCAACCGCAAAATGCCGTTTGCCAGCCACAGTCCCGCCAATAGATTAATGTTGCGCCCTACTCGTCCATCTCCCCCGGCCCTCGCCGCCGCCATTGCGGGCGAAACCGGTGCTGCCGCAGCCCCCGGAGCCGCTGCCGCCCCTACGATCCGCTTGCCGCACTGTGTACAAAACTGCGCGCCCGTCGCGAAAGGGCTCCCGCATCCGTCGCAATACATGGCTTTGCCCTCCCTGCTTCTAGTACGCACCCCTGCCTAAAAAGTTCCACGTCCCACTGAGAGCCCCGCAGCGTTTCTTGCCCGTTCCTCTTCCGTACCACCGTTCGCGGTTCTATCCAGCCCCCCGTGCCGTCATGCTATCTTGACGTTTATAAGCACGGTTTTCTGCAACTCACCGCGCCGTGCATTTCGCAAAACCGAATATCCATCTCCAGCAATAACGGCCCAAGAGCGCAAGCTCAATCTCGCCGCAAAAGGAAACTGCCCATGAAAACGCCCCGCTTCATCGTTCGCTCGGTCCTCGCGTCTATCCTTTCTTGCTTTTTGGCCGTCGCGTTGCCTTTTCCTTCCTCCGCGCAGCAGCCCGACAAATCCACTGTCCTCAAAAACGCGCGCCAGACCTACTACAGCCTCAAGGACGAAGGCTTCTCCGAATTTCGCTGCAACATGGTCCCTGACTGGGCGTATCTCCTCCAGGATCAGCTCAAAGCTGACCCCAGCTCAATGGACGCGGCGCTCAAAAAATTCGAAGAACTGCATTTTCTGGTGACCCTCGGCCTCGATGGCAAAGCCCAGGTCATGCATAATGAACTTACCGCTGAAAATGATCAGGTTGCCGCCGGTCTCAAGCAGATTTACAACGGCATGGGGCAGATGGCCGAAGGCTTTTTCCAGACGTGGACGGCCTACATGTTTTCTCCTGCATTGCCGGAGGCCGGTGGGGATTTTCAATTGGAGCAATCTGCTTCCGAATATCGCATCACTTACAAAGAGGAAGGTAGCGACATCGCCACGACCTTGTCGCGCGACTACGCCATCACCAGCCAGTTGGTGAAGAGTCCCCACTTTGAAGCCACGCTTAAACCTGCGTTCAGCAAAATTCCGAAGGGCCGCATTCTTTCCGGATATCAGGCCACCTACCGCGGGCAGACCGCAGCCGATGCCACCGATCTCTCCGTGGACATCGCCTATCAGGAAGTCAGTGGCCTGCAAATCCCGCAGGAAATCACGCTCGCGGGTTCCTACGGCGGCAACCCGTTCAAAGCCAAGATCGCCTTCAGCGCCTGCCAGGTCACGAAAAAATAGCAACTCTTCGCGCGCAGCAAAAAAGAAGTTGCAAATTTTGTGCGTTCGCAGCTTCGATCCGTTTGTTCCGATTCGCCTACGACGTCGCCGCGTCCACGGCATCGCTGATTGGGTCATCCGCAACTATCGTCACCGCCGCTGACGCTGCCTTTATGAAAAACATCGCTCCGTCCGATGTCGGCACAGTTGCGCCTGACGTGTATTGCCCCTGCTTGAACATGCACTTCGTATCCGAACACGTGTCGTGCACCTGCATTGTTTTCAATTGCGTCACGTCTTTGTCGTATTGCGCTTTGATCTGCTGCTGCGACGCGCCGTATGCCTGTTCCACTGTATCCAGCCACCCGTCCACTTCTTCGCAGATCGCGCGCATCGCTTCGACGCTCTCGCGCAATTTTCCAATTCGCGACCCGAGATAGTAATATTTCGCCCACACGCGCACCCACGTGTCGCACGGCGCTTTGTTGATGCCCTGCATCACCTCACCGCACACTTTGTTGTACTGTTCCACCGCGTGCGCTACTTTCCAGCGGTAGCGGTCCCAATCTTCCACCTGGCTGCCGATTTCTTTTAGCTCGAACTTCACTTTATCGCCCGGGTTCGCAGGATAGTGCACATGGCGTTCGTGCGTTTTGCTGCGGATCTTTTTGCACGCCGCCGTCCATGCTTTGTCCAGCAGTCCTCCCAGCGCCGGCACCGGTATGTGATTCAAGGCGATACTCACGCCCTTTTGCACTCCGGCCGCCACATACGATCCGAACGCTCCTTTACTCTGCACCGCGCTGCGATGTGACGACAAAAACGAAGAGTGCAGAACTCGTTTGCCGATCGTAGGATTGGCCGCAACTGTTTTTCCGATTTCCTGAAGATCTCTTGCGGACTGCTGCAAATGGACTGGCACGTTTTCCCCAATCTTGGCTTCGACAGAATTCTCTGGACGGAAATCTCCGACGGCCGCTCGACGCCCTGGAAGTTTGTGTGGACCGCGGCGCCAGCCTATACCTTCCCGTGCATGCTGACAACGAAAAATCAAATTGCCAATTCCGTGTGTCCGCTCGACATGCCACGAATCCACTTCGAACGTCGCCGGTCTCCGTAAAATTGTTTTGCTTCAGCCGCGGTTCATCAGGAATTCAGCCGTAGGCTATTGCTAAAAACGGGGAACCACGTACGCTTGCGGACATGACGTCCGAGGCGCCGCTAGAAGGGCTTACACGATTCTAGAAAACAACGCGCCAAACTCACTTTGCTTTCCCGCCGACTGCTACGCGTGATCGGCGCGAGGATTTCTGATGCCTCTGCAACCAGCCACCCGCAATTTTATGATTTACCTCCAGCAGCATCCGGAGGTTCGCGGCCGCATCAAAGCGGAGCGCGACAAAACGCTGCTCTATGCCGGTGACTTCGGAAGTCCCATCTGGGTGCAACTCGAAACGTACAAGCGGCAGCATCCCGGTGCGATTCAACTGTTGCCCGACGTGCTGAAATCCATCGCCGCGCCGCCGGGTTCTCTTGGAAACATGAAAGACCACGTGGACGATCTCACGCGCAAGGTTTCACCACGCGATCAATCGGTGATCTGGAAAGCGCTCTCCGGAATTTTCGCGAGCAACGCAGAAGGCACGGTTTATTTCAGCGTCGGCTCGCACGTCACGCCGAACAAAAAAGTATTCGCGTCAACGGAGATCGCGGTGTTGCTGCGGAATCCGAATATCAGCGCCGTGTCGCGCGAACTCGTCGAGTATTATCGCCGCTGCGTGCAAACGAGAACGTCGGAAATCAACACCGGATTTATGCCCGGCGATTTCTAATTCGTCGCGCTGCAGCGTGCATATTTTTTTAGGGCACGGCATCGTAAACCGCGGGCAGCGGCCGGGATGCCGCGCCCGTTCTTGTTACGAATTACGAGACGCTTTTTTGGCTGGAACTACGGTCTGCGTTCGTCGAACGCTGGCTATGCGGAATGCGCTCGCGCTGCGCCGGGGATTTTCGCGGCGAGCAACTCGAATTTATTGATCTGCGGCTCCTTCACCAGCAGTTCCTTCGCTTTGCTGAACAATTGCCTTGCCAGTTCGCCGTTGATGTGCGCTTCGCGGCTCCTTTCGTCCAAAAATGTGTCAAAGATTCCGAATTTCGTCCCGCCGAGGCGCATCGCGTACCAGGTAATGGTTCCTTGCTCCCGTTCCGCCATGGTCTCCGCCGATTTCAGAAAATTCGCCACCTCCTGTTCTTTTCCTGGTTTTGCTTCCAGTTCTGCCCAAATTGCGAATCGTGACATAGTAATTTCCTCCTCGTTCGTAGGATGCGAGGAGCCGCGAGCGGTTGGCTGTCGCAGCGAAAGTTTTCAAAAAAAATTCTGTTTTTTTGCAAAAGTGCAGCGAAAACTTTCTTTTTTTTCAAAATCTTTGCGTCTTGTGTAATTTTTTCTCCAGCAGGCGAGCATTCGGGGCGCGCCAAGCGAAAAATTAATTCGTCGCAGCGCGCTTGGCCATTCGTTTGCCGCGAGTGCAGCTAAAGGGCCATTCCGCACGTAAATTGCGCTAATCACTATCCCACGACGACTACGCACTTTTTTTCTTCAATACACTTCCAAATCTTTTCCTGTCGCGATTTTTCCCGCGTACCACTTTTTCACCTCGTCGGTGACGTCGTCCGCCGTCGTCTTACCCCAATACACCTGGTGATAGAGCACGAGCAGTCCCGGTTTGGCTTGCGTGGCTTCTTCCGCCACTTCGCGCGGCGAAACATGAAATGCGTGAAAATATTTCTCCTGCTGCGCCGAGTGCAGCGCGAGCAGCCCCGTTTCGCTGTACACCTCATTCAACATAACGTCACAGCGGTGGCACGCCCTCGCCACTGCGTCCGTCGGTCCCGTGTCGCCGGAAAGCACGATGCTGCGGTCCGCGGCGTCGAAGCGGTAGCCAAACGCCTGGTCCCACGAACCATGCGGGACGAGAAACGCCGTGACCTTCACATTGGCGTCCTGGAAAATCATTCCCGGCGCGATTTCATGCACGTGCACCTGGTAACCGGTGCGGTTCCCCTGTTCCAGTCCGTTCGTGCGCACGTCAATATCTTTCTCCCACGCTTTTTCGATGTGCTCCACCATATCGCGCAGGCCGCGCGGGCCGTACATTTCCACCGGCGCGGTACGCCGCAGCACCCACGGACTGAAAATCACGTCCGGTAATCCCAGCGTGTGGTCCGAATGGAGATGCGTGATGAAAACGGTTTTCAGGTTCTGTACGCGCAACTCGGAGATGCCTTTTTCCGCCGCTGCAGCCGCGCGACGAACTACTCCCGGTCCCGCGTCCACGAGATACACCGCGCCGCCAGAAATGATCGCTACAGCCGGGCCGGACGAGTCCGGCCGCGCCTGCGGCGTGCCTGTGCCGAGCATGACGACCCGCGTCTTCGTCGCGCCAGCGTCTTGCTTCGCCGTGGAGATTGCATTCTGGTTGGGCATTGCGTCGGCCGCGGTCGTTTGAGGACGGGCGCTTGTCATCGACGCCAAGCCAAACCCAATCGCGCCTATCAGTATTATTCTTCGCCGCATCGCACCTCCGTCGTGGCAGAGCGTGTTCCGTTGACCGTGAGGGCGGGAGACAGGATAACGCGGAACCGCGGAGGAGGGCAGAAGCGGGCTGAAGGTCGAAAGTTGAAAGTCGAAGGAAGAGAGCGAAGCGGTTTGGTATGCAGGGGGTACGCCACCCCGGGTGTTTTCGTAAGAGTGGCAGGGAAAGGACTTAGCGGAGGGGGATGTCTGTAAGAGTGGCAAACAAAGGACTTGCGGAGGTGCGTTTTTTGCAATCGGTGCAATCGGAAGCAGGGCCCTTCGGCGTTGCTCACTACCCGCAGCACGGGAGAGTGGGTCGCGCAGAGGCGCTGGGAAGAGGTTGAAGGTCGAAAGTTGAACGTCGAAGGAAGAGGAGCGAGGAAGTGGGCGAGTTAAAGTAAAACTTGAAGAGTTGGCGGTGCCGCGCACCCCCACCCCTATTGAAGATGGAGAGTCTCCGCAGGCGATTGATAGAGAAGGGGTTGCAGGCGAAGTGTCGGTGGCAGATATGGCGGGTTTGGGGGTGGTTGGGGGGAGTAACGAGTTGACAAACTTGGGGGTTTCGAGAGAGGCCCTCCCCCCGGTTTTTGTGTAAGTGCTCATTCTAAAGGACTTTAAGTGCCGTAGAATCAACACTTTCGTAAGTGCAGATTCTAAAAGACTTAGGGAGTGGCTGGAGTTGTTAAATGGTAATTGGGATGGTGAGGGATGTTTTGGGGGATCTTGCAGGACGACCGTGCGGACAACCATCGAACTGAGGGGAAGGATAGCACGGAAGCGGAGAAAGGCTAAGCACTTTACAGCGAACGGTCGAAAATCGGGGTTGAACTGCTATTAGCGGGATTAAACTGCGGGAAGGAGACGCGGAGCAATTCAAAACCCGCACGCTTTCAAGATCGAAGCATGCGGCACCCTCCCAGAATTCCCGGCTCCGGACGCCTTGGTAATCCTTTCTCACCTCGACGGTAAAATTAGAGCATACACTCATTCTCTTTCTCGCTGAAACAGTGCGGTCCGCTGGCAAGAAAATCGGAGAAACTGCGGGCGAAATTAGCGTCCATGCCGAACTAGAAATATAGTGTTCTCCGTAAGCTATCAAGCGCCTTAAGGAGGGTGGGCATGCCCGAACAATCGCACGAGCTAATGAGTTTGTTATGGACGGTCGCTTCCGTCATCTTGGGGTTCCAGATCACCGCGTTCATTTTCAGATTGCAGCGAGAAACCAGCCTACGGTGGGAGGTGCGGCATTTTCCTGCTTGTGAGTACCTCAATCTAGTATCGATCGCGCTTTCGGTCGCGGGCGTGTTCGTGATGCCCTTGGTATGGCGAGTGCATCCCTCGACAGTGAAAGGAATGTTCACGGCGGCGATGAGCCTTTTCGCTTTCTATCCCTTCGTCGTCGCGGCCCATTACAAAATTCTGTTCCGAGGCACCGCTGCGGGCAATTCCGACACATTCTGCTCGCCATCGGAAGCTATTTTATCCGTCATGGCTCTCCTAGTAGCTGGGACACTGGGATATCTTGCTTCGCGTTCGTGATGCGTGATGTTGGAGGGGCCGATGCGCTTCGTCCTAGTCGAGGGGAACGTTGCGCGTGAACCAATCAACAACCAGTTGGGGAATCTTGAAAACATTTGGGTTATCAGATAGAGGCGCAAAGAAATTGTTGGTCCCTAATCCCTCTAACATCGAAAGCATGCGGTTTTTGCCTTTGTACTTCGTCTCGATTTCCGTGCTGAATCTATAAGCCTCGGAGACTAACGACCGATTCATCGCACGCACGTATCCCAGGTACGGAGTGAAAAGCAGCCCTATCTTTCCGTCGTGTTCCAAATACCGACCATAGCAGACCGCAAACGCGGCATGCGAGAGAACGTTTGGCAATTCCGGAAATTGCACCTTTAACTTTTTAATCTTGTCGGCTATCAGCCCATCGAAAAGCTGAACGAACATCCATTTCTTAGATGACAGTTCGAGTGTCTTGCCGAGCAGCACCGCAGTGCAGCAAGTGGCAAGCGTTGAGACAAAGTCCGAGCGGTTCGGGTCGAAAGCCTTCTCGATGGATAACTTTTCCGTATCGCTTGTTCCATCGGCAAAAAGCAGTCTGGGCGTCTTACCTTGACACACCGTGCGCTCGAAGAGCAGCTTCAAGTTGTTAGAAACAAACTTATCCACGGTTCTGCCTACTTCTACTATCTGCGTCTTGGTCGAATTCAGTTCGACGCCAGCCGGGGGAATGTAAGGCTTGGGTTCATCGGATAGCGATCCGTAGTCAATTTCGACTGGACCAGGTTGCGTGGTCTGATCACGACCTTCTGGTTGTCCTCTTGGTGTACCTTCCGGCAGTTTCGTAGGGGCCACTACCTGTTGCGCAAGGGCAGAAGCTCTCGCGTAATCCCCATCTGTCAAGGCGTCCAACACGCGCGGGCTCATTTCAATTGCACGTTTAACTTGATGATAGGTCAGGCCACCTTTCACTAAAATCTCGCAGCCCTTAGCTACTGCAGTTACTCGCTCATGTCCGAACACCCCCATCGAAGAGAGCCAGCTAATCGGTTCCTGGTGGATCTTCTGAAGAATTTCGTACGGAGTTTCAGCCGCCCGGATTCCCGTCGGCGGGGCATTGGGCTGGGAGAGTGTCTCAGCGTCCAGAGCAACGGGCGTCATGCAGCTACCACAGAGCTTGGCTCGAGGTGTTCGCAGCGGTTTCCCGCAAGACTTGCACGGCGGTCCATACAGGGCCAGACGGTGATGCCAAATGGCGGCAAAGTTTGTCTCCCGGTATCCAGTGATGCGTTCGTATTCGGCTCGAGCAGCCCCGTATTGGCCGCCCGCAGAGTTTCCTTCGCCTGCCCTTCCACGTTTGGAAGCAACGAGCCCGAATTCGGCTTCATCCAGCATGGGCATTTCCGCCTTGCATCGCCAACACCAAAGCAATTTCATGTGTTGCATTCTACCGCGCGAGGGGGCGTGAGGATATTAGTAGCTAATCAGTTAAGGTTATCATGGTCTACCTTGCACTTTGGCGCTCGTTGGGGCCCGCAATGGATGCTGGCATATTCCTTGTTGTCGAGGGTAGGAGGGGCATACAATGCGCGAGACAGAGGTCAAGTCGGAAATTCCAAATTAGGACTTTGGGGTAATAAAGTAAGAGAAAAATATGCTATTGCGATTGATGCTGATCCTGATGTGCGCGATCTGCTTGCCGGTCAATGCGCAAGATCACACGCCAAAATACGAGATCGGGTCGTTGCTCAGCAATCAAGTACAGCCGGACGGTACTTACTCAAGTAACATTTATTGCGGTGAGGGTACGTTTTATACGTGCACAGGGTCAGCAGGGTTTGACACTTTTCGAATTTATGATGTACGAACGGATGACGGCACGTGGCACCTCGTTACGAGCCGCCAAGCAGACGACGTGACCGTTCGTCAATTTGGGATGACTCCGTCGCACTTCAAGAGCGAGAAGCCCAATCTTCTCGACTCCCTGAAACCCGGAGACAAAGTTGTTTTCCGGACTGAAAAAGACCATCGCATCGGAGCCAAAGGTCAGTTTCACGTCTTTATTCCACGGGCGGATGACCCGAGAAAAGAGGACAAATTTGAGGGTTGGTTCACACCTAAGAATCCTCCCGTGGAACCGCCAAAACCGACCGATAACGTTAAGGCGATGTGCGATGCGCATCGCTTTTCACCTGATGATGAGAAAAAGTATTGCAGCCAAAACGCGAGTCAACCAACGGACCTAGTGCCTCCGCCCGTCGAGACGACGAATCAACCACCAGCCGAAAAAACAGACCAATCAACGAGCGGGAAAGCAGTGCCTCCAGTTGAAAAGTATCAACCGACGGCGCAATCGTTGTCCGACCCCCGCATCGAGCAATTTAGAAAAATGTGCAACAGCGACGTTTTCAAGCCCGGTAGAGACGACTTCTCAATCCGTCTATGCGGGATTACTTTTCCGCCCAAGCCCTAGGTCCCGCCAGATGTTTGGAAAACGTTCCGCCTGTCCTCGGTTTTCATGTGGACTTGTGATTCGTGATCGGAAACAAGGAGGACGGAAAGAAAAAAGCCCGGCCCTCGAAAACCGAGGACAGGGCACCGGAGCTGATTGAAAGACTGAAGAGAGATTTCATCGCTCACAAAAGGCGTGAGCGATGGCGCAGA
>Ga0070730_10004302_pt1 | contig 12546 bp, 5 predicted proteins | sample Coa_R1_3_FD_66447 | JGI IMG/M metagenome (GOLD analysis project Ga0070730, IMG submission 66447) | Surface soil microbial communities from Centralia Pennsylvania, which are recovering from an underground coalmine fire - Coalmine... | ecosystem: Environmental > Terrestrial > Soil > Unclassified ... | reverse complement strand
TCGCTGTGGCGGCGGGCGGGGTGCCCGTGGCACTGGGCGAGGGCGGCCCGGGTGGGGTCGGCGTCGCAGTCAGCGATGGTGGGAGAGTATTGGTCGGCGTGATCGTCCCGGTCAGGGTGGCCGAGGGCGGGATGGTCGCCGTGGCGATCGGGCTGGCCGTGGCGGTCGGGGTGGCCGTGGCACTGGGCGCGGGCGGGGGCGCAGTCGGCGGTGGCGGGGTGGGCGTCGGGCTGGAAGGAGCGGTGGCGCTGGCCACTACTGTTGGGGTGGCCGTGGTGTCGCAGGGGCTGCTGCCGGTGATCGACAGGTCGACGATCTTGGCGATTTGGCCGCGGGTGGCCGCATTGTACGGGCGGAAGTAGGGCCGGTTGGTGCGATCGCACGGCTCACCGGGCCCGCCACAGGCATAGCCGGAGATCACGCCGTGGCAGGCCGCCGTTTCCACAAAGGGATAGAAGGCGGTGTTGGGGGCCACGTCCGTAAATGTGCCTGGCCCCGGTGGGCTCAGCGCGGCCCAGCCGGCGGCCACCACGTCGATCTTGCTCAGCTGGCCGCGGGTGACGTCGGCATAGGGGCGGAAGTAGGGCCGGTTGGCGCTATCACAGGGTTCGTTCGGACCGCCGCAGGTATAGCCCGAGATGATCTGCGTGGCCGCCGCCGTCTCGATCACGCTGAAGAAGGGGAACGCCGGTGGCACGTCGGCGAAGGTGGCGGTGCCGCCAGCCGGGGTAACCACGGGCCGGGCGAAGCCGAGGACCACGATCTTGACCATCTGGGCGCGGGTGGTATTGTTGTAAGGCCGGAAGGAGCAGTCGCTGTAGCCGCTGAGGACGTTCCGCTGCGCCAGGTAGGTTACCGCCGGGTAAAAGTAATCGCTTGGATGCACATCTGTGAAGCCGGCGCAGGGCGTGACCGTCGGACAGGCAGCCTCGGTGTAGATCTCGGTGTCGGTGAGAAATGGCTTCTGGGGATCGTCTGTCACACCGCCGATCACATAGAGTGCGGCCCCCGTGCCGGTGCTGGGCAAAAAGCTGCGGGGCTGGGGCAGGGAGGCGAGGGGCACCCAGGGCGTGCTGGGCTGCGCTAAATCCAGCCCGATTACGTCCGCGGTGCGCGGGGTGCCCGCAAACCCGCCGGCGATCACCCAGCGGCCGTTGACGAGCCCTTGCGCCGCCGTCAGATGGGGCGCGGGGAGATCGGCCATCGCGGCATCATCCCAGCGATTACTGGTCGAGTCGTAGCGGTATGTGTGGGTGCTCAACCCGCCCCCCGCCGCGTATAACGCCCCTCGGTAACTCAGCAGCAGCGGATTGGCGCCAGTAATGGGGTAGTTTGGGACCGTGCCCGGCGGCGCCCAAGTGTCGCTGGCCGGGTCGTAGCGGTCGACGCGCTCCACACTGAAGTTCACGGATTGGCCAAGGCGATAGACTTGGCCCGCCAGGTCGGCCAGCTCTGGAAAGTCGGAGTTGGACGGAGCGTCTCGTAACCGGGTATACTGGTCCGTGGCCGGATCGTAGCGATAGAGGTGATCCGGGTTGTTTGGGTCCCCAGCGAGCACGAGATAGACATAGGTGCCATCGGTCGCGGCGGCTACCTCGAAATCGAGGCTCGGCAGCGGAGCGAGCAGGGTCCAAGTCGTGGCCCCCGGATCCAGACGATAGGCCGCAGCAACCACGCCGCCCGCGGTAAAGCCGCCGAAGCTGTAGAGGGTGTCGCCCAGGGCGACCACGGCCGCGCCGCCGATAGGGATCGGATACGGTGCCCCCGGCTGCCAGCTCCCGACCTGGCAAGCAGGCCGAGGCGCGGGGGTGGCTGTGGCCGCAGCCCGGCTCGTCAGCCGGACCGCGGCCAGGATACCGAGCGCTGCCAGGCCGGCTAGCAGCCAGCGGAACCACCTTCGGCGCATAATAGCCATCCTTCCCAAGATCGATCCTGGGCCATCATCCGGATCGCCGGGTGCCGGGCGCTGTGCGCCCGTGGTGCGCCTGGGATACCTCTATCTTACGCGATGTGGCGGCCGGCGGCAAGGCGATTCGGTGGATAAACCGGGGGAAAAAGGTCTTGACAGATCTGGGGAACCGTGCTACAATCTTCCCATATCTAGTGCCTAAGCTGTCTTGAAGGTCTAAATATAGTAGGGGCTCAAGCAATTGAGCCCCTTCCCCGCCTCTGCTGGAGCCCTATGCGTTGTCCCTATTGCCATAAAGGCGAATCCCAGGTCCTGGATACGCGCGAGCCCCCGGACGGGGACGGCATCCGCCGCCGGCGGCGCTGTAACAACTGTGGCCAGCGCTTCACCACGTACGAGCGGGTCCAGCCGGTGAACCTGATGATCGTCAAGAAAGACGGCTTACGCGAAGAATACAATCGCCGCAAGATCGAATCCGGCATCCAGCTGGCCTGCACCAAGCGGCCGGTGAGCGCCGAGACGATCGAGAACCTGGTCAACAGCATCGAAGCCGAGATCTTCCGCCTGGGGGGCAACGAAGTCCCCGCCCCAGCCGTTGGCGAGCTGGTGCTCAACCGCTTACGCGAGGTCGACCAGGTCGCCTACATCCGCTTTGCCTCCGTCTATCTCAACTTCGCCGACCTGGCGGAGATGGGGCAGGCCATCGAGGCGCTGTTGCAGCGCAATACGGCGAGCGATCGCTCCCCGGCGTGACGGGCCGGGGCGCCTAACCCCCCTATTTCGAGCAGTGAGGTTGCGATGAAGAAGCCCAAACCGCGGGGGCTGGATACCCCCACCCACCACCCGGATATCGGCGTGCCGCTGGCCAAGAACGCCATCACCGTGCTGGAGCGCCGCTACCTGGTCAAGGACGAGACCGGCCAGGTGATCGAGACGCCGGAGGAGATGTTCCACCGGGTGGCGGCCAACCTGGCGGCGGCTGAGGGCCGCTACGGCGGAGATGTGGCCGCCTGGGAAGACCGCTTCTATCGTCTGATGCGCTCCCTGGAGTTCCTGCCCAACTCGCCCACCCTGATGAACGCGGGCCGGCCCTTGCAGCAGTTGAGCGCCTGTTTTGTGCTCCCCGTAGGCGACGACCTGGGCGACATTTTTGCCACGATCCGCCACCAGGCACTTATACACCAGACAGGGGGCGGCACGGGGTTCGCGTTCAGCCAGCTGCGGCCCAAGAACGATATCGTCATGACCACCAAGGGCAAAGCCAGCGGCCCGGTCAGCTTTATGAAAGTATTCGATGCCGCCACCGGCGCGATCAAGCAAGGTGGCACGCGTTAAGTCCAATGGCGCGTGTAAAATCGCGTGAATTGCTGGGACACCCTGAGAGCCTGCTTGCCACAACGTAACCCGCAAGGGTCGGCGTGACGGCTCGAAAAGTAGCAGGATTGGGCAATCAGCAGCGAAGTCGCCCTCGTGAGGGGGTGAAACGTTCAGAGACCAAGCGCGCGACAGAACCGGAAGGTTCTGATGATATGGTCCGATCTTACGTGAAAGCGTAAGAGCCAGGGGGAAACCGCCTGGCCCTCCCCGCGGGGAGCGTAACAATTTGCGTGGCGCGAACATGGCGATTCTATCGGTCGATCACCCGGACATCGAAGAGTTCATCGACATGAAGAACGATCTGTCGGTGATGACCAACTTCAACGTCTCGGTGGCGGTGACCGAGAAGTTCATGGCGGAGGTCGAGCAGGACGCGGATCACGCGCTGATCAACCCGCGCACCGGCCAGGTGGTGAGCACGGTGCCGGCGCGGCGCCTGTTCGACAAGATCGTGCATAACGCCTGGCAGACGGGGGAGCCGGGCATCGTCTTCATCGATCGGATCAACAACAGCCGCTCTAACCCGACCCCGGCGCTGGGCCAGGTCGAGAGCACGAATCCATGCGTGACGGGGGATACGCGCCTCCATATGCACCAGGGTCTGATGACCATGCAGGCGCTGTATGAAAGCGGCCAGCCGATCACGGCAACCGTCGACACCCGCGTCGTGAATGAGCGCCGCGGCACCGCGACCCGGCCGGCGGTGCCGGTCTTCCTGACGGCGCAGCAGGCGGATGTGAGCCGGGTTGTCACGGCCGACGGGTATGAGGTGCGGGCCACCGCCTGGCACGACTTCTTCACGACCCGCGGGAAGGTCAAACTCCGCGATCTACAGGTGGGCGACCACCTGCTGGTCCAATCGGGTGAAGGCCAGTGGGGCGCGGCGGGGGACTACTCGCTCGGGCTGCTGCTGGGCCTGATCGCCGGGGATGGCTATATCACGGCGGATCGCGGGGCCTGTATTAACCTGTGGGGCCGCGACCAGGCCTTGATGCCGGCGGTGGCCGAGTACGTCAACACGCTGGTGGCCGGCACGGCGGAGGGGACCCGTAAAGAATACGTCGTCCAGCCCGTGGTGGTGCCGGAGCGCGATCTCAGCACCCTACGATCGGTGCGCCTCGGCCGGATTTTGGCCGAGCGCTACGGGTTCACGGCCGCGACGAAGCTGGCCGTGCCCGAGGTGATCTGGCAGGGCCAGCGCGCATGCGTGATCGGCTACCTGCACGGCCTGTTCCAGACCGATGGCACGGTCGGCGTGTCCGAGAGTCGGGAGACCTGCTCGATCCGGCTCGCGTCCAGCACGCCCGTTTTGCTCAAAGAAGTCCAGCAACTACTCGCCAACTTCGGGATCTTCTCGTCGTTGAAGCTGCGGCGCCCGGCCGGCGCCCGCCCCATGCCGGATGGCCGCGGCAGCCGGAAAGTCTACGCCTACCAGGCCCAATTTGAGCTGATCATCGACGGCGAGTCGCGCACCCGCTTCATGGATGCGATCGGCTTCCCGTTGCCGCACAAAGGGGAGCGCGTGCGGGTGTGGGCCGAAGGGAAGGTCTTGCGCAAGACGCAACTCTTTACGACGCGGGTCGCCGCAATTATCTACGAGGGGCAGGAGCCGGTCTACGATACCACGCAGGCCGATCGCAACACGGTGATCTTTAACGGCCTGGTGACCGGGCAGTGCGGTGAGCAACCGCTTCTGCCCTACGAGGCCTGCAACCTCGGCTCGGTCAACGTCGGGCGCCTGACGCTCGAGCGCGATGGGCAGCTGGATCTGGACTGGGACGCCCTGCGCGAGGTCGTCCACCTGGCGACGCGGGCGCTGGAAGACGTCATCGAGATGAACAAGTATCCGATCCCGGAGATCGAGGCGATGACGAGCCGTAACCGGCGCATCGGCGTGGGCCTGATGGGCTGGGCCGACCTGCTCTACAAGCTGCGCATCGGCTACAACACGGAGGAGGCCATCGCCCTGGCCGAGCAGATGATGCGCTTTATCGACGACGAGTCGAAGAACGCGTCCGAGCAGCTGGCCGCCGAGCGCGGGCCGTTCGCCCACTGGGAGGAGAGCATCTACGGGCCCAAGGGCCAGCACTGGCCCAACGCCCAGGGCGTGCGCCCGCTGCGCAACTCGACCGTGACGACAATCGCGCCGACCGGCACAATATCGATCATCGCCGGGGCCTCGGGCGGCATCGAGCCGCTCTTCTCGCTGGCTTTTATGCGCACGGTCATGGACAAAGACAAGCTGCTGGAGGTCAACGAGATCTTCGAGCAGGTGGCCCGCGAGGAGGGCTTCTACAGCCCGGCCCTGATGGAGGAGATCGCGGCGACCGGCACGCTGGCGCACATCCCGGGCGTCCCGGACTGGGTCAAGCGCGTCTTCGTCACCGCCCGCGACGTCACCCCCGAGTGGCACGCGCGCATGCAGGCCGCGTTCCAGCAATATACGGATAATGCGGTATCCAAATGCCTCGCCGCGGGGACCCTGATCCCCACCTCCGAAGGGCTGATTCCTGTCGAGTCGTTCAGCGATATCGAGATACCCGACACCTTTGTGTCCTTAGAAGGTCGCGAGATCATGACAGGCGGGCACCGCATTCTCTCACACTATTATGCAGGGGAAAAACCGGCTACTCACATTCGCCTGAATAACGGCACGACCCTGACGGGTGCAACTGAGAGTCACCGGGTCTTGACTCCCAAGGGTTGGCGGCTTATGGCCGAGTTGCGTGTAGGCGATCTGGTTCTGGGCCGGTTCCAGGAGTCGCACACCCAGGGTAGTAAGGCGTTGCCTGTAGCGGGTGTATCCAAGACTAACGCAAACAAAATCCGCATTCCTGAACGGATGACGCCGGAACTGGCCGAGTTCCTGGGCATGATCGCTGCAGATGGGCATCTCACCGCTTCAACGGGCGCGGTCGGCCTGAGCGAAAAAAACGAGATCGTCGGCGAACGTTTCACTCAATTAGCAGCAGAATTGTTCGGGCAGACTCCCCGCCGTTATGTGGATCTGCGGAATGATGTCGTAACCCTGACCATAACCTCACGGCGGTTGTGCCAATGGATGCAGGGTTTGCTAGGGCGGGGCGCATACGGAAAGTTTGTGCCGGAGGCGATTCTCTGCGGCAGTGCCGAGGAGAAACTCTCGTTCCTGCGTGGTATTTCCCTGGACGGGTTCTACGTTGAGAAGCGGGGGCTGACCATCTACGCAGGGATGTCGGAGGATCTCGCATGCGGGGTCGCTGCACTCTGCCAGAGCTTCGGCTTACCCCTGGTTCACCAGCATCGGAAGTTCGTCAAGGAAAGCGGGCAGTGGGCTTATGGTGTGGAGGTGAGCAACGAACTGCAAACCATGATCAACTGCATTGAGCCCCACAAAAACGGACCCGTCCACTTTGTTGCGTACCAGGTGCTCATCGACAACGAGTTGGCCGAGCAAACACGCTTACCAGCAAACCATCCGCACTACAGCGGCCTGCGCTCCATCAAACAACGCCGCCCTGAAACAGCTACCAGTACACTGGCGGCGCGGTATGGCTGGGACGCAAGTATTCCAGTATTCAAGGTAACAGCCGTCGAGGATGCGGGAATCCTGCCGCTTTACGACATCGAGGTGGAAGACTCACATGAGTATGTAGTCAATGGCCTGGTTTCCCATAACACCGTCAACTTCCCGCCGGAGGCGACGGAAGCGGAGGTGCGGGAGGTGTATGAGCTGGCCTATCGCCTGGGCTGCAAAGGCGTCACCATCTACCGGGATGGCAGCCGGTCGGAGCAGCCGATGAGCACCGTGGCGAAGACGGCCGCGGCCCCGGCGGGGGCGCCCGCCACCGTGCCGCTGGAGGTGCCTACGATGAACGGAACCCCCGCCCCGCACGGCAACGGGCACCTGGTGCCGGCGATCGAGGCCGAGGTGCGCGAGGCCGCGCAGCAGCCCCCGGTGAACGTCGTGGAGCCAAGCCCCGTGCTGCCGCGGCCGCTGCCGGACGGCGAAATCGGCGGCTGGATGGGCCGCATGCCTACCCCGCAGGGCACGATCCGGCTCTGGGTCACGGAGGTCGACGGGCAGCCGCGCGAGGCCTACGTGATCCTGGGCAAGTCGGGCTCCGACCTGATGGCTATGACGGAAGGCATTGGGCGCCTGCTCTCGATCGCCTTACGCTCGGGCATCCCGGTCGAGATCCTGATCGACCAGCTGCGCGGCATCGGCGGCAGCCGCTCGGTCGGCTTCGGCCAGCAGCGCGTGCTCTCCGTGCCGGACGCCATCGCCAAGCTGCTCCAGCAGCACTACTTCCCGGAGCAGGGCGCGGCGCCCCCGGCCAGCGTCCCCGTGGCCCCGCCGGTCGCGGTGCGGCCGGTGGCGGCGACGCCGGCGCGGCGGGTGGGCGCGAGCAAGCCCCTCGGCGACCTCTGCCCGGAGTGCGGCAACACGACCCTGCTGCACGTCGAAGGCTGCAAGAAATGTCCCTGCGGCCATAGCGAGTGCTGAGCTCGGTAAGGGGACTCGATGCACTAACGCATCCACGAAGGACACGAAGGACACGAAGAAACACGAAGGCATACGCTGGGACTGAGCGACGCGCATAGCAGCGAAGGGATGTTTCTTTACGCCGGGTTCCCTATCGGAAGCCCGTCAGGCTCTCAAGCCTGGCGGGCTTCGTGAGTCGCGGCTTGCGCCGCTAGGCGCGTTCCCCCGCCGGTGGCACTAGCCGGCCGGACGAAGTCCTGAGTGGAAAGTCCTGAGTGCCAAGTGCTGACCGCTGTTCGCGAAGCGGTGCGTAGCACACCGCTGATCGCTGATCGCTGGCCCCGGGTTAGGGGACCAGGAAGGAGATGCGGTTGCGGCCCGCTTCGGCGATGACCAGCTGGCCCTGGGCGTCGACCGCCAAGCCGTGCGGCAGCTGGAGGCCGCGGAGCAGCACGGTGCGGGTGCCGGTCGCCGGGTCGACGTGATAGATGATGCCGTTCAGCCCGTTGACGTAGGCCTGGCCCTGGGCGTCGACCACGACGTCGTCGGGCTGGTACATCGTGCTGAGGACCGTCTTGTGGCCGGCCGGGGTCACCCGATCGAGCGTGTTGCCGAACTCGTCGGCCACCAGCAGGTCGCCGCCGGGCAGCAGGGCCACCCCGGTCGGGCGCGTGAAGCCCGCGGCGATCGTGCGCAGCGTGCTGCCGTCGGGGCTGAGGGCCAGCAGGCGGCCGTTCGGGCTGTCCGGCACCAGGATCGCGCCGCTGGCCGGGTCGATCGCCAGGCCGTCGACCCCATCTTGGCCCGTGGTGTTCACCAGCTGCCGCAGGAGGCGTTTCGTCCCCTGGGCCGGGTCGACGCGCCAGAGCCGGTTGGTCGCCTGCTCGACCACGACCAGGCTGCCGTCGGCGGCCACGGCGAGGCCCTCCGGCTCGCGGAAGCCGGTGGCGACCGGCTGGGGCGGGCTGCCATCGGGCGCCAGGCGATTGATCGCGCCGTTGCCGAAGTCCCCGAAGTAGATCATCCCGTTATGCAGGTCCACGGTCAGGTCATCCGGGCTGCCAAACGCGGTCACGCTGGGCCGGGGCACCCCGGCCGGGTATTTCTGGCGCAGCTGGAAGGTGCCGAGCTGAGAGAGCAGGACGTCGAAGGGTGGCGGGTTCGCGGGGTGCTTCTCGAACACCGCGCGCTCGAAGTACTGCACCGTGTAGGGCTGGCCGTTCAGCGGGCTGACTTCGGTGAACTCCTCGCTGATCGGGTAGCCCTGCTGGGCCAGCCCGCCATGGCTTTGCCAATAGGCCAGGAACGGCCCGCCGACGACATGGCCGGTCTGCGGGAACCGCACGCCGCCGGCGGCCGGCTGCTGGTTGGGCGCGCCGTTGGGATACTTCTGCTGGTAGCGCACCGTGCCGAGTTGCGAGAGCAGGACGTCATATGGGGGCTGGTTCTCGGGGTGCTTCTCGAAGACGGCGCGCTCGAAATACTGCACGGTATACGGCTGGCCGTCGAGGGCGCTGACTTCGGTGAACTCTTCGGTCAAGGGGTAGCCCTGCTGGGCCAACCCGCCATGGGCTTGCCAATACGCCCAGAACAGCCCCGCGACGGTATGCCCGGTCTCTGGGAACGTATGCGCCGTGCCCTGGGCGCGCACACCGAGCCCCCCGGTCAGGCCCAGCGCGAGGAGCAGCACGCCCAGCCCCTGGAGCCGGCGCGCCGGGGGCTGAGCGCGCTGCTCCTTGCCAGCTAACATGCGGCCGCGCTCCGGGTGAGCTTGGCCTGGAGCCGGGCGTGGCGCCGCTCCAGCTGGGGCAGGGTATTGCGCGGCAGGGTGGCGCGCACCCAGGGGTCTTTGCAGAGATCGAGGGCGCGCCCGACCAGGGTGGCCGCCTGCGCGAGCTCGCGCGTGTGGTGCTCGTAGTGCTTGGCCAGCTCGACATAGGGGAACACCAGGGTTGTCTGCCCGGCCACCAGCTCCTCCCAGATGCGCAACGCTTCCTCGTGCTGGCGCAGCTTCTGGTGCGCCCCCGTCAGGCGCTGGAGCGCCGCGGCCCGCAAGGGGGCGCTGATCGCGCCGCGCAGCGCCCGCGTGTAGCAGCGCACGCTGGCCTCGTAGTCGCCCAGGTCTTCATAGAGGCGTCCGAGGCCGTAGCACTCCGCGCTCACCAGCGGGGCCGCCTCCGGTGCCTGGATCAGGCTGCCCAGGTGGCCGGCCAGCGCCAGCAACGACAGCACGTCGAGCCGGTTATGCTCGAAGACGGGCAGGAGGGCGTGGAGGCCGCCGCCGCGCAGATACTCGAAATAGAGGCTCGGGATCAGCCAGCCCGGGACGTCGCCGCGGCGCCGGTACTGGAGCACGGCCGACTCGAGCGTGCCCAGTGCGCACGACGGCAGCCAATCTTTCCAGACCCGGCGGGCCGGGGCGAGCAAGTCGAGGTGCAGCGGGGCGCCCTGGGCCGGGCGCATGCGGCTCATGGTAAAGCGCGCCTCGATCAGCGGCCAATCGAAGGCGCGGCCGTTGAAGCTGACCAGGCAAGTGCTGCGCCCGAGCAGGTCGTTGAAGAGGTGGAGCAGGGCGCGCTCCGATCCCAGGTCGGGCAGGAAGATCTGGCGGATGACGAAGTGGGCCTCGTCGAAAAAGCCGAGGCCGGCGAGGAAGACATACGTGCCGGTCCCGCCGGCCAGCCCGGTCGTCTCGGTATCGAAGAAGAGGAGTCGGCGCCGGTCGACGCCCTGAAACGCCGGGCTGCGCCCCAGCTGGCCCAGCGTCTCCTCCGGCAGATCGAGCAGGCGGGCCAGCGGCACGGCCCCATGCTGGTGGTCGAGCGGGTAGCGGTGCTCGACGACCAGGCACGGCCCATGCGGCGTATCCTGCCAGGTGCCGGGCAAGGCCGTCGTATCGATTTTGGATTTTGGATTTTGGATTTTGGATTGCGGACGATCGGAGCCCTGATCCCCGACCCCCGATCCCTCGTCCGTGCCCGACCCCTGACCCCCGACCCCCGATCCCTCGTCGGCCGGCGCGGGGCGGCGCAGGGGGCGCACGCCCAGGCTCTGCAGGCGGTCGCGGAAAGTCGTGGCGTCGATGGGGAGCCTCCGGGATGTCAAGGGTTATTCCAGCAGTGCTACCCTGCTAGTATAGCACAAATGTACCAACCGGATCAATCACATTTCTGTCAATGAGTCGTGGCCGCGAAAATAGGCCGGGGGCGGGTTTGGGGAATGGCGCCGATTTTGGTATACTTCAATCAACTTGAGCTCACACTCCCGGCCGCGTTTGCCGCCCACGCCCTGGCCGGGTCCCGAGGAACCTATGCCCACTGTCACCGCCCAGACCGCCGCTGCCGGCGCCCCCCCGATCCCGGCTCCCGATCTCGTGCCGGTCCGCTTGGCCGCCGACCCGCCCGCCGAGGCCGGTGCCCGGGCGGAGCGCGCCCGTCTGGCGCGGGAGCTGCACGACACCGTCATCCAGAGCCTGGTCAGTATCGGCCGGCAGGTGGATGCGCTGGATGCCGCGCTCCGGGCCGGCCCGCCGGACCAGGTCCGCCACGAGCTCGTCGTGCTGCGCGAGATGGTGGCCTACGGCCAGGAAGAGGCGCAACGCACGATCCTCGGCCTGCGTCCGGCCGCCCTGGCGGGGCGGGACCTGGCCGGGGCGCTGGCGCTGGAGATTGTCCGGCTGGCCGGGAGCGCTGGCTTGCGCCACCAATTCACCGTCAGTGGCGCCCCCGTCCCGGTCCGCCCGGCCGTGGAGGATGGGCTCTTGCGCATCGCGCAGGAAGCGTTGCATAACGTGCGCCGCCACGCCACGGCGAGCAGCGTGCAAGTGCGGCTGGAGTACGACAGCGGCGCCCAGCAGCTGGTGCTGACGGTCGAAGACGACGGCCAGGGCTTTGATCGCCGCCATCCCGGGGCGGGCACCGTCGGCGCGCGGCCCGACGACCCCGACGCGCCCGCCCTGGGCGAGCTATCGGGGATCCCGCCGGATGGCATGGGCCGCGTGGACGGCGCCCTCGCGGGGTATGGGCTGTTGGGGATGCAGGAGCGGGCGCGGCTGCTGGGCGGGGAGCTGCGCGTGGCGTCGGGCCGCGGCAGCGGCACCACGGTCGAAATCGAGGTGCCCTATGCCGGGGTCGCCCTGCCCCTGATGTTTTCCCACCCCCCGGTGCCTGCGTCGCCGACACGCATCCGCGTCGTCGTGGCCGACGATCATCCGCTGGCCCGCGCCGGGGTGCGCCGGTTGCTGGCGGCCGACCCGGAGATCGAGGTCATCGGCGAGGCCGCGGATGGCGGGGCCGCCCTGGCCGAAATCGCGGCTTTGCACCCCGACGTCTTGCTGCTGGACCTGCAGCTGGGCGAGATGGACGGCGTGGCCGTCCTGGAGCGGCTCCACGCGGGCGCGGCAGGGCGCATGCCGGCGACCGTCGTCCTGACCACCTATGACCAGGACGCGTTATTGCTGGCCGCGTTGCGGGCGGGGGCGCGGGGTTATGTGCTCAAGCACGCCGAGGGTCCCGAATTGATCCGCACGATCCGGGCGGCCGCGCGGGGCGAGGCCCTGTTGCCCCCGGCGTTGGCGGCTCGGCTGCTGAACCAGCTGACCCGCCCGGCGCCCCCGCCGGGCGACGTCCTCACCGGCCGGGAGCGGGACGTGCTGCGCTTGCTGGCCGAGGGCCTGGGCACGAAAGCGATCGCCGCGCGGCTGGGCCTGGGCCCGGGCACCGTGAAATCCCACCTGGAGCATCTCTACCAGAAGCTGCGGGTGGTAGGCCAGGGCCGGGGCGCCGCGCTGGCCGCG
>Ga0070730_10004301_pt1 | contig 12546 bp, 10 predicted proteins | sample Coa_R1_3_FD_66447 | JGI IMG/M metagenome (GOLD analysis project Ga0070730, IMG submission 66447) | Surface soil microbial communities from Centralia Pennsylvania, which are recovering from an underground coalmine fire - Coalmine... | ecosystem: Environmental > Terrestrial > Soil > Unclassified ... | reverse complement strand
CGGGCCAGCACCGCGCGGACGATCGTGATGACGCAGGCGGCCGACACGCCGACCAGCGCGATCCGCATGGCGATGGCGAACGAGGTCCAGCCGAAGGGTGCGACCGGGTCGAGCGGCAGGCCCCCGCGCGACGCAGCAGCCGCGGCACCGGTCGCCGCCGCCGAGAGCGAGAGGAAGGCGAGGAGCGCGGCGAGGGCGGCCAGGCCGATGACCGCCATCGCTCGCCATGGCGGCGGCAGCGGGTCGGGAGCGCCAGGGTCGTTGCCGAGCGTCCCGTCGGGCGCCACCTCGACGGACGCCGGTCGGGCCGCGACGAGCCAGAAGAGCGCGGTCCCGAAGAGCACGAGCAGGAGGACCAGCAGGCTCCAGCGGGCCGCGATGGTGGGCAGATCGGCGGAGGGCGAGCTGCTCGTCACGGCGGTCGTCGGTGGCGGCAGGGTTCCGGTCGGATCGAAGCGGAAGGCGAACACGCCGGCCGTGACGTGGCCGTCGACCGCCGAGGTCACCCGATAGCTGACCTCGTAGACGCCGGGCGCCAGGATCGGAAGGGTCGCGGTGAGCTGTCGGTCGCCACCGGCCGGCGTGGCGGGACCGACGCCGGCGATCGGCTGCCCGGTCTCATCGAGCAGCTCGACCGATGGGCTGGCAGCGTCGACCGCCTCGGTGAAGGCCAGAACCAGCATGGTCGGCGCCTGCCTGAGGGTGCTGTTCGGGACGGGGGTCGAGGAGGCGAGCTCGGCGTGAGCGGCAACGACGCCCTGGAACCCGAGGGCCGCGAGCAGACCCAGGAGCAGGGCGGCGGCGCCGCCACGGGGCCGCCATCGGCTCATGGCTCGACGGCGCTCAATCCTCTGCGAAGAACGGGTCATCCCCGTAGCGCTCGAGCCAGCGCCGCCGCATGAGTCTGATCGTGGCGACCACTGCCTCCTCGGGAGTGCCCGCCGGCAGCAGCCCGGCGATGCCGGCCCGTACCTGTTCGGACCCCTCGACACCGAGCAACGCCAGGTAGTCGCGGACCCGTTGCGCCGGCGTCTTCCCCTCGCCGCGCATCGCGACGAGCACGTCGGCCTCGGGGACGAGCCCGCCCTCGAGCTCGTCGGCCGGCCGATCGACCTCGGCCAGGAGCGCGGGCACGTGCTCGAGCCGCGGATCGGAGTAGGCCCAACGGATGAAGCTGTCGAGCGGACCGCTCTCGCGCTGGTGGTGTCCCGCATGGAACTGCTGGAGGTATCGCTGCCGCTCGGACTCCGTGCGGGTGAGCGCGATCTGGGCGATCTGCCGCATCTCCGGCGTCCAGCGCCGGAGCGATTCGACGAACTGGCGGAGGGTCAGGCCGCCGGGCGTCTGCCGCCGGAAGCGGTGCTCATGGGTGGCGTGCACGGGCCCGTATACTACCGGCCGTGCGCCGCATCCTTCGCGCGTCGCGCCCTCCACGCGCGCCGTCGACCGCCACTCACCGCTGCCCGCGAACCCGACGCCTGCGCGACACATGCGACGGCCTGGGCTGATTCGCCTGGCGGCGCTGGCCGCCGCCCTCGTCCTCGTGGCGGTCACCGTCCTGCGCGGGCAGCCGGTCCACGCGGCCGACCACCCGCTCCGCTATTTGGGGGGCGCGGTCGGCAGCCTCGACCCGGCGCGCATCGGCGATGCGGGTGATGTCGAGCTCCTCCTGCAGCTCTACGCGGGGCTGACGCGCCTCGACGAGCAGGGCAACGTCTACCCATCCCTCGCCTCGTCGTGGGACGTCTCGCCCGACGGGACGACCTACACGTTCCACCTGCGGCCCAACCTCCATTTCTCCGACGGGTCGGCGCTCGAGGCGAACGACGTCCGGCGCTCCTGGCTCCGTCTGCTCGATCCGTCGGTGCACGCCACGGCGCCCGACGTCCTCAACATCGTCAGCGGGGCGACCGAGCGCCTGGCAGGGGGCAGCGAGTCGGAGGTCGGGGTGACGGCGCCGAATGCGCGCACGCTCGTCGTCCACCTTCGCCACCCCGCCGGCTACTTCACGGCCATCACTGCCACGCCGACCACGTTCGTCGTGCCCCGCAGCGCGCTGCCCAGCGGCGACTGGCAGACCGCGGACCACTTCATCGGCTCCGGCCCGTATGTCGCCGACGCCATGAACGGGACGACCCTGAAGCTGACCGCCAACCACGAGTACGCCGGCACCGCGCCGCCGATCAGCGAGGTCGACTGGGTGACCGATGTCACCGGCGATCCGGTCACCGCCTACAGCGACAACGAGCTCGACCTCGTGCAGGTCGCGCCCTCCGATGCCACCTGGATCGGCTATGACCCGACGCTCGGCCGCGGACTGCACCGGGCCGCATCGCTCTCGCTGGAGTACCTGGGCTTCGACACGACCCGTCCGCCATTCGACGACATGCGGGTCCGTCGGGCCTTCAGCCTGGCGCTCGACCGCAGCCGTCTCGTGGAGCTCGCGGACGGGGAGGCCGCGTCACCGGCCAACTCGGTCGTCCCGCCCGCCATCCAGCCGGGAGGGCTGCCCGCGGTGCCGAACGCCGATCTCGCGGAGGCGAAGCGACTCCTGGACGAGGCGGGCTACGCGGACCGGTCGAAGCTCGGCACGATCGTCGTCGACGGGACCGGCCTGGACGTGACGCCCATCGTCGCGACCTGGCGCCAGCAGCTGGGCGTGACGATCTCGGTCGAGACCCAGCGGTTCAACGATTACCTCTCGGCGCTCGACGCCGGGCGGGTGCCGCAGGTCTTCACCATCAACTGGATCGCCGACTACCCGTCGCCGCAGGCGCTGTACGACCTGCTCCTCTCCCCCCAGGCGCGCAGCAACTACGGGCACTGGAGGGACCCGCACTTTGCGGACCTGCTCGATGCCGCCGCCTCGGCGAAGGGCGAGGCGGCGCAGGGGCGCGCCTACGCGGCGGTGGAGGCGGAGGTCGACGCCCAGGTGCCGATCATTCCCTGGTCGTACGACGTGTCGAGCTGGCTCGTTCGCCCCGGGCTGCGTGGCCTCGGCACGCTGACGGTGGGGCTGCTCGACCTTGGCCTGGTGAGCTGGGACTGATGCGCCGCGCCGGATCCCCGGCTGTGCTGCAGGCGGCGCTGGTCGCCACGCTCGCCCTCGGCCTCCTGGCGCCGGCCAGGACGCTCGCCTTCTCCGGGTTCGGGGCAGAGAGCGCATCGGCGACGTACGGGAAGCAGATCACGTTCAGGGTCGAGCTGCCCGGTGGCGCCCCCGACCGGCTCGAGCTCCTGCTCCAGGTCGGGCTCGGCGCGGACTCCACCCTGGTGGCGCCGGTCCAAGCATCCGGCACCTCGGCTCGCTACGTGCTCGACACCGCACAGGACTACCTGACCCCCAACACGCCAATCACGTACCGATGGCGCGCGACGGCGGGCGGGTCGGTCACCGTCAGCGACGCCCGGACGTTCCGATACGCGGACAATCGACCCGGGCTCGACTGGAGGTCCGCCAGCATCGGACAGGCCACCGTCCACTGGTATGGCAACGGCGAGTCGCAGGCGCGGCGCTTCGGCGCCCTGAGCACCGGGGCGTCGGCCCGCGCCGAGGCCACGCTGGGGCATTCCCTCGACGGCCCGATCGACATCTTCGTGTACGTCACTCGCGACGACTTCTTCGGGGCACTGGGACCCGGGGCGCGGGAATGGACCGGCGCGGCGACCTATCCGGACATCAGGACCATCTTCATGTGGCTCGGCGGTGGATCGAGCGACTACCTGGACACGGCGCTCGCCCACGAGGTCACCCACGTCGTCTTCTTCGACGCGACCCGCAATCCGTATCACGCGCCGCCGTCCTGGCTCAACGAGGGCTTCGCGGTCTGGTCAGAGCGCCAGAACGCCGACGACCAGATGAGCGTTGTCCGCGATGAGGTCTCGAACGGGCTGTTCAGCTTCAGTGCCATCACCGGCCAGTTCCCGATCGGGGCGCGGGGCTCGAGCCTGTCGTACGCAGAGGGAGCGACCATGGTGGCCCGCATCATCGACACCTACGGCAAGGCAGCGATGGCGCGCATCGCCGCCGCCTACCGCTCGGGCGCAACCGATGCCGAGGCCCTGAAGGCGGGGACCGGGATCTCCGCCGACCAGCTCTACGCAGATTACTTCCGGTCATTCGGTGCTCCGGAGCCCAAGCCGGTGGCCGCGGCCACCATCGGACCCTCGATCGTGCGGCCGGCCGGCAACGCTGGTGCCGCGGGCAGCGGAGCTCCGGTGGCGGGCCTCCCTGGCAGCGCTGCTTCCGGTCCCGATCTGGCAGGCGTTGCGCTGTGGGTGGGACTGGCGCTGCTCGTGGCCGCCATCGGCGGTGCGACCTGGGCCTCCCGGCGCCGGTCCCGCAGGCAGGCAGGTCCGCCATGAGCGAGCGAGCATCCAGGTCCTCACGGCGCACCCGGCCGCGGAAGCGGCTGCGTGCGAGCTGGGCCCTCTCGATCGCGGTCGCCCTGGCGATCACCGGCTTCGTGGCAGCCGCGCAGTGGAACTCGAGCATCGCCCGCCAGCAGTACACGACATCTGCGCAGCAGGTGCTCGCCGCGCAGGTCGTCGCCCTCGAGCAGGAGCAGAAGACGCTGCGCGACCAGCTCGCTCAGGCGAACACCGAGGTGCAGGGCTTCCAGCAGGAATCCGCGGGATCGCAGACGGCGCTCGCGCAGCTGAACCGCCAGCTGGCAGCTGCGCGCCTGGCGGCGGGGTTGACGAAGGTCACCGGCCCGGGGGTGATCGTCGAGATCGCCGACTCGAAGCGCCCGGTCCCGGCCGGCGAGAATCCCGCCAACTACATCGTCCTCGTCGATGACCTGCACGACATCGTCGCCGCGCTGTGGGCGTCCGGCGCGGAGGCGATCACGATCAACGGCGAGCGGCTGGTCAGCACCTCGTCGATCTACGGGGTCGGCGCCTCCATCCTCGTGAACACGGCCTTCCTGTCGCCGCCCTTTCAGATCCAGGCCATCGGCGCCAACGGGCTGCTCGATCGGTTCATGAGCAATCCCGCCTACCTCGGCCGGGTGGCGAACCGGATTGCCGCCTATGGGCTCGAGTTCGCGACCCAGGAGACCGGCTCGCTGACGCTCCCGGCATTCGTCGGCAACACGCGCTTCCGGTGGGGAGTGCCCACGGAGGGCAGCTGATGGCGGGCCGGGCGGCGCAGGTCAGCATCGCCGGGGTGCTGCTGGTCATCGGGATGCTGCTTGTCGGCCAGCTGCGCTCGCAGGCTCGCCCGACGGAGCTGACCCAGCTGTCGTCCCAGGACCTGTCGACGCTGATCGAGACGCTCTCGGAGCGGAACCGCGAGCTCCGCTCGGGTCTGTCGGACGTCGACGAGCAGCTGCGCGAGTACCGCGCGGCAGAGGCACAGGGCCAGAGCGCCCTCGACGTCTCCCGTGAGGATCTGCGGCGGATCACCGCCTTCAGCGGCGAAGCGCCGGTCGAGGGCCAGGGCATCGTGCTGGCCGCTACCGGCGACCTCGACGCGATCGCGCTCAACGACCTGCTCAACGAGCTGCGCAACGCCGGGGCCGAGGCGCTGGCGGTCGACGGTGTCCGGATCACCGCCGGCTCGGTCTGTGTGCAGGGCTCGAGCTCGCTCGAGATCGACGGCGTGGCGATCGGCCAGACGTTCACGATCCGGGCGGTGGGCGATCCCAATGGGCTGCTGGCCGCCCTCGAGCGGCCGGGCGGGATCATCAGCCAGCTCAAGCTGTTCGTGCACGCCACCATCGACGTGAGCCAGTCCCACCAGGTGCTCATCCCGGCAACGCAGCGATCGCTGGCGCCGTACGTGGCGAAGCCCGTCGACTGACCCGCATGCTAGAGTGCGCCCTTGCTGCCAGCGCCGCAGCGGCGGCGCCCGCCGGCGGGCGCGCCTCAGCCATGAGCCCACGGGTGCGATGGAGGGTGCGATGAACGAGCTGATCGACCGCGCCCTCGACGCTGCCCAGCGTGCCGGCGCGAGCTACGCCGACGTCCGCATCGTCGAGCGTGACAGCGAGTCCCTGTCCGTGAAGAACGGGGCGCTCGAGTCGGCCGAGGCCGAGCAGACGGCCGGCTTCGGGGTCCGCATCCTGCGCGACGGTGCATGGGGCTTCGCCTCGAGCGCGCTCCTCGAGCCGGATGAGGCCGAGCGCATCGCGCGCGAGGCGGCGGAGATCGCGTCCGCTAGCGCCGGCGCGAGCCGCCACCCGGTCGAGCTGGACGACACGCCTCCCGCACGCGGGACGTACGCCACGCCCTTCGCTGAGGACCCGTTCGCGGTTTCGTTCGACGACAAGCTGCGGATCCTTCTCGAGGCGGACGCCGAGATGGCCATGGTGCCGGGCGTGGCGGTCCGCGAGGGGACGATCGAGTGGGCCCGCGAGCGCAAGTCCTTCGCCTCGTCGGAGGGCGCACGGACCGAGCAGGAGATCCTCGAGGCCGGCTGCGGGATCGAAGCGACCGCCGTCAGCGACAACGAGGTCCAGCTGCGCAGCTACCCGCAGGGCAGCGGCGGCCAGGTGCTCAGCGGCGGATTCGAGTCCGTCCGCACCCTCGACCTGCCAGGCAACGCGCGACGGGTGGCGGAGGAGGCGGTGGCCCTGCTCACCGCCCCGCAGTGCCCCGCGGGCCAGATGGACCTCATCCTCGACTCGAGCCAGGTGGCGCTCCAGATCCACGAGTCCTGCGGCCACCCGATCGAGCTCGACCGGGTGCTCGGCATGGAGGCTTCCTTCGCCGGCACCTCGTTCCTGACCATCGACCAGCTCGGCCGGCTTCAGTACGGCAGCCCGCTGGTGAATATCGACGCCGATGCCACCGCCCCCGGCGGCCTGGGTACCTTCGGCTGGGATGACGAGGGCGTTCCGGCCCAGAACGTGCCGATCGTCTCGGGCGGGCGTTTCGTCGGGTACCTGACCAGCCGCGAAACGGCGCCGGTCATCGGGCGCCGCAGCATGGGGAGCAGTCGGGCCTGGGGCTGGAATCGGATCCCGATCATCCGCATGACGAACGTCAGCCTGCGTCCCGGCGACGGCGGGTCGCTCGAGGACCTCATCGCCGACACCACCGACGGGATCTACCTCGAGACGAACCGCTCCTGGAGCATCGACGACCGGCGCCTGAACTTCCAGTTCGGCACGCAGGCGGGATGGCTGATCAAGGACGGCCGGCGCACCCAGCTCGTTCGCAATCCGACCTACACCGGCATCACGCCGCGGTTCTGGGGGAGCTGCGACGCTATCGGTTCGGCGCCATCCTGGACCCTGTGGGGGGTTCCGAACTGCGGGAAGGGCGAGCCGATGCAGACCGGGCACGTCAGCCACGGCGCGAGCCCGGCGCGCTTCCGCGGGGTGCAGGTCGGGGTGGGCCGATGGTGACCGCTCGTCCGGTCCGTGCCGAGCGCCACGATCCAGACGCTGTGCATTCGCTCCTCGATGGCGTCCTGGCGAGGGTCGGCTCGGGCGAGGCAGAGGCCCTCTACATCGCCCGTGACGCGGCGCTGACGCGGTTCGCCAACTCGCAGATCCACCAGAACGTCGCCGAGCACGATGCCACCGTCCGGGTCCGCGCGGTCCTCGACGGGCGGACCGGGGTGGCGTCCACCAACCGGCTCGACTCGGCGGGCCTGCAGGCGGTCGTCGAGCGCGCGATGGCGATCCGGGACCGCGCGGCGCGCAATGCCGACACACCCCAGATGGCGAGCGGCGGGACGAGCCCGCATGCCACGCCCGGCTGGGCTGCCGCTACCGATGCGGCCGGGCCAGGCGAGCGTGCCGAGCAGGCACGAGCCGTCATCGCCGCAGCCGATGGCGCCAGCCTTGAGGCCAGCGGCGCCTTCTCCACCGAGTCGCAGACGATCGCGGTGGCCAACAGCCGGGGCCTGCGCAGCTCCGAATCGTCCACGCAGGCACGGCTCATCACCGTGGTCATGGACGGGTCGGGAGGGTCGGGCTATGCCCAGGCCCTGGACCCTGACATGGCGGCCATCGACGGGGCGGCAATCGGGGCGGAGGCGGTCGACAAGGCGGTCCGCTCCGCCGGAGCCACGGATCTCGAGCCGGGCGAGTACCCGGTGGTGCTCGAGCCCTATGCGGTGGCGACCCTGCTCGAGTACCTGTCGTTCATCGCCTTCTCCGCGCTCGCCGCCCAGGAGGGCCGCTCCTTCATGGAGCTGGGACGCCAGGTGATGGGGGAGAACGTCACGATCTGGGACGACGGCCACGATCGGACCGGCACGCCGTCGACGATCGACTTCGAGGGCGTGACGAAGCGGCGGGTCGCCCTCGTCACCGCCGGGATCGCGACCGGCCTGGTGCACGATTCGACGACCGCGCAGCGGGCCGGGACGGCCTCTACCGGTCACGGGCTGCCGGCGCCGAACACCTGGGGCCCCCTCGCCTGGAACCTGTTCATGCAGCCAGGCAGCGCGGCGACCGAGGAGCTGCTGGCCGGCCTCGACCGTGGCCTATGGGTGACGCGCTTCCACTATGTGAACATCGTCCACGGCAAGCGCGGGATTCTGACCGGGATGACCAAGGACGGCACATTCCTGGTCGAGCGCGGCCGCATCGTCCGGCCGATCCGCAACTTCCGCTTCACGCAGGCCATCCCCGAGGCGTTCAGTCGCATCGCGGCGGTCGGCGCGGAGACCCGGCTCGTCGGGGCGGAGTACAGCGGCGTCAACGCCCGGGTCCCCGCGCTGCTCATCGACCGCTTCTCGTTCACCGGGGCCACCTCGGCGGAGGAGGGTGCCTGACGTGCCCGGTCCGCTCGACCTGCGGATCGGTGACGTGCTCCAGCTCCGTCGCGAGCATCCGTGTGGCAGCCGCGAGTGGCGCGTCGTGCGGTTGGGGGCCGACATCGGGCTCGTCTGCGCTGGCTGCGGTCATCGGATCCTCATGGATCGGCTCGACGTCGAGCGTCGCTTCACCGGCTGGGTGAGCCGCGAGGAGGGGGACTGATCGATGGCGCGCGACGCCGACGAGCTGCGCCCCCAGCACCGCCTCACCCCCGCCGACCTGCCGCAGGACCTGGCCAGCCAGGATCTCGCGGGAGCCGGCGGCGTCTTCCGCAATCGGTCGTTCGTCTCGCTGTGGACCGCGCAGGTCCTGAGCCAGCTGGCGAGCAACATGGTGCTCGCCGGGCTGATGGCGATCGTCGTCGGCACGACCGGCTCGAACACCGCCAACGCGGTGCTCATCCTGACCTTCCTCTTCCCCGCGGTCGCGTTCTCGGCGGTGGCCGGCGTCATCGTCGAGCGCAGCGACGCCAAGCTGATCATGTTCGGGTCGAACATCCTGCGGGCGGTCGGGACGATCCTGTTCATCTTCGTCGGCGGCAACGTGCTGCTCATCTACCTCATCAACCTGCTGATCGCGACCGTCACCGCTTTCTTTGCCCCGGCCGAGCTGACGGCGATCCCACGCATCGTCCATCGCACGCATCTCATGTCGGCCAACTCGATCTTCGTCCTGACCGTGAACGCGACGTTCGCCATCGGCTTCGGCTTCCTTGGGCCGCTGCTGCTGACGACCGTTGGGCCGGTGGGGGTCTACGTGGTTGTCGCCGCCATGTTCGGGCTGGCGGCGCTGGCGATCGTCCCACTGCCCGGCGCGCCGCCGGAGATCGCCGCGCGACCCGCGGCCGCGGTGGCCGGTCGGGCGCTCACCGCGGTGGTGAGCGAGCTCCAGGAGGGGATGGCGTTCGTGCGGCGCACGCCCAAGATCGCCTGGTCGCTCACCTACCTGGGGATTGCGTCATCGCTGATCGGCGTCATGGGAGCGCTGGGCCCGGGCTTCGCGACCCAGATCCTGCGGCTCCGCGCGGAGGACTTCTTCTTCATCATGGGGCCGGCCGGCCTCGGCGCCGTGACCGGCGTGCTCTTCCTCAACTCGTACGGCAAGACCGCTCCCCGCCGCCTGCTCATCGACCTGGGCCTGGTGGCGATGGGGGTCACGCTCATCGGCCTGGCGGCCGTGAAGCCGGTGGTCGACTTCCTGGCTCCAGCCGTGAGACCGATCGAGTCGAACCTGCCCGAGGTGATCGCGCCATTCATCTCGCTCATCGCGGTGGTGGTGGTCATCGCCGTCACGGCCGGCGTCGAGTACGCGTTCGTGGCCATCCCCTCCCAGACCGCGCTCCAGGAGGAGCTGCCCACCGACGTCCGGGCTCGGATCTTCGGCATCCTCAACACGCTGCTCTCGGTCGCCTCGTTCCTGCCCGTGCTGGCTGCCCCGGCCGCGGCCGACATCCTCAACATCATCTTCCCGGGCGCCGGCATCCCGGTGGTCATGCTGCTGCTCGGCGGGATCACGCTGTGGGCCGGCGTCCGATCGTGGCGGCGCAATGCGGCAGAGGGACTCCATGGGATTCCGCGCAATGGCCGCGGCTCCGGGATGGCCACCGCCGAGAGCGGCCTCACGCCGCCGGGATCCGGACCGGACGACCTCTCGCCACCCGACGAACCGAGCGCCGGCCTCGACGATGGCGAGTAGGCTTCTCGCCGCCGCCGTCCTCCTCGCATCGGTCCTGATCGCCTGGCTGGCGATCACCTCGCACCTCGCCGCCCGCGTCCTGCAGGGCATCATCGGGGTATCGGTCATCTACGTGGGCTATCTCGCCTACCGCGGGCTGCGGTTCATGCGGAAGGCGATGGCCGCTGCGGAAGCCGGGGAGGGCGCGGCGCCCACCGGCGTCCCATTCGTGAGCGTGGTGGTGCCGGCCAGAAACGAGGTCGCGGTCATCGGTCAGGTCGTCCGCGATCTCGTCGCCCAGCGCTGCGGTCCCGGTACCCAGCCGGCGATGGAGGTGGTGGTCGTCGACGACGGCTCGAGCGACGGGACGGCCGAAGCGGCTTCGCACGCCGGGCATGCCCTGCGAAAGGGGACGTTCCACGTCGTGGTTCGTGCCCCGACCCACGGATCGACGAAGGGCCGCGCGCTGGCGTCGAGCACTGCCGAGCTGAAGGGAGACGTCATCGGCGTTGTTGATGCGGATGCGCGGGTTGCTCCGGATTTCGTCGCCAGCATCCTGGCCGCATGGGAGCGCGACCCGAAGGCGGCCGCGATCCAGGCGCGGCGCCAGCCGCGCAATGCCGAGCGCAGCTGGCTGACCCGGGCGCAGGGCGATGAGCAGCTCATGGACCTCGCCAGCCAATGCGGCCGCCGCGCGGTCGACGGGACCGCCGAGCTTCGGGGCAACGGGATGTTCGTCCGCCGCTCTGCGCTCGACGCCGTGGGGGGATGGAGCCCAACGGCGATCACCGAGGACCTCGACCTCTCGACCCGGCTGGCTGCCGCGGGGATGCATGTGGGCCTCGCGCCCGAGGTGACCGTCTCGGAGGAGGCGGTCGAATCGCTGCGAGCCCTGTGGTGGCAGCGGCTGCGCTGGGCGGAAGGGAGCCTCCGGCGGCTCATCGAGCTTGGGCCGAGCCTGCTGGCCGGGTCGGCGCCGCTCGGCCGCAAGACCGACTTCCTCGCCTTCGCCGGCGAGTTCGTTATTCCACCGCTGTTCGCCGCCAGCGTGATCGCCAGCCTGCTCACCGTGCCGCTTCCGGTGCGCAGCGACTGGACCGTGCCGATCTCGCTCTTCGCCGGGTATGGCCTCGGGTCGTTCCTGCTCGGACTGGCCGGGCTGGCCGGCACCGGGACCCGTGGCCTTGCGCTCGTCGGCCGCTCGCTGCGCGGCGCCCTCTTCCTCTCGCACTGGCTGGTGGTCGTGCCGGCGGCCTTGGCGTGGATCGCGATCGGGCCGGCTGAGACACGGTTCCGTCAAACGCCGCGCATCGGCCCGCGACCGACCGAGTGAAGCCCGTCAAGCCAACCCTCGTGCTCGTCGGCCAGGTCGTGGTGGCAGCGGATGCGACAGGGCTGGAGACCGCCGAGGCGCTCGCCATCGGTGGCGGCCGCGTGCTGGCCGTCGGCGGTCGGCGCGAGATCGTCGAGGCGGCTGGTGGCGCGCGGGTCGTCAGCGCCGACGGCGCGACGATCGTGCCTGGCCTGCACGACTTCCACCTGCACCTGGTCGGGATGGCACGTGCCCGGCGGATCGTCGACCTGTCGGGCGCGAGCACGATGAACGAGGTCGTCGAGCGGCTCTCGCCGACCGTGGCACGGCTCGGGGCGGGCGACTGGGTGCGCGGCGACGGCTGGTCTTCGGAGGCGCTTGATCGCCGGCAGCTCCATCGCCTCGAGGATCTGCTCGCCGGACGTCCGGCTCTCTTGCGCAGCCATGACCACCACTCGGCCTGGGCCTCGTTCGCCGCCCGGGAGGTCGCCGGTGTGGGAGAGACGACGCTCGATCCAGCCGGTGGCCGGATCGAGCGCGGAGCCGATGGCGCCCCCGACGGCGTCCTCCGCGAGCGGGCGGTCGACCTCGTCGCCGACCGTGCGCCGCGGCTGAGCGGCGACGCGCTCGCCGTGGCCCTCGTGGAGGTCGCGCAGGAGCTCGTGGCGCTGGGTGTCACCGGCGCGACCGATGCCGGCGACTCGAGCACTGCTGGCGGCTACGGCCGGTTTGCCGAGCTGGGTGACTCGTTCTCGAGCCTCGCCGATGCAGGAGACGCGCTCG
>Ga0070730_10004300_pt1 | contig 12548 bp, 8 predicted proteins | sample Coa_R1_3_FD_66447 | JGI IMG/M metagenome (GOLD analysis project Ga0070730, IMG submission 66447) | Surface soil microbial communities from Centralia Pennsylvania, which are recovering from an underground coalmine fire - Coalmine... | ecosystem: Environmental > Terrestrial > Soil > Unclassified ... | reverse complement strand
GAGTTCTCGGATCGGAGCAAGTACCAGCCGCTGGTGGCGCAGGGGGTCCATCTCGGGAACGTGCTGGCGTTCCGCCGCGGCGAGAATCTGATCGCGGTGGTGCCGCGGTTCACCATGACGGTCGCCGGCGACTGGGGAGATACGCGTCTGCCGCTGCCGCGAGGCAACTGGAGGAATCATTTCACGGGCGCCTCCGCTTCGGGCGTGGTGAGCCCGGGGGAGCTCTTCGATCAATTTCCCGTCGCGCTGCTGATTCGCGACTGAGCCTGAATGGCATCCATACCACGTTTGGAACGGAACCCGAGAGACATCCAACGCCACGTTTGGATGTGGACTGCGCTTGGCACCCCGCCGGTCTCGCGATGAACTCATGCTGATGAGATCCGACGAGAGGTACGGGGAATCCTCCACGGTGTCGTGCGAAAGACCGCATCGGCATAACCCGCTATAATCGAGTCGTTTCGCGATGACGCGGCCGCAGAGCCGCACCGACACACTGGCACGGATCATCCGCGGGGACGCCGATGAAGAGCTCGTATCACAATCGGCTCGTCGCCTGCATCGGCGGCACCGCGCTGCTGCTCGCCATGTGCGGCGCTCCCGCGATCGGCGCCTCGTCGTCCCCCACGACCATTACCGTCGGGATGCGCTCGGTCTTTCACGGCGACGAGGCTCGCTTGATCGAAGCCGCCGCCGCGGCATTCGACCGCTCCCAAACCGCCTACAAGATCGAGCTGTATAATTCCAACTTCAAAAATCATGCAGATTGGGTGCAAAGCATCGCGATGACCGGCACGCTGCCTTGCATGATTGAAGTCGACGGCCCGTTCGTCGCGGCTTTCGCGTGGCGCGGATATCTGCGGACACTGGACCAATTCGTGCCCCGTGAAATGCGGGACGACCTGTTGCCTTCGATCATTTCCCAAGGCACCTACGGCGGGCACCTCTACAGCCTCGGACAGTTCGAATCGGGTTTGGGTCTCTGGGCCAACCGCCACTACCTGGCTGCGGCCCAGGTTCGCATTCCCACCGTCGCCCGCCCTTGGACGCTTGCGGAATTCGAGCAGGCCATGGACCGGCTCGCGCGGCGGGGGGGCGTGGATTACGCCCTGAATTTGTCCGTCTATGTCGATACCAACGAGTCCTATTCCTTCGCGTATTCGCCCATATTGCAAGGGTTCGGCGGAGACCTCGTCGACCGCAACACCGGATTGGCGCGAGGCGTGCTCGACGGACCGCAATCCGTGAGCGCGATGACGCGGTTCCAGTACTGGTTCAAGCGCGGCTGGACTCGTGCGGTGTTCGACCGAAACAACGACTTCGCGCGAGGCAAGACCGCGTTGTCTTGGACGGGGCACTGGAAATACATCGACTACCGCAAGGCGCTGGGCAAAGATCTCATACTGCTGCCCTTGCCGGATTTCGGGCACGGCATCAAGACGGGCACGGGCGCCTGGAGTTGGGGGATCACCAGCGCCTGTCCAAGCCCGGACGGCGCCTGGGCGTTCCTCGCCTATCTGATGTCGGCCAATGAAATCCTGCGCGTGACCGGCATCAACGGCGCGCTGCCGGCCCGCAAGTCGGCGCTTGCGCAGTCGCCGCTGTACGGCGCCCATGGGCCGCTGAACACCTTCGCACAGCAGATCATGAGCGGCGCCGGCGTGCCGCGTCCCGCGACGCCGGCGTATGGCACGATCAGCAAGGCATTTTCCGGGGCGGTGAGAGCCATCATCGCCGGTGCCGATGTGCAGACGGCGCTGCGCCGCGCTGCCGCCGCGATCGACGAGGATATCGCCGCCAATCACGGATATCCGCGATGAAGTTCGGCATCCAGCGGCGGATTCTCACGGTATTGGTCGGGATCCTGCTGCTCGCCACCGCATTGGAGGCGGTTCTCGCCTCCTACTACACCAACCGGCAGAGCCAGCAAGCCGCCTTCGCCGCCCTCGGCAGACAGCTGTCTGCCTGGCAGAGCGCACTGCAAATCACGACCTGGCAACTCAGGGGTGTGGCGCTTGCGACCATGGGCGATGTCGCGGTCCTCAATCAATTGGCCGAGCTCATGGCACTCGAGTTCAACGTCAATGATCCGGCCAGGGTGCAGGTTGTCCCTGAAATGGCGAGAGCCCTCGCTTATCGCAAAACCGTGTCCCTCAACCGCCTCCAGCTTGCGCTGCGCACCGGCGGTTTCTCGAGCATCGCCGTGTACATGAGAGGCAAGCTGAGCCATTACGTGTCCGAATCGGCGGCGGGCATGACGGTGACGAATGCAAAGGGCAGCGAGGTCTGGGTCGCGGCGGCGGCGGATGCCCAGGGGAACCTGCCCTTCCAGAGTTGGCCTGCCTGGAGTGAACAGCAAGTTCCGGCGCTCGAAGGCGCCCCGGCGCCGGCGCCTTCGAGGCCGAGCGTCGACTTCGTCTTCCCTCGGGAGGGGCAGCTGATGATCGAGATCGCCGTTCCCATTCAAGCCGAGGTCGATGACTCGATGACCGAGGCAGAGCGCCACCCGGTGGTCCGATTCTTCTCCGAGCTCCGGATCGCGGGAGCGGTGCCGGACAACTCCCGCAACGCATCGGTCAACGGCTTACCCGACAATCCGCCGCGGATCGTCGCCACCGTGGTGTTCCGCAAGGCAATCGACAGCACGGGACCGGATATCCTCGCGCGACAAGCCGGCAGCTCGCCGACCTTGTTGTCGCTCGACGGCGCTCATCGACAACAGCTCAGCAAGCTCGACCTGATCCCGCCCGATATGCTGGCGCAAGTCCAGACCGGACTTTCCACGGCGCCGCCCCGCGTCATTCAGCGCACCGTCACCGCGGGGCAGGGGTCATTCTATGTTGCCTTGCTCCCGTGGCAATTCGAGGGCCGGCCACGCTTGATCCTCAGTCTGGCGGCGCCGCGCGAGGGCACTCTCGAGAACATCCGGCAAACGGTCGCGGCAATCGTGCTGGTCGCCGGCGTGATCCTCCTGCTGAGCGTCGCGGTGGGCATATGGTGGGTGAAAAAGTTCGTCGACCCGATCATCCGCCTGACTTCCGCGGTCCAGGAAATCAGCTCCCGGAACCGTTTGGACGACGCCCTTCAACCGGGAGGGCCGCTCGCCCGGCGTCCCGCGCTGCCGAGCCTGCCGGCCATCGATATCAAGGCCCCCGATGAGGTCGGTGCGCTGGCCCGGGCCTTCACCGACATGACCGAAAGGCTCGCCCGGCAGGAACGGGATCTCATTTCCGCGAATGCCGACATGGCCGCCGTCCTCGCCCGCGCCTCGGCCATCCTCGACAACATTCCGGACCTGGCCTGGGTCAAGGATATCGAGGGCCGCTACATTGCCGCGAACTCGGTGCTGGCCCGGACCCTGGGGTTGGCGCACGCGAACGAGATCATCGGCAAGACCGATTTCGACCTGAGCCCAAGGGAGATTGCGGAGGGCTATCGGAGCGCGGACGAGGAAATCATCGCGTCCGGCGAGCGAAAGCGGTTGGAGGAGCTGGCCTGGCGGCCCGATGGCAGCACCTTCTGGGTCGAAACGATCAAGACGCCGTTGCGGGACGCAAACGGCCGGATCGTCGGAACGGTCGGCATCGCGCGCGACGTGACCGAGCGCAGGCAGGCCGAGAGGGAACGTGAGGCACGGCAGCTGGCCGAAGCGGCGAACCGGGCCAAGAGCGAATTCCTCGCCAATATGAGCCACGAAATACGCACGCCGATGAATGCCATCATCGGCATGTCCTCCCTGGCGCTGACCAGCGGCCTCAGCCCCCGGCAGTACAACTACATCAACAACGTGCACCGCGCGGCGCAGCTGCTGCTCGGGATCCTCAACGACATCCTGGATTTTTCCAAGATCGAAGCGGGCAAACTGCAGATCGACGCGGTAGCGTTCGACCTGCGCGACGTAATGGACAACCTTGCGAACCTGGCCCGGCAGCAGGCGGAGGAAAAAGGGCTCGAGCTGGTCTTCGTCGAACCGCCGGAGCTGCCGACACGGCTGGTGGGCGATCCGTTGCGGCTGGGCCAGGTATTGGTCAACTTGACCAACAACGCCGTCAAGTTCACCGAGCGCGGCACGATCACCGTCAGCATCGACGTGCTCGAACGGAGTGCCGACGGTGTTCTCCTGCGCTTCGGCGTGCGTGACACCGGCCCCGGCATCAGTCTCGAGGAGCAGGGGCGCCTGTTCCAGCCGTTTTCACAGGTCGACGCCTCGACCAGCCGCCGCTTCGGCGGCACCGGCCTGGGGCTGGCGATCTGCCGCCAGCTGGTACGCCTGATGGGCGGCGCCATCGGCATCGACAGTGTTCCGGGCCGGGGCAGCCACTTCATCTTCACCGCGCGCTTCGGCCTGCAGCCCGGGAGCGCGACGTCCTCCGCGGCGCAGCGGCTCGTCCCGCTTTCCGGCGCGCGCGTGCCGCCAGACGCGGCACGAGGCGCGGACGCGCGCGGCACGGAGCGCGAGGAGACGCCGCACGACTACGGGGTGCGACTGGCCGGAGTCAAAATCCTCCTCGTCGAGGACAACTTCTACAATCAGGAACTCGCGGTCGAACTGCTCCGCGGCGCCGGGATCGACGTCACCCTCGCCGCCGACGGCCGGCAGGCGCTCGAACTTCTCGAACGGCAGCGTTTCGACGGTGTGCTGATGGACTGTCAAATGCCGGTCATGGATGGCTACGAGGCGACGCGCCTGCTGCGGCAGCGGCCGGACCTGCGGGACCTGCCGGTGATTGCCATGACGGCCAACGCCATGGTCGGAGACCGGGACAAGGTGCTGGCCGCGGGCATGAACGATCACATCGTCAAGCCGATCAATGTCGAGGAAATGTTCGCCACGCTGGCGCGCTGGATACGTCCCACGGACACCGCCGCGCCGCCGCCTTAAGCGGCCGGAGCGGCGTGCAGCGCCGGCAGGGGATAGTAATTCGCCTCCGCCGAATGCGGCGGCTGCGAGCGCCACCACGCCGCCGTCAACAGCTCTGCATGGTGCTTGAGGAAGACCTCGCGCAGCGCGGGAGGGATCGCCAGGAAGGGCAGCCATTGCTCCGGGAACACGTCGCGCGGCCCGCAATGAAACCACGGCTCGGCGCTCGTCTCCTCCTCCTCGCAAGTGGGTGCCGGCAGATCGCGAAACACACAGTCCGTCACCAGGCATAGTTCGTCGTAGTCGTAGAAGATGACGCGCCGGTGGCTGGTTACGCCGAAATTCTTGAGGAGCAGGTCGCCGGGAAAGACGTTGCTCGAGGCGAGATCGCGCAGCGCGTTGCCGTAATCGATGATGGCGGCCTCGGCGGCGGCCGGTTCCGCCTCGCGCAGAAACAGATTCAACGGCCGCAGGCGGCGCTCGATGTAGCAGTGCTCGACGATCAGGTCGCCGCCCTCGATGCGGCAGCTCAAAGTCGCATCGCGCAGCAATTCTTCCGCGAGAGCGGGCATGAACCTTGCCAGCGGCAGGCGCAGCCGCTTGAATTCCTGCGCGTCGACCAGGCGCCCGACGCGATCGCGGCGGAATACGAACTGGTAGCGCTCCATGACGTCGGCCCGGGTGCAGGTTTTCGGGGCGCCGAAATGATCGCGGATCACCTTGAATACCAGGTCATGCGAGGGCAGCGTGAACACGATCATGACCAGCCCGCGCTCCCCCGGCGCATGCACGAAGCTGTCGATGGAAGTGCTCAAGTGGCGCTGAAGCGCGAAATACCGTTCGGTCTTTCCCTGCTTGGCCCGGCCCAGCACGGTGTACAGCTCGTCGATGGGTTTGCGCGGCATGAACGAGCGCAATAGCGTAATCGCGGCGCTGACGACCGGAAGATCGACGTGAAAATACGAGCGCGCGTAACCGAACAGCGAACTCACTTCGATCCGCGACAGCATCACGGCATCCACTTGGACCCCGTGCGCGCCATTCGTGAATGCAATGACGAGGGGCGTGATGGCGCCATCGCCGATGAGACGGCCCACCACGAAAGCGTGCATGCCGCGATAGAAGACGGGTTCGATCAGTTCGACGGATTCCGGCGCGGCGCCCGGCCGCCCGGATTCGAAGTACCGGCCGATTTCGGCGCTGATCCGGTGAACGGCGGCGTCCTGATCGCGGAGGGCCGCTCCGAAGGGCAGATCGGCGAGGATTTCCCGGACGGCCGCCGGCAGCGAGCCTCCGATGCGGTATACGCGCAGCGGCACCGCCCCCGATGCGCGTCCTATGCTCGTCGCGCAGAATTCCACGTCGGGGTTGACGCCGACGGTGCCGAACGATTCGCGGCTGACGGAATTGAAAAACGTGCGATAAAAGTCGCTGTCGGGCCGCCGCGCGACGAGCATGTCGTAGGCCCGCTTGATGTCCGACCACAGCGGCACATCCGTGCGCCGCTCCTTGAGAACATGGGCGAGGGCGTCGACGCATCGAGTGACCCGCAGGTCGTAGAGCTCGATGCGCGCCACCGCGTCCGATTGCGCGGTATGCCAGTCCTCGGCGAGGAAATTGAGCGCCGCGCGCCGCGTAATCCGGCCGAACTCCTCGTTGTACGAACGAAAGTGTTCGGCGATGGACGTCGCATGCTCCTTTGCGGTGGCGATACCGCTCGCGGCAACGGCGCTCATGGACGGCACCGCCTAGGCGACGTCGCGCTGCGGCGCGGACTTGGCTGCGGTCGTGAACTGCTCGGTCTCCGTGCTTCCCGCCATGGCGCCGGTGGAATGGGCGCCGGCGCTGATGGCGGTTTGAACCGCATCGAAATAGCCGGTGCCGACGAAGGACTGATGCTTGGCGGCGCGATAGCCTGCCGCTTCCTGGCCGAACTCGCGCTGCTGCAACTCGGAATATCCCAGCATGCCGTTGTCGCGGTACGCCGATGCCAGCTCGAACATCGAGAGATTCAGCGCATGCCAGCCGGCGAGCGTGATGAACTGAAAACGATAGCCCATTGCGGCCAGTTCCTCCCGCCAGCCCTTCATGGCCGCGGGCGTCAGTTTGGCCTGCCAATTGAAAGACGGGGAGCAGTTGTAGGCCAGCAGCTTGCCGGGGAATTTGGCATGGATCCCCTCGGCAAAGCGGCGTGCCTCGCCGAGTTCCGGCTTGGAGGTTTCGCACCAGATCAAATCGCAATACGGGGCATAGGCGAGGCCGCGCGCGATGGCTTGTTCGATGCCGGGGCGCACGTAGAAGAAGCCCTCCGACGAGCGTTCGCCGGTGATGAAGGCGGAATCGCGAGGGTCATGATCGGACAACAGCAGATCCGCGGCATCGGCGTCGGTGCGCGCGATGAGAATGGTCGGAACGTCGAGAACATCGGCCGCGAGGCGGGCGGCCACGAGCTTGTTGATGGCCTCGGCGGTCGACACCAGCACCTTCCCGCCCAGGTGGCCGCACTTCTTCGCGGAAGACAGCTGGTCTTCGAAATGAACGCCGGCCGCGCCGGCGCGGATCAACGCCTTGGTCAGTTCGAAGGCGTTCAAATTGCCGCCGAAGCCGGCTTCTGCGTCGGCGATGATGGGCGCCAGCCAATCGATCTGCGACTTGCCGTTCATGTGATGAATCTGGTCCGTGCGCAGCAGGGCGTTGTTGATGCGTTCGACCATCTTCGGCACCGAATCCACCGGATACAGGCTTTGATCGGGATACATTTCGCCCGCGGAGTTGGCGTCGCCGGCCACCTGCCAGCCCGAACAGTAAATTGCCTTCAACCCGGCCTGCACGGTCTGCACCGCTTGATTGCCCGTCATGCAGCCCAGGCCCGCGACCACGGGTTCGCTGTGCAGCAGGCTCCAAAACTTCTCGGCACCCAGCCGGGCCAATGAATATTCGATGCGGACCGAGCCGCGCAAGCGGGCGACGTCGGCGGGGGTGTAAGGACGCTGGACGCCATGCCAGCGCGAATTCGGGGCTCTTTGCTCACTCATCATCCGTCTCCTGTGGGGGTCATGCAGGTAATGATCGCGAGCTTGCATCGCGACCTGGGTGCAGATTAGAGTGTTCGGAGAGGTTATTTACACAATAGAAATTTGACAATGTGAATTTCACAAGAGCAGCGATGGAGAGCACGCGAGCGGCCGCAATGGAGAGAATCATCCCGCTGGAGAATGCATGGCAGGCCTGATACGCCAGGGACATTTCCTGGGCGCCAAGTTGCGCTCATTGCGCAAGCGCAATGGACTGACATTGGATGAGCTGTCCGCCCGCTGCGTGCAAATCGACGTGGCGGGGGCACCTTCGGTGTCCTATCTCAGCATGGTCGAGACGGGCAAGCGCATGCCCTCGGCGCAGATGCTCGGCATGTTGGCCGGCATTTTCGGCAAGGACGCACGCTGGTTCCTGGACGAGAACACCGAGGTGGAGGCGGCGCCGGCGCAGCGCGAGCGCGGCGGGCTCGAGGCCATGCCGCTGGAACCGGCCTTTCTGTTCTCGCACGAGCTCCTGCAGAACGCCCTGCCGGAACTCTTGTCGCAGACCGGGACCACCGGACGGCAATTTGCGCAATTGCTGATTCGCGTCTGGCAGGAAACGCGCCACAACAATTTCCCCGACATCGAGCGGGCTGCCGAGGAATGCGGCGGCCGCGAGATGCCTTTGACGCTCGATGCGCTGATGACGATCTGCAAGCGGCACGGCCTGCAGGTCAAGTGGTTCGACGAGGAGGCGCGGGGCGGCGAGCGGCCGGGCGGTGCGTTGATCCGATCACGATTCGAAGCGCCCGGAACGGTACTGGTCAACCGGCGTTTACGCAGCCAGGAAGGGCGTTTGAAGTATGAACTCGCCTTCTTCATCGGCCACAAGGTGCTGCACAACGGCGACGGCGCCATCTCGCCTCACAGTGCGATGTACGCGGGGGACGGCGAAGCCTCGAGTTCCGCCGCGGGCATGGGCGCGCAGGACGTGCTGTATGCGTGGCGGGATTTCGAATGCAGTTTTTTCGCGGGCGCCCTGCTGTGTCCGCGCATTCCGTTTCGCCGATTTTTGATCCGCGAGGCGCACAGCGTCTCCGCCGGCCGCAAGCTCGGCGTCACCGCCGCCCTCGTCATGCGCCGGATGACGGCGGTATCTCCGTACCGGCACTGGCATTTTTTCGACGCGTATCCTCCGGGTTTTCTGCGCGCGGTGTATCGCGGCAACGGGATCCCTCTGCCGTGGGGCAACATGAGCCTGGTGTCGGATCCTTGTCCGCGCTGGGCCGTGTTCCGCCTGTTGAAGGACGCACCTAAAGCCGCTTCCGCCGTCCAAAGACCCAAGTCGCAGATATCGGTGATGCAGGAGGGCAAGCGCGCCCGGCTGTACTGCTGTCATTCGCTGTTGACGCGCGATGCGCTCGACGAAGTGCATGTGCTGTCCGTCGGCGTCGACCTGCTGCCGGCGTTGGAGGCGCAAGGATTCGACGGCGAAGAGGTCGTCGCCGCGGTTGCCGAGTCATGCAGACGCGGCGGGGGCGACGGCGAGATTCCGGCCGAGGCCGCCGCCAATATTCGCGCCGCGTCGCAAGTTCTCAATATTTCCTGGATAGCCGACGCACTGGATTCGACTGCCAGCGTCATTTGTCCGCGCAGCGGGGCTTGTCCGCGTCAACCGAAGGCCTGCGCGCAACCCGCGGCTGAGACAACGCTTCGCCTGGCGGGCCCGCCGGTCAGCCAGGCCGCCGTCTAGCCGATTGCAAGACAGATACACCGGTCAAGCCCGCCGTCCCGTTGTTCCATCCCGCCGGCAACGGCGGGTAAGCATGGCTTGCCAGCGCGCAGACTTCAGCCATCGCGTTATCGAGGGCAGCCGATTCACGGTCATCCGAGCAGTTTCTGCGCCGTCTCTGCGATCAGCTTGCCTTGATGTTTGGCGCCCGCCAAATCGAGAGCGCTGGGCTGCCGCTGGCCCGCGCTGCCGGCGATGGTGGTCGCCCCGTAGGGGCTGCCGCCCACGATTTCTTCCAGGGTCATTTGACCCTGATGGCTGTAGGGCAGGCCGACGATCACCATTCCGAAATGCAGGAGATTGGTGATGATGGAAAACAGCGTCACTTCCTGACCGCCGTGCTGAGACGCGGTCGAGGTGAATGCACCGCCCACTTTGCCATTCAGCGCCCCTCGCATCCAAAGGCCGCCCGCCTGGTCCAGGAAGCTGGCCATTTGCGAGGACACGCGGCCGAAGCGCGTGGGGCTGCCGACGATCACGGCGTCATAATTCACGAGATCGTCGATCTTTGCGATCGGGGCGCTCTGATCGAGTTTGAAGTGGGCCGCCTTGGCAACGTCCGCGGGCGCCGTTTCCGGCACGCGTTTGATGTCGACGGTGGCGCCGGCTGATCGGGCACCTTCGGCAACGGCATTCGCCATGGTTTCGACATGGCCGTAGGATGAGTAGTAAACCACCAGCACTTTTGCCACAGCATTTTTCTCCTGGGTGAGGGACGCGTACAAAAAAGCATAACATCTGCGATTTCTTTGGGTAGATGGCACAATCGGAGCGGACTATGCCGCGGATGGAAGTAGTTTGATGCTGGATCTCAACGACGTGCGAATGTCCGTGGACTTGCGAATGTCCGTGCAAGTGGCGGTCGCGCGACCATGAAACTCTACTCCTGGAATGTGAACGGCATTCGCGCGGTGCACCGCAAGGGACTGTTCGAGTCGTTCTTGGACAAACATCAGCCCGATATCCTGTGTCTACAGGAGACCAAGGCGGAACGCGGGCAGATTGAAATCGATCTGCCCGGCTATCGCGAATACTGGCACTCGGCGGTCAAGAAGGGCTATTCCGGAACGGCCATCTTCTCCAAGCAGGAGCCGGTTGCCGTAACCAACGGCTATCCGATCGAGTTTGCGCGGCGCTTCAGCTTCGCGGACGAACTGCAGCGCGACAGTGCCGAAGAGGGCCGGGTCATCACGGCGGAATTCGAAAACTTCTACGTGGTCACCGTGTATACGCCGAATGCCAAGGACGACCTCAGCCGGCTGGATCTGCGCTTCAAGCATTGGGATCCGGCGTTTCTGGCCTATTGCCGGCAGCTCGAGACGCGCAAGCCGGTTGTCTTTTGCGGTGATTTGAACGTTGCGCACACCGAACTCGATCTCGCCAATCCAAAGCCGAACCGGGGCAAAAAGGGATTCACCGACGAAGAGCGAAAGGGATTTCAGAACATGGTTGATGCGGGATTCGTGGATACGTTCCGGCTCTTCACGCAAGGAAACGGCCACTATTCGTGGTGGAGTCATTTTGCAAACTCCCGGGCGCGCAACGTCGGGTGGAGAATCGACTATTTTCTGGTGTCGGCGGTACTTCGCGCCTCGGTAAAAAGCGCGGCGATTCACCCTGATGTTTTGGGCAGCGATCACTGCCCGGTCAGCATCACGCTGCGCTGATTTCCGCGCCGGGGGGAACTCGAGGTTTGCCGCTAAGCGAAAGGGAAGATTACCTATACCACTTTGGCCGCCGTTCGTGCATATTCGGCACTCCAACGGACGGTATCTCGACAACACGCGGGGGCGGTCATGAATAGACTGGAAGGACGGCGGGCATTGGTGACCGGGGCGGCGCGTGGAATCGGCCGGGCCATTGCTCTGGCGCTCGCACGTGAAGGCGCGGATATCGCGATCAATTATCAATCCAGCGAGAGTGAGGCCGGCTCGCTCGCGGCTGAGCTGAACGAGGCCGGCCGCAAGACGCTTCTCCTGAGAGGCGACGTGGGCGAGCGATCGACCTGGACGTCGATGATGGAGAAGATCACCCGGGACTGGGGACGGCTCGACGTACTGGTCAACAATGCCGGCATCACGCGCGACAAAACGCTGCGCAAGATGACGGACGATGACTGGCTGGCCGTGCTGCATACCAATCTCAACGCGTGTTATTACGGCGTCTCCGCGGTCATGCCGATGATGACCGCTCAAAAGCACGGCCGGATCATCAACATCAGCTCCTTCGTCGGCCAAGCCGGCAACTTTGGGCAGGCCAACTACGCGGCCAGCAAGGGCGGCATCATCGCGTTCACCAAGACCGCGGCGATGGAGCTCGCCAAGTACAACGTCACCTGCAATGCGCTGGCTCCCGGGTTCACCGAAACCGGCATGTTGGCGGCCGTGCCCGAGCAAGTCCGGTCGAACATCCTCGCGCGCATTCCGATGGGACGTTTCGCCACGCCTGAGGAAATCGCGAAGGCGGTTCTCTTCCTGGCGGCCGATGGCGACTACATCACCGGCCAACAGATCAACGTCAACGGCGGCGTCTACATGTAAGGCGGACGTTGCGTGCGCCGGAGTGCGCATACGGGCGGACGCCGCGTCAAACGGGCCTTCAACGCTGCGCCAGCCAGCGGACGATCGCCGCCGGCACCTCGCGCTGCGCGCGTGCGCTGATGTACATGCCGATGTGCCCGAGTTCGAATTCGAGTGCGGTGTAGTCCTTGCTCCCGACCAGCCGTTGAAGCGCCTTGGAGGCATCCCGCGGGACCAAGTGATCCTTGCTGCCGATCAGATTGAGCAGGGGCAGCTGCAGGCTTCGCAGGTCCACCTTGCGGCCGGCGACTTCAAGCTGGTTTCGGGCGAGGCGGTTCTCCTGATAGAACCAGGTCACG
>Ga0070730_10004299_pt1 | contig 12548 bp, 6 predicted proteins | sample Coa_R1_3_FD_66447 | JGI IMG/M metagenome (GOLD analysis project Ga0070730, IMG submission 66447) | Surface soil microbial communities from Centralia Pennsylvania, which are recovering from an underground coalmine fire - Coalmine... | ecosystem: Environmental > Terrestrial > Soil > Unclassified ... | reverse complement strand
ATGGTCGGCACCAGCAGGGTCCGATCCAGGTACTTGTTGCCCCGCTCGCACGAGGTCTCCGGCGCGAACAGGCAGGCATGGCAGGCCGCGCCGTGCAGCACCGCGCTTTCCGCCGTGGGCAGATGCTCCGCGCATAACGGGTCCGCGGCACACAGCGCCATCGCGGCCAGGGCGCCGGTCAGGTGGCGCTCCAACTCCGCGGGCGCCCCGAGCCGCACCAGGCCGCCCAGCGTGCCCTCGCTGTCAGGCGCCGCCGTATACAGCAGCACGCCGGCCATCGGGCCGTCCGGGTCGCTGGGCGGCAGGGCGTAGATGCGCTCACGGATGCTGGCCGCGCTGTAGCCGGCCTCCAGGGCGAGCTGGCGCATCAGGGCATGGGCAAAGGTATGGAGCAAGAAAAAGCGCAGGCCCGGATACCCCCGGTCGGAGTCGAGATGGCGCTGGCGTCGCCATTCGCGGTGGGCTCGCTGAAAGGCGGGGCCGCGGGCCAAGACCGCCGGGCTGCCCGTGGCCCAGGCCTGCACCGCGCCCTCCACGAATTGGATAAAGATGCCTTCGCCGCGCACTTCGCCCGCCGGCACCCACTGCGGGGCCTGGCGCGCGAGCGGCGCGCGCCGGGCGTCCGGGAATTCTTCGATCTCACCAAATTCGCCCGGCGACTGAATCCGGGTGAAGCCGATGAGCGCGCGCACTTCGCGCAGCCGCTCGACCAGCACGACCTGTTGCAGCAGGGGGGCATAACTGGCCGGCGGGGCGATCGCCGTCGCCCGGAAGTCCGCCGATTGGGGGTGCGCCCCCGGCTGCGTAAACACCTGCCACTCCGGCGTCTTTAAGGCCGGCGGTGCCGCGGCGCCGGTGCTCCCGGCCCGCTTCTTTTCCACCGCGTCCCAGAGCGCTTGATCCGCATAGGCGGCGAAATCGGGCAGCAGCCCCAGGCTACGCAGCAGGGTGATATTCTGCAGGCTCTGGGCTTTCTCCAACTGGTGCCATTGGGTCTCCACGAGTTGGCCGAGCTTATCCGGCGCCGTCGGCACCGCCAGGACGGTGAGTTGTAACGGGAACCAGCTATTGGACGCCCCGAGCAGGATGGCCCGGCGTTCGGCCGACTCCGTGCAGCCGGCGGGGTCATAGTCCCGCAGATGGGGCCGCCGCCCGGTGCAGAGCGGCAGGTTTTCCTTGCCCTCCGCCCCGAACGCCTCGGCCATACTGCGATCTTTGCCACAGCCCGGCGCTTCGCAGCGGACGCTGATATCGGCGGCCTCCCCCGACACCCCCCGCTCCAGCAGCCGCAGCGGGCCGTTACAGTCGGTCGGCCCCCGGTGAATAAACTCCAGCCAGGGGAAATCGTCGAGGTGCCCCTGGGGGCAGGCCAGCAGGAAGCGCGCCGGGAGCACGGTCGGCGGTTTATAGGCACTGCAATTGGCATGCACATAGGCGGTCTGGTCCGGGCGGTAGGGATTGCTTTTCAGCTCGAACAATTCGGATTTGAGCGGCGCGAGCAGGTGGCAGTAGGGACAAACCACCCAGCGCGGGAACGTCGCCACCGGCACCCCCACCTGGGCCGCGGGGTCGAACGGCGTCGTGCCGGCCGTATCGGGCGCCAGTGGCGGGGTCAGGAGCCGGCTGACCTGGGCGCCCAGCGCGGCCTGGACCGCGACCCGTAAGCGCTCCTCGCCGATCTCGGTGGCGCGGGCGATATCCCAATCGTCGAGGCCCAGGATCATCGTCGAAAGGTGCGGCAGGTCGACGACCGCCCCCACGCCCGAGGAGAAGAGCAACTGGCTGGGGCGGAGTTCGCCGACCCGGGGTTTGAGCGGGGATTTCATGTAGCGGCCCCTCCGTCCGCGACCACCCGCGCGGGGGCCGGCTCCAGGTCAAAGCCGCCGTCCTGTAAAAACAGGCCGATGCTCGGCTCCACATCGCGTAGCGAATTCAGGCAGGTGAAGCGATGCCACTGTCCCAGCTCAGGCGCATGGAGCAGAGCCACCGTCAGCCCATCTTTGCCGGCGCGATAGCCCAGGATGCGCCCCCCGGTGCCGGCCTGCGCCGCGTGGGCCCAGTGATCGGCCAGCGTCTGCAACTCGGCGCGCACCTCATCCCCATCCTGCTGCTTGCCCGTCACCCCCGCCGCGCGCTCGGCCAACTCCGCAATCGCGGCCTTGACTTGCGGGTGGTTCGCGGTCAGCAGCTTGCGGGCGCCATCATTGGGATTGAATTCGGTGCCCAGCAGGCGCACATAGGCCACGAGCAGCGCCGCCAGGCCGCGGTCGCGGGCGCGGGGGGCAAAGGGGGTGACCGAGAGGGGTTCGACGTGCTGGTAGAACGTGGCGTGGTAGTGCTCGAAGCTCTCGTAATGCGAGAGGTCGCGCGGGCGCGCCCAGTTGTACACGGTGCAGACCAGGCCGGGTGCGTCCCGCCCCACCCGGCTGGTGGCCTGGATATATTCGGCCGTGTTTTTCGGTTGCCCGGCCACGACCATCAGGCCCAGGCGCGGCACGTCGACCCCGACGGAGATCATGTTGGTGGCCAGCAGCACGTCGAGCGGCAGCGGCCCTTTGCCCGTCTGACCGGGGCGCTCCCGGGCAGGAAGCAAGGCGCCCGTCGCGAATGGCATCTCCAGCAAGCTCAACACCCGGGGGATATCGCCGGCACTCTTGCGCGAGGTCAGTTCCTCGACGGTGCGCAAGGGCCGGCGGGCCAGGCCCCGGGCGTCGATCTTGCCCAGGCGGGTTTTCACGTCGTCGTCGACCAGCCGGCGCATCCCGGCCAGCTCGTTCATCGAATTGAAGTAACCGACCAGCGTCATCCAGGGGTCGGCCGCCTGCCCGTATTGCTCGTGCAGCCGGGCGGCGGCGCCCAGGTAGGCCACATAGACGCGGATCAGGGCGGCTTTGAGGCGCTTGCCGTTGGCACACACGCCGAGGTAGCGCCGGCCGGGGGTCGCCCCCGCGGGCGGGCGCTGGCGGGCAAAGAAGGTATCGCCGGCATCGAGCCCCGGCGGCGGGAAGATCGCCACTTGGCGTAGAAACAGGCTGTGGACCTGGTCGGCCGCCCGGCGGATCGTGGCCGTCGAGGCGATGACTTTCGGGCGCACTCGTTGCCCGGCCACGTCCCAGGAGGCCAGCCGATCCACCGCCGCCTCGTAGAGGCCGACCAGCGTGCCCAGCGGCCCGGAGATCAGGTGGAGTTCGTCCTGGATAATCAGGTCGGGCGGGCGTAAGGCGGCATGGGGCACCGAGCGGACGGCCGGCAGCGGCCCCTCGGCCGGGTGGGAGTCGGCATCGCTGATCGTGGGCGAGCGGAAGCCGTGGCGCGGGCAATACTTGTCCACCTGGCCGAAGAGCATCTGGACCGCACCATTCCAGGGCATCTGCGCGAACTTGTCGACGGTGGCGATGATCAGCGCCGGCAGCAGCCGGTAGATCTCGTCGTCGACCACGACCAGCGGCAAGCCTTCGTTGGGCGCCTGGCGCGCGGTGAACGGGCAGGTACCCAGCGGATCGCCGCAGTAAAGGAAGGTGCGGCGGTAGCCTTTGACATCGGCGACAATGTGCTTGCCCGGGTCGATCGGCAGCCCGCACCAGGGGCAATGGGTCAGCTGGGCCGGCGAGCCGCTGCGGGCCTGGCCCGGCGTGTACATGCCCCGGTCCTGGGTGATCGCCTCGTGGCTGGCTTCGGTGGTGTTCGGCGTGGTACGCATGCCGACCCAGAGCCCCAGGCGGAAGGGGATGCGGCCCCAGCGGGCATCGTCGGCGGCGAGTGCCTCGCGGCGGATCAGCTCACAGGCGCAGATCAGGGCGGCGGCCCGCTGGAACTGCTGGAGGGTGAGCAGCCGCAGGGTGTAGCGCATCAGCACCGCCACCCCGGCTTCGCCGGAGCGCCCCGCGACCGGCCCCTGCAAGCGGCGGATGGCCAGGGTGTAGGCGGTGAGGCCGAGATAGGCTTCGGTCTTGCCGCCGCCGGTGGGGAACCAGAGCAGGTCGGCGGTCGCCTGGCTGCCGGCGGCGCGGTCGGGGTGCTGCAGGTGGGTGATGCCGGGCAGATTGATCAGGATGAAGGCGATCTGGAACGGCCGCCAGCTCCGGTTGGCGGGCACGTCGATGGTTTCCCGGCCGGCCGGCGCCCCGCGGCGTTGCGCGGCCGCCAGGAGGGTATGCACCCGCTGCTGCCACATGGCCTGGTTGAGGAAGCGAAAGGCTTCGGCGGCCTGGGGGTCTCCGGTGAGCAGGGCGAGGCCCTCGCGCATGCGGGCGAGCGCGGCCCGGCACTGGACCAGGGCCAGTTCGCCTGGATGCCGGTACGCGGCGAGGTCGCCGGCCGGATGGGCCAGGCGGGCGGCCTGCGCCGCGATCCACTGCTCATAGGCCGTGGCCAGGGGGACGAGCGTGGCCGCCAGGTCCGCGGGCGCCGTTTCGGCCAGGGTGCGCATGTCGAACATGGCCGTGTGGAGCCCGGGGATCTCCTCGGGGCGGGGGGCCTGAGTCTGGGGCAGCTCATAGGTGGGGGCCACTCGGGTAGCTAACTCGACGGCGCAGGTGGGGTCGGCGGGGGCCAGCGTCGCATGGACGCTGACGCCATGCCCCACGGCAAACTCGACCTGGCGGCGATAGATCATGGCCAGGCTCGCGGCTTCCAGCGCGGCCACCGAGTCGGGACCCGCAACCGGCAGACGCAGCGGCACCCGGCGCTGGAAGACCGCCGCCCCGCCCGGCGCCCGCACACGCAGCTCGGGCTGGAAGATCCAGGCGCTATCGCGGGTCTGCTTGGGCTCCTCTTGCCCATTGACCAAAAACAGGGTGACGATCCAGGCGCCATCGCGGCGACGGGCGCGGCCGCGTACTATTACATCGGGTTGCTCGGGAGCGGGGGCGAACGGACCCATGGCCTCGGCCAGCGGCACGGTGTGGGTGCCGCCGCGCGGCTGCCGCTGCCAGACCCGCCGCGGCACCCCGGTCTTGGCCGTCGTCAGCACCGCGCTTGCGGTGCGGGTATAGTGGCCCCAGGTGGCGCGGATCTCCAGCGCCGTGATCGCGCCGTCGACACAAAAGCTCAAGCCAAACGAGGAGGGGAACAGGGTGGGAGCCTGGGGGCTGCTGACCTCGGCCGGCCCTTCTTCGGCGGCGGTCGCCCCGTCGGTGGCTAGCTCATCCTGCTCCTCCACGTCGACCTGCTGCCCACGGGGGGCCAGCATCCCGATCAGATAGCGGTCACGCACATGGCGCTCGTCCACCTCCTCCTCCGGGCCGCCGGCCGGGCCGAGCAGGTCAGCCAGCACCAGGGCTTCGAGCTCGTCGCGCAGTTCGGCGGCGGTGGGGGGAGTGAGCATGGGCGCGGCCGAGAGGGTGGAGCTGTCGGGCATGGGCAGAATCCTTGTCTGGGGCCGGCTACGGGCCGACCATGTGTAATTGTTGTAGCGTCCGCGTTAGATCGGCGACAAAGCGCCGATAGGCCGGAACGTCGGCCAACCGGTCGAGGGCGATCTCTTCGCCCAACTCCGCTTGAACCTGCGCGGGATTGATGCGCAGTGGCCGCCGGGACCGCGTCGGATAGGCCCGCTGCATGGCTGCGGCCAGGACCGCTTTGGGATCGGATAGCTGCTCGACCTGGGCCGCGTGCGCCGGCACCCCCAGGGCCGCCGCATCGAGTGCGCTGTTGAGGACACGCCGGAGGGCCTCCGGATCGGCCAGCATCCAGGCTTCCACCGTGCGGACCGGGATGATCGGCACCAGATCCCGACACCGCGCGTCGGGGCTGGCCGCCACGGCGGCAAACCCCGGCTGGAGCCGCTGCGCCAGGGCCGCCGCCGGATCGGGCGCGTCGGCATCGGCATGGACGATCAGGGCATGGTAGCCCACCGCCAGCCGAGCGGCGGCGAGAATGCGCGTGACCTGATCCCCGCGCTGTGGCGGGCGCACGATGGCCGGATCTTCGACCGAGATCGAGGGACCACCGGTCGAGCGCGCCACCAGTGCGTAAGCAGTCCGACGGATAATGGGCGGCAGGACCCGCTCATCGGTAGGGCCTTCGCCATAGAAGCCGAGGACCAGACTCCTCATGTGGGCGCATCGCCCGCCAGGATGACCCGCGATTCGTCAGGGTCAGCGGTGTTCAGATAGGCCAGCACCTGGTGGAGCGTATAGGCGGCTTCCGCGGGGTCGGCCGCTCCCCCGTGGACCGGGGCCATGCGCGTGACCCGCACCGGCGCCGGCCCGCCGGGGGTCACCAGCGCCGGCATCCGGGCGAATACCAGGTATGGCCCCGCCCCGTTCGGCTGGCCCAGTTCCTGGACCAGGGCACTGACCAGCACCGGCGAATGGGTGTTGATCAGCACCTGGCGCAGGGGCGCCCCGGCTTGCGCTGGATCCTGCAGATCGCTCGCCAGATCGCGCAGGAGCCCGGTCATTTGCTGCAGATGCGCCGGGTGGACCCCGTTCTCCGGCTCTTCCAGGCAGAGCGTCCCGTGGTATTCGGGATCGTTTTTCAGGGCGATCAGGGCCAGCAAGCGCAGCGTGCCGTCGGACAGCACGCGCGCCGGAAAGCTGCGGCCGTCCTGGGTGTCGACCACCAGGTTGTATTCCTGCTGGGCCGGGTTCGTCTCGATGCGGACGGTCCGCATCCCGGGCACCAGATAAGCCAAATCGCGACTCACGTCCGCCAGCAGCCCCGGGTCTTCGGCCTCCAGCCGCGCCAGGATCCCCGCCAGCCCGCGGCCATCGACGCCGAGGCGGGCCGTGCGGCGGGCCAGGATCGGGCTGGGCTGGCGCAGGCTATCGGGGTCGAGCTTGGTCAGGATGTGCAGGGCCGCGAGCTCCGCCTGCATGGCGGCCGCGTGGCGGAACAGGCTGGGACTGCTACCCGCGCTGCTTAAGATCGTCTGCTCTTCGTACTCCCGGTCCTCAGACGGCCACAGCATCCGCTGATCCCCGTCATAGTAGGCGCGCAAGCGGCTGCCAGCGGCAGTGGTGACCGTCTCGATGAAAGGTGTGCCGGGGAGCGGGGGGAGGTCCTGGTCGACGGGCAGATACTGCCGGCGCCAGGGATCCGCCTCGGGGGCCAGCGCAGTCAGCGATTCCTCCACCACCGCGAGATCGACCAGCCCTTGCGTGTCCATGCGGCGTTCAATGGTCAGGGTATAGCGCAGGCGTGTATGGGTGATCTGATAGCGGGTCGTGGCGGGATCGAGCAACGCCTCGACCGCCAGCCGCAGACGCGGGGCGCGGTCTCCATCGGGCAGCAGGCTGAACTGTTCGAGCGCCGTGCCCCGGCCGTGGCGGTCGGTGAAGGCTTCGACGACCGGTAGCCGGGCCAGGCGCGAGAGCAGGCGCAGGGCATCAAACAGGTTGCTTTTACCGGCCCCGTTGGCGCCCAGGATCACCTGGAAGGGGCCCAGGTCCAACTGAAAATCGAGGAAGGTTTTGAAGCCATCCAGTTCGATGCGCGTAATCATGAGTCTGCTTCTTTCCAGCAATACTTTAGATTCTAGTGCAGATTCTAGTGTTATTGTACGAGATCCGTCAACGTGCTGCCGCGCGCCGGCTCTTGCCCGACCTGGTTGATCGACTCCTTGCTATTCGCCGCCCGTACTGGGGAACAACGGCCGGATCATGTGGGCGGGGCGCCAGATCAGGTCAACCCGCGCGAAGCGACCCAGCAGGGCGCCGGCGGCAGCGAATGGCGCCTGCAAGGCGGCGGCTTTGACCCGATAGGTGCCGGCCAGTTGTTTGACCATCAACTCGTGGTGGCTGTAGATCGTTACGGTGAAGGCCGCCGGGTCGCGCCCGGCGGCGGTAATCCGGCCGGCCAGATCGGTCAATGCCGCGATCAGGGTGAGGTATTCGGCCTCATCAGCGAATCGCTCGCCCGCATGGGCTACGGCCCCCTGGCGCCCGCGGCCGTTGCGCGTCCAGAGCTGATACCGGCTCCGGCAGGGACCCCGCCCGACATTGGGTTGGCCGCCACCGTCGAGGCGGGTAAACAACACCAGCGTGTAATCGGCCCCTTGTAGCCAGTCCGTGGGCGCAGGGGCGGCGGCCGGCGGGACCGGCAACGCGGGCGCTGCCAGCGCCGCGCCCGGCATCTCCCGGCCGGTGGCCGCTTGCGCCGCGCGGTAGTGGGTGTAGCCGGCCTCGGCGAAGTTGAAGGCGGCACGCGTGGCCAGCTCGTCTGCTGCGGCGTTGAACGGGTTATCAGCATGGCCCTTAACCCAGGCGAGGGCGGCGCCGGCGGGCCAGAACGTGGTAAGCGCCTGCTCAGCGGCGTCGTACAGCGGCCAGAGATCCGTGTTTTTCTTGCGTTGCCAGCGCCCGGCAGCGCACTCGACCACATAGGTGCTGTCACTCCAAATGTGCGGCGGGGCCGTGTGCGATGCGCCCCAGCCCAGGTGCTGGAGCGCGTGCAGCCCGGCCAGCACGCCGGCGATCTCCGCGCGGTTATTGCTCGTGGCCGGCGGCGTGGCGCGGGCGGGGATGTAGCCACCGAGATCGAGCCGGGCGGCGACGGGGGGCCGGGCGGCCGCGGCGAAGTCGATCGCCTCCTGGAAGCCGACCACCACGGCCGCGAAGCCGGCCGCCCCCCCGGGGTTTTGCAGCGGCGCCGATCCGTCGGTATAGACCTCGATCGCCAGGCAGGGCGCGAACGCCGCCCAGGCAGCCGGGTCACGGGCCCGGCTGGCTTCTACCGCCTGGCGGACACTCGCCCACTCCGGCACATCGTCCGCAACGTCGTCGAACATGGACCGGGGCCCGGGTGACTTTACGTGGGCCGGCCCCCGACCATCCTTTGTGCCGGCCGCACCCTCGTCCGAACTGCTCATAGACCCTCCTGGTTAGCTGTGGGTTCATACACCGGCCGTTACGACGTCGGCGCCGGTGTCGGCCTCGCCGCTTACGCTGGGCACGCTGCCCAGCGCGAGGGCCTGGAGCGCCGCGATGAAGGGGGCGCCCGTCAACTGCTGAACGTCATAGCGAATACTCTCGCCGTCGTAGAGCGCGTCCAGGGCTTTCTGGGTGGCGGTGTCGACCTTCGCGGGCTGCACGAACACCGGACCCAGCACCGCGCGCAGGCGCCCACCGTCGCCGTAAAAGTACTCTTCCAGCAGCGGGATCACGCGATGATACCAGACGAAGTGGAGATCCTCCGCGTCCTGCACGCCGAGCAAGTAGCTGTGGCCGAGCCGATGGTCGCGGTCGAGCAAGGCGGCGATCCGCTCGTTGAGCCGGGTCAGCAGCCGCTCCAGATCCAGCCCTGGGACGGGGTTGCGCGCCGCCGGGGCCAGCAGGGCCGGGTTGGGGGGCAGCTCGTAGAAGGCGAAACGCCGGCGCAGCGCCAGATCGAGGAGGGCGATCGAGCGATCGGCGGTGTTCAACGTGCCCAGCAGCCAGAGGTTGGGCGGTACGCTGAAGGGTTTACCCGAATAGGGCAGGGTGACGGTGATGGTATTGGGCTGCCCCAGGCGCTTGTCGTCTTCGATCAGCGTGATCAGCTCGCCGAAGACCTTGGCGATGTTCGCCCGGTTGATCTCGTCGATAACCAGGAGGAAACGCGGCGCCTCCCCGACCATCCCGGCTGCCTGGTGATCCTCCCAGGCCTTGCCCGCCACTTCGCACATCTGGCGGAAGATGCCGGGCGCCGCGGTATAGCGGATACCGGAGGTGCTGACGGCGTCCAGCACCGGCCGCAGCCCTTCGACAAACTCTTCGTAGGCGAACGACTGGTGGAAGGTGACGAACCGCATGCGATCCGCGACGGCCGCGTCCTCCTGCGCCAGGAAATACTTGGCAAACTGGAGCGTCGTCCAAGTCTTCCCAGTACCGGGTGGACCATAGAGCAAGATATTGCGCGTGTGCCCCGCCAAGCGCAGTAGCAATTCGATCTCGGTTGGCGGAGGGGGCAGAGGGGACGGAACAGGGATAGGTATTGAACTGGATCCATCGGGGCCGCCCTCCGTGGTTGCGGCGCTGGGGAACAGCACCTCGTCGAAGAAGTGCATCATCCCATAGGGATCGAAACCCGCGAATTCCGGGCGACTCCGCAGGTAGTCGAGTAATTGGCGATTGCGGGCGAGTAACCCGGCCGGCGGCGTTTGACCGAACGCCTGCAGGAAAGTGTTGAGGTACGCCTCGCTGTTTACCGGGAGGAACTCGTCCGGGTAATACAGGGTCAGCGGTTTGCTGCGCAGGGTCTTCAGCCCTGGCAGATACTGCTCGCCGATTGCGTCCAAATGCGCGAAATCGCCCGCGTCGACAGCGGTGACCAGCGCGATTAGCCCGCGCTTGATCTGCTCAAACGCCGCCGCGAACGTGGGTGCCTGCTTCTCGTTCCAGCGATATCCTTTATCGTCTTTGCTCCAATAGACGCCGAATTTCGTAGCACTCCCGCCCCTGAGGCTGCCCAGGCGCTGGGTCTTGACTTCCAGCCAATAGCAGAAGTTATCGTGATCACCGTGCCCTAGCGCATATTGCTCCAGGGTCAACTCGCCCAGGTGCTCTTTCGGGAAGCGCGCGACGAATTCGTCCCGCAGTGCGCGGAGGTCTGCCGGCATAGTAATCGGATGCGTTTGCCGCCAAGCGGCGAGCTTAGCTTGCCAGCCCAGCACCGGGGTATTCATCGGTGGTCTCCCTGATAAAGGAATCGAATAAGGTCCGCAAGCGGGCTTGCAAGGCCTGCCGAACGGTCGCCTGGCCCAGATCGCCGCGCAGATCCACCGTGGCGGCCGTAATGACCGCAGCACCTCCCGGGCCATCGGCGGCGAACGGCACCTGCAAGGGTGCGTCCAGCCCTGCGGTTTGTGGGTACAGGAGGAGCACGCGGGGGCAGTGGTAGCGTTGTGCATAGGCATACATCTGATAGAAATCCCCCTGGGCGACCCCTAATTTAGCATCGGTATCCTTCAGTTGCTTGTACTTGGTGTCGAGCAGGAGCGGGAAAGCCCCGGCGAGCCGGAAAGCGAGATCGGGCCGCAGCTCGAAGCTCTGCCGCCCTCCGGCCTGTGTGGCAAGGTGCAGCGTGGCCCCTTGCGTCTGCACGAGCAGCTCGCAATCCTGCCAGGCGGGCGGCAGGATGGTCGCGCGATGCCGGCGGATGAACTCGGCGATGAAGTCCTCGAAGAGCCGGTTCATGTCGAAGACGAAGGCGAAGGTATCGAGGGTGCCGCCACCCAGTTGCGGGGCGTCCTGGGCCAGGAACAGCCGGGCGAGGTTGAGCAGCGGCGCATAGCGCGCGTTCAGTCGCGTGATGAGCGACGGCGGGGCATCGGCGGCCGTGACGATCGGCAACAGCGCGATCTCGTCCAGCAGCTGGCGCAGCAGACTGAGGCGGCGCGCATTGCCGGGGTGGCGCGTGCGCGCCGCGAGCCGCTCGACGACGTAGCGGAAGACCCGATTGAGCTGGTTGTCGGCGGTGAACTCGTCGTAGGTCACGGTGAAGCGGTGCGCGGAGGCCGGACGGCGGATCTGCTCGGCCACGTGCCACTGGCCCTTCATCACGCCCAGCTCAGCGTCGACGGCCTGGTAACCGCGGTGCGCGCCCCGGCCCCACTCGTCGGCCAGATGGCGGGCGAAGATCCCGGTCAGGATCTCGAACCAGTCGGCGTCCTGCTGGAGCAGCGGCGCGATCGCCTGCTCGTGGATCGGCACGCGCAGCGTGTAGGCGAGCAGGTGCAGCAGGTTGCGGGTGGCGGCGGGCACCGCGTCTGCCGCCGGCAGCCCGGAGCGGTGCATCTTGGGCAAGACCTGAATCGTGCGCGGCCCCAGCCGGATCACGCCTACATACTGGGTCGCCTGGATTGTCACCTGGCCGTGCCTGACCACCGGACGCAGCAACTCCACCTGGCCCAGCGTGCGTTGCAGCCGCTCCAGGCGCGCTGTGTCGGCGGACGTCCAGGCTAATAGCGCCGGATCGGCAACCTGGTGCTCGAACAGGGTGCTGATCTTGCTCACGCCGGTCCGCCGCCTGCCGCGCCGGGCACGGTGCGCAGGGCCGTGTCTGCGCCCCAGAGGGTCGAGGCCGGTCCGCTCATGGCATCCCCTCGTCGCCATGGTCGTCGTGGCTCGGGTGAGAGCCGAACCGCTCGTGCTCACGGTAGCGCTGGGCATAGTCCCGGCTCGCGTCGCGCGTCTCGGCGGCTTCCAGCGCCTCCAGGCTGACGGTTTTCAACCCCTGGCCCCGGGGCGCGCGAGTCCGGGGATGGAGCACCTGGCGCAAAGCGGCGCGGCCTTTGTGGGTCGGACGGGGTGGGTCTAGTACCGGCAGCGGGTCGCGCAACGGAAGACGCGGCGGCCCCAACCGCGCAGGCGTTGGGCCGGGCTGGAGGTGCTGATACCTGGCGCACTTGGCCTGGTGCCGGGGTAGGTTCGCCGTCTTCACTTCCGTCTGGCAACCCGCACAACGCGCCCATTGTTCACCCACAGCGCGATCCCAGGGTATGAAATGCTCCGGCCGGGACGGCGCAGGCGGGAGTGCCGAGGATACGCTTTGCTTGGGGGGGTGCGCATTGGGGCTCCTGGCTGATGGAGTTCGCATCTCCTGGGCTGGGAGGGCGTCCGGCGCCG
>Ga0070730_10004298_pt1 | contig 12548 bp, 12 predicted proteins | sample Coa_R1_3_FD_66447 | JGI IMG/M metagenome (GOLD analysis project Ga0070730, IMG submission 66447) | Surface soil microbial communities from Centralia Pennsylvania, which are recovering from an underground coalmine fire - Coalmine... | ecosystem: Environmental > Terrestrial > Soil > Unclassified ... | reverse complement strand
ATGCCCAATCCCCGCCGGATCGAGGCGGCGGCGCGGGCGGCGCTGGCCTACGCGCGATGACGGATTCAGACTTGGCTCTGTTCGTCCGAAGTCGTCAGGGCTTCCACGCCCCCGCCGCCAGGGCGGCGAAAAGGATCAGGCCGGCGGTGGTGTTGGACTGGAAGATGGCGAGGGCCTGGGCCGGGTCGCCGAGGCGCAGGCGGCGGGCCTGCCAGGCGAGCTGGGCGCCGAGCGCTAGCGCGCCCAGGGTAAACAGCGGTCCAAGGCCCGCCAGCCAGCCGGCGCAGAGGGCCAGGGCGAGAGCGGCGGCGTAGAAGGCGGTGACCGCGCGCGGCGCGGCGGGGCCTAGCCGCAGGGCCGACGACTTCACGCCGATCAGCGCGTCGTCCTCCATGTCCTGCAACGCGTAGACGGTGTCGTAGCCCAGGGTCCACAGCACCCCCGACAGGTAGAGCAGGACCGCCGGCCAGGGCAGCGGGACGGTCGTCGCCCGGAGGTCCGCGCCGCCGAGGCCGGCGCCGGCGATGACCGCCACGACGAAGACCACGGGCGGCCCGCCGAGCGCCGCGGCATAGCCCATCAGAGCGCCCCAGTTGAAGGTCAGACCCAGCCAAGCCTGCGGCCACCAGGTGATCCGCTTCATGAACGGGTAGGCCGCCACCAGCCCCAGCGAGGCGACGCCCAGGTAGAAGCTTAGGAGGTTCAGGCTCAGGAGGATGACCAGGCCGCCGAGGGCGCAGGCGACCAGGAACACCCAGGCCCCGCCCACCGTGATCTGGCCCGCGGGGATCGGCCGGCCGGCCGTTCGCGCCACCCTGGCGTCGAAATCGCGGTCGACGATGTCGTTGAAGGCGCAGCCGGCCGAGCGCATCAGCGCCGATCCGGCGGCGAACAACGCCAGCAACCCAAGGTCGGGCCCCTGGCCCCGGCTCGCCCCGGCAAGGGCGATCCCCTGCCATCCCGGCAGCATCAGCAGCCAGATCCCGGTGGGACGGTCGAGGCGGGCGAGCTTCAGCCACGGCCGCCATCCGGACGGCGCGAGGCGGTCGACCCAGTTGGTCGGCGCGGCGTCGGGCAGTGGGGTGGTCACGGGTTCAAGGCTCTTGGCTCGGGCGGCCGGTCGGCCGAAGGCTTCGGGGTCTGTGGCTTTTGCATCATCGGCCGGGGAAATCTTGTCGGCCCCCTCTCCTGCGCCTGAAAACACGATTATGTGAACGCCCGTTTTCAGGCGCCTTAGCCATGGAGCAATACGAAGACGACGAGAGCACCCGCCGGCGGGTGCTGAGCAACGGCCAGGTGCTGGCGTTCATCCTCGGCTACTGGAAACGCCGCCCGGCGCTGATCGCTGGCACCGTCGTCTTCACCATCGCCGCCGTCGGCGTCGAACTGCTGGTGCCGCGGGCCGCGCAGGCTCTGGTCGACGCCGCGGTGGCCGGTCCCGCCCACCCGAGCGGGGCCTGGCGGGCCTGGGCTTTCTTCGTGGCGGTCTCCATCGCCCTGGCCGCCCTGCGAAACTTCGCGGGCCGATTCTGGAACCCCCTCGCGGCGCGGACGATGAAGGAGATGACCGACGAGGGCTTCAAGCGGGTGCAGGCGTTCTCCGCCGACTGGCACGGCGACACCTTCGCCGGCGCGACGGTGCGGCGGCTGTCCCGGGCCATGTGGGGCTACGACACCGTCGCCGACGCGATCATCATCTGGATCGGGCCGGCCCTGCTGGTGCTGATCGGCCTGTCGGTGCAGATGATGCTGCGTTGGCCCCTGGTCGGGGGATTCTCGCTGGTCATGGTGGCGGTCTACATCGCCGCCAACGTCGCCCTCTCAAGCTTCTACGTGCGCAAGGCCCAGCTCCGCTCGGTGGCCCTGGACTCGCGGATCGGCGGCGCCCTGGCCGACTCGATCTCCTCCAACCCGACGGTGAAGAGCTTCGGCGCGGAGGCGCGCGAGGAAGCGCGAATCGCCGTGGTCACCGCCGACTGGCGCGGCGCCACCATCCGAACCTGGAACCGCTACCTCGACGTGTGGCTGGTCCAGAACCTGATGCTGACCGCTCTCCAGGCCGGCCTCACCGGGCTGATGATCCTGCGCTGGATGCGGGGCGAAGGCGCGGCGGGCGACGTCGCCTTCGTGATCACCTCGTTCCTGGTGATGAGCGGCTACCTGCGCAACATCGGCGACAACATCCGCATGGCCCAGCGCGGTCTCGCCGACGTCGAGGACGTGGCGCGATTCGCCCGCACCGACGCCCAGGTGGCCGACCGACCGGCCGCACCCGCATTCGTCGTCGAGCGCGGCGAGGTCGTGTTCGAGGACGTCACGTTCCGCTACAAGTCCGCCGGCGCCGCAATCTACGATCGTTTCTCCTTGAGGATCGCCCCCAGGGAGCGGCTGGCCCTGGTGGGCCCCACGGGTTCGGGCAAGTCGACCTTCGTCAAGCTCATCCAGAGGCTCTACGACCTGCAGGGCGGCCGCATCCTGATCGACGGCCAGGACATCGCCAACGTCACCCAGGGGAGCCTGCGGCGCGCCATCGCCGTGGTGCCGCAGGACCCGGCGCTCTTCCACCGCACGATCGCCGAGAACATCGCCTACGGCCGCCCGGGCGCGGCGATGGAGGAGATCGCCCAGGCGGCCCGCCGGGCGCGGGCCCACGACTTCATCACCGCCCTGCCGAAGGGCTACGACACCCTGGTGGGCGAGCGGGGCGTGAAGCTCTCCGGCGGCGAGCGCCAGAGGGTGGCCCTGGCCCGCGCCTTCCTGGCCAACGCGCCGATCCTGGTGCTCGACGAGGCCACCTCGTCCCTGGACGTGGAGACCGAGGCCCAGGTGCAGGCCGCCAGCGAGGCGCTGATGGCGGGGCGCACGACGATAGTCATCGCCCATCGCCTGTCGACCATCTGGGGGGCCGACCGGATCCTGGTGTTCGAGGACGGCCGGGTGATCGAGCAGGGCCAGCACCGCGAGCTGCTGGCGATCGGGGGCGCCTACGCCCGGCTCCACGCGGTGGCGCTGGGCGCCTGATCGGCCGACGGATCAAACCGGTTCCCGCCTGTGCCCACTAAGCCGTTGTCTTTGAAGGGATTCTCCGGAACGGCGGCGGCCCGGACTCGGCCGACCGGCCCCCGCGCCTGTGGCTTTTGCGACACGCCGGCGCGCCGAGTTGGGCAAAAACCACGTGTGCTCTTGCTCATTGTGTCAGTTTCGAAAAAAGTGGCCCGGCGAGTAAGTCACTCCGCCGGGCCAGTCATGCCGCGAGAACGGGGGGGATACCCGCGGACAACTCATGATGTGTTGTCCGCGGGTCGTTGCGTCAATACGTCCCACAATTATTTTTCTGTCAGAGTCGCCCGCCGCCGTGCCCCGACCCTTTGATCTGGCCGTCGTCGGGGCGGGAATCGTCGGCCTGGCCCACGCCCTCGCCGCCGCGCGGATCGGAAAGCGGGTGGTGGTGATCGAGCGCGAGCCGCGCGCCACCGGGGCTTCGATCCGCAATTTCGGCTTCGTCACCGTCACCGGCCAGGAGCGCGGCGCGACCTGGCGCCGGGCCCGTCGCTCGCGGGACATCTGGGCCGCCGTCGCCCCCGAGGCCGGGATCGCCATCGAGCAGAGGGGCCTGCTGGTCAGCCTGCGACATCCCCTCTCGCTCGCCGTCGCACGGGCGTTCCTCGACACCGAGATGGGGGAGGGCTGCAGCCTGCTGGCCGCCAATGAGCGCGCCGCCCTGCCCTTTCCCGCCGGCGGCCTGGCCGGCGTGCTCCACAGCCCGCACGACCTCCGGGTCGAATCGCGGCTGGCCATTCCGCGCCTCGCCGCCTGGCTCGAGGAGGCCTGGGGGGTCACATTCCGCTGGGGCGCCGCCGCGCACTCGGCCGAGCCGCCGATCCTGCAGACGTCCCGGGGACCGGTGGAAGCCGAGGCGGTCGTCGTGTGCCCGGGCGACGATCTGGCGACCCTCTATCCCGACCGCATCGCCGCCCATCGGGTCAGCCGCTGCACGCTCAGCATGCTGCGCCTCGCCGACCCGGGATTTCGCTTTCCGGGCGCGATCATGTCGGACCTCGGCTTGGTGCGGTACCTCGGCTATGCCGCCCTCCCGGAGGCGGCGTCGCTGCTCGCGGAACTGGCGCGCAGCCACGGCGAGGCCCTCGCCGACGGCGTGCACCTGATCGTCACCCAGAGCGCCGACGGCGCCCTCGTCGTCGGCGATTCTCACCATTACGGCCCGGCCGCCGAGCCGTTCATGAGCGCCCGCGTCGAGGCGCTGATCCTGCAGGCGTTCCGCGAGGCCGTCGGCCTCGAGCCGCCCCCCGTGGTGGAGCGGTGGAGCGGGACCTACGCCTCGGCCGAAGCGATGGCGATGTTCGTCGACGCCCCCGCGCCGGCGACGCGCCTAGTGATGGTGACGAGCGGCACCGGCGCCTCCACCGCCTTCGCCATCGCCGAGGAGGTGGTCGGCGACCTCTACGGCCGGGACATGGCCGCCGTCCCCCTGGCCGCCCGACGTCCCAGGGACTAACCTCCGGGCCGGTCGAAGGAGGGATCATGACTGAAAACATCGCCGAGATCGCCGCGGCCATGCGCTGCCTGGACGACTTCATGGCGGCGTTCAACGCCCGCGATCTCGCGGCCTTCGAGGCCACCTTCAACTTCCCAAGCGTGCGGCTGGCTTCCAACACCCTCGCCCTGATCGAGCGGGGCTATCACCAGGCGACGATGTTCAAGACCGGCGCTCTGGCCGAGTGGGACCATTCGGCCTGGGAGCGCCGCGAGGTGATCCACAGCGGCCCCGACAAGGTGCACTTCGACACCCGGTTCACCCGCTACCGCGCCGATGGCAGCGTCATCGGCGGCTTCGACTCCATCTACGTGGTGACGCGGGAAGACGGCCATTGGGGCATCAAGGCGCGCAGCAGCTACGCGCCGTAGAGCGGCGAATGCTGCAGCTTTTCACGATTCCGTCAGGCGGTTGGCGGCGACGCCGGACCCGCACCACCTCTGGGACGGTGTCGGATCAAATGACCGACCAGGGAGTTGTCTTGCGTATGTCCAAGCTACCGGGTTCCGATCTGCACGCCATCCGCAGGAGCGTCGCCCTGGTGGGCCGGCTTTCCGATGGATTGATCCGCTTCGGCCCCTTCAGCATCGGCATCGAGGGCGTCCTCAGCTGGATTCCCGGGGTCGGCGAGCTCTATGGCTCCGGCGCCGCGGCCTTCCTGCTCGTCCAGGGCGCGCGCGCCCGCGTGCCCGCCTCGACGCTGTTGTTGGCCGCGGGCCTGATGACCGGGCGAACGCTGATTTCGGCGATCCCCATCGCCGGCGCCGCCGCCTCCGACCTGCTGACCGCCCACAAGTGGGCGGCGCGCCTGATCGTCGCGGCCATCGACCGCAGGATCGCCGCCGACGCCGCCGCCACCACGCCAGCAGGGCGGTGGCCGCCCTCGACGTCACAGGTCTACGCCTGACGCCGCTCAGCTTCGGTGGCTGAGGGCGCGGATCAGGTTCTCGTTGAACCGCTGGAACGCCGGACTGACGAAGCCCTCCTTGCCGAGCCCCCACGCCCAGCGCACCGCGCCGGCGTTGAACACCTGGGCGCCGGCGGGCGAGCGGAACCAGGTCGCCTCGGCGAGGCCGTGACTGCCGTCTTCGGCGACGGCTTCGCCGCGGAAGAGCACGCTGACGGAGGCCGGGTCGATGGCCGGATCTAGGGAGCGGGTGGCGTCCCACAACCGCTTGCCGTCGCCGTCGGGATCGCGGTTGTCCCACTCGTAGCCGACGACGTCGGCGGCGACGTCGCCCACCTTCCAGCCCGTGCCGGCGAAGAACGGCAGGTCGGTGCGCGCCACCCTGTAGGACGGACGCTGCGGCCCGTCCGGCTGGAACCAGTTCTGGTAGGCGCCGCCGATCAGCATGGTCTCGGGGCGGCGGGCGGCCGTGCGGAAGTTGCTGGTGACCAGGCGGCGCGGATCGCCCTTGCCCGGGCGCAGGGCGATCGGGTCGGCGGCGGTCTTGTAGCAGACCAGCTGGCGGCCGAGCGCCGGGACCCCGGGGCCGCCGTTCAGGTCGCCGTAGCGGATCTGGCAATAGGCGGCGTCGGCGCCCAGGAAGGCGGTGTTGCGCCCGAGCTTGAAGATCCGCCGGTGGAAGGCTTCGAACTCCTCGCCGCTCCAGTACTCGTCATGGGCGCTGGTGAGCACCAAGGGATAGCGCTCGATGAGGGTCGGGTCGGCGTGGACGTCGAAGTTGGTCGCGTAGTCGACCCCGCCGAGGCTGGCGGCGAGCCCCTCCAGCCAGCTGACCAGGAAGACGTCGTACTCGAAGAAGCTCGGCTCGGTCGGGCGGTCGAAGGAGACGATCAGGCCGCGGTTCTCGTCGTCGTCGTTGGGATAGAGGCTGTGGCCTCCCCAGGCGTTGTAGGCCTGGTAGGTATTGGTCCCCAGGCGAAGCAGGACGGCGCCCGACCGCTTCGGGTTGGCGACCACCCAGAAGGCGGCCTTGACATCGCGCGTCGCCGTCGTCTGCTCGACGATGTCGGCGTAGTAGCAGCCGGGCGCCCAGGCGGTGGTGTCGATGCCGGCGAAGGTGGGCGGCCAGCCCGGGCCGATGGCGGCGGCCGAGCGGGTGGCGCCGCGATAGCGCACATCGGCGAAGTCGCTGGTCCACACCGGCGTGGGCGCGCCCGCGGCGATGCGGAACACTTCCAGCCGCGCGCGACGCACCGGCTGGCCCGGGCCGCCGGCGGCCATGATGTTCAGGGGTTCGCCCGGCCGCAGGCTCTGGCGGTCGGCGTAGGCCCAGATCCGCTGGCCCTTGAAGAATTCCGTCCATATGGCTGATGGGACCGCGGGGGCGGACGTGGGACTGCCGCCTTCGGAGGCGGCGGCGACCGAGCGGGGCGCGGCCGCGAGGCTCGCCCCCGCGCCGGCGAGCGCCAGCAGGAGGCGGCGGGGGATCGAGGGCCAGGAGGGCATAGCCGCGCCATATACGAAGGCCAGGCTGAAAGGGAAATGAATGGTCCGCGGGACCCCGGTTCTGCTCTCGATCCAGGCGCTGCGCGCCCTCGCCGCCCTGGCGGTGGTCGCCTACCACGCGCTGCAGTGGAACCGCGGCGGCTTCGACGTCGGGCGGGCCGGGGTCGACGTGTTCTTCGTCATCAGCGGCGTCATCATGTGGTATGTGACGTCGGGCCGGCACGTCGCGCCTGGCGGCTTCCTGTGGCGACGGGTCACCCGGGTGGCGCCCCTCTATTGGCTGGCGACGCTCGGCGTCCTGGCCGTCGCCCTCGTCTGGCCGGCGTTCCTGCCGGAGGTGCGGCCGGGCTGGCGCCACCTCGCCCTCTCCCTGGCCTTCATCCCCCACCTCGATCCGCGCGGCCTGCCCTTCCCGACCCTGCCGCCGGGCTGGTCCCTCGACTACGAGGCCCTGTTCTACGCGATCTTCGCGGCCGCCCTGGCCGGGCCGCGCGCCTGGCGCGGGCGTCTGGTGGTGGGCGCCCTCATCGCCGTGACCGCCATCGGCTTCCTGGTCCCCGAGCCGCTCTACTACCTGGGCGCCAACCCGATGCTGCTGCAGTTCGCGGCCGGGGTCTGCCTGGGGATCGCCATCGAGAACGGCCTGGCGCCGCCGCGGTGGCTGGGGCGCCTGATGATCCTCGCCGCCCTCGCCTGGTGGACCGTGGTCCAGGCGGGCGGCCTGTTCACCGAGCTGTGGCGGCCCCTGCTGTGGGGCGTTCCGGCTTTCCTGACGGTCGCCGGAGCGCTCGGCCTGGAGCTGAGCCCGGGCGCGGTTCGCGCGCCCGCGTGGGCGAGGCGGCCGGCGCTCGTGCTGGGGGACGCGTCCTACGCCATCTACATCCTGCACCTGCCGGTCACCGCCCTGATCGCCCACACCCTGGGCTACGGCCGGCCCTGGCTGTTCCTGCCCCTCGCCATGGCCGCCTCGATCGCTGCGGGGCTCGCCGGCCGCGCCTGGATCGAGAAGCCGCTCCTGGGGTGGCTCCGCGCCGCGCCTGCGCGCCCGCTCATCCCCGCGAAAGCGGGGACCGAGTTCTGTCCAGAGTCACCCGTCCCAGCAGACGATGGCGGAGCGCCACCCAACTGGAAAACGCTGGGTCCCCGCTTTCGCGGGGATGAGCGGAAGGGGGACTAGCCCCTCCTCAGGGCCATTTGACCACGGGGGGCATGGAGGAGAGGATCGATTCGATGTTGCCGCCGGTCTTCAGGCCGAACATCGTGCCCTTGTCGTAGAGCAGGTTGAACTCGACGTAGCGGCCGCGGCGCACCAGCTGCTCCTCCCGTTCGGCCGGTGTCCAGGCCTCGCCCATGCGGCCGCGGGCGATGCGGGGATAGACTTCGAGCAGGGCCCGCCCGACGTCCTGGGTGAAGGCGAAGTCGCGCTCCCAGTCGCCGCTGTCGTGGTGGTCGTAGAAGATGCCGCCGACCCCGCGCGGCTCGTTGCGGTGCGGCAGGAAGAAGTAGCGGTCGCACGCCTCCTTGAAGCGGCCGTACCACGCCGCATCGTGACGATCGCAGGCCCCCCGCAGGGCCTGGTGAAAGGCGACGGCGTCGGGCGCGTCCTGCCGGCGCTGCTCATCCAGCAGGGGCGTGAGATCCGCGCCGCCGCCGAACCAGCCGCGGGTGGTGGCGAGGAAGCGGGTGTTCATGTGCACGGCCGGCACGCGCGGATTGACCAGGTGCGCGATCAGGCTGACGCCGGTGGCGACGAAGCGGGGATCGTCGATCGCGCCGGGCATCGCGGCGGCCATCTCCGGAGTGAAGGTCCCATGCACCTCGCTCACGTGCAGGCCGCACTTCTCGAAGAAGCGGCCGTGCAGGAAGCCCATCACCCCGCCGCCGCCCGCCTCGCGCACCCAGGGCGTGAGGGTGAAGCGCCCCGGCTCCCCCGGATAGAGGTCGGCCGGCGCCTGGTCCTCGAGCACCTCGAAGGCGGCGACCAGGCTGTCGCGCAGGGCGTCGAACCAGGCCCGCGCGCGCCTGACCCGGGGACTGTCGGCGAGCCCGGCGCCGGGGAGTGTCTCGAGGGTCATGGATGCGTTCCGGCGGCCGGGGGGCGGGCGTCAGGGGGATAGCCGTTATTCTGCCGCAGCGCCTCGCCGAGCGCCAGGGTGGCGGCCGTGACGACGTTGAGCGAGCGGGCCCCGGCGGCCAGGGGAATCCGCAGCCGGATCTGAGCGGCGGCGTGGACCTCGGCCGGGGCCCCGGCGCTCTCGGCCCCCACGAGGAGGATATCGTCGGGGCGAAAGGCCACATCGGGAAAGCGGACGTCGCCCCGGGTGGTCAGCAGCACCAGCCGCGCCGCCGGCGGGCGCGCGGCGAGGAAGTCCGTCCACGACCGGTGCCGCGTCAGGTGGGCCAGTGGCCCGTAGTCCAGGGCCGCGCGCTTCAACGAGCGATCGTCGAGGGGGAAGGCGCAGGGCTCGATGACGTCCAGCCCGACGTCCAGGCAGGCGGAGAGCCGGATGGCCGCACCCACGTTTTGCGGAATGTCCGGTTGAAAAAGGGCGAGACGCATTCTAAGCGAACCCCCTATAGAGGGACCGCTAGCGTCGTCCATGGGCGTCCGCGATCGTGCGGACCCGCACTTCGATCTGGGGATGAGTTTCAAGGTGGCAGAAAGCCTGACCCATACGGCGTCCTTGACGGACGGTCCCGACGATCCCGGCCGCCGGGATTTCATCCACATCGCCGCCGCGGCCGCCGCCGTGGGCGGAGCCGCCATGGTGGCGTGGCCGCTTATCGACCAGCTCAATCCGGCCGCCGACACGCTGGCCCTGGCCTCGCTGGAATACGACATCAGCAAGGTCGCCCTCGGCCAGGAGGTGACCATCTCCTGGCGCAAGCAGCCGGTGTTCATCCGCCACCGGACGCCCGAGGAGATCGCCAAGGCGAAGGCGGACGACAACGCGCCGATGAAGGATCCCGCCCCGGACTCGGCCCGGGTCAAGCCGGGCCACGAGCAGTGGCTGATCGTCCTGGCCAGCTGCACGCACCTGGGCTGCGTGCCGGTGTTCGGCCAGGGCGACTACGGCGGCTGGCTGTGCCCCTGCCACGGCTCGCAGTACGACACCGCTGCCAGGATCCGCAAAGGCCCCGCGCCGCTCAACCTGGTGCTGCCCGACTACACCTTCCTGAGCGACACCAAAGTGAAGATCGGGTAGACCGCAGATGAGCGAGCATCCAAGCACCTATAAACCGGGGTCCGCCATCGAGCGCTGGCTCGACGCGCGCCTGCCGATCATCCGCTTCAGCGCCGATCTGCTGGAATTTCCGACGCCTCGGAACCTGAACTACTGGTACACCTTCGGCGGCATCCTGTCGTTCTGCCTGGTGGTGCAGATCGTCACCGGCATCGTCCTGGCCATGCACTACAATCCCAGCATCGCCGGGGCCTTCGTTTCGGTCCAGCGCAGCATCATGCGCGATGTGAACTACGGGTGGCTGATCCGCGGGCTGCACGCCAACGGCGCGGCGATGTTCTTCCTGGCCGTCTATCTCCACATCCTGCGGGGCATGTACTACGGCTCCTACAAGGCCCCGCGCGAGGTGCTGTGGCTGCTGGGCTGCGTCATCTATGTGCTGATGATGGCGACCGCCTTCATGGGCTACGTCCTGCCCTGGGGGCAGATGAGCTTCTGGGGCGCCAAGGTGATCACCAGCCTGTTCGGCGCCCTGCCGCTGATCGGCAAGCCCCTGACCACCCTGCTGTGGGGCGGCTTTTCGGTGGACGACCCGACGCTTACCCGGTTCTTCTCGCTGCACTATCTGCTGCCGTTCGTGATCGCCGCCGTCGTGGCCCTGCACATCTGGGCCCTGCATGTGCCGGGCAACTCCAATCCGACCGGCGTCAACGTGAAGAGCGCGTCCGACACGGTGGCCTTCCACCCGTACTACACGGTGAAGGACCTGTTCGCGATCTCGCTGTTCCTGATCCTGTTCGCGATCTTCGTGTTCTACATGCCCGAGGCCATGGGGAAGGTGGACAACCAGGTCGCCGCCGATCCGCTGAAGACCCCCGCCCACATCGTGCCGGAGTGGTACCTGCTGCCCTTCTACGCCATCCTGCGGGCGATCCCGGACAAGCTGACCGGCGTGCTGGCCCTCGGCGGGGCCATCCTGATGCTGTTCATCCTGCCCTGGCTCGACACGTCCAAGGTGCGGTCCATGCGCTACCGCCCCACCTACCGGCTGTTCTTCTTCGTGTGGATCGTCGCCTCGCTGGCCCTCGGCTGGTGCGGCTCGCAGGAGCCCGACGGCCTGATCATCCCGGGCGCCGGCCCTGGACCGATCTTCCTCGACTACGGCGTCAACACGGTGACTTGGCTCAGCCGGATCGGGGCGCTGTACTACTTCTCCTATTTCCTTATCATCACGCCGCTTCTGGGGTTCTTCGAGACGCCACTGCCGGTTCCCGACTCCCTTTACACGCCGGTGTTGTCGCATCCGGCCGCCATGCCGGCGGGCGCGACGGCCGCCCCCGAAACGAAGGGCTGAGACCGATGCTGCGCAAACTCTTCGCCGCGGCGCCGGTCGCGAGCCTCTTTGGCGCCGGCCTTCTTGGCGCGAGCCTCCTGGCCTTGGCGGCGTCGGCCGCCGCCGAGACCACCCAGGCCCCGCTCAAGGACGTCCACTGGTCGTTCGACGGGCCCCTGGGCATGTACGACCAGGCGCAGCTCCAGCGGGGCTACAAGGTCTATCACGACGTCTGTTCGTCCTGCCATTCGATGAACCTCGTGGCGTTCCGCAACCTCGGCGATCCGGGCGGTCCGTTCTGGAATCCGAAATACCCGAATCCTAACGACAATCCGGTGGTGAAGGCGGTCGCCAAGGACTTCAAGATCGCCGACATCGACCCCGACAGCGGCGACGCGATCAAGCGCCCGGGCACCGCGGCCGACTACTTCCCCGCGCCGTTCCCCAACGATGCGGCCGCGCGCGCCGCCAACGGCGGGGCCCTGCCGCCGGACATGTCGCTGCTGGCGGCCGCCCGCGAGGGGGGTCCGCATTACATCTACTCGGTGGTGACCGGCGACACCCCCGCGGCCCCCACCGGCCTCGCCGTGCCGGCGGGCAAGTTCTATGACCCGTGGATGCCGGGCGACGTCAGCGCCTTCTACAAGGGCGATCCCCACAAGATCCCGATCGGCGGTCTCATCGCCATGCCCCCGCCGCTGACGGACGACCGCGTCACCTTCGACGACGGCACCAAGGCCACCATCAACCAGGAGGCCAAGGACGTCGCCGCGTTCCTGCAATGGGCGTCCGATCCGAAGATGGAGCAGCGCAAGATCACCGGCGTCGGGGTGATGATCTTCCTCGTGCTGTTCTCCGCCCTGCTCTATGGCAGCTACCGCCAGATCTGGCGCAAGGTCGGGCATTAACGCTGCGCCCCCTCCGTCTGGCCTTCGGCCAGCCACCTCCCCCGCTTCGCAGGAGAGGAGAACAGGGCGCCAACCCACCTCCCCTGCGCGCAGCGCGGGGGAGGTGGCGCGCGCCGTAGGCGCGTGACGGGGGGGGGGGGCGCTACCGCCCTTC
>Ga0070730_10004297_pt1 | contig 12548 bp, 10 predicted proteins | sample Coa_R1_3_FD_66447 | JGI IMG/M metagenome (GOLD analysis project Ga0070730, IMG submission 66447) | Surface soil microbial communities from Centralia Pennsylvania, which are recovering from an underground coalmine fire - Coalmine... | ecosystem: Environmental > Terrestrial > Soil > Unclassified ... | reverse complement strand
CGGTGCCGTCGTCCTTCACCTCGATCTTGGCGGTCTCGCCGGCCCCGGCGTCGGCCGCGGTGATCTCGACGTAGGCAGACACGCCAATGCCGAGCTGCCTGAGGTCGCCGCTGGCCCGCCGGCGCCGCTGCTCCTCGCGGAGCTGGTCGTAGCCCGCCGCGGCCAGCACCTTGTCCAGCGCCTCCTCGTACCGCCCGGAGTCGTAGAGGGCCCCGGTCTTGGTCTGGAACGGGAACTGGTCGGCAGGCACGAAGTTGCGACGGCGGACCTCGGCCGGGTCCATGCCGATCGCGGCGGCGAACAGGTCGACCGCACGCTCGACGGCCGCGGTGGCCTCGGGCCGCCCGGCCCCGCGGTAGGCGCTGATCGGGGTGGCGTTGGTGACTACCTGCCGGAATCCGGTCTGCACCTCGGGGATGTCGTACACGCCGGGGGCCATCAGGCAGGTCAGGCTGGGCAGGAGCAGGCCGAGACGGCCGTAGGCGCCGGCATCCTGGGTGACGTCGATGCGGTAGGCCAGGATGCGCCCGTCGCGGTTGCCGCCGATCTTGACGCGCTGGAGCTGGGCGCGGCCCTGGGTCATGCCGACCAGGTTCTCGCTGCGCGTCTCGGCCCAGCGCAGCGCACGGCCGGTCTTGCGGGCGGCCCAGGCGACGATGATCGCGTCGCGGTCGATGCCGACCTTGGCCCCGAAGCCGCCGCCCACGTCCGGCACGACCACGCGGACCTGAGCCGGGTCCATGCCCAGTACGCCGGCCACGATGAACCGGCACAGCTGCGCGTTCTGCGAGCTGTGCCAGACGGTCAGCTTGCCGTTGGCGAGGCTGGCCGCGGTGGCCCGGCCCTCCATCGGCAGGCAGGCGACTCGCTGGTTGACGATGTCCCGCTCGACGACGACCTCGCACGCCTCGAACGGGGCGTCGTCGGTGGGTACCGGGTGGGTGGCCATGATGTTGGTCCCCGCCGCGGGGAACAGCAGCGTCTCGTCGGCCACCGCGGCGGCCGGCCCGACCACGGCGGGCAGCGGGTCGTAGTCCACGCTGACCAGGTCGGCGGCGTCCTCGCCCTGGTAACGGCCGTCGGTGATGACCACCGCGACCGGCTCGCCCACGTACCGGACGGTGTCCAGCGCGAGCAGCGGCTCGGACCACACGCCGCCGATCGGCGCCGGCGCCTCGCTGGGCCCCTCACCTGAGTCGGGCGGCGGCGGAGCCAGGTCGTCCATGTCCTGCACGGTCAGCACCGCGATCACGCCCGGCTCGCTGAGCGCCTCGCTGGTGTCGATGCCGGTGATCCGCGCGTGCGCCACCGGGCTGCGCACGAAGGTCAGGCGCGCCGCCACGGACAGTTCCGGCGTCCGCAGGTCATCCACGTAGACGCCGCCCGTAGTCAGCAGCCGCGGATCCTCGGTCCGGATGACCCGAGTACCCATGATGCTCATAGAACCTCCGCAGCTTGCCGCTGTGCTTTTGACACCGTGTCTGGCCTTTGCCAGCGAAACTACACCGGGGCGGCCTGGGGAACCATCGCCGGTCCGCCAAAGCCGCCTGCATGCAATTATGGCCGAAGCACCGGCAGCAGGTGACGAAGCCCTGCCCAAACGGCCACAGAACCGTCCCGCTCAGATGAGCTAGCGTCGAAACCATGCTAGACGCCGCAAACTGGACCACCCGCCTCGGCGAACTGGCTCGGCAAGCGCGCGTGCCCGGAGCCGTGCTCGGCATCTGGGCCGGCGGGCAGGAGATCGTCGCCGCCTGCGGGGTGCTCAACCGCGCGACCCGGGTGCGGGTCAGCACCGATTCGGTGTTCCAAGTCGGATCGATCACCAAGCTGTGGACCGCCACTATGATCATGCAGCTGATCGACGCGGGACTGCTGTCCCTGGACACGACCGTGGCCCAGGCGCTGCCGGGCCTGCGGCTCGGCAGCCCAGACCTCGCGGACCAGGTCACGGTGGCGCACCTGCTCACCCACACCAGCGGGATCGACGGCGACATCTTCACCGACACCGGCCGCGGCGACGACTGCCTGGCACGCTACGTCGGCCTGCTCGACCGGGCGTCCTCGGCGTTCCCGCCGGGCGGGGCGTACTCCTACTGCAACAGCGGCTGGGTCCTGCTCGGCCGGATGATCGAGGTACTCGACGGCCGGTCGTGGGACGACTCGCTGGCCGAACGGCTGTGCATACCGCTCGAGCTGGCCCAGACCGTCACCCTGCCCGAGGAGGCGATCTTGCACCGGGCGGCGGTCGGGCACCGGCGCGGGGGCACCCGGGTCCGGGTCTGGGGGCTGCCCCGCAGCGTCGGTCCGGCCGGCCTGATCACCGCGGCGCCGCACGACCTGCTCGCCTTCGCCCGGTTCCACCTCGACGGCGGGCTGACGCCCGACGGCAAGCGACTGCTCAGCGAGGCTTCGGTGACGGCCATGCAGCAGCCCCGGACGGCGATCCCGGATTTCGCCTCGCCCGGCGCCGCCATCGGGCTGGGCTGGCGGGTCGACCGGTGGGACGGCCGGGCGATCATCGGGCACGACGGTGACACCGTCGGCCAGTCCGCGTACCTGCGGATGGACCCGCAGACCCGGGTGGCGGCCTGCTTGCTGACCAACTCCGGGCAGTCAGGGTCCCTGTACCGGGCGGTGTTCACCGAGGTGTTCGGGTCCCTGGCCGGAGTCCGCATGCCGCCGTGCCCGCAACCCGCGGTGCAGGACGCCGGGGTCCCCGGCCTCGGGCGCTTCGCCGGCCGGTACGAGCGCGCGTCACGGCGGCTCGAGGTCTCGGTCCGTGACGGCGGCCTGCACGTAACCTTGACCCCGACCGGCGCGCTGGCCACGCTCATCGACGCTCAGCCCCTGGATCTGAGCCTGTATCCCGCAGACGCGTCGGGCCTGAACTTCGTGTGCCGGATCCACGCCGATCAGCCGTGGAACCCGCTGAGCTTCGGCGTGCTGGCCGACGGCGTCCCGTACGCGTTCCTCGGCGGCCGGATCACGCCTCGCGTCGGATGACCCGCGGGTGATCGCGCCAGGCGGGCATGGTGGCCATGTAGGCGAGCGTCTGGCGCTCGATCTCCTCCCGGCTCGCCGCCGGGTCGCGCCGCGCCTGCCAGCCGGCCATCCGCTCGAAGCGGATCTCGAAGGACTGCAGGGCGCCGTTCTCGTCGGTGCAGTAGCCGCAGTAGCGCCCGGTCTCGATGGGCATCCCGCAGCTTTCGCAGCTTTGCGCTGTGGTCATGTCATTCCTCCTTGGGGGTGGTGGCCAGGTCGACCAGGGCCCGGAGCACAGCGGTGAGGTCGTCGGCCCGGCCGGGCGGCAGCCGGGCCATGGCGCGGGCCAGCTGGTCGACGCCGAGGACCTCCCGGTCGCGGCGCAGCGCCTCGTGCCCGCCCGGGGTCAGCCAGATCAGCGTGCGCCGCCGGTCGGCCGGATCCTCCTCCCGCTCCAGCAGGCCCTGGCCTTCCAGGTGGGTCACGATCTCGCTGATCACCGACTGAGCCCTGGCCATGTGCGCGGCGGCCTCACCGACGGTGAGCGGGCCGGCCAGCGCCAGGTGCTCCAGCACCGCCCGCGAGGCGCCGGCGAGCTGACTCCGCGGCCCGTCCCGGCGATGAAAGGTCAGGTAGACGGCCCGGAACAGCTCCGCGAACCGCTCGGCCTGCGCTCGTGGATCGGTCACGCCACCAGGGTTGCGGGTCGGGAATCCATCGTCAATCCCGATGGATCACCGGCGCTATGAGGCCGGCTGGAACGTGGCGGCGAACACCTGGAAGTAGTGGTAGTAAGCGTTCCACATGCTGACCGGGGTCGACCAGTACAGCGCGTAGGCATGCCGAGCGTTGGCCAGCACGTTCCGGTTGAGCACCTCGACCTCGACGCCGTTCCGGTCGTAGGTGAACTCCCAGTCGGCGGCCTTCTCCGCCTGCGGGTAGGACACGGCCGCGAGCCGGATGAGGTGATAGCCCGGATAGCTGCCCTGCCGGGCGGCCGCCTGCTGCTGCCAGTCAGCCAGCGGGTCGGGCCGGGGCTGGTCGGACTGGTCGATGAGCAAGAAGATGCCGCCGTCGGCGGGGTCACGGATGTACACGTAGTGGCCCACGTGCTGGATCTGCCAGCCCAGCGGGACGCCGATCGAGAAACCGGTGGAGTTGGTGAAGCGGTAGTACCCGCTCGGCACCGGGCTGGGTCCGCCGGATGCAGCCGGCGAATTGGCCGGGGCCGACGCCGTCGGGGACGAAGCTGACACCGGGGCCGAATCGGGCGCCGAGGCCGAGGAGTGAGCCGAGGTCGGAGCGGACGACCGGGTTGGCGTCCTGGCCGCCTGCTGGGCCGCCGGGCGGCCCAGCGTGGAGAAGAGGGCCCATGCGGCGGCCGCGATCACCGCGAGGCCCAGGACGGCGATCAGCGCCGCCCGGGGTCCGCGGGCCCGGCGCGGGCTGTTCCTGCGGACGGGCGGCGGTGCGTGAGGCGCGGACCCGGCCGGGCTATCTGGCGGCGCTGCGGCCACCAGGGGTCCTGTGGCCGCCGGGGACGGTGCGTCGGCCGGCGGTTCTGCGTCGGCCGGGGGCGGTGCGTCGGCCGGGGGTTCTGCGTCGGCCGGGGGCGGTGCGTCGGCCGGGGGTTCTGCGTCGGCCGGCGGCTCTGCGTCGGCCGGCGACCAGGATTCCACAAGGGACCACGTGCCGGTCACGGGCTCGGCGGCTGTCACGGGCTCGGACGATGCCGTCGGCTGGGACGCTGCTGCGAGCTCGGCGTCCGTGGCCGGCGAGGGGGCCGCCAGGGGCGAGGCGGGCACCGTGGTCCGGGCCGCGACCGTGTCCTGTTCCAGGACGTCGCGCAGCATCCGTTCCGCTTCGGCGACGTCGAGGCGGGCGGCAGGATCCTTCCGCAGCAAGCCGCTTATCACTGGCTCGAGCGGGCCGGAGTGGCGGAACGGATCAGGTTCGTCGGTGACTACGGCGGTCAAGCTGGCCAGCACCCCGGGGCGGTCGAAGGGCGGCCGCCCTTCGACCGCCATGTACAGCGAGGCGCCCAGGCCCCACAGGTCCGCCGCGGGACCAGCCTGCTGGCCGTGCGCGCGTTCGGGAGCAAGGTAGGACGGCGAGCCGATCAAGATTCCCGAGGTGGTCAGGGCCGGGCTGTCGACCGCCTTCGCGATGCCGAAATCGGTCAGCACCACCCGGCCCTCCGGGCCGAGCAGGATATTTGCCGGTTTCACGTCACGGTGCACGACACCTGCCCCGTGCGCCGCGCGGAGCCCAGCCAGGACGCCGAGGCCGATCTGGGCCGCTCGCATCGGCGGTAGCGGCCCCTCGTCGCGGACGGTGTCGCGCAGCGACGGGAACGGCACGAGTTCCATCACGATGGTCGGACGGCCGTCTTCCTCGAAGAAGTCGTAGACGCCGACCACGTTCGGATGCCAGAGCCGCGCGGCCATCTGTGCCTCTCGCACCGCACGGCGGCGTGCGGTCTCCCGCTCAGCCTCGTCCAGCTCCGCGGGCCAGATGATTTCCTTTACCGCTACATCCCGGTTGAGCAGTTCGTCGCGCGCCCGCCAGACAGCACCCATCCCGCCGCGGCCGATAACGGCACGAAGCCGGTACCTCCCGGCGAGCAGGCGTTCAATCTCAGGCGCGGCCATATCTCGCGGCTACCCCGCTGGATCCGGACCTAACGGGCGCGCCGACACTACTACTGATTGGATGATGCTCTCGCCGTTGGATGCCCAGGAGGACCACGCTGAACGCTGCCGTCGGGGAAACCGTTTCCCTACTGGCCCTGGTTGCCGTGCTGGCCTGGGCGGTGATCAGGCCGAAGGGCTGGCCCGAGGCGGTGGCGGCGGCTCCGGCCGCGGTTATCTTGATCGCGGCGGGCGCGATCCCGGTCGGCGACGCCGGCGCGGAAGCCAGGCGGCTGGGCCCGGTGATCGGCTTCCTGATCGCCATCTTGGTCCTGGCCCGGCTATGCGACGACGACGGGCTGTTCCTGGCGTGCGGAGCGTGGCTGGCGCGATCGTCGGGCGGGCGGCCGCGCAGGCTCCTGGCCCTGGTGTTCGTCACCGCGGCGGTGACCACCGCGGTGCTGAGCCTGGACACCACGGTGGTACTGCTCACCCCGGTGGTGTTCGCCACCGCAGCCCGGCTGGAGGTGCGGTCCCGGCCGCACGTGTACGCATGTACGCACCTGGCCAACTCCGCGTCCCTGCTGCTGCCCGTGTCCAACCTGACCAACCTGCTGGCCTTCGCGGCCAGCGGGCTGGCCTTCGGCCGCTTCGCGGCGCTAATGGCGCTGCCGTGGCTGGCGGTCATCGGCACCGAGTACGCGGTGTTCGGCCGCTTCTTCGCCTCGGACCTAGGTGCCGCGCCGCGAGCGCCGCGCCACTCCGGGGCCGAGCGGGCGGCGTTGCCGGTGTTCACCGTGGTCGTGGTCGCGCTCACGCTGGCCGGGTTCGTGGTCGCCTCGGCCGCCGGGTTGAGCCCGGCCTGGGCCGCCCTGGCGGGCGCGGCGGTGCTGGCGGGCCGGGCGCTGGCCCGCCGGCGGGCCACCCCGCTGAGCCTGCTGCAGGCGGCGGACCTGCCCTTCGGGGTGTTCGTGCTCGGGTTGGGGATCGTGGTCCAGGCCGCGGTCGGCAACGGGCTCGGCCGCGCGCTCGCGCCGCTGCTGCCCGCCGGGACGTCCCTGCCCGCGCTGCTGGCCATCGCCGCGCTGGCCGCCGTCCTGGCCAACGTCTGCAACAACCTGCCGGCCGTGCTGGTCCTGCTGCCGCTGACCGCGGCCGCTGGCTCCGGCGCGGTGCTCGCCGTCCTGCTCGGGGTCAACATCGGCCCGAACCTCACCTACACCGGCTCGCTGGCCACCCTGCTGTGGCGCCGCAGCCTGCGCCACCACGGGTCAGCGCCGGATCTGGGGGAATTCACCCGGCTGGGCCTGCTCACCGTCCCGGCCGGACTCGTCATCGCGGTCCTGGCCCTGTGGGTCAGCCTGCGGACCCTGGGAGGCTGATCAACATTGACCGACAATGACACCACGGTCCGTTCCGTCATCATCTGGATCTGTGAGGGAACCTGGCGGGCCACCGTGGACGCGGCCCTCAGCCTGGCGCCGACCTCGGCCAGGTACACCGTGCTGCACGTCACGACGGCGGCCGCGGCCGACGCCGCCCGGGGCGCCTACATGGGATTGCTCGGGCGGGGCGGGCACGATCCCGCCGCGCGGTTCGATGAGGTGGCTGCCGCGGCCGCGGCCGACCTGCTGGCGGCGGCCGCGCTCAGGCTTGGACGGCCGTGCGAACGGCTGGAAATTCCCGATCATTCCGAACGGGCCGTGGTGGCAGCCTCCGCCCACGCGGACCTGCTCATCGTGGCGCGTGACGGCGACCGGTCCCGGCTCGGCCCCAAGAGCCTGGGCCGGGCCACACGGTTTGTCGTGGACCATGCCGCCTGTCCGGTGCTGCTGGTCTGGCCGGACGCGGCCCCGGACGTCGGTACTATGCCGCCGCCGCCACATCACCCTCACCTTGGCGGGCGGTGAGCCGGGAAACCCAGACAGGCAGAGCGACTGCTTGTAGCATCTCCTTCACGAAGCGTAACTAATGGGCTTAGGGGTTGGGGCTGACATGGCGGACATGACCAGTGAAGCCCGCGTGGTCGCCCTGGACCGGCGGTGGCCGGGCGACATCGCCAGCCGCAGCGGCGACCTGCTGGATATCGCCTTCGGGTGGGCCGACTTCACCAGGCTGCGGCGGCTGGTGGCGGCCCAGTGCGCGGCCGCCGGCCTGAGCGGATCGCGGCTTGATGACTTCGTCCTGGCCATCCACGAGATCTCGGCCAACGCGATCGTGCACGCGGGCGCGGGCGGCCGGCTGATCCTGCGGCGCGCCGCCAACGGGCTGCGCTGCCTGATTGCCGACCACGCGCCCTGCGTTACGGAGGAGCCCGGGGCACCTGGATGCCGGATTCCCCGGGCCCGTGACGGTTCCGAACCTCGCGAGGCGGACGGCACCGAGTCGGGGCGCGGGCTCTGGCTCGCCGCTCAGCTCGCCGACGAGCTGAGCATCACCTCCGGCCCCGACAGCACGATCGTGTCGTTGTTCATCCGCTTCGATTAGGTCTCGGCTGGCCGAGCGGGTGGCCTGGCCCGGCGGCGGGAGGCCGGGTCGGCGCCCTCGATTTACCGGGTCGATGTGACGTCGTACCAGCTCTTGCTAGGTCGCTGCGGCATCGACACGGCCCGGGTCCGGCCTCTTCCATCGTTGCTGATGGCAGGTATATCTTTGACTTAGGCATGATTGGTGGGAATGGGTGGTGGGTGGCTTGGTGACTACGGCGGCGGGGGCGCGAGACGCGGCGGTGGCGGGGGACGCGGCGGTGGCGGGGGTGCGGGCGTTCAACCGGTTCTACACGAACACGATCGGCCTGCTACGCGGCAAGTACCTGGATACGCCCTATTCGCTCACCGAGGCCAGGATCTTGTTCGAGCTCGCCCAGTGCGACGCCAGCGAGGTCACGGACCTGCGACGCACCGTGGACATCGACGCGGGCTACCTGAGCCGTATCTTGTCCCGGTTCGAGGCCGACGGGCTCATCGGCAGGCAGCGCTCGGCCGCGGACGGCCGCCGGCAGGTCATCCGGCTGACGGACAGCGGGCGTTCGGTGGTGGCGGGACTGGATTCCCGGTCGGCCACGCAGACCCGGGACCTGCTGGCCGCGATGCATGACGAGGACCGGGGCAGGCTGCTCGACGCCATGCACGTCATCACCGAGGTGCTATCCGGGGCCCCGACGCCGCGCGGGTACGTGCTGCGCGCCCCGCAGGCAGGCGACATGGGCTGGGTAGTTCAGCGGAACGGGGCGGTGTACGCCGAGGAGTTCGGCTGGGACGCCAGCTACGAGGCACTGGTGGCCAGGATCGTCGCGGACTACGTCGACCACCGGGACCCTGAATGCGAGGCGGCGTGGATCGCCGAGGTCGACGGGACGCGGGCCGGGTGCGTGTTCTGCGTGCGGGAGAACGCCACCACCGCGCGCCTGCGCCTGCTGCTGGTCGAGCCGTGGGCCCGCGGCCTGGGCATCGGCGCCCGCCTGGTTGAGGAGGTGCTCCGGTTCGCGCGCCGGGCCGGGTACTCCGACATCACGCTGTGGACCAACGACGTGCTGACCGGCGCCCGCCGGATCTACCAGCGGGCGGGTTTCACCCTGGACAACGAGAGCCGCCACCACAGCTTCGGGGCCGACCTGGTGGGCCAGAACTGGTCCCGCCGCCTGTGAGCGGCGGGACCAGCCGAGCGGGTCAGGCGATGCGGCGGATGAGCCACCAGATGCAGCAGGCGGCGAGCGCTACGGTTAGGGCGACGAAGATCCCGGTCTCAACCCACTGGAAGGTCCAGAAGCGGCTGGCGGGCTCGTAGCTGATCAGCTCCCGGAAGTGGAACCGGGCCAGCGAGCCCGCACAGCCCTGAGAGTTGGCGCTCAAGCAGGCCGGGATGGCCGGTACTTGGGCCGGGTGGCCTGAGGTGTCGATGACCTGCCCGGACAGGATCCAGGCGCCCTGCTGAGTCAGCGCGGGCGCCGCCTGCAGGGTCATGAAGCCGTCTTTGATTCCCAGTACGGAGATGGTGCCGGGATTCAGCGGCACGATGACGGTGATGGGCGGGACGAGGTGGGCGCGGATCCATTCGGCCCAGGCGAACTGGAGGGCGGCGAAGACGCTTAGGGTGGCGGCCATCGCGGACACGGTGCGGCGGGTCAGCATCCCGGCCGTGACGCCGAGGGCGAAAGCGAAGGCGGCGTAACCGAGCGGTGCGACGCCGCGCGTGGCGAACAGGACCGGCCCGAGCCGCTCGAGGAGGAGCCGGTGACCGTAGGGGATCTCCAGCGTGCTGTCCATCGGGCTGGACCACCAGGTCAGCATGAGGCTGAGCAGCCCGGCCGTGGCCACGCTGGCCAAGCGCGGTGATGACCACCAACACGAGAATCGCTGTATTCCCCACGGCACCAGGGTCCCTACCAGCGATGTTCCTGTCGAGAGACGGCACAAACAATTGAGCGATTGTCACCGTCTGATCAGCCAATGTTCATCCGGATACTGGTTTGGGAAGTGATATAACCGGTTTTGTTGGCTTTTCACGCAAGTGCGGCAGTCCGTTATGACATCGCCTCGTCCGCTTGACCGCTCATTTGCCTGGGCGTGCTTAAGCTGCGGGCATGAGGCAGACGGCGCGCACGGCCGGGAGCGTCGCCGTACTCGCCTTGCTGGTCTGTGCCTGCGTGTTCGCGGCCCTGACCGGGCCAGCGGTCAGCCTGCGGACGCGAACTCAGGCGCTGTCCCAGACGATGGCCACGACCAGCCCCGTCATCAAGACCGTCCAGGTCGACGCGCCCTGGGATTCATTCACCAGCGCGATAGCTTTCGGCACCGGGGGATTCGGCCTCGGGAACCAGCAGAACCTGACGCCGGCTCAGCTCACCACCACTCAGCGCGAGATCGGCCGGGGCCTGGCCCGGCAGGCCGTGCCGCTAGCGGCCGGGGCCTGGTCCGGTCTGGCCAGCCACTTGCTGCCGGTGACCACCGGGGCCGGGCCCCTCGCGTTCGTCGGGGTTGAACGAGCCGCCGGAGATGGAGGTCACGTACCGGAACGCGCTGCCCGCGAACGCTCAACTGGTGGCGGGCAGTTACGCGCATGAGGCTCCGCTGCGCGGGACGCTGGCGGGGGCCGTAACCACGCAGATGGCCGCGCGGTTCGGGCTGCATCCCGGTTCTCGCGTGGTGCTGAGCGTCCCGGCCGGTCCGGTCAGGATCCTCATCACCGCGATCGTGCGGATACGCGAGCCGGACTCGGCTTTCTGGGCGAAGGACGCCACGGTCGGCACGCCCAGCCGCAATGTCGGGCGGGGTACCTGCGGCTGCTGGGTCGGGTCGATCTTCGCGGACCCGGGGCTGGGATTGTCGCTGGCCGCTATTACCGGCGCGACCGCGCTGGCCGGCCCGCCGCTGATCGCGGCCTGGCAGCATCGCCGTCCGAGGTCCGGGCCGGCTGGTTCGTCCCGGATCTACCCAGGGCGGGAGGACCGGCCGAGATCTCGCAGCGCCGGACTGCGCCGCCTGATAGCCGAGGTGACCGCGATCGCGGCCTCGGTGGCCGGCCTGGTGGTCCTGCACAACCAGGGCGTACCGGCCTCGGGCGGGGTCGACCTGTATCTGGCGGCGACGCCGGTGCTGGCGGCCATCCCGATCGTGCTGATCGTCCTGCGCCTGTACCCGCTGGTGGTCAGGGTGCTGCTCAGGCTCTCCTCGCGGCGGGCCGGGGCGACCGGCTTCGTCGCCCTGGCCGGCGCGGCCCGGTCCTCGCTGACCGGGGTGCTGCCCGCGTTCGCGCTGGTCCTGGCGCTCAGCCTGGCCGCCTTCGCGGGCATGGTCAACCAGGTCATCACCCGGGGCGAGGTCGCAGCATCCTGGCAGAGCACCGGGGCGGACGTGGCCATCACCGCGACATCCGCCCCGGTCACGCCCGCGGCCGAGAAGGCGATCGCGGCGGTGCCCGGGGTCCGGCATCTGACCGCGACCTGGAACACGACCTGGACCACGCCCGGCGACCAGCCGGTCACCCTGGTCGCCGTGGATCCCGCCAGCTACGCGGCCCTGCTGGCGAGCACGCCGTTCCCCGATGTCCCGCTGGCCAAGCTCGGGACCGGGTCCGGGAGCCCGGTGACCAGCACACAAACGGTACCGGTGCTCGCTTCGCCGGCCGCGGCCGCCAGTCTCGGCGGGACCACCGCGGAGCTCTCCCCGCCGGTGGCCATCGGGCCGATCCAGGTGCGGGTGGCGGGCACGGTGGCGACCATCCCCGGGCAGCCCCCGGGCAGCGCGTTCCTGGTCATGCCGATCCGGCGGCTGCCTAGCCCGCGGGGCGTGCCCGCGATCAACCAGATCTTCATCACCGGCTCCGGGATCAGCACCGCGGCGATGTCCGCGGTCGTCTTGCGTCAGTCGCCGGGGGCAAGCACCGCGTTCCGTTCGGTCCAATTGGCGACCTTGGCCGGTTCGCCGCTGCAGCATGGCGCCGACCTCATCCTGCCGCTGACCATCGTCACCGCCGCCGGGTTCGGGTTGTTCATCCTGATGCTCGGAGTGGCCCTCGGGACCTCGGACCGGGCGCTGACCCTGGCCCGGCTGACCGTCATGGGCCACGAGCGGGCGACCAGGCTGGTGCTGCTCGAGGCGCTGCCCGCCGTGGTGGTGGCGATCGCCGCGGCCGCGGGCTGCGCGCTGGCGCTGCCGGCGCTGGTCGGTTCGGCGCTGGATTTGTCGGTGTTCACCGGACCGGACGTGCCCGTCATGGTGCGACCGGACTGGATCTCCCTCGCCCTGCCGGCCGTGGCGGCCCTGCTGCTGGCCGCGGCGGCGCTGGTCGCTCAGGCGCGCACGCTGAGCCGCCGGACCGTGACCGGGATACTGCGCGCCGAATAAGAGCCGCCGCTTTACTCGCCGGTGGCGACGGGGCGGGCGGGGTCGGCGATCCAGTTGGACCAGGAGCCGACGTAGAGCGCGGCCGGGA
>Ga0070730_10004296_pt1 | contig 12549 bp, 7 predicted proteins | sample Coa_R1_3_FD_66447 | JGI IMG/M metagenome (GOLD analysis project Ga0070730, IMG submission 66447) | Surface soil microbial communities from Centralia Pennsylvania, which are recovering from an underground coalmine fire - Coalmine... | ecosystem: Environmental > Terrestrial > Soil > Unclassified ... | reverse complement strand
TCATGCGAAAGCGGGCGCCGAACACGGCCGACTTGGGCAGCTCGCGCAGCAGCCGCTCGCGGGCGGCAGCGGGCGTCATCTGCAAAATAATCTCCACGGGCAACTTGGGATCGGACTGCGGGAAGCGGAAGATGATGCCATCGTCGTTGGTCTGCGCTTCGGGCGTCACGCCGCTTTGGTCGCGCAGGGCACTGATGAGCGCCAGGCCCCACGCGCCGTTGACCCGGCCGCCAAAGGGCGAATGAATGATCACATAGCCGTCGCCCACCGCGTTCTGAAACGATTCGACCACAAGGGTGGTATCGGAGGAGATGACCCCCACCGCGTCGAGCTGGCTGCGCACATGGGCCACCAGGTTGCGGGCCGAGCTTTCGTCCAGCGCGTAGTCCTGGCGCAGCCAGACCTCCACCTGCGCCGGGGTGGAGGTGGAGAGCCGATCGACCACCGCCTGCCGGAAGCGGCCAATGCGCGTTCCCAGGTCGTAGGGCCGATAGGGATAGTCACCATTCCAGAACGGCATGCGCGGAGTCGCGCCAGCGGCATCCACCACCGTCACCCGGTCGTCGCCGATCTCCGACACGCGCCATACGCTGCTGCCTAGCAGGAAAGCGTCGCCGGGGCGTGTCTCAAAAACGAACTCTTCATCCAGCTCGCCGATCCGGGTATTGCCGTCGGCCAGATAGACTCCAAACGCGCCCGTGTCGGGGATGGTTCCGGCGTTGCTGATGGCCAGCAGCCGCGAACCGGGCAGCGCGCTCAGCCGGTCCTGCACCTTGTCCCACGAGATCTTAGCGCGCAGCGAGGCGGCCGGCCCCTTATGAGCTGGCGGCAAATCCAGGTGATATTTGCCGCTCAACATCTCCAGCACAGAGTCGAAGGCGGCGCGCGTCAGATCGCGGTAGGGATAGGCCTGACGCACCAGGTCGAACAGCGCGGCGGGCGGCCACGGCTCCATCGCCACCGCCGCCACGATGTGCTGCGCCAGCACGTCCAGCGGGTTGAGCGGGGTATAGGTGGGCTCGACGTCACCATCGAGCATGCCGCGGGCGATGGCGGCGGCTTCCATCAAGTCTTCGCGGAAGGTGGCATAAATGCGGCCGACGCTCGTCTGGCCCACCAAATGGCCCGAGCGCCCCACCCGCTGCAGACCCTGGGCCACGCTCTTGGGCGACTGGAGCTGCACGACCACATCCACCGCGCCGATGTCGATACCCAGCTCGAGCGAGCTGGTGCCCACCAGGGCCGGCAGGCGGCCGGCCTTGAGGTCCTCTTCCATCTTGAGGCGCGCCTCTTTGGACATACTGCCATGGTGGGCGCGAATGGGGCCCTCGGCGCCGATGGCCCACATGCCACGGTCGCGGGCTAGCCCGCCCGGGGCCAGGGCCTCGGTGCTGCCGGGGGGAATCTCCTCGCTCTGCTCGGCGGCCAACTGCGCGTTGAGTCGGTCGGCCGTGCGCTCGGCCAGGCGCCGATTGTTGGCGAACACCAGCGTGGTGGTGTGGCGCCGAATGTCATCCAGCACGCGCGGCACCACCGACGGCCAGATGCTGCCGCCGGGTAAATCGCGAAAGTCATCCACGGCGGTAATCACCCGCAAGTCGAGCGGCTTGCGGTAATGGGCGTTGACGATGGTCACCGGCCGCGGCTGGCCCCCAGACTGCCCGCCCAGGAAACGCGCCGCCTCTTCAAGGGGGCGGATGGTGGCCGACAGGCCGATGCGCTGCGCTGAGCGTGGACGCTCGGACAGGTGGGCCAGACGCTCCAGGCTTAACGCCAGGTGCGCGCCGCGCTTGTTGCCGGCCAGGGTGTGGATCTCGTCCACGATTACACTGCGCACTGAACGCAGCATCTTGCGCGCCACGGGGCTGGTAAGGATCAAATAGAGCGACTCGGGCGTGGTGATTAGGATGTGCGGCGGATGCTTGAGCATCTGGGCGCGCACGCTTTGGGGCGTGTCACCCGTGCGCACGGCCACACGGATGGCCGGCAGAGATTGTCCCTGGCGCGCCGCCACGGCCCGAATGCCCTCCAGCGGGGCGCGCAGGTTGCGCTCAATGTCGTTGTTGAGCGCCTTGAGCGGCGACACATACAGCAGACGCACGCCGGGCTCAGCCTGCTCGCCTTCGGCGGCCAACTCGCGAAAGGTCTCGTCCAGGCCCCACAAAAAAGCGGCGATGGTCTTGCCCGAGCCGGTAGGCGCCAGGATCAAAGTATTGTCGCCGCGCTGAATCGCCGGCCAGCCCTCGGCCTGCGGCGGCGTGGGTAAACCAAATGTCTCGCGAAACCAAACGCGCACCGGTGCGTAGAAAGATTGGAGGGCGGAGGATAAATCGGGATTCATGGAGTATCGGCAATTGGAAACTGGTAATACGCAATTCGAGATAGATCATTAGCACCCGGTGATTGGCCGGGTGGCCATAGTGAGCGCCAGCGCGCCAGCACGGGGTTAAGCTTATCGATTCTTTGTTCTAGTGGCAAGAGCGAATATCTGAAGAATCGGGTGGCTGTCTGGTCACTCCTTTGGGGGAAATTTGCTCAAAATAGGTCATTTAGGACCCCGCACATATAGACAGCCAAAGCTCGAACGCGATAGGATAGGAACCCATGACGATCCATATTGGTTGCATAAGGAGGCAGCGATGAACCGGATGTTGAAGGCCACGGGCTTCTTCGCCCTGGTGTTGTCCATGTTAGCGTGTGCCGTCATACCCAGCATTCCCAGCCTGCCCGGAGCAGGCCCGCAGCCAACCTCGCTGGCGGCGCTGTGGCCCGACGTGCCGGCCATGGATGGCTTGACCCTGGCGACCGACCTACAGGCCCCCCCCTTTGTGCATATACTGTTGACCCTGGTGACCAAACAAATACTCGGTAACGGCACGGACAGCGGAGACTGGGTTGACTTTACCACCACCAAGACCGCCGACGACGTAAAGGCCTTTTACACCCCGCAGTTGATGGCCACCAACGGCTGGGACCCGAGCGATAAATCGACCTGTATTAACGGTTCTGATCAGGGCGTGGCGCAGGTAGGGGCGGTATGTTTCTTTACCAAGCACAGCAATGGTTACCAAATCGGCCTGATCATCCTGGCCTCGCAGCCAGTCACCACCACAGCAACGAACGTGTTCTTCGTGCGGGTGCAGACGCTGGACACGACCCCGACCCCAACGGCGGCTAAGTAGCCGCGCTCACCCACTCGACAAAATAGCGGCCAACGAGATTGGGCAGGCAGCGTTACTGCCTGCCCAATCTCGTTGGCCGCAAGTTATTCAGCCCGAAGGGCCGAAGCTGATCTAGAGCACGTGATATGTGTTGTAGACCTCGCGCAAGCTCTTGCCGGCCAGCAGGTCGGCGCGGCTGGCCGACTCTTTCTCGACCTTCTCGGTCGCCAGCCGCAGCACCTGGACCTCCACGGCGCGCGGCACGACCACGATGCCGTCAAAGTCGGCCAGGACTAGCTCGCCCGGCTGCACCAACACCTCACCGCAGCGCACAGGCACATCATAGGCCAGCACGCGGCCGCGCCCCATCGAGTCGAGCGGCCGGATGCCGGTGTAGTACACCGGGAAGCCCAGCTCGATGATGCGCACACAGTCGCGCACCTGGCTGTCGCACACGCAGCCCACGGCGCCATTGCGCTGGGCAATGGTGGACATGAGCTCACCCCAGGGCGCGTTGGTGCCGGCGAAATCGGTGGAATGCACCACCACATCGCCCGGCCTGAGTGAGTCCACCGCGTCGATTTCCAGCCCATATGGATCCGCCTCGACGATATAGTCGGTCTGCGCCCAGTGCAGGGTGCGGGCCCGGCCGGCAAAGCCGCAGGCGCGCCGGTCGGGCAGCAGGGGCCGCAGACGGTGGTGCATGGCCTGGCTGCGATAGCCCAGCCCGTCCAGCACATCACAGACTACCGGCACGTACAACTTTTGGCGCGCGAAGGCAAACAGCTCGGCGTCGTTGGTGAGGTTGAGTTCGGTCATCGTGTGTTGACTCCTGACAACGTCAAAAGCGTACACGGATTACGCGGATAAGCGGATGAGTCGGATGTCGATGCCCAAGCATTCGCAACGCAAAACTTGGCGGACGAATAACTTAGAAAACGAACGCGACTTTCACGGCCTGGCTTTGGCCGGTATCGGCCAGGTCGAAGGCGGCGCGGTAGTCGTCCAGCGCGAAACGATGGGTGACCAGATCAGCGAAGACCGGCCGGCCCTGAACGACCAGGCGCACCGCTTCGTCCAAATGGTCGTCGTTCACGCTCCCGACGATCTCCAGCTCCCGCATCTGCACGTCAAACAGGTCAATCGGCGTGCCCCCGTGCAGCGAGGCAAAAATCACCAGCCGGCCGCGCGGCTTGAGGCAGCCCACACCGTCCGTCACAGCCTGCGCGCTGGGGGCGGCCAGAATGGCGGCGTCGTAGCCGGGCACGTCGCGGGGTCCAGCGCCGGAGGCCGCCAGCAAAGTCTGTACTGCGTTGGGATCGTGGGCGGTGTTGATGGCCCGCACACCGCGCAAGAAGCCCAGCCGAAAATCTTCCCAGCCAGCCACGACCAGGGCGGCCAAATCCATCGTCTGCGCCAGGCGTGCCATGATCAGGCCAAAAGGGCCATCGCCCAGGATAAGCAGCCGCCTGCCAGGCGCCAGGCGGGCCTGGGCCAGCGCTTCCAGGCACACGCAGATCGGCTCGACCAGGGCCGCCAGGGTGAAATCGGTCTCGGGCGGCAACAAGCGCGCGCGGTCGGCGCGCACCAGGAAATACTCTGCCATGGTGCCGGGGATGCTCAGGCCAAAGTGGGTCATGTTGGGGCATAGGTGCGGCAGGCCGCCCAGGCAAACCGGGCAGCGCCCGCAAGGGTGCACCGGGTGCGCCGCCACCCGGTCGCCAGGCTTGAAGCCGCGCACCCCCGAGCCAGCCGCCGCGACGGTGCCGGCGCCTTCGTGGCCCATGGTCATCGGCAGTGGAATGTGGAACGGGTTGGCGTGCAGGTCGTTCAGGTCCGAGGTGCAGATGGTGGTGGCGCCAGTGCGCACCAGGATTTGGTCCTCGGCCGGCCGCGGCACAGCCACCTCCACCACGGCGAATTGCCGCGGGCCTTGCAGTTGGAGGGCTATCATGGCAATTCAGATTTCAGAATGCAACTGCGCCAACAGGTCCACGCTGGCGGCAGTGACCAGCGCGGCAGCCTCGGGCGCGAAGGGCGTCACCCAAATCTCGTAGCCGCCCTCGGGATAGGCTTCGGCGATGGGCAGATAGCCCAACATGCCATTGCTGTAGCCGGAGACCAGCGTGGCCGCGAACGGCGAGCCGGCCTTGATGGCGACGCCAATTTCGGCGAAGGGCTCAACCGGCAGGCTGAGCAGCGCCACCGGCCCAAGCTGGATAGCCTGGATCTCGACCTGAATGGGGCCGGGCTCGCTGCGCCGGCGGTCGGTCTCGAGCTGCAGCAGCGCGCGGCGCACCTTTAGATTGGCCGCGCGCACTTCGTCCACCGGCGCCCCCTGGCGATGCAATTCCGCCAGGCGTGCCTGAAGCGCTGCCACCGCTTCTATCTCAGCCGGGGTTGGGACGGGGCGCTCCCAGCGCGGGACCGCCACCTGGCGCAGGCGGCTGGCAACCCGCGACAAAGCGGCCGTGTCGGATAGTGAATCGGGCTTGTAGTCCGTGACGCCCACGGTCCAGGACGATTCGACTTGCCGGGCGATGCGGCGCGCCCCAGGCTGTGTGTGGATGGCCCCGGCCACACGGGCGGCCTCCAGCCCTAACTGGCGCCCCACCCAGCGTGCATCGTCAACCTGGCTGGTATGGTCGCAAATAGTGGCCTGGTTGCCGGCCGCGCCCTGAAGGAACAGACAGGTGGCGCCGGTGAGGCTTTCGACGACGCGGCGCAGCGTGCCCGGATAGTCGGGTGAGAGGAGGCGATTGTCCCAGGCCAGAATGGTGGGATGCGCGGCAAAGTTGACCAGGATGGCGATGGGCTGGCCGGCCTCGTCGTCGATGCGCACCACGCCGACCTCGTGATCGGCAAAACCGTTCTGGTTGGGCGACATCAGCGGATGGCCCGGCTGCCAGGGGAGGCGGCGATTGCAATTGACGGACGATTGGCCGCGGCCAGAGGCGATGCGCGCCGGACGCATGGCGCGGCAGGCGGCCAGGCACACACCGGCCAGGCGGTCGGGGAGGCTGGCGAGATAGGGCGCGACCATTTCGGCGCCGGCCTCGAACCAGGGCGGCCCCAGGCTGGGACCGGCGTGGTTGTGAGCGGCCGAGAGCCGCATGTGATCGGCGGGCACACCCGTGAGCTCCGTGATGCGTTGGCGCGCCTCGGCTAATGCCGGGCCAACCGGCGGATACAGCAGCTCCCACTCGACCAGGAGGACGGTATCGCGCCCGGCGCTGGCCGCCAGCGCCGTGCAGGTCAGCGGCAGATCAATGCCCTCGGCCCGCTGGTGAACCTGCGCGGTCCAGTTGCCGTGGGCGATGCCGATGGGCGGCGTGATGTCGCAGCGCGCGACGCCGGCGCGGAACAGTGTCGCGGAAGGCTGGGCCAGCGCGCTCACATCACCCCGCAAGCGATGCGTGTCATCTGTGCACCAAATACTTCTCGACGACGGCCTCGTCCAGGTCGACGCCCAAACCAGGCTCTTCGGGCACGGCCACCAGGCCATCGCGCACCGGGAACTGTTGGCGGGTCAGGGTCTGGCGCAGCGGGCTGGGTTCCACACAATATTCCAACCACTCGGTGTTAGGCAGCGCCGCCAGGAAATGGAGCGACGCGGCGACGCTGACCCCGGTCTTGTAGGAATGATTAACCACCAGGCGGTGGCGAGCGGCGGCCAGTTGGCCGATCTGACGCGCCACGGTCAGGCCGCCCACCCGGGCCACATCGGGCTGGAGCACGGATAGACCGCAAGCCAACAGCTTTTCAAAACCGGCCAGGATCACTTCCTCCTCGCCGGCCGCGATGCGCAGCGAGGTGCTGGCCGCCAGTCGGGCATAGCCGTCATAGTTGTCGGGATGCAGGGGTTCCTCGAACCAGTAGGGACGGTACTCGGCGAATTGCTGCGCGCGCAGCAGCGCGGTCGAGGTGTCATAGGCCAGGCCGGCATCGATCATGAGCGCCACACGGTCGCCCAGGCCGCGGCGCGCCTCGCGGACTTGCGCCAGGTCACCGGCCTCCGATTGGCCGATGGGCCCCCAACCGAACTTCGCGCCGGTGAACCCGGCGTCGGCCTGCTGGCGGGCGGTGGCATAGGTCTCGGCCGGCGTGTCGCCAAACAGAATCGAGCCGTAGGCCCGGAGTTGTTTTTTGAAGCCGCCGCCCAGCAGCTTGTACACCGGCTGGCCGTAGGCCTTGCCGGCGATATCCCACAGGGCCATATCGATGCCCGACATGGCCTGCTGGGCGGCCCCGCCGCGTCCAAAGAAGATGGCCCCTTCATACATGCGCCGCCACAAGCGGTCGATCTCCAGCGGGTCTTCGCCCACAACGCTGCCGGCCAGGCCGCGCGCGATGGCGTGCGAGAGCGGCGCTTCGATGATGGCTTTGGCTACCAGGGGAGATGAGTCGACTTCGCCGAGGCCGACCAAACCGGCGTCGGTGTGCACGCGCACGATGAGCGTGTCCTGGGTGCCATCGGCACGCGCGTTCACATCTGGCAGGCGAAGATAGAGCGCCTCGACACGGGTGATCTTCATTCGAGCGGGCCTCGGCTTAAGGTAAGGATTGCACCCACACCAGCGCAATGATGACGATGGCCAACGCGAGCACGGCAATAACGACGATGGCGATCCACAGCCACAACGCGCTGTCGGCTTTCTTGGGAGCGGTGCCGGGCACGCCCGGAAGCGCGATCTGGCCCAGCAGCGGCGCGGGCGCGGCCTGCCGCATCGACCCGGCGGCCGCCGCCTGGGCCGGCTTTCCGCCTGGCGGGGGCGGCGGTGGGTTCGATTTGCCTAAGACGGGTAGCAGCGCGGCGCCCGGCCCAGCGGCGGCAGAGGCCGATGACGGGGCGCTGGCCGCCGGCTGTCCTTTCGCCGCCGTGACATCAGCGGGCGGGCGGGCCGCTCCGCGCCGGGGGGAAGCGGCCTTGGCCATCACCTCCAGCCGGTAGGCATTGCGGCGGCGGGACAGCTCGGCATCAATCCAGTGCGCGGGCGCGTCCAGCGCGGGCTGGCCCTGGCACAGGCTGTCGCGCAAATAGGACAGCACGGTCTCGGGCATGGACTGCAGGCGCTTGTTGATGTCGGGCTGCTGCAAGCCCGAGCGCAGCAGGACGGCGGCCAGGTCTTTCAGCTCGGGACTGGTCTCCAGTAAATGAAAGACAGTCAGGGGCATCAAGCTGTCGAGCAAGTCCGCTCCGGCAGCGGGTTCGGGCGAATGCGCGGCCAGCAGCGCCAGGACGTGGCGGATATCCATTTGGTTTTGGACGAATGTTTCGGGCAGGGCCGGGTTTTGCAGGCCGGAGACGATCGTGGCCAGGGCGGCCACCCGCGAGCCGGCAGCCTGCGGCCGCGCTCCCAGGCGAGCCACGAGCGCTATGTAGTCGGCCCAGGGCATGTTGGCCGGGGCACTGCCGTCATCGGCGGTCAGCAGATGCCACAGCAGGTCACTATCGGCGCCCGGCAGGTCCACCAGCCGCTGGAACAGCCAATCCTTGCCGTTGGCGCGGTAAGGCTGGCGGGCATTGCCGTGGGCTGCTTTGGCCCAAGTGACGGCCCGCGCCGAGGGCAAGCCGCGCAGCGCGACCACCTGGGCGGGCGAGATCGCTATCGAGGCCAGGACGTCGTTGCTGCCCGGCAGGTGGCCGATCAGGAACGCCACATCGTCGGTGCCCAGGCGCAACTCGCCCACCGGCGAGCGAAAGCCGCTGGCCAGCCAGCCGCGCAGCACGGCGGCATACAGCCCCTCATTGGGCTCGGCCTCGCCGGGCGGGGTGCAGGCGTGCAGCAGCGACAGGCCTTCGGCGCGGCCCAAAATATAGTTTAACTCGGGACTGGCCGCGGCCAGGGTGGCGGGGGGCAGCTTCTGCAACGCATCCCACAGGGAGGGCAGCTCATCCGGCAGGGCCAACGCTTCGTTGAAAAGCCACCACTCGGCAAAGACAGCGTCGTGTTCAGCGGTGGCCAGGCTGGCCTGCCACACAAACGGCACCAGCGGCCGGGGCAGCGCCCGCAGCAAGGCGCCCGGCCCGGGCTCGCCTACCGAGTCGCCCTGGGCTTCCAACGCCAGCGCCCGCCCGTCGGCCAGCAGCGCCTGCCAGGTGGCGGCGTCGCGGGCCAGCGCCGGGTACCAGGCCGGCTGCACGGCGCGCTCGAGCAGCAGGGCAAATTTCGTCAAGTCGCGCTGGCCGGCGGCGCGCCACAGCCACAGCAGGCCGGCGAGGTCGGTAGCATGGTCGATGACGGCCAGGACCTCGGTGAATAAGGCGGTATCGTGCGACGCCGCCACAACGTCGTCCAGCGCCGCCGCCAGCGCCGGGGTGCGCCGCCACAGGAACAGTGCTTCCAGCAGCGGCTGGCCGGTGTCGAGCACCAGGGCCGAGGCGGGCGCCGGCTGGCCGCGGCCGGAGGAGGGCGGGCCGCGCCGCGCCAGCAGCAGGTCGCGAAAGAGCTCGGTCTGTTCCTCGGGCGTGCCCAGGCCCAGTGAGGCCTCGGGGCTTTTGGCCAGCGACTCGCGCAAGATGGCGCGCACGGGCTCGGCCTCGCGCGCGGCGCGCGGCACAGCCAGGTGCGCGGGCGCGTAGAGCACCAGCAGCCCATGCGCGGCCTCAAAAGCCGCCCGCAGCAAATCCAGACGCAGCTCGGCCGGCAAGTCGGGCTTACGCAGCAGGTCCAGCGCGTCAGCCGGCGGCACGCGCCGCAGCAGGTTCAGGCGGCGCTCGCCCAGGCGGGCGATCTCCGGATACAAGCGCAGCGCCTTGGTGCCGGCCAGAGGCTCGGCCTGCTTCTCCACCCGGTAGAGGCTCACCGCCTCAGCGGTGGTCATCTTCAAGCCCAGCAATTCGGGCAGTGTTGGATCGTAGAGCGCGTCATGCTCCAGGCCGCTGATAGGGGTGTAGTAATCGTCGCTAAAGCGGTCCGTGGGCGCGCCGGGCAGGAACACGCGCTCGAGCGGCAGCGGCGCGGGCGCATCGGGCGGCAGGGCGAACAGCCGCAGGTGCACGTTCTGAATGCTGACATCGTCGAGCGCGAAGGACAGCACGCCCAATTTGGGCATCAACCAATACTGCACCGCCTCCACCAGCCGCAGCCGCTCCAACAGGTCCTGGCCCGGCAGAGGCACACTGATGGGTTGGGGCTTATTGCCCTCGGCGGCGCTCACCAGGGCGTTGGCCACGAAGCGGATGGCCTGCGGGCTGGGCGCCTCGGGGTCCAGCCGGTCCAGCACCGGCTGCCAGGGCAACTGCTCGATGGGCGCGGTGTAATCGTGCAGCCAGACTTTCGACTCGGGATCGCGCGCGGCCAGCGCCAGGCTGGAATACAAACTGGCGCGGGCGGCAAAGGCCTGTTCGATCATGTCGCGGCCGAGCAGGATGAAGCGCACCTGGTTGAACGGGCGGTCGGTACGCGGGTCGGCGCTCAGCTCGCCTTCACGGCGGCGCTGCACCAGGCTGAACAAATAACCCCCCTCGAACATGAGCAGCGCGGCCGAGATGCTGCCGATCTGCGCCGTGAAGGGCGATGTTTCCGGAAACACCAGGCCGCGGTTGAATAGCTGCGGGCCGTAGCGGGCCACATCGGTGTCGGAAGCCGCCAGGGTGCTGAAGTCGAGGGCGCCGTTGGGGACGAAGACCTTGCCGAAATCGACGTAGCGGGTGGGGAGAGGCGCGTGCAGACGAAGCATCAGGGTTCTATATTGTTCCGAAATGCCTATCGCCATGGCCGTGCTGCGCACGGCCATGGCGATAGGCATTTCGGAATTTCTTGTTCACTTTAGTACACCCGCGTGGGATAGCCAATGTAACGCGCCAGGCGGTCGCGGCTGAAATACCAGCGTGGCACGCGGCCGCCGCCGCCGGCCAGGCGCTGGCGCTCGAGATGGGTAAAGAGCCAGAAGAAGGGTGTCTCCACCGCAAAGGGCTGCCACTTATCGGGCGAGAGCAAGCTGCGGGTGCCGGGATCATAGTTGGGCTGGTTGCGATAGGCATCCAGATAACCGGCGGCTGAAACGCCAAAGGCCTCTATGGCCATCTTGCCGGCGTAGCTCTTGAGCACCTTGACCATATCGGCCCCGAAATAGACTTCGATCACCTGCCACGGGCTGCGGCCCTGCACGCCCAACTGGTCGACCTTGGTGATGCACACCGCCACGTGCCGGTCGGGCTTGGGCGCGCTGGAGAGCAATTGCAGCAAGTTGCTCACCATCTGGGTGTACTGGGCCTGCGTATATTGAAAGGACATGCCAAAGCCAGGCGCGGGCGTGGCCGAGGCGGCGCTGGAGGTGCTGCTGCCAAACAGCGCGGCCAGGCCCTGGTTGGTGCTGCGCTCGGTGGCGGCGGCGGCCACCGGTGCAGCCGTTTCGATCAGGCTGGGGTCGAGCACGGCGATAATGCACTGGGCGTCGCGCAGGGGCACCATCACCACATTGTTGACGCCCTGCATCAGCAGCTCGCCGGGCGCGTCGCGTACCACGATGCTGTGACAGTGCGCGCTCAGGCGGTGGGCGGGGTTGTCGTGCTCGGGCCGCACTTTGCGCTGGAACAGCCACACCTTGTCGTAGGCGTCGGAGGTGGCCTGGTTTTGCGGAGCCTGGGCGCTGATCGGCGCCAGGGCTTCGGGCTGGGCCAGGACGTATTCGAATTCCTGATCGTCCTGGTTAATCTTGTGTAGCGAGCGCGCCAGGGACTGCATCAGCCAGGTCTTGCCCGAGCTGGAGGGTCCCCAAAAGGCGATTTCGCGCGGGAGGTATTCGGTGGACATGGATCAATCAGAAACTTTTTAGTTTAAGACCATTATTGCGGCGCCGTGATCACAATGTAGCTGACGGTGACGCGGGCCTTGCCGACCACTAGCTCGATGCCGCCGCCGGTGTACAGGCCGGACGGGTCTTGCAGGGTGACCACCACCGGCTCGGCGTCGTTGAGCTGGATGGTCAGTTGATAGTCCTTGGTCAACGATACCACAAGCCAGTCTTCCAGGTCGTCGGTGCAAGTGTTGCTGCCCGGGTCCACCGGGCGGGTGAACACCGGTTGGTTGACCGCCAGCACCACCACCCGGCAATCGCGCAGGATGCGCACTTCGTAATAGGTGAGGCCGCTGTCGCGGAAACGCACGCCGACATAGCTGTCGCTAAAAAAGTTGACGCGCGAGAACGAGGTGGCCAACTGGAAGACCGGCACCTTTTTGAGCGCCGGATTGGAGGGCTGGAGTTTGTCGACCCCGCTGGTGGTGAGCACTAACTGGGCATCGCCATAGTCGCTCAGCACCGGCGACAGCGCCGCGCCGGCGGCGTTGGTCCAGCCGTTCTCATTGCTGACGAAGGTGTCGTCGGCCACCACATGCTGTCCGTTGGTCATGCCGAGCAAATACGACAGGTCGTAGGTGTTGGG
>Ga0070730_10004295_pt1 | contig 12549 bp, 15 predicted proteins | sample Coa_R1_3_FD_66447 | JGI IMG/M metagenome (GOLD analysis project Ga0070730, IMG submission 66447) | Surface soil microbial communities from Centralia Pennsylvania, which are recovering from an underground coalmine fire - Coalmine... | ecosystem: Environmental > Terrestrial > Soil > Unclassified ... | reverse complement strand
GCGGCCCGCTCGGCGTCCATCGAGAGCAGCGGCAGGCTGGCGCCGAGCGCGAACCAGGTGAACTCCTTCCCGGCCTGCCCGGTGAAACGGGCCTGCAGGTGGGAGCCGGTCCGCATCAGCCCGGGCACGACGGTGGTGACCGTCACCGGACCGCGGCCGAGTTCGGCGCGCAGTCCCTCGGAGAATCCGACGGCAGCGAACTTGGCGGTGCTGTAGGGCAGCAGGTGTGGGACGGACAGCTTACCGCCGATCGACGCGATCGTGACGATCCGGCCATGACCCTGACGCTGCATGACCGGCAGCGCCGTGAGCGCCAGGCGGACGGGGGCGAGCGCCATGGTCTGCACCGCGTCCTCGTAGTGGCTGAGCTGCGCCGCCTGCACCGGGCCGACCTGGATGATCCCGGCGTTGTTGATCACGATGTCGAGGCGGCCGTAACGCTCGACCGCGGTGTCGACCAGGCGTTGCGGCGAGGCCTCGTCGGTCAGGTCGCAGGCGACCGCGGTCACCTCGGCGCCTGCGGCGCGCAACTGGCCTGCCGCGCGGTCCAGCTCGGCGGCATCGCGGGCGCAGATGACCAGCGGACAGCCGTGCCGGGCGAGCTCTCGGGCCAGCACCAGCCCGAGGCCGCGGGACCCGCCCGTCACCACCGCCACCTCACCGCGGATATCGTCGCGGGTCCGAATGGCCGACAGGGCGGCCCTCACCGCGACCGTGCCCGCCATGACAAGCGCGGCCGTTGTCTTCATGAGCGCCTCCGTGACCTGAGAACTCCCGGCACGCTGCCCAGGCCTTCGGTCGGGAAACAGGAAATTCCGCGGCCGCCGAAGTGAGATCCCCGCCCGGCCGGGCAGAGGGACGCACGCTGACCGATCTCAACCCAGCACATCGCATTGGACGGAGTGACGGATGAGGGCACTGACCTGGCAGGGAAATCTGGACGTACGGGTCACGGACGTGGCCGACCCGCGGATCCAGGAACCCAACGACGCCATCATCGCGGTCACCTCGACCGCGATCTGCGGCTCCGACCTGCACCTGTACGGGGTGCTCGGGCCGTATCTGTCCCCCGGCGACGTGCTCGGGCACGAGGCGATGGGCACCGTGCAGGAAGTCGGCGCGGACATCACCAACCTGGCGCCTGGCGACCGGGTGGTCATCCCGTTCAACATCTCATGCGGGCACTGCTGGATGTGCGGCCGCGGGCTGTACGCGCAGTGCGAGACCACCCAGGTCCGCGAGCAGGGCAAGGGCGCGGCGCTGTTCGGCTACACCTCGCTCTACGGGTCCGTGCCGGGCGGCCAGGCCCAGTTCCTGCGGGTCCCGCAGGCGCAGTTCGGCCCGGTCAAGGTCCCGCCGGACGGTCCGGACGAGCAGTACCTCTTCCTGTCCGACGTCCTGCCCACCGCCTTCCAGGCGGTGGCCTACGCCGACACGCCGAAGGACGGCACGCTCGCGGTACTGGGGCTGGGGCCCATCGGGCAGTTCTCGGCCCGGATTGCCAGGCATCTCGGTGTCGAGCGGGTCATCGGGGTGGATCCGGTTCCCGAGCGCCGCGCCGCGGCAGCCCGGTTCGGGGTCGAGACCGTCGACCCGGACCAGACGGACGATACCGCGGCCCTGCTGATCGACATGACCGGCGGCCGGGGACCCGACGCGATCATCGATGCGGTCGGCATGGAAGCCCGCGGCCACGACGAAGCCGCCTTCAGCAAGGCGGCCGCGGTCGCGCAGCGCGCAACCGGCCTGCTACCGGACCGCCTAGCGCGGAAGGTCACCGACGCAGCGGCGGTGGACCGGCTCGACGCGCTGCACGTCGCGGTCAAGGCAGTCCGCCGCGGCGGCACCGTATCGGTCAGCGGCGTCTACGGCGGCGAGATCGACCCGATGCCGTTGATGGAAATGTTCGACCGGGGCATACAGCTGCGGATGGGACAGGCGCACGTCAAGCGCTGGATCGATGACCTCATTCCGCTCGTCAGCGACAGCAGCGACCCGCTCGGCGTCACTAGCTTCGCCACCCACCATCTGTTCCTGGAACAGGCCCCCGACGGCTACGACATGTTCCGCAACAAGGCCGACGGCTGCATCAAAGTGGTCCTGCGGCCCTAGCCCCTGGGCTTGAGACTCTTGCCGGAATGAGCTGCTGTGGTTGGGAGCGCGATCCGGGGGCATGTCCGGCGGGTGGGTTCTCGCAGTGTCGGTGTGGAAGAGGAATTCTTGCTCGTCGAGCCTGAGTCGGGACAGCCGCGGGCGGTAGCGGGCACCGTCCTGGCTGCCGCTCGGCAGGCGGCCGGGCCGGCGGCGGGCGTGGCCCTGGAGTTCGAGCTGAAGCAGCAGCAGCTGGAAACCAACTCAGAGCCCTGCCGCACGCTGGGCGAACTGCACCGGGAGATCCGCCGGGGCCGGGCGGCCGCCGCGGCCGCGGCGGAAGGGGCCGGGGTCCGGGCCGCGGCGCTGGCCACGTCGCCGGTTCCGGTCGAACCGCAGGTCGTCGGCACGAGCCGTTACCGGCGCATGGCCGACGTCTTCGGGCTGACCGCGCACGAGCAGCTCACCTGCGGCTGCCACGTCCACGTCGGGATCTCTGGCGACGAGGAGGGGGTGGCGGTCCTGGACCGCATCGGCCCGTGGCTGCCCGTATTGCTGGCCCTGAGCGCGAACTCGCCGTTCTGGCAGGGTCAGGACAGTTCCTACGCGAGCTTCCGCTACCAGGCCTGGGGCCGGTGGCCGGGCTCGGGACCTACCGGGCCGTTCCGGACCGCGCAGTCCTACCACGACACGGTGCGGCAGATGGTGCAGACCGGCACGCTGCTGGACGAGGGCATGGTCTATTTCGACGCCCGCCTGTCCGGGCATTATCAGACGATTGAGATCCGGGTCGCCGACGTGTGCCTGCGCGCCGACGACACGGTGCTGATCGCCGCGCTGGCGCGGGCGCTGGTGGAGACCGAAGCGCGGGCCGCGCGGGAAGGGAAGGCGGCTTCCCGGATGCGGACCGAGGTGCTGCGCCTGGCCGCCTGGCGGGCCAGCCGGTCCAGCCTGGACGACGGCCTGCTCAGTCCCGTCACCGGCCTGCCCGAGCCCGCAGCATCGGTGGCCGGCCTGCTGCTGGATCACTGCCGCGACGCGCTAGCGGACGCGGACGACACCGACATCGTGACGGAGTTGCTGGCCGCGCTGCTCGCGCGGGGCAACGGCGCGGCCTACCAGCGGGCCGTGCACCGCCGGTCCGGCAGCCTGCCTGAGGTGATCCGCCGCGCCGTCGCCGTCACCGGGAATGACCAGCCCGGCTGAGTGCTGATCCCCGGCGAACCCGCGGGCCAGCTCGGGTTATCTGGCCCCGGTTAATACGGCGAAGGAATCTTAGGATGATCATATTGCAACCATGCGCCAGCGGTTCGATGGCGGCTGACCGCTAACATCACAGCAGTCGTCATGAAGTGAGGTTCCGGTGACACGACCGCAGGGCGGCCACGGGCGTCGTAGCCGGCCGGGCCGTGGTCTTTCGCTAGACCGGATCGTCACGGTCACGCTAGAGCTGATGGATGAGCAGGGCATCGGGGCGGCGACGATGCGGGCGGTGTCGTCGCGGCTGGGGGTTCGGTCGATGTCGCTGTACAGGTATGTACAGGACCGTGATGAGCTGTTTGACGCGGTGGTGGAGCGGATCGTCGGTGAGCTCGCCGACGATCCGGAAGTCCAGCTGCATCCGGTGGACGGGTGGCGGCCATATCTTGCCGGTATGGCGCACGGGGTACGACGCTACGCCCGGGCGCATCCCCATGCCTTCCCGCTGGTTGCTACCCGGCCGCCAGCGGCCCCGTGGGTGAACCCGCCGCTTCGGTCGCTGCGCTGGGTCGAGGCGATGCTGACCGGATTGGCCCGGGAGGGGTTCAGCGACGAGCAGGTACTGTTCACCTACCGCACGTTCAACAGCTTCCTGCTCGGTTACCTGCTCCTGGAAACCAGTGCCATGACGCTACGGGATCCGAAGCCGGGCGACGGATCTTTCATCGGTACCGACACTAGTCCGGATGGTGGCGGCGGATCCGCCGGGCAGGCAGCCGCCGAGCCGGTCATCGGCGGCCTGAGCCCCGCCCGCTCGGCCGGGCAGCGAGAGGCACTCCAGGACGCCGACAGCGCACGCGAGCTGCTCGATCCCGCGGACGGGATTGACGCTAGGCGTTTCCCGACGGTGCACCGCCTCGCGACCGGACTCGCCCAGGACCGGTGGGACGGGGAGTTCGAAACGGGCCTGGAAGACATGCTTGACCGTATTGCGGTGTTCGTGGCCCTCGGCCCGGATGTCAGGCCAGATTGATGCCCGTAAGCCACGGCCCTAGCCCGCGGGGACCGTCTGCCTGGTCTTTCCTGCCGGAACCCTGTCCTTGATCGCGGTTCCGGCGTAGCGGGCGAACCCCGACGGTGACGGCCCTCGCGGTCGAGATTCTGCGCCGGGCACGGTTGCTGTGCCTCGAAGTGGACGCCGTAAGCTTCCCAGATAAGCTTCTTATGTAAGTTTATTGTGTAAGTCATCTGGTCGCGGGTAGCGAGGCCCAGCCGGACGGCGCACGGGACCTGGTTCGAACGGGCTCAGGCGCCGCCGCGGCCCGCTTATTGCGGATGGCCACAAATCGCTCAATCGAGGAGATAGCCCGGATGACAGAGCACTATCCGTATGCATCTACGCCGCCACAGCGCGGTGAGCAGTTCCCGCCCGCGCCGGCGGAGGAGCAGGGCACGGCTGACGTAGTTAAAAGTCAGGCGGCCGACCTGAGTCACAGCAGTGTTCAGACAGGAAAGCACGTGGCCGACGTGGCCAGGGAGCAGGCTTCAGGCGTTGCGGCGGAGGCCGCCCGTCAGGGCAGGGACCTACTACACCAGGCTCAAAGCCAACTGGAGAAGCAGGCGGTCCAGGGACAGCAGCAGCTGGCACACCAACTGCTTTCGCTCAGTGATGAGCTCCGCTCCATGGCGGGTGCCTCCGGCCAGGACGGCATGGCCGCCAGCCTGGCGAGTCAGGCGGCCTCAAGGGTCCGTACTGCCGGGCAGTGGCTGGACGATCGCCAGCCCGCCCAGGTGGCGGACGAGATGCAGTCCTTCGCGCGCCGCAGGCCGGCGGTGTTCCTGGCCCTGGCCGTGGGAGCAGGCCTCGTGGTCGGCCGGCTCACCCGAGGACTTAAGGACGCAAATAGCGATAATTCGGCGGCGCCTGCGGCTGCGCAGGAGCCTAGCGGACAATGGGCCCAGCGGTCTGACGTGGCCAGCTACCCGTCGGCCACGGCCGCGCGCGTCGGCGATCAGACGCCGCGGCCAGCCGTCCCGGCCAGCGGCGATCCGGCCTGGGAGGCCGGCCCGGTATACGGCGAGCGGAGCCCCCTGGTTGTTGATGACCAGACAGCCCGTCAGGGCACGCTGTGAGCAGCCAGCTCGATCCGGCCCTTCCGCCGCAGCCTGATTCGCGGGCCTCGGTCGGCGAGCTGTTCTCCGACGTCGCCGAGGATCTCAGCACCCTCATACGCCAGGAGATGGAGCTGGCCAAGGCCGAGCTCCGCCAGTCAGCCACCCGGGCCGGGAAGGGCGCGGGGATGCTCGCGGGGGCCGGTATCAGCGGCCACATGGTCTTGCTGTTCGCGTCGGTCGCCGCGTGGTGGGGCATCGGCGACACCACCGGTCATGGCTGGTCGGCGCTGATCGTCGCGGCAATCTGGCTGATCGTCGCGGCGATCCTCGGGCTGATGGGACGCCGGGAGATCAGTGCAGTACCGGGCGTCCCGCAGACCGCGCAGACGATGAAGAAGATTCCCGACGCAATAAGAGGAAACGAGGGCACATCATGACTAGCGATCCGGAGCAGATCCGCGAGCAGATCCAGGAAACCCGCATCAGCCTAAGCGAGGACGTCAATACTCTGGCCGACACGGTCAACCCGGCGCATGCCGCAAAGCGCAAGGCAGCTAGCGCACGTTCTACCGTGCTGGGAATGAAGGACAAGGTCATGGGGGCAGCGTCACGGTCCGTCTCCAGCACGACTTCCGCGGCAGGCGAAAAGGCATCGGCAGTTCAAGAAAGGGCGTCAGCGGCTCCAGACCGCCTTCGCCGCCAGGTGACGGGTAACCCGCTAGCGGTCGGCCTGATCGCGGTGGGCGTCGGCTGGCTCGTCGGCTCGCTCCTGCCGGCCAGCGACGCCGAGGAGCGTGCGGCGACGAAGGTCAAAGAAACCGCCGCGCCAGCCGTCACCGGCGCGGCCAAGGACGTCGCGGCCAGCCTCCAGGACCCGGCAAAGCAGGCAGCCGAGTCAGTCAAGACCGCAGCGACCGATGCCGCCGGCGCCGTCAAGGACGAGACCGCCAACTCGGCGCACGACGTCGGGGACCAAGCACGGGCAGCCCGCGACGCCGTAACCGACAGCCGCCACTAACCACCCTGGCAGCTCACGCGGACCGCCGCGCCGAAGAGTTACGGGAGACGGCTGGCCGTCGGCGGCGAGCCACTAGGACCGACGGGAGGCCTAGGCAGCCGTAGCGCCGCTGGAGTTCCTGGCCTGGGATCTCCTGGCCCGGGATTTCCGGGCCGGGGGTTTCCTGGCCGGGGAGAGTGGGGCCGGCGGTGGGAGCCGCGGCTGGCCGGGATCGCGACCGGGCCTGTTCATCAGCTCGGTGGCCGCCGAGCTGGCCAGCATCCGCAGGCCGAGCTGACCGGCTGCGGTCGCAGGCCGGGGAGTAGCCGGAAGCTCGGCGTCAGGCTTCAGGTGCGTCCTGGTCCGCGAGCCGGGCACGCAACCGGGCGGGTGAGCCAGTCCGTGCTGCGTAGTCCGCTGGCCGATCCTCGCCGTTGCTAGCGGCCGAGCAGGCTGCTGCGGAGGACGGCGAGCAGGTCGGCCGGGCCCGGGTAGACCTCAGCCGCCCCGGCCGCGGTGAGCTCATCACCGCTGATGCCGCCGCTCAGCAGGCCGATGCACGGGACCCCGGCCTTGCGACAGGCCTGTACGTCCCAGACCGTGTCGCCGGTGAATACTGCCTCTTCCGCCGGCACGCCGGCCTTCTCCAGGGCCACCTGGATCAGGTCCGGGGCGGGCTTGCTGGACTCGACATCCCCGGCGCAGGTCGCCGCGTCGATCGCATCCTCGGCGTCCAGGGCAGCGCGCAGCGCCTGGAACTCGGGCTCGTCGGCCGAACTGGCCAGCACCACCGCCAGTCCCTCCTGCTTACACGCCCGCAGCAGGTCCGCGGCACCGGGCAGCGGCCGCAGCCGGGACCAGTAGGTGGCGTACAAGGTGCTGTGCGCCGCCCGCACCTCCGCGTCGGCGTCCTTGTCCCGGCCGGCCGGCAGCAGCTTGTCGAGCATCTGGCCCGAGCCCATCCCGATCGCCCGGTGGATGTCCGCCATCGCCACCTGGTAGCCGGCCTGGGTGAACGCCTCCCACCAGGTCACCGCGTGCAGGTAGTTCGTGTCGACCAGGGTGCCGTCCACATCGAACAGCGCCGCCCTTACCGATCGGCTCATACCACCCCTCCGCAGCCTTGTCACCATCGCCCTCCCTACCCCGGCGGAGCGTCCCAAACGGCTCACGCCTGCGGCCGGCACCCTGCAGCGCAGTCCGCCACATCCTGGTCCCTTCCGGCAGGAACACCGGGACCCCGGGCGGACTCTGTGCTCTGGCTTTCATTACTCAGCTGGGAAGCTTCACCAGAGTGAGGAAGAACTCATCCACCTGCCGGATCGCCTCAGTGAACAGATCGAAGCTCACGGGCTTGGAGATGTAAGCGTTGGCGTGCAACTGATAGCTCGCCACGATGTCCGTCTCCGCCTGGGAGGTGCTGAAGATCACCACGGGGATGGTCAGCAGGTCGGGGGCGGCCTTCAGTTCAGCCAGCACCTCCAGGCCGTTACGGCCCGGCAAGTTGAGATCAAGCAGGATCAGGGCAGGCCTGGGCGCACCGGTGAACTCGCCGGTCCGGCGGAGGAAGCGCATCGCCTGCTCGCCATCGCCCACTACATGCAGCGCGCGGCGTCTGGGGGACAGCTCGAACGCTTCGGTGGTCATCAGCACGTCCCCTGCGTCGTCCTCGACCAGCAGCACATCAATGACCCGGAGCCCAGCAGGACCGAGGGAGTAACTCACCTCAGACATCTGCCAACCTCCGAGCCTAGATAAAGGTGCGGGGAAGACCCTGCGGCCTGCGCGAGATCAGGAAGACAAGAGTCAGCCTGGAGGACCGGACCGGCTGGCTTCCCAGCTGGTCCGGTGATAGTACTGCGTGTCAAGGTAACGGTCTACCCGCTCGCCATCGCAGCTCGCCGCGTACGATGTGAACTGAATTGTGACCGCGCTTGGACAGGAGACGCCGTGGCTACCGGGACCGAGGTCCTCGATGTCAGGCGCCGGGACCATGCGGTCCTGTTCTACCGGGACGAGGAAGAACTCGCCGACCGGGTGAGCGAATACCTTCTCCCCGCTATCCAAGACGGTGGCGTGGCCATCGTGGTCGCCACGCCAGATCACCTCCAGTCCTTCGAAAGACACCTCGCCGGCGCTGGTGTCGATGTGGCTGCGGCTCGTGCCCGCGGCGCCTACCTTGCAGCCGACGCGAGCGAGACCATGCGCGGCTTCATGGTCGCCGACTGGCCCGATCCCGCTGGTTTCTGGCAGGCGATCAGTTCCCTGCTCCGCCAGCCAACCCAGGCCAGGCGGCCGATCAGCGTCTTCGGCGAGATGGTGGCGCTCCTCTGGGAGGCCGGCCTGATCGATGCCGCCGTCGAGCTCGAGGCGCTGTGGAATGAGCTGGGCGTCCAGTACCCGTTCTCGCTGCTCTGCGCCTACCCGGCACAGCCAGCGGCTTGTGCCAGCCAACTTGATGCCCTGACCGAGGTCTGCCGCGCCCACACGCAGGTCACCGGCGCCCCGCCCGAGGCAGACTAAACCCGCACCGGGTCAGGTACCAGGGATTCGGCTTCGGTGAGGACAATCACGGCCAGCTTCCCGACTCGCGGAACATGATCAAGCTGTAAGCAGCGCAGCGCCCCGCCGCTGGGCACAGCGGGCGCCGCTGCCGCTCCGCCGTGGTTGGCACCACGCCCGGCGGGTAGGCGGTAAGCCTACGAAAGCAGTGAGGCACATGGTCAATCAGGACCAGGCAAGCATCGAGTCGACCCCCGAAAAGGTCCTCGACCCGGTACCCGTCACCCCGTCCCGCGAGACAGAGCGGCCCGCAGGGCTGGCATTCGACGTGAAGAAAGGCGCCGACCTGCCCGGGGTCCCGGCCGGGGACCAGACTCCCAAGAACCCGGGCGCCCCACCGGCGCAGGAGATGGGGGGCGGCGTGGGGCTAGCCCTTCCCGGCGAGCCAGCCCGGAAGGAAGAGCAAGCAGCGCCGGAGGGAGACTAGCCGTAAGCACGGCGAGTGGCGCCCGTGAGGTGCGGAACGGCCGGAACAGGCGCTGGGTTAAAGAAAAGAAAGAAAGAAGGATTCGAATGTTCGAAGCTACCGATATCCGGGAGTGGCGCGGCCACGACGTAGTAGACGCCGAAGGCCACAAGATCGGCGAGCTGGAGGCTGTCTACGTGGACACCAGTACCGACCAGCCAGCGTTCGCTACCGTCACAGTCGGGATGCCTACCCGGCACCGGCTCACGTTCGTGCCCCTGGACCATGCGGCAGTCGGTCCCGGGTACGTCAGGGTGGGCTTCGACAGAAAGCTAGTGAAGGACGCCCCCTCGATCGATACCGACGGCGAGCTGCCGGCCGGCGACGAGGAAGCGATCTTCCGGCATTACGGCCTGACCTACCAGACCGGCGCCGGCGGTGAGCGACGCCTGGCGCGCCGCTGACCCGGCCCCAAGCGGAGGATCCATGATTGCCCTCTTCCTGCTGTTGGTAATCGCAGCGATCGTGCTCGGCATCGTCGGCGTGGTCGCTAAAGGCCTGCTGTACCTGCTGATCATCGGAATCGTCGTGTTCCTCGGCGCCCTGACTCTGGCCGCCCTGCGGATGCGGCGGCGACCTGGGAAGCGCCCGGCCCGGTAAGGCATCGCCTTCCACGGCAACCTGGCCGGAATCCACAGGCATCCACGGTGCCGCCGGCACCGGATCGGGCCAGGCCACGGGGACCGGGAACACACACGGGTACGGGCCGACCTCACAGCCGCCGTCAGACCGGACTCCGCCGCACGGGCCCATCACCATGCGCTTAGGGCAGCCCGGGTCCGCGGCCGGGTCACGCCAACCGAGGTTAGCGGCCAAAGGCCCGCTCGATGCCGATGCCCCGGTCCGGCTTCCTGAGCCCACTCGTGACGTCCTCGCCGAACTGCCGCGCGCCTCAGACGGCCGTGCTGGCGGTGGCGAGCTTGGAGCGGACGAGCACCAGGGGCGCGTTGGGGTCGTGTGGCTGGGGAATCGCCGCGAGGGCGAACTCGGCGATCGCGCCCGGACGAAAGACCAGGCAGTGGGTCGAGCCGCCGTACTGGAAGTAGCCGAGCTCCTCACCTTTCCCGACGTGGTAACCGGGCGTCAGCTTCGGGTCGATCATGCATGAGGAAACCTCCACCATGCCGACCGGCACGAATGCCATCAGGCCGATGACGGGGTCGTCGGCCTCGATGAGGATGATCGCCCGGGCCGCGACGTGGGCGAGGTAGGACTGGGAGTTGGTGGGCTCGACCGCGTCGGCGCCTTCGGAGTCGGCCTCGGAGTAGTAGGTGCCCTCCTGGACGAACGCCCGCACGATCGTCCCGGCTACCGGGCTGTGCCAGCGGTGGTAGTTAGTCGCGCTCAGAAAGGCCTGATAGACGGTTCCGCCCACGAACTGATCGACCGAATCGTCGCTGGCCAGCATGTCCTGCAGCGAATACGGCTGGCTCTTGATCCAGAAGCGGTCCTGGCGCTTGACGTCGGTGCTGATGCCGTACGGCGTGGACTCGCAGGCGCTGACGATCACCTTGTCGTCGTCCGGCGAGGCCACGGGCCGCTGACCGTCCTTGAACCGCCGGGTGAAGAAGTCGTTCCACGAGGCAAAGCCCCAGTGGGCGTCCCGCGGGTCGTGCTCGTACTGCTCTATGCCGACCGTGCGCCGGGCCTGGGCACTCGTCCAGCCGGACGGCGAATCGTTGAGCACGTAGAGCGAGTCGCCGCTGCTGAGGAACTCGCACCAGGCGTTCAGAACCTTCTTAAGGACCGCGTTGACCCGCGGGTCGCGGAAAGCGGCAAATCCGGCTGGCGTCCCCATCGCCCAGTCCAGGATCGCGCCGAGCGGCGTGGCCACCATGTTGCCGCCGAACTCAGGCGCCGTGGTCAGCACCTCATTGATCATGCGCAGCATCTGCTCCAGGCTCTCCAGGTGCCGCTTGCGGTACGGCTTGCCGCCCGGCACCTGAGCGATCATCTGGTTGAGGTACATGCGCACCACGGGATCGGTGTCGATCAGCTCCTCGAACTCCGTCAGCACGGGGTGGAGGACGACCTGCTCGCCTTTGGCTTCAACCCGCTCGCGGTGGCCGTCGAGCCATGACTCCAAGTCGTCCTGGTCTTCCGGAAGCCAGCCGGCCTGGCGCCGGACGTCCACAGCGTGGGGGCGAGTCGTCATAGAGAGCACCTACCTGCGTCAGCTCAGCGGAAACGTCCTTCTGCCCAGCCAGGGCAGTTCGCGCAAGATCCGCGCCCGCCTCGAGCCGCAGGCTGGGGCGCCGCCCACGGCTCGGTTAGGAGCCACACCAGGGGGTAGCCCGATCTGGCGATGAATCGGCCGGAGCTAGGTCCTTTCCCTGAGGCTGACGCTTTTGTGCCTGACCGTGAATGTGCTCGCCGAAGGAGATGGCCAACATGACCGACAGCGACCCGACCAGATCAACGCCGCCCGGGAAAGAGCCAGCCCCGCGGCCCCAGCCAGAGCCGGACGCTGCCCAGCCCGCCGCAGATCCCGGGTACCTCACAGAAACGGGTCAGGCCGCCGCCGAAGACGGCTCGGTCGCCCCGATCATCGGCGGCCTGCCCGCCGTGGAGGGATCGGCCTGGGATATCGGCGCCGCGCTGGAAGACCGCGGTGCCGGTCTGGCAGACAGGCAGGGCAACTCACCGGACCAGGCCAGTCACCAGGACACGCGCAGCAGCTGAACCGCAGCGACCACCCGGGTCACCATGCGCGACCGGAGTGGCAGGGCGGCTCGGGACGAGGTTAGCCCGGGACAAGGCGGGTAGCGCCAGAGCACCTCGCGGGGGACAACGAAGGGATCCTGAATATGTGGGCATTTTTCTCCAGGCGCCTGCGGATGTGGCTGCTGCTGGCTATCGCCCTGCCGCTGACCCGGGCGCTCGTGCATCGCCTGGCGCTGGCCGCCGACCGCCGTGACCCGTCCACCCGGACAGCGAAGGCGCTGCACCAGGCTGACTCTACGGTCACCGCCGTATCCCGGCGGGCCGCCCGCAAGGCAGAACGCCGCAAGGCGCAACGCTGACCCGTTACTAGACCCTCATGGAGCGATCCTCGCTCAGGATGACCCCGCGGTTTCCTTCACCGCGGTGATGAGCTCTGGCGCGGCCGCGAAAAACC
>Ga0070730_10004293_pt1 | contig 12552 bp, 14 predicted proteins | sample Coa_R1_3_FD_66447 | JGI IMG/M metagenome (GOLD analysis project Ga0070730, IMG submission 66447) | Surface soil microbial communities from Centralia Pennsylvania, which are recovering from an underground coalmine fire - Coalmine... | ecosystem: Environmental > Terrestrial > Soil > Unclassified ... | reverse complement strand
TCGACCGCCTCGAAGCGCGCGGCCTGGTCGAACGTCGCCCAGACCCGACTGACCGGCGCATCAAAGGGTTGGCCTTGACCGCCGCCGGAGCCAGGCTGCGCGATCGCCTCTTCGCGCGCCTGTACGCAGCGCCGCCGGCGCTGGCGCAACTGCCCGAGCGCGATCAGCGCCTGCTCAAAGATGTGCTCGAGCGCATCCTGGCGGCGGCCGTGCCCTGATAGGTTACCTGCCCACCAGGGCGATGCCCTCGATCTCAACCAGTATCTCGGGCCGAGCCAGGCGGGCCTGCACGGTCGACCGACCAGGCCGAGGTTCGGGGATGAGCTCCCTGTAGACCTCGTTCATTGCGTCGAAGAGGCGCAGATCAGCCAGAAACACGGTCGTCTTGACGAGTTGATCGAGTGAGCTACCGCCCGCGGCGAGCACCGCCTGCAGATTGGCGATCGTCTGGCGGGTCTGCGACGCCACGTCGGGCCCGACCACCTGGCCGGTGCGGGGATCGGTCCCAACCTGCCCGGCAGTGAAGACGAAGCCGTTGGCGCGGATGCCAGCGGAGAACGGGAGCGACGGCGCGGGTACGTCAGCGCGGACGATGACTTCCTTCACGCTGGCAAGCGTACCCCCGGGCTAACAGGCGCTCATGCGGCGAAGCGGTACGGCGGCCGGCCCCGGACGCCGGGGCGGCACACAAACAGTGCACCCGCCAGCGGTTGGGCGCGACTGGCTTCCGCGGACAGCCCCTCGCGCATGGTCGTGATGTACAGGTCGGTCAGGTCCGGCCCGCCGAAAGCGCAGCACGTGACCATCGGCGGCGGGACATGCACGATGCAGTCCACGGTGCCATCGGCCAGATAGCGACGGATAGTGCCTGAGCCATGCAGCGCGACCCACAACCCGCCTTCGGCATCGACCGTCATGCCATCCGGCAAGCCCTCGTCGCGCGGGATCGAAATCAGCCGCCGGCGCGCGCCCAGACTGCCGTCCTGGAGGTGGAAGTCGAACACATCCAGCCCGTGGGTTGGTGAATCGATGTAGTACATCTCGCGGCCGTCCAGGCTCCAATCGAGGCCGTTCGAAAGGGTGATTCCGTCGACCATGCGCCTGACCTGCAGATCGGGGTCGAGGCGATACAGTGCCCCGGCCCCGCGGGTCAGCTCGTCCGTGGCCATGGTGCCGGCCCAGAATCGGCCGGCCGGATCGCACTTGCCGTCGTTCATGCGGTTGGTCGGCACGTCGGCTTCGACCGGTGCCACCAGCTCTACCGCTCCAGAGCGCTCGTCAAGCATACCGAAGCCATCGCGCAGCGCCAGGACCAGTCCATTGCCGTTGCTGCGTAGCACGGCGGCGCCCACCGGCTGGCCAACGTCGATGGCTCGATCGTCATTGCGCACAGGGTCGTAGCGATGCACCGCGCGGCCCATGATGTCGACCCACACCAGCGTGCCGTTGGCGTCATCCCAGACCGGGCCTTCGCCAACCCGCGCGTGCGCGTCCAAAACGAGCTCAGCGTCCAGACTGCGAGTCACGCCTCGGATGGTACGTGGTCTAGTATGGCGGGACCATGGCGGAGCTTTTTGGACAGCGCTGGACGCGCGCGGGCCTGCTCGAGCGCGTCGGCGACATCAGCCAGATCGGTGGCGCGCGGCTGGTCACGCTGGCCGACGGACCTGAGGCGGGCGTGGCCGTTGCCGAGTTGCGCACCGGCTCGGGTCTGATGTTCACCGTGCTGCCTGGGCGAGGCATGGACATCGGCTTTGCCGAGTACCGCGGTATGCCGCTGTGCTGGCGATCGCCAACCGGTGAGATAGCCGCGGCGTTCTACGAGCCGCACGGCGAGGGTTGGTTGCGCGGCTTCAGCGGCGGCCTGATGGCCACCTGTGGCCTGACCACCGCCGGCTGGCCGTCGACCGACGCCGGCCAGGAGCTGCCACTCCACGGGCGCGCCTCCTACCTGCCGGCGCGCAACGTCTACGTCGATGGCCAGTGGGAGGGCGACGACTACGTCATGTGGGCCCAGGGCCGGACCCGTGAAACCGTGGTCTTCGGCGAGAACGTGCAGCTCACGCGCCGGGTATGGGCGCGCCTCGGCGAAAGCCGCCTGTTCATCGACGACGTAGTCGAGAACCTGAGCCATAGCCAGGTACCGCACATGATCGCGTACCACATCAACGTCGGATTTCCAGTGCTGGACGAAGGCAGCGAGCTGTTGTCGTCGGCGCACGAGATCGAGCCAATCACCGACGATCGCGCCGCCGCCCTCGCCGACCACACCCGCTACGGTCCGCCGCGCGCTGATTGGCAGGCGGCGGTCCTGGTCCATCGGCCCATCGCCGACGCCGCGGGCTGGACGACCACCGCCTTGGTCAATCGCCGCCGTGGTCTCGGCATGTACATCAAGCAGCGACCGGATCAGTTGCCCTGGCTGTGGCAATGGAAGCAAACCGGCCAGGGTGACTACGTGGCCGGTGTCGAGCCCGCCAATTGCTTCGGCCGCGGGCGCGCCGACGACCGAGCCCGAGGCACGTTGAAGTTCCTCGAGCCAGGCCAGCAGCAGAAGTACAACCTCGAGATCGGCGTGCTGGACACTCCTGCAGCCATTGCCGAGGTGGACCAGCAGATCGCAACTCTGGCTGGCGCACGATGAAGATCGTCAACCTGGCGGCGGTTCAACGCGCGCCCGGCCGGGGCATCGACCTGGCCGAGGAGCGCATCGATACCCGTCGCCCGATACAGTAGCGGGTATGTCGACGGTCACCGCCACCCCGAACAACGTCTTCGAGCAACTGGGCATCACACCCGTCATCAATGCTCGCGGGAACAACACCGTGCTGGGCGGCTCGACGCCGTCGGCCCGCGTACGCCGCGCCATGCACGACGCCGAACGCTACTACGTGGACATGCAGCAACTTCTCGAACGCTCAGGACAGATGATCGCCAGTCTGCTGGGTGCCGAGGCGGCCTACGTCACGCCCGGCGCAGCCGCCGCGCTCGCCCTGGGCAGCGCCGCATGCATCGCCGGCGCCGATCCCGACAAGATGGTGCGGCTGCCCGACACCACCGGCCTGGCCAACAAGGTCTTGATTCAAGCTGGCCACCGCTACCACTACGAACGGGCGGTGACTGTGCCTGGTGGCCGGCTGGTCGAAGTGGGCGATGCCAGCGGCACAACGCGGGCGCAGCTCGAAGCAGCCCTGGACGACAAGGTGGCGGTCGTATTCTTCCCTGCGCATCTCGAGGGTAAACCGGGCACGCTGTCGCTGGCCGAGGTGATCGAGATCGCCCACGGCCATGGGCTGCCGGTCCTGGTCGACGCCGCCGGGCGGGTGTACCCGCTCGACAACTTCCGGGCTTATGCGCGCGGCGCCGACCTCGTCGCGTTCGGGGCCAAATACATCGGCGCCCTGAACGCTTCGGGCATCCTGTGCGGTCGCCGCGACCTGGTGGACGCCGCGGCCCAACACGGCTTCATTGGTTTCGAAACGACGGCCTGGGAGAAGAGCATCGGCCGACCGTTGAAGCTCGACCGGCAGACGATCGTCGCTGTGGTCACGGCGCTCCAGGAGTGGCTCGAAACCGATCACGCCGCCCGGCTGGCGGGCTACGAGCGCCGGCTCAACGCGCTGGCGGCGGAACTCGAGGGCGCGCCAGGGGTCACGCTCAGCCTGGTCAACGGCGATGGGCCGGCGCCGCGGGTACTCCGCCTGGCCTTCGATCCAACCCGTGGCCGCCACGACGCGGCGGGCGTGGCCAAGGGTCTGTGGAGCGGCGTCCCCGCGATTGCTGTGGGCCGAGACGGCGACGCGATCGTTATCAATCCCGTAACGCTGCGCGAGGAGGACGACGGCGTGGTCGCCTCGCGCCTGGGCGAGCTGCTCCTGTAGCGACCGGCGCAGGTTCTCGCTGCTTATCGGTCGGCGGCGCGCTTACCCCTCACCCGCTCGCTGTCGCTCGCCTCCCTCTCCCCGCGCGGGGAGAGGGCTGGGGTGAGGGGTAAGCATGGGCGTCGAAACATACCGGACGCACCGCTTAGCGCTCCAGCATCAGGACCTGGTTCGTCGACGCGTCGCCGATCCAGATGCGGCCGTCCGCGCTGCGCGTCAGGCCGTGGACTTCGGCACCTTCGACCCGCCATTCATCCAGCAGCTCGCCATTGCGTGGGTCGAAGCGGAAGATGCGACCGCCGTTCGTCTCGGCCACGCTGAGGCTGTTGTCACGCTCGTCCCAGAACATACCGTGCGAGCGCGGCGGCTCGAAGGCAAGCGACCCCAGCAGTTCACCCGTCTCGGCATCGATGTGCTCGATCTTGTGTGCGCCTGGCCGGCTGCCCCACAGCGTGCCACTGGCCCCCGGCCCAGCGTTCAACAGCCCGGCGGGCGCGGTGGGGTGCAGCTGGGCCTCCTCCGCACGCGGGGCCGGCGGCTGTTCGCCGGGCTCGTATGGCCGCCATTGCAGACCGTGCACCCCGCCTTCAGCTGAGAGGTGTACCACGGCCGTGCAGTGACCCGTGCTCGGGTCATGTCGAAAGATCATCGACGGTCGGGTATTCGAGGCGACCCACACCGATCCCGCGCCGAACGTGATGCCACTCGCGTTCCGCGCCGGACTGGGGAAACTCGTCAGGACCTTACCGTCATAGTCAACCAGGTAGCTGCGATCGTCGCGCTGGTCGCACAACCACAGACCTTCTGGCACCGCTTCGAGCCCGTTTACCTGCTGACCCGGTCCTGCAAACATCACACGCGGCTGCATGCCGCGAGGTTAGCCGATTCCGTGATCGCGCAGGAACTGGCGGTTGCGCCGGGCGATGGGCAACGGTTTGTCGAACGGGGCGGGATACATGTCCTGCTCGACAATGCCCCAGCCGTCGTAATCAACCTCCCTGGCCACGCGGTTCAGGCCGTCGAAATCCACCCAGCCCCGGCCGAGGTCGACGAATGCGCCCGCGTCGACTGCGCGAGCCATCGGCCAGCCTTCGCTCACCGCGCGCGCAGAAATTGACGCATCGACGTCTTTGAGATGCAGGTACGGAATGCGCGTGTGGTGATCGCGAAAGAACCTCACCGCGTCGCCACCGGCGTAGGCGTGGTGGCCCACGTCGAGGCACAGATTGACCAGCGCTGGATCGGTCAGCTCCAGAAACCGCTCGATCTCAGGTTCGAACTGAATTGACGTGTCGCCGTGTGGGTGGAAGACCGTGGCAATGTCGCGCGCGGCGGTGTACTCAGCCAGCTGGTGGACCGTATCGCGCAGCCGCCCCCAGCCCGGCTCGTCCACCTGGCGCGGTCCATTGTCCAGGAGCACCACGAAGTGTGCGCCGAGATGCTCGAGCACGTCACACACGTCCGCCGTCGCTGCCCGCGCGGCCGGCCATCCGTCGGGTGAGGCCAGGTTGACGGAGATGGTGCCACCGGCCAGGCGTAGCCCGCGCTTCGACAGCTCATCGGCCACCCGTCGCGGCTCAGTTGGTAAATAGCCAAACGGACCAAGCTCGATGGCGTCGAAATCAGCCTCAGCCACCTCGTCGAGAAAACGCTGCCACGGCGTCTGGCGCGGGTCGGCGGCGTGCCACACGCCCCACGAGTCGGGCGCGGTACCAACGTGGATGCTCAGGGTGCGCAGCGTAGCACGCCCTGCGCGCGTTCTGGTTTCGCCGAAGCGGCTGCACGCCGCTTACACTCGCGGTTAGCTTAGAGGTATGCCGCAGCCGACGATTGTTTTTGCGCCGATGCTTGATCCTGAGGTGCGCGCGATCGCTGACGATCTGTTGCCGCCGCACTTCGCCTTCCGCAACGTCGCGGCGGGCGACGTTCCAGCGGCGATTCTCGACGCGGATTTCCTGTGCGGATTCATCGGTCCGCTTGACACCCGGACCCTGGTCGATGCGGTCGCCAACCGTCTGAAACTGGTGCAGTTGATGAGCGCCGGCTACGACCGCTTCAACCTGGAAGGCGCGCGCGCAGCGCGCTTGCCGGTGGCCGTCAACGGCGGTGCGAATGCGATCGCGGTGGCCGAGCACGCGATCATGTTGATCCTGTCCGCCTTGAAGCACGTCCACGCGCTCGATCACGCGGTGCGCAGCGGCGGCTGGCGCAGCGGGTCGGTCGGCGCGCGACGGGTGTACGAGCTGTATCACTCGACCGTCGGGATTGTGGGGATGGGTCGCATCGGCCAGGAAGTCGCCAAGCGGCTCGCCGGTTGGGAGGCGACGATCGTCTATTACGATCCGTTTCCGCTGTCAGCCGAGCGCGAGCGCGAGCTTGGGGTGCGCTTCATGGAGTTGGACGGGCTGTTGCGGAGCGCCGACGCGATCACGGTCCACGTGCCGCTGAACGCCAGCACCCGCAATCTCATTGACGCCGAATCGTTGTCGCTGATGAAGCCCACGGCGGTCCTGGTCAATACCGCGCGCGGCGGTCTGGTCGACGAGGACGCCCTCGCAACGGCGCTGCGCGAGGGCCGGATTCTGGGTGCCGGCCTGGACGTGCTGAGCCAGGAACCGCCACCGGCTGACCACCCGATGCTCGAACTGTCGAACGTCATCCTCACGCCGCACAGTGCCGGCCCGACGTGGCAGTCATTTCCGCGCCGTTTTGCGAACTGCTTCGCCAACATCGAGCGGGTCCAGCGCGGCGAAAAGCCGCTCTGGGTGGTGGAGGAGCTGGCCGATCTCTAAATAGTTCGTCCCGTAAGTTTCGATGCCTATGCGTACCCCTCACCCCAGCCCTCTCCCCGCGCGGGGAGAGGGAGGCGAGCGTAGCGAGCGGGTGAGGGGTGACGACCGGCCCCGGAATCTAAGGGACGCTTGTACTAAGCCGCCGGGGGTCACATGGAGCCGGGCACAGGCTGAAGCATGGTGAAAATATTGCCTTCGGTGTCTTTGCACCTGACGAACGTGCCGATCCCCGGGATGTCCATCTTGTCGCCCAGCACCTGGCCGCCGGCGGTCTTGACCTTGCCGATCGCCTGGTCAATGTTGTCAACGCCAACCACGCACGAGTAGCCGTTCAGCTCCTTGGTTGCCCCAGGCGGACTGCCGAAGATGCCACCGTTGATGCCGCCGGGCTCTTTGGGATCACCGGTGATGACAACTACATAGTCGCCCATGTCAGCACCCATCTGCTGCATCTCCCAGCCGAACGCCTGAGTGTAGAAATTCTTCGCTCGCTCGCGATCGGTGGCCTCTATCTCGAAATGGACGATCCGATTTGGCATACGTCCCGGTATATCCCACCCACCGAAAGGCAGTCCATAGTCCGGCAAAATCGTCCGCCGCGGGCGGCGCTCGGGTGGAAGTGGTCTAAACGCGGGCGGGCTCGGCCAGCTGCACCTTCTGGAGCACGTCTTTATTGACCACGCTGTGTGGCATGCGGCCCAACAGTACCGCCGCGATTTCTTGGCCGACGCGTCGCCGTCGCTCGACGTTCGAGATATCTGAAACCGATGCGCTGTGCGGTGTCAGGACGACGTTGTCCATCTGGTGCAAAGGATTGCCCGGCTCCGTTGGCTCGACTTCCATCACATCCAGGCCGGCGCCGGCGAGCTTCTTCTCAGTGAGCGCGCGAATCAGGTCGGCCTCGACGTGGGTCGGACCGCGACCCGTATTGATGAAATAGGCGGTCGGCTGCATCACGCTGAACAGCGCGTAGTTGAGCAGGCCATGGGTGTCTTTGTTCAACGGCAAATGAGCCGATACGAAGTCACTGCGCCGGAACAGCTCGCTCAGATCGGCGACCCGCTCCACGCGGTGTTGGGCGAACACATCGTCCGGCACAAACGGATCCCAGGCGATGACATTCATGTCGAAGCCCTGGGCGCGGCGGGCGACTCGGCGCGGAATGTTGCCGAACGCCACCAGGCCGAGGATCTGGTTGGTGAGCTTGGGCATCGGCGACATATAGTTGCGCGCCTCGCGCCAGCGGTTCTCACGCACGCAGCGATCGAGCGGCACGGTCTTCTTCGTGCAGCACAACAGCAGCATCATGGCGTGGTTAGCGACTTCGTCGAGAAAGACGTCCGGCACGTTGGTCACGACGATGCCCTTGGCCGTCGCCGCGTCAATATCGACGCGATCGACGCCAACGCCGCCATTGGCGATCACCTTGCACCTGTCCAGCTGACTGATGATCTCGGCGGTCATCCGCCGGCCGCCGGCGATGATCGCATCGGCGTCCTTCACCTGAGCAATGTAGTCAGCGTCGCTGTCGGCGTCGACGGTGGCGATCGTGATCCCGAGTGGCCGCAGCGCCTCGTGTTCGTACGGAAACTCGGTCTCGATCTGGCGACCAAACGGCGTCGCGACGACTTTGAATGCCATACGGAGTCCTCCCTGGCCATGCATGGTACTCACCGAGGGTCCCTTCTATACTCGACCGGCCTGCGTTCACCATTCACTCTTTGAGGAGGCGCCCAGATGACGGAGAAGGTTGCAAAATTGCTGGCCGCGCTGCGCGAGATCGACACGCCGACGATCACGAATGTCGTCGCGACCTACCCCACCAATCCGCTGTGCCTGGGTTTGTATAACCCCTGGACCGAGCACTGGTACACGGACACCTCGATCCGCTGCATGTACCCCGAGATGGGTCCGGTCATCGGCTATGCCGTGACCTGCGTCTATGGTATGCCCGATCCGAACTACCCCAATCGCCTGACTTACCAGGACGTCATCGAAGCGCTGGACGGTGGACCCAAGCCAACCATCCTGGTCATCCAGCAAAAGTGGCCGCCGGAGATCTTCAACAAGGCTGGCCTGGCGGGCGAGGTCATGACCACCTCGGCCCAGGCGGTGGGCTGCATCGGGCTGCTGTCCAACGGTCCATCGCGCGATATCGACGCCATTCGGCGCAACAAATTCCAGATGCTGTTGGGTGGCGTGACGGCCGGCCACGGCGCCATGGGCGTCATGGCCGTGCAGGTGCCGGTGTCGATCGCCGGCATGGATGTCGCGCCCGGTGAGCTCATCCACATGGACGAAAACGGCGCCGTGAAGTTCCCGGCCGACAAGGCCGAGCAGGTCCTGACCAACGCTCGGGCGTTGCTCGCTAAAGAGGCCGCGCAGCTCGCAGCGCTGCGCAATGCCAAGACGGCAGCCGAAGTGCGCGCGGCGTCGAGTGGCGGCACCTATACGCCGAAGGACGACAAGAAGTAGTGCGGCGGCCGGAGGCGCTAACGTAGGGCTCGTGCAGTACCGCAAGCTCGGCAACACTGGTCTCTCCGTCTCGGCGATCGGGTTCGGCTGCTGGGAGATGGGCAATCCTGACTACGGCAGCAGCGACGACAACGAGATGATCGCCGCCGTCAATCGGGCCATCGACCTCGGTGTAACGTTGTTCGACACGGCTCCGAATTACGGTTTCGGCGGCTCCGAGCAGGTCCTTGGCCGAGCCCTGGGTGCCCGCCGCAAGGACATCGTCCTGGTCAGCAAGGTGGGCATCACCTGGGATCCGGTGACCTTGACGGCCAAGTTCGACGGCCGTTATTCCACACTCAAACGCATCAACGAAGAGAGCCTGCGCCGCCTCGGCACCGATTACCTGGACCTGGTCCTGATGCACTGGCCAGATCCCGAAACGCCGATTGCCGAGACGATGCGCGCGCTCGAAGAGCTGCGCGCCGAAGGCAAGGCGTTGCACATCGGCGTCTCCAACTTCTCGGCTTATGAGCTGCGCGAGGCCCGCAAACAGGCGCCAGTGTGCGCCAACGAGGTGGGCTACAACCTGTTCGATCGCCGCTGGGAGCGCGAGATGTTCCCGACCGCGCAAGAGTTGGGCGTTGGGATCATGGCCTACGGCCCGATGGCACACGGCCTACTAACTGGCACTATGCCTCGCGCGAATGCGTTCGATGAGCGGGATTGGCGCCGCCACGGCAACATCTTTGGGCAACGCTTGTTTGGTCCGAACCTGGACCAGAACCTGAATGTCGTCGACAAATTGTTGACCGTCGCCGATCGGATGGGCACGAGCCTGCCGCTGTTGGCGCTGGGCTGGGTGCTCCGCCACCCGGCGGTTTCGGTCGCGCTCGCGGGCTGTCGGACACCGCGCGAGATCGAGGAGAACGTCCGCGCGCTGGACGTGACGTTCGATGCCGATACCCTCGCCGAAATCGATCAGATCATGACTGGCGCCGCCGGCCAGACCGACACCGTTCCAGGGCGCCACCACGTCCCGGCGGCCGCGTAGTGTGCGTCCCGTAAGTTCCAGTGCCAGTAGGTACCCCTCACCCCAGCCCTCTCCCCGCGCGGGGAGAGGGAGGCGAGCGACAGCGAGTGGGTGAGGGGTAAGCGCGTGAAAGTCAGGCGCTGATGAGCGGCGCGATCTCCGTGGCGATCATCTCCAGGAGCTCGTCGCTCGGCGATGGGATCAGCTGCAGGTACCAGCGGGTCGCGCCCGCGGCTAGCGCGGCCCTGAGCAGCTCGGCCACCTGCTCGGCGCTGCCGAAGAGCATGCCATTGTCCCGCATCTCCGCGACCCACGCTCGAACATCGCCGGTCCGGCCACCTTGATGGAACCGCCGATCAGCCTCTTTCCAGGCATCCGCCTCCGTCCGGCCAACGACGGTCGCACTCATCCATGAGTAAACGACGCTAGAGGGGTCGCGCCCGATCCGCTCGCAGGCGGCCACCACCCGCGCCCGCCGCTCGACCCACTCCTGGATGGATCCGCCAGTGTTGTACTCCGCGGCGAACCGAGCAGTCAGCTCAGGCGTGCGCTTTGCGCCTTTGCCGCCGATGATGACCGGCATTGGGCGTTGGACGGGCTTCGGTCGGCCCGGTGCATCGTCGAGGCTGTAGTAGCGCCCTTTGAACGCGGCCGCGGCCTGCTCACTCCATAACAACGTGCACACCTCGAGCGACTCCTCCAGTCGATCGAAGCGCTCCTTCAGCGCCGGAAACGGCACGCCGTAAGCCGCGTGCTCGCCATCGTACCAGCCACTGCCAAAACCCACCTCGACCCGTCCACCGCTCATCTGGTCGACCGTGGCGGCCACCTTGGCCAGCTCGCTCGGATGGCGAAATGTGATCGGGCTGACCAGTGTCCCGAAGCGGATGCGCGACGTCTCACGGGCGATGCCCGCGAGCGTCGCCCACGCATCGGTCGCATCAAGCTGACGGTCGGACTGGATCGGCAGCCAGTGATCGGATCGGAAGAAGCCGCCGAAGCCCAGCTTCTCGCTCGTGCGCGCAACCCGCAGAAGGTCCGCGTACGAGTGGCCCTGCTGCCCCTCCAACATCACTCGCAAACCGTTCAGATATTCAGCCGCCATATTTTGATACTCCGATCAGAGTTGGTGCGCCTCGAGATAGGCGGCGTCCAGGCGAGCGCCGAGTCCGGGACGCTTGGGCACGATCAGCGCGCCGTCGTGGACCTCGAGCGGCGCATCGATGAAGGCATTGTAGAAGTCGAGACTCACCCGCCTGGCTTCGAGCCGATAGAAGTTCGGCACGCTCATCATCACCTGGGCCCCGGCCAATACGTTGATCGGCCCGCTTGCGTCATGCGGTGAAATTGGAATGTAGAAAGTCTCGGCGAGCGTGGCGATCTTCTTCAGCTCAGAAATACCCCCAGTCCAGGTCACATCCGGCATGACGTAGTCGGTCAGGTGGTGCGTCAGGACCGGCAGAAACTCGAAGCGGGTGTACAGGCGTTCACCGACGGAGATCCGGGTCGGTACCTGGGCCCGCACCTGCTCGAGGGCATCGTAGCTTTCCGGTGGACAGGGTTCTTCGAACCACGTAATGTCAAACGGCGCCAGACGATTTGCGAGGCGGACCGCGGTGGGGACGTTGTACAACGCGTGCGCGTCGATCAAGACCTCGATATCCGGTCCAACCGCGTCGCGAATGCCCGCGATCATGGCAACGGCGGTATTTTCGACCGCGCGGTCGATCTGTCCGTCGACGTAGCGGACATTGCTGAGCCCACCGGCGGCCATGAACGGGTCGGTCTTGATTGCGCGCGAGCCGCGGGCAACCTCGCCGACCGCATTCTGGACCATCTCGGCGACAGTCGGCGCGTACTGGAAATGGGTATATAGCGGGATCGTCTCGCGCAGCGCGCCTCCGAGCAGCTCGTAGATGGGCACGCCCAGCGCCTGGCCCTTGATGTCCCACAGCGCGATATCGATGCCACTGATCAGCGCCGTCGTCGCGCCGCGCGTCCCGACATAGGTAAATGCGCGCAGGAGCTTGTGCCAGATCGCTTCGATCTGGGTCGGGTCGTCACCGTGGAGAAACTCATCCACTTCGCGCAGGGCGGCGACGATGGTCCGGTTCGCCACCGCACCGGGATATGTGGTGATCTCGCCCCAGCCGGTCAGCCCGGCATCCGTGTCGACCTGAACGAAGACATAGCTCAGCTTGGCGGACCCGGCCTGGGCGTCGGCTGGCGGACCGCTCACATGCCATGGTCGTATACGGGTAATTTTCACGAGAGAGATTTCTCCTGTGGGACGCGGGCGCGCAGCACCTGGCCGAGGTCCAAGCGGGTCGGGCGGCCACGCTCGACGGCGAATTCGCCGCCGAGCATGACGTATTCAATGCCGCGCGCAGTG
>Ga0070730_10004291_pt1 | contig 12558 bp, 15 predicted proteins | sample Coa_R1_3_FD_66447 | JGI IMG/M metagenome (GOLD analysis project Ga0070730, IMG submission 66447) | Surface soil microbial communities from Centralia Pennsylvania, which are recovering from an underground coalmine fire - Coalmine... | ecosystem: Environmental > Terrestrial > Soil > Unclassified ... | reverse complement strand
TCAATGCTCGCAGCGCGGTAATACGCTGTACGTTACTCCTTCTATTCGGTATAATGTGGGCCAATGAGTGAGATTACGCTTGAAGACATCGCATCTCTCGCCAAGCGGCGCGGATTTATTTACCAAGGCAGCGAAATTTATGGTGGCCTGGCCGGCACCTGGGACTACGGCCCGCTGGGCGTGGCGCTGAAGCGCAATATCACCAACGCCTGGTGGAAGTTTTTTGTCGAGAGCCGCGATGATATGTACGGCATCGATAGCGCTATTCTTATGAGCCCGAAGGTGTGGGAGGCCAGCGGTCACGTGGCCGGCTTTACCGATCCCCTCATTGAGGACGTAAAGACTAAAAAACGCTTCCGCCTCGACCATCTCCTGGAAGACGCCGGCGTGGATATTAAGGGCATGAACCTGGAGCAGATGGTCGCGTCCTTGAAAGAAAAGGGCATCAAAAGTCCAGACGGTAACGATCTTGCCAACCCGGCGAATTTCAATTTGTTGTTCGAAACGGCTATCGGTTCGGTGGAAGGCGGGGGTAGCAAAGTGTACTTACGCGGCGAGACGGCGCAGGGCATGTTTGTGAACTTTAAAAATATTGTCGACAGTTTTTATCCCGACATTCCGTTCGGCGTGGCGCAAATTGGAAAGGCATTTCGCAATGAAATTAGCCCGCGCGATTTTGTATTCCGGGTGCGTGAGTTTGAAATCGCCGAGTTCGAATATTTTATCAATCCCACTCATTGGGAAGCGGAGTTCGAAAAATGGCGTGTGGCTATGCACGACTGGTGCGAACTCCTGGGCCTGCCCGCGGATAAGATTCACGAGCTGGAAGTGCCTGCCGAAGATCGGGCGCATTACAGCAAGCGCACCATCGACTTCGAGTTTGACTTTCCACACGGCAAAAAAGAGCTCTACGGCTTGGCCTACCGCACCGATTTCGACCTTATAAATCACCAAACTGCCAGCGGTAAGAGTATGGAATATCGTCCAAAAGATGGCTCTACGCCGTTCATACCCCATGTTATTGAGCCAACCTTTGGCGTTGACCGCACACTGCTGGCCGTGCTCGCCGCCGCCTACACCGAAGATGAAGTGGGTGGCGAAAAGCGTACGTATCTAAAACTGCCGAAGGATCTGGCGCCGGTCAAAGCCGCTGTGTCGCCGCTGCTTAAGAACAAACCGGAACTGGTGAGTAAAGCCCGTGAAGTCTACGACACGCTCAAAAAAGAGCTCGGGGCTGTGATGTGGGATGACAACGGCAACATCGGTAAGCGTTACCGCCGTCAGGATGAAATCGGCACGCCGGCGTGCATTACCATCGACTTTCAAACGCTGGAAGACAACACCGTCACTGTCCGAAATCGCGATACCGCCGAGCAAACGCGCGTCGCAATCGATTCATTGCTCCACAATTTATAGAAAAGGGGAGCGGCATGGGCTCAATGATAGAAATCAACGATACACTGCAGATTACCACCGAGCAGGGCTGGCCGGCTGAACTTGATTTGGGAACACATCTCAAAACACCCTATAAGCTGGGAGATTTTGCAGATAAGGTCTTCGAGTTCAAAGACAAGCCTTCCATCCGTGTATATAAGCAACCTCCGTACGTAATTTTTTGGTGCAGAACATAGGTGGCAAGTGGGTGTATTGGGGTATGTGTTTTGTTGTTGAAGTTGTGCACGACTATCAAAAGCAAACTACAGCAGGTAAGTTTTGAATCGTCCGCTTGAACTCGCCCGAACAGATGAGGCAGGCTTTTCATTTTTTGGACCTACGGCCGGAGATGAACTATTTCGAGGCGTCATAGATACGGTGTATCATAGACCCATAACTGGAGGGAAATATGGCGGACAAAAATTGGGATTTCACCGGCCTGCGCGCGCTGTTTTTTAACGGCACGCTCACTAAATCGCCGGAGCCGAGTCACACCGAGCTGCTCATCAACATCAGCACGGATATTATGCAGCAGCACGGCGTGCAAACCGAAGTAATCCGTAGCATCGACCACCCCGATATTGCCACTGGCGTATGGCCGGACATGCATGAGCACGGTTGGGACAAAGACGACTGGCCGGAGCTGTACAAAAAAGTGCAGGCGGCAGACATTTTGGTGCTGGCCGGGCCGATTTGGCTGGGCGACAATAGCTCGCAGACGAAAAAGATCATTGAACGGCTGTATGCCTGCAGTAGTTTGTTGAACGAGCAAGGGCAGTACGCCTATTACGGCAAGGTGGGCGGATGCCTCATTACCGGCAACGAAGACGGCATTAAGCACTGCGCGCAAAATGTTTTGTATAGTCTGCAGCACCTCGGCTACACGATTCCGCCGCAGGCCGATGCCGGCTGGATTGGCGAGGCTGGCCCCGGCCCAAGCTACGGCGACAAGCTGCCGGATGGCAAACGCGTGGGGCTGGATAACGATTTTACCAACCGCAACACCACGTCCATGACCTGGAACCTCATGCACCTCGCCAAAATGCTGAAAGACAACGGCGGCGTGCCGGCCTACGGCAACCAGCGCAGCAAATGGGACGCCGGTGCGCGTTTCGATTTCCAAAATCCAGAATATCGCTGAAGTGCCGGACGCCGTTAAAGCAGTCCGGTAGTGTATGATGGATGCATGCGTACATACTACACCGATGGCAGCGCCAGCCCGAACCCCGGCCCGGGCGGTTTTGCGGTTATTTTAGATGGCCAACCGGCGGTGCTGGGCAGTGAGCCGGGCGGCGGCCAGACCACCAATATCCGGATGGAAGGGTTTGCCATTATGGCGGCACTCAAACATGCGGCCGGGCAGGAATGCCAGATTTTTACGGACAGCGAATTCTGGATTAATGTCATTACCAAATGGTCGCGCGGCTGGGAAAAGAACGGCTGGCGCAAAAAGGGCGGAGAAATTAAAAATCTCGATATCGTGCGCGAAGTGTGTCCCTTGTTCCGCAGCTCCAAGGCCACGCTCGTATGGGTGCGCGGCCACAATAACGACCCCGGCAACGAGCTGGCCGACCACTGGGCGAACAAAGCCCGCGCGCAATACATGAAGCGCTAATTTTACAGCAGTTTTTCGGGGCTCCCCCTGATAGAATGAAACGTATGCCTGACGAAGTAACGAACAACACCGAAGCCGCAGCCGATGCGGAAGCGGGAAGCGCGCCGCTCATCAAAGAAAACGCGGCCCATACCAATAATGTCATCGCCGACACAGACGGAGATTACCAGGAGAGCGACGTTTTCGCCTGGGCCAACAATTTGTTCGAATATAAAGAAGAACTTACGCTGGAACTGTTTTGGATTAACAAAAATAATGTCGTGTATCGTACCAAGCTCGACCCGGCGCTTCATAAACAACTCCAACCGCTGTTCATCGATAATACACTCGATTACGTGCTCGACGGCGCCGAGCACGGCATGGTGGTGCGTAGCTATGAAGATGGCAAGGCCGAGGGCGGCGTACTGCAACGCGTGCCGTGGAAGCGCGTCGAAAAACTCAAAGAGGTGATGTATTGGGTGCGCAGCGCCGAAGAAGAAATTGAATTGTTTACCGACGAAGAGCACGACCTAAAGCGAATCAAGGGCGCCCTGGTGCGGGTAACGCACCCCAAAATGAAGGAACCGTTTTACATTGCCAAGGCCCTCAGCGGCGGCCAAATGTTAAAGGGCGAAGGCACGTGGATGGTCGCCGGCAAGGTGTTCAAACCATTCCAGGCTGCGGCGCTCAAAATTCCGGCCGAAGCGCACATGCTCATTTTGGAACAGGATTTATACATTTTTAACCAGGCAAAGCTCGACCGGCTGTTTAGCTACGATGCGCGCAAAAACAGTTTGGCCGAGCGCAAGGTGCGCGAAATAGAAGAGCACTACAAATTGAGTTTCGCCGAAGGCATCGATCTGCAGTCGGCGGTGGCGGGCAACAAAGCGCTGGTGAACAAGCTGCAAAAAATTGAGATCGGCCAGCTTACCCAGGAGCAAATTATCGACCACGCCGAAGAAATCGGTGTTGAATTGATGGTGGACGACAGCGGCGCGATTATCATAATGAACCCGAAAGATCTGGCCAAATTTGTGAACCTCTTAAACGACGATTACATGGAGTCGGCCTTAACCGGTGAGCGCTACGAAATCATCAAAAAACGTCCCCTAAAACCGGCCGATACCGACATGGGCGACGGCATGGCATTAAAGTAAGTATCGCAAATCCGCTTTGCATTGCGCCTGGATGCTCGCTTTCGCACTCCTTGCTGCTACAATATCTGGGCAAGGAGTGAAGGGGTAGGCGATCTATGACGCAAGACGAAGCGTTGGCCATTTTGGAATCGGGAGCATCCGCGCTGCTGACCGGGGCGGCGGGCACGGGCAAAACGTACGTGCTCGGCAAGTTCGTTACGCGTGCAAAACGCCGCGGGCTGAACGTAGCGGTAACGGCAACCACCGGCCTCGCCGCGACGCACCTGAACGGTACGACCATTCATGCGTGGTCGGGCATTGGCGTGCACGACCACGTCGATAAACACACCGTGGCGCGCTTGCCCAAAACGCGGCAAGACCTTATAAAAAAGGCCGACGTGCTCATCATTGACGAAATTAGCATGCTGCACGATTTCCGGCTCGATATGGTCGACGAAATTTTACGCGCGGTGCGCGGCGGCGAGGCGCCGTTTGGCGGCCTGCAAGTCATTTTATGCGGGGATTTTTTTCAACTGCCGCCGGTGAATCGGCGCGATAGCAGGCAGGGCGGCTTTGTCATTTCTTCGGCGGTATGGCAACAAAATGTGTTCAATGTGTGCTACCTGGAAAAGCAATACCGACAGAGAGAAGACGAACAGTATACACAAATTTTGAACGGTATTCGGGCCGGTTTTTTGACGCGTGCGCAGCTGGACACATTGCAAGCGCGGGCACGTGTCACGGACGATCCGTTTGCCACAAAAACCCGTTTGCTTACGGTAAACGAAGATGTAGACGCCGTCAACCACGAACAGCTTAACCGCATCGATGGTGACGTGCACGAATATCACATGGAAACGACCGGCAACAAGACGTATGTAGAGCAGTTGCAGCGTTCGTGCTTGGCGCCCGAGGTGTTGCGGCTGAAGATCGGCGCACAGGTGATGTGTATTAAAAACGCGCCCGACCGCCGGTATGCCAACGGCTCGCTTGGTACCGTCGTGGGTTTCGAGGACCTTACCGATTATCCGATCGTACAGCTGGTAAGCGGCCGCGAGATTGCTATTAAGCCCGATACCTGGGAGCTGATGGACGGCGATAAACGCCGCGCCCAGCTCATGCAGCTGCCGCTCCGTTTGGCCTGGGCTATTACCGTGCACAAGAGTCAGGGCATGACGCTGGATGCGGCGCGTATTGACCTCAGCCGCGCCTTCGTGGAAGGCATGGGCTATGTGGCGTTGAGCCGCGTGCGCAGCCTGAAGCATCTGATGCTGGACGGCCTGAATGGTATGGCGCTGCGCGTAAGCCCGCTGGCCAAGCAAATCGACGCCGACCTGCGTGCCCGCAGCGAGCAAGCCCTCGAGGCCTTCGCTGCTCAGATCACCCAGTGGCAGGCCGACGAGACAAGCGGCGCGCATGAAGCCGAAGCAGTGGCCCGCGAAGTGGCACACATGCCCGATCCGGCATTGTTCGAAAATCTACGCGCCTGGCGCGCCCAAAAGGCCAGGGAACTCAGCCTGCCGCCATACATCATCGCGCACGATAAAGCCCTGCAAGCCGTGGCCGCGCACAAACCGCAATCTATGCCCGAGCTGCTCGACGTACCCGGCTTCGGCTCTAAAAAAATCGAAGTCTACGGCGCGGACATCATCGCCACTGTGCAGGCCTATATGAAAGATAAGTAATATATCTCACCGCCATATATGCACTACCGTTGTACCATACGCGGCGTCATGGGAAGTCGGCAGAAAAGTGGAATAATCCGATTTTTCGAAGTGTATGGTGGCGATCGCAGCCACCAGGTATTGCATAGCAGAGAAACCGGGCCAGTAGTCGTCCATGCGTTAGGTTTACTCACCACACATGTCGCCACCCAAATAGCGGCGAACAGGTCATTCCCTGATGTTAAAGGTGTGTTTATTACCGCCTATCATTGGGGTGAGCCGGATGGGGATGAGCGAGCCCTCACAGCTGTCAACAGTTGGCGGACGTCGGGTGATCACCCGGTTGCCGGTCTTGCAGCAGCATATTATGTGGATGGGGGTCACCTTGAGGCCTGCTCTGCGAATGATATCCCCGCACCTGCTTTGGAAGCGCCTTTGGTCGCCGGTTTATCCGAGCTTACCGCCGCTGCGAGGTATGATCGCCAGCAGCGAACGCAGCCGCGAGGAGAAAGGATAGGTCGATTTGCAATCGGGCCAAGCGAGCAAGTGCTTACCCTTTCTCCCTACGTGCCGGGTGCGGTCTTCACGAGCCTTGCGTAGATCTGAAAGCTCGATGTTCTTGAATGGGTGCTAGCTCTCGATGGTATCATAGGAACATGAAGCGTGTATTTCTATCCACCTCTTTCTCACACAAGGTTGATTATGCCAGTGGGGAAGTGTTGCCCGACTTCCGGAAAGAGCTGGAGCAATTGCTGCGCGGCCTACGTGGCCAGGCAAACATTGAAGTTTTTTGCGCCATGGAGCACGAAAAATGGAAAATAAACGCCGGCGTGCCACCAGAGGTAGGGATCGAGAAAGACCTGGCTGAGATTGACCGTGCCGATGTGCTCGTGGCGCTGGTGCACGACCAACCATCGGTGGGTGTACAGTTCGAGATTGGCTACTGTGTGGCAAAAGGCAAGCCGGTACTACTTGCCATGCAGTCAGGCAACAAGCTGGCATACTTCAACCATGGGCTTGTAAGTGCCGGCCTGGTAACCCTCATTACCTACGACGACAGCGCTTCGCTGGTGCGGCAATTGACCGTTGCACTCAATGTGCCCGGGGAAGAGTTGGCTTGAGAACTATTACCAGCCTCTTTTTTGTAGCTTAAACAGCCGGAAGAGTCCCAGAGTACGTTGGCTCTAGCGGGCTACTTGCCCGGTGCAGGAGAGCGCGGGCCAGATGGTGCCGGCCTGCGGCCTGGTGCCGTGCGTAGGCACGTGCCAGCGTTTCGGTGGTGAGACGCCCCGAATGCTGCTGTACATCGTACAAAAAGAAGGTGTCGTCTTCGTTGTAGGCTTCTAAAAAATGCTGTGTGTATGCGGTTGGCGAGAGTGCTTGCACGCGGTGCGCCAGCAATACGAAAGTATCGTAGGCGGTACGCACCTGGCTGCTGAGCCGCAGGGGCCGGGCGAGCTCCAGCGCCCGTTGAAATTCGTTGGCTACCTGCAAGAAGCTATGGCTAATGCCCAGCAGCGTGTCGAGTGCATCGTCCATAGCCTCGATGTTTTGCATGTCGTCGATGGTGAGCCGGGCGATGTCGATGTCGTAGCCGCGCAGAAATTGCAGCACCTGCTGCCAGGCCTGGGCCACGCGCGCTTCAAGCGCCTTTTTGGGCTGGAGGCCCAGCCGCCGCCAGGTTACCGACTGATCGTAATCTACAATAAGCGCCTCGCTGGGCAGTTGCGCAACCAGCATTGCGGCTTGTTCGGCAGCAACCGGCTCAATAATATAGGTACTCCAGCAGTGTACCGGCACAAGCCGCAGCTCACGAGGCGATACAAAATACACATCGGCATCGGGTTTTTCCAGCGGCGACCGTGCCGAGAATTGCATATGCTGCATATGAGTAATGGTGTGCGTATATTTAAGGATTTTGTCGGCGTTGAGGGTCTGGGCGCGCTGTTTCTGAATAATTCGCGATAACTTGAGCCATTGCTTGCGGGCCGCACTGAGCATCACCACCGGCTGGTCGCAAACAACGACGGCTTTGCCAAGATGCTGTCGCGTGTGCAAATGTCGCATGCTGTCGGCCACGATGCTGTCCGTTCCACGAGCCCGCGATTTGCGCAGCTCGATATAACACTGTTCCATGGTGTCCCCACATTTCCCTTAGGCGTGGCGGAATCATACCACAGGTTCCCTCCAATGCAATACGCGCCGATAACAGAGGTAGACTGCGTAAAGTTTACAACAAATGATGCTGACGATAACTAAAGTAGGCCGTTTTCGTAACAATAATGTGGTCACGCAGTGGGATGCCCAGCAATTGCCCGGCCGCTACCAATTGCTGCGTGAGGGCAATGTCCTGATGGCTGGGCGTCAGGTCACCGCTGGGATGGTTGTGTGCTACGACAATGCTGGCCGCCCGATCGGCAATCGCATCGGCAAACACTTCGCGCGGGTGGGCCAGCACCGCGTCCAGCGTGCCGACGGTAATCGTTCGCTGGGCAATCAGCCGCTGGCCGCCGTCCAAACTCAAACAAACCAGATATTCTTGCTGCTTGGTACGCACATCTTGCAGCCGTGCGAGCATATCGTCCAGCGTGAGCAGCGGGGTGGCGCTTTGTACCAGGTGGCGGCGCGCCAATTCCAAGCCGGCCAGCAGTCTGCTCGCTGTGGCCGTGCTGACTCCTTTAATACTAATGAGCGATTCATAACTGAGGCTCTCGCCGCCGCGCAGCAGCAGTTTTTGCAATTTGCGGGCAATGTAGCCCACATCTGCCGAGGCGATGCCGCTGCCAATGAGCACCTCGAGCAGTTCGAAATCGGAAAGAGCCGCCACGCCTTTGCGCTGTATTTTTTCGCGTGGCCGGTCGGCGGTGGGGAGCTCGTGTAGTCGGCGATTTTTTACCATACCAGACAGTGTACCAAAGGTTCCCCATAGCGGGTTAGTGCGAGGCCATATATTTGACTAAAGTTTAATAATTTGTTATAGTTATTATGCTTATTCTAAAACACATAATATGAAAACAAAAAAACCGGCCCGCAAACCATTTCATCTCCACATGGAGTACTTTTTCCGCAAGCAATACTGCATGCTGGCGGTGTTAGCGCTGCTTATCTTCGCTGTTATCAAGAGCGATGGCCGCGTTATTACGCTGTGGCGCCAAGCCTATGCGCAGGGCTTTGGCATTGTCGGCCAGTACATGCGCGAAGAAACGACTCGCGTTCCGGTGACCTTTGACATAACCGCGCGCGTGCCAACTACCTCCGGGCAGTAATAGCGCACGTTGCACCCAACTGGACGCTACATATTGTGGAAAAGTCGGGTTACGCTGCAATTCTGTGGATAAGTGGTGTCGCAATCGCTACGTTTTCCTACAAAATCTACTTGTGCGTGGGTAGGAGTGGGTAGTATTATCAGCTCAGTGGGTAATCGTGGGTAATCCAAAACAGACTACCCTCGACCAAAACAAAAACACCACTAGCAAATTAATAGAAAGTACCAATGGCCACGGTAGACTACTTTCAACGTAAATTAGACGACAAACGGCGGTTAACCATTCCGACCGAATTACGCGCCGAATTTGCCACCGGGGTAGTCATCACCAGAGGGTTCCAAAAGTACTTGCACTTGTACCCCAAATCGGTCTGGGATCAAGACCTCGAGCCGTTACTCCAAGGCAACATCTTGGACGAAAAGACGGCCGACTTGAACGTACAGTTCCGGATGGGCAAAAGTGAAGGGGAGTGCGATGCCAAGCAAGGCCGCATTACCCTTGAGCAGCATTTGCTCGAGTACGCTGGAATCGATAAAGATGTCGTGGCGGTGCGCGTCGGAAAGTATTGGCGGCTTATGGCTGGCAGTGCATAACTTCGTCATAAGGTACAAAGCACTTTAACAATTTAGCGAAACGACTCGAGATCAGCTATTCGGCAGTCAACAGGTGGGCATAGGGCACCACTTATGAAAAACCCTCGTACCTTCGTTCTAACGAACACCTCCCAAAACTCCACCTCACACATAAGTCTCTCAACTTACGGTCAGACACCAAGCTTAAGGAGTTAAAACGTTCTTCTTAACAACCCAGTGTTTGGCCACCAACAAAAACAAAAACTCAAAAAACAAAAAGTTGGCTGCTGAATAGGTGATCTTGCAAAAACAAAAACACCAAAACAAACAGTGTATAGTGGATGCAAGGATGCACCAAGACGACCAAAAACAAAACGAGCATATTCCGGTGTTGCTCGAAGCAACGCTTACATATCTCAACCCAAAGGAAGGGGATCGCTACCTCGACCTGACAGGCGGATATGGCGGCCACGCCAGCGCAATACTCGGAATAACCAAAAACCCGCACGGCTCTGTTTTAGTAGACCGCGACCCAAACGCCGTAAAAAGCCTCGGGGAGCGATTTGCGAAAAGCGGGGTAGAGATTATCCAAAAAGATTTTCTCTCGGCCAGCCAAAAACTGGTTGCGGAAGGAAAACAATTCGAATTAATTTTGGCCGACTTGGGCGTTTCATCACCGCACCTTAACCAGGCGAGTCGTGGATTTTCCATCCAAAAAGATGGACCGCTCGACATGCGAATGGATACAACGCAAGAACTAACCGCCGAAACCGTGGTAAACACGTATTCGGCCGAGGAACTTACGAAAATACTCCAAACGTATGGCGAGGAGCCAAAAGCTCGGCAAATTTCGACACTCATTGTGCGGGAGCGCCCAATAAAAACCACGAATGAGCTCGCCACTCTCGTTGCCAAGGCCTGGCCAGGGCACAGCAAAGTTCACCCGGCGACGCGGACGTTTCAAGCGCTCCGCGTCGCAGTGAACGATGAGCTCCATCTGTTAGAGGCGGCGTTGCCGTTGTGGATAGAGCGGCTGCTGGCGCCCGGTGGGCGAATTGCCGTTATTAGTTTCCATAGCTTGGAAGACCGTGTGGTCAAACAGGCGCTCCAGGAAGCAGGCGGCGAACGATACGATGCGCTTTTGACCGTTCTGACCAAGCATCCAGTCGTAGCCGGCGAGAAAGAAATCGTTTTTAATCCGCGCGCACGGAGCGCAAAACTCCGGGCCGCAGTGAAACAAACATAAAAAAAGAAAGGGAAAAAGCCCATGCCCGCTATCGAGGTAACTGACTTAAGTCCCAGCCCATACAAGGTAAAGATCAGAAAGACTCGCGGCACCCGCGATGACGTTCGCGATCTCGTCTAAGTAGGGCGCGGCCGGCGGCATAAAAAACCGCCGGCCACTAAAAGAAAACAAAAACAAACATTATGACATATTCAAGTTCATTGGCCGTGGGCCGCAAGACGGCTTTTGCCAGCCGAAATCAAAATACCGCTGCCTTTCGCGTGCAGACGCGGGCCTTGGGCCCCGTCAGTAACACCGTGATTCTTATTGTGTTGGCCTTGGTGCTCGGTATGTTGTACCTCACGCAGGTAACCAAAACGAACGCCTATGGCTACCAGATTAACGGATTGCAGCAGCAGCAGGCGCAGCTGACTGCGGAGCACAGTGACCTGGAGGTTGCCTCGGCACGCTTACAGGCTGTGGCACGCGTGCAGAATAGTCCCGAGGCCAAGAGTTTGGTCGCCGTTGCCCCCGCCGAGACGGTGAGCCAGTAAATAGGCTACACTATAAGGTATGCAACCAGCCGGACCATCGACGCCAAACCATGCGATTCGTCGTGCACAGTGGTGCTTTGTGGCGATAGTATTTGTGTTTGGCGTGTTTTTGGTGCGGTTGTTTTATTTGCAGGTCATTCGCTACGACTATTTTCACAAAGCGGCGCTGTCCGACCAACTGAAAGAGTATCAAATTCCGGCCACGCGCGGTCTCATTGAGGCGCACAGCGGCGGCGGCGTGGTGCCGATCGTGCTTAATCAAACCCTGTACACGCTGTACGCCGACCCCTCGTTGGTAAAGAATGCCGGTCAAGACGCAGATATGCTCGCGGCTGCGCTGGGCGGCAAGAGCGGTGATTACGAGACTAAGCTCAAAACGTCCGGCACGCGATATGTAGTGCTGGCGCGAAAGGTGCCCGCCGATCAAAAAGAGGCCATATTAAAGCACAAATATCCGGGCATTGGCGCGCAGGCGGTCACGTACCGCACCTATCCGAACGGGCAACTCGCGGCGCAGCTGCTCGGTTTTGTGAATGCCGATGGGACGGGGACGTACGGCATCGAGCAAGCCTTAAACAGCGAGCTGGCGGGCAAGGCCGGCATGCTCAAGGCCGTGACCGACATTAACGGCGTGCCGCTGGCCGCCAGTAGCGGCAATGTCGATATCGCGCCAACATCGGGCGCCAACGTCGTCTTGACTGTCGATATGGCTATGCAGCAGCAGCTGGAGAATATTTTGGCCCAGGGCGTCAAAAATGCGAAATCGGATAGCGGCAGCGCACTCATCATCGACCCGAACACGGGTGCTGTTAAAGCCATGGCCAATTGGCCGACGTACGACCCCAGTAACTTTGGCGATGTAGCCGACCCGAGCGTTTTTAACAACGCGGCGGTGAGTTCGCCGCTGGAAGTCGGCTCAATTATGAAGACCCTCACCACCGCCGCGGCGCTTGACCAAGGGGTAGTTTCGCCCGGCGAAACCTACAGTGACCCGGCGCATTGGATGGTCGACGGCTTTAACATTACCAACATCGAAGAAGACGGCGGTGCGGGCACCAAAAGCATTGCGGACATCTTAAATCTGTCGCTCAACACCGGCGCCACCTGGGAACT
>Ga0070730_10004290_pt1 | contig 12558 bp, 8 predicted proteins | sample Coa_R1_3_FD_66447 | JGI IMG/M metagenome (GOLD analysis project Ga0070730, IMG submission 66447) | Surface soil microbial communities from Centralia Pennsylvania, which are recovering from an underground coalmine fire - Coalmine... | ecosystem: Environmental > Terrestrial > Soil > Unclassified ... | reverse complement strand
GTTGTTGGGCGAGACCCGTCCCCGCGATTTCGGGCAATCGCCGCTAAAGCACCTGCCGTAGAAGTCACCGGAGCAGTTCCAGACGTTCGACCATACCTTTCTCAAGCCGAAGTTGTGGTAGTTCCGTTGCGGGTTGGCGGCGGCACGCGCATCAAGATTCCCGAGGCCATGGCCATGGCAAAAGCAGTGGTTTCCACTCCGATTGGAGCAGAAGGACTGCCTTTTCAGGACGGCAAACAGATTCGTCTGGCGGAACAACCCCTGGATTTTGCTGACGCCATCATTCAACTCCTCAGGAAAGCTTCTCTCCGCAAAGCAATAGAGAGTGCGGCGCGTAAAGAAGTTGTCGCCAATCACGGTTGGGAAACCGTCGTAGACAAAGTTGAAGAAGCGCTCGAACGCGTGCTGTCAAACAGCGAAAAATCAGTCTCCCAAGAAGTCACTCACCACCCAGCGCTGGCAACCCTTTGAATCACGCTATTCCATTTCTCTCAGGCCAACTAAACGTGGCGCCGGAGTCCGACCAATCGAACTTGAATCATCAGACTGCCAGGCTGAGCTTCTTCTTTGTGGTGCTTTTCACCATAGGTATTTATGCCCGGCCAGAAGATATTTTCCCTGTGCTTGCTCAACTTCACCTCACTTTTGTTTTGGGCCTTTGTGCCGGACTTGCATATCTCGGCTCATTCCTTCTGGGAAACGTCCGGCCGGTCTGGGTGAGAGAGTTGCAGATTGTGCTTCTTCTCACTGGTTGCTTTATAGCTGGCGTGCCATTCGCTTATTGGCGTGGCGGAAGCTTTCAAGTTCTTACCCAAGTATGGCTGAAGACGCTGATTGTGTTCTTTCTGCTTACGCAGACACTAGCCTCCGTTGATCGCATTCGCAAGATTCTTTGGGCCATTATTCTGAGTGAACTCGCGGTTTGCGCGTATTCGATCATTCAATCTTCTCACGTCGTTTGGGTGGACCAGAGGCTTTCGGGAGTCAATATGGGGATTCTTGGGTGGAACTTCCTGGGACTTGCCGCAGCTCTCACGATTCCCTACATCGCCGCCATTTACATTGTTCAGCCTGGCTTCTTCAAGACAAGTCTGCTTGTCTCTTCCGTTCTCTTTCTCATGTGGATGCTGGTGCTAACCGCATCGCGCAGCGGCTTGCTGAATGTACTTTTTTCGATTGCGCTCACTTGGCTGTTCGTATTGCGTGGGACTCATCGTGGAAAGCTCATCGGCTTGGGCATTGTCCTCATCGCTATCGGCGCAATCGGCATGGCGCCGGGTGTGTTCTGGCAAAGGATGGCAACCGTCTGGTCAGGCTCGGAGAATTCACAGAACGAGGTTGCCGCGTCTGCCGTGATGTCCGAGCAAGAGCGTTTGGGCGTCCTGGAGCGCGCAATTCATTACAGTCTCGAGAACCCGTTTTTTGGCCTGGGGCTTGGAAACTTTGAAGTCGCAAGCGGCACAGAGCTTGGCAAACCCGAGGCCTGGCTTGGAGCTCACAATACGTTTGCCGAAATCTCCTCGGAAGCTGGAATTCCATCTCTCGTTCTTTTTGTCGCTCTTCTTTGGACCGCCATAAGACGCATGTACATGCTGGGCAGAAAGACGCTCGGCGACCAGCAGGGTTTTGAGGTCAAACTCATGGCGCGCGCAACTCTGGTCAGTTTGCTGTCATTCATTTTTGGAGCGTTCTTCGCCCACATCGGCTACGAATACTTCCTCTATTACCCCGTGGCCTTTGCCGTAGGAGTTCAGAACATCGCCCGGTCGATAGAGGCGACTTCCAATTCCGCGGCCCGCGCTCCCGCTCTGGAATTACAAACTTCTGCGATGAATTGGGGCTCATGAACATGGGTATGTCTAAACCTGAACTGGTCTTTTGGCTTTGCGTGGGCTTGGTTGCCTACAACTATGTGGGGTATCCACTCGTACTGTTCCTGCTCTCGGTGGTATCGCAGGCCAAGTCAGACCTGCTTTTCCTGTTTCACCGAGGTGGACGTCGTTGCGAACCCTCCATCCAATACACTCCTCATGTTGCTGTCCTGATGTCCGTTCTTAACGAAGAAGCCGTAATTCAGGCAAAGGTGACGAATACATTCGAGAGCCACTATCCTTCCGATCGACTGGAGTTTCTGATCGGGCTGGATGCGCCCACTGATTCAACTGCTGATCTCTTGAGTCAGCTAAAATTTGATCAGCTTCGTGTGACCCATTTTAAGGATCGGCGGGGAAAGCTTGCGGTACTCACTTCTCTCGCGGAGCAGACTACGGCAGAAATATTGGTGATAACAGATGCGAACACGAGACTTGACACCCATTGTATTCGCAATCTCGTTCGCCATTTTGCGGAACCCAGGGTTGGCGCTGTGAGTGGAGAGGAACATCGTGTCGCTTCTCCAGGGTCGGACCCCGCAGCCGAGGCCCTTTATTGGCGCTACGAATCCGCGCTAAAACTCCTGGAAAACCGGCTGGACTGCACCATGGGGGGCAACGGCAGCGTTTTGGCGGTACGTCGCAATCTTTTCCGGCCGCAGAAACGGACGATCATCGAGGACTTCCAGATTCCACTCGAGATTCGCTTGAGTGGCTATCGCGTCATTTATGATCCCGAGGCGCTCGCGACCGAAGAAATCGCGCCAACGCTCTCAGCGCAATTTGCCCGCAGAGTCAGAATCGGTGCCGGAAATTACCAGACACTGTTTGCAAACCTGCAGTGCCTCAACCCGTTAAAAGGCATGCTGGCGTTCTGCTTTTTCTCTCACAGAGTCCTTCGCTGGTTTGCACCGTTATTACTTCTGACTGCATTTGGCTGCAGCGCACTCATGGCTGACCTCAGAGCCTTTGCAATTCTATTGGCGGCCCAGGGCGCATTCTACCTTAGCGCGTGCGCCGGATATTTGCTTAAGAAGCTAAGGAGACCCGTGCGTCTCTTTGCTCTACCGTTGCACTTCTGCTCCATGAATCTTGCCATGCTCCTGGGATTGCTCCGCTACCTGAGTGGAGAGCAAAGGCTCACGTGGACTTCCACGCCTCGGCAGGCTCAGTCCCCGCTGGTGATGGCTCATAGAAGAGCTGAGAAGACACATGAAACGAGTGGAATCCCGGGTCGCAGAGTTAACAGCGATTCCCCGCGGCAGGGAGCTTTTCAAGGCACGTAAAAGTAAGGACTCTGCGTTTTCGGTTTAAGAGAAATTCACGATAAGCAAAACAATCGCCTCGTTCTGAATCCGAACAAGAACTGCATCCAACACATTCGGCCATGAGACGTTTCGTAAACTTCTATCACTTTTATTTGAGAATCGCGGTCTATTCTCTCCCCTTCCTTTCCTTTTCCGTAGCCGGATATGCGCGCATCCTGACTGGTCATGCAGATGTCGTTGCTGGAGTCAATCCTTACAGTTATTTCAATCTGGTTTTCCTCACGACTGTCGTATGGGCAGTGATTGCTGAGCATTTCGGAGTTGCGGGGGTCCAAACACTTCTTCGGGAACGCACGGGAATCAGAGCCGCATTTCCCTCTTGCGTGCTCACCTACGCATTGGTTATTGGCTTACTTTTCTTCTTTCATCACTACACCACTCTGTCGCGCATGTTTTTGGCGTTCAGCGGCGTCTCTTTGTTCTCGATGACGCTGGCAGTACGTGCCCTGTTCCGAATTCTTGTGCACAATCATTCCGGGCTCCGGAAGCCAAATCGTGTCCTGGTGATTGGGGCAGACCGCTTCGCTCGCCGCGCAACCCAAAGGCTCATTCGCGGGCCGCTCTCCTTCTGCCGGGTCATGGGGTATGTAAATCTTCCTGGACAGCCCGTGGCCGTGGATGACGCTCCGGTGTATTCCCCGGAACAGTTGCCTGGGAGAATCAATCGCAATCGCGACATCGACGAAATCTTACTTGCCCTTCCCCTCACGCGATTTTCAGAAATCCCTACCTTCCTGAAAATGCTCGAGCATTTTTGTCTGCCGGTGCGCGCCATCGTTGATTTAGGCGATCACACGATGATCCAAGAAAGACTCTTCCAATTCGGCCGCCTTCAAATTTTCGACATCACTGCGACTCCCACCGATTCCATTGCCTATTCCCTCCTGAAGCGGGCCTTCGACATCGTTTTCTCTGTCATCGCCATCCTGCTGACAGCGCCCTTCATGGCGGCGATTGCCGTCGCCGTGCGGCTTAGTTCTCCCGGCCCCATACTGTTCCTTCAGAATCGCGTGGGCCTGAACGGCAAGATCTTTCGCATGTACAAATTTCGAACCATGAGGGTCGGCGATCCCGATGACAGCGATGGACGGCATACGACGCCTAACGATCCGCGCCGCACTCGCGTTGGCATCTTCCTCCGAAAAACCAGTCTTGATGAGCTTCCCCAATTCTTTAATGTCCTAAAAGGGGAGATGAGCGTGGTCGGTCCGCGGCCGGAGCTAGTTCGGTTCGTGGAAAAATTCCTCCACGAAGTGGCCCGGTACAACAACCGCCATCGTCTCAAGGTGGGTATTACCGGGTGGGCCCAGGTGAACGGCTGGCGCGGAGACACTTCCATCCGCAAGCGCGTCGAACACGACTTGTTCTATCTCCAGAATTGGAGTTTCGCCTTTGATCTGAGGATTATCTTTCTCACGCTCCTGCCAAAATATCGAAACAAGAATGCTTACTAGCACCAGCAGCTCTCGATTTCTCTCTTGGTAAATGCTTTGGTTTTTAGCGCCCATTAAGAGTCCCCATGAAAACCTCTAGCGTCTTACTTCTCTCCAATGTCCGTCCGTCCCGTACGTGGAACTTTGCGAATCGCATGCTTCGTGAAGTTCCGGGAGCTGAAATTTGTGGGGTTGTTCAGAGCCCCGCGCGCTCCTTGCCTTGGATCCAACAGATAATCGCCGCGGGCAGAACTCGAGACATCTCGTTCAGGCCCGAGCAGCCGTGGTCAAAGATTCGATTTCTTTTCCTCTCCCTTGTAGACAAGATCGCGGATTTGTTCTTTTGGTTCGTCCACGGCTGTCCTGCCCATTTGAGCAGCCCACAATTCACAATGAAAAGACTGAAGCGAGAGTGTGCCCGAGCGGGATGGCCACTTCATGTCATGAGCGCAAGCAAAGAGGCAGACCCCGGGTCTCCCTCTTTCAAACGCGCGGATCTAACCATTGTGCTTGGAGGGTTTTCCTCACTTCCCGAGTTCGCTGTAAACACGGCAAACGGGTGCATTCGAGCTTTTACTCGCAGGCCAGGCACAAACGGAAAATCTGGCGGAGATTCTTTTACTTGTATCGAGCACTTGGCGCCAAACACAGGCATTCCCTTCCCGATTTGCTCCCAGGCCCTTCCGTGGCAACCGTTCGACGGACCGCTGGGGTTTACGCTAAAAGCCGACCTGATCTCAGATGATTTGCTGCTCCAAACGGCTCGAAGCCTGTTAACTGGCAATCCAGAAAAAACGTCGGCAGATGTATCGCAATGGACGGATAAGATTCTCGCGCCATCTCTCTCACAGCTGAAAAGCCCCGGCAAAGATACCTCCGAAATCGAACCCCGCGGCAAGCGCTGCCGCTCTCTATGGAAGCTCTGCCTCGATACTCTTTTGCTTCTCTCTCCAACGGTTATGGTTCGCAATTGGTACCGTCGTATCAACGGCCGTTACCCGCTTCTTATCCTTGCCCATCACTTGGTTTCCGATCGCCCTCATAGGATGGGCGTGCCTACAGAGACCTTTTGGAGGCAGGTTCTTTTCCTCAAGAAACATTTCCGTATCGTGAGCGTTTCCGAGGGATCCGAACTGTTGCGGTCTGGCCGAATATGTGTCCCCACCGTCGTGCTGACTTTCGACGATGGATACGCGGACAATTTCCTCGGCCTGCGAGCAGTTGCAAGTGAGACAGAAACTCCATCCACGTTATTCATCACTACGGGACCTGTGGAGGCTCACCGCGAATTTGATCATGACCTTGCAACTGCTACGACAGGCTTCCTTCCGTTGACATGGGACCAAATCGAGTACTGGAGTACTCGCGGAGCCGAGTTCGGCAGTCATACCCGCACGCATTTCGACTGTGGCTCCTTGTCTAATCTGGAGAATTTGCAGTCGGAGATTATTGGCTCAAGGCGGGATCTGGAAACCCATCTCAAAAGACCAGTCACTATCTTTGCTTTTCCTTATGGAAAAGAGAACAACATGTCTCCGGTTGCGATGCGTCTGGCGGCATCCACCTATTGTCATTACCTTTCTTCTTTTGGCGGCGAGACTCTCGCAAACGCCAAACAATTGCAGAGCCACTTATTCCGAAAGAAATTTTATGGAAGCGTCTGGGAGCTTGAACTCGAATTGCAGTCTGTATTTGACCTTGTGGATTCCTTAAAGCAGTGGTTCCGTCCTCAAGCGGCCCTGCCTGGCGGCTCGGACCAAGTTCCCGTGGTTTCGACGCTGTCTCCGTCAATCCAAACAATCAGCGCCCCAGGCAACCCCGCTGCGATGTATTCGCAGGGTCGAGGACCGCTAAAGAGCTGACTGTTCCAAGCGACACGACCTTAGGCCCAACAACTCAGCGAAAAGCTGAAGAGGAGACAAGTATATGCTTTCAAGCAAAGCGAGCTTGAAATCAGAGCTTCCATTCGAAAACACAAGGCCCCTGTCCGGCTCGAGCGCCGCAACTCGCAGCGAATCCGAAAGACCGATTGAGATATTTTCAACTTGTCCGCAATCCCTCGGTTTCGACAAGGAATCCTATGTCCGCCAGGTCAGGAAGGTTGCTCGCTGGAGCGAGCGTTGCGGATGCACGGGAATCCTCGTATACACAGACAACTCGCTTGTGGACCCCTGGCTTGTGTCGCAAATCATCGTGGAAAGCACAAATCGATTAAGCCCGCTGGTGGCGATTCAACCTGTTTACATGCACCCCTATTCCGTCGCAAAGATGGCGGCCTCCTTTGGCTACCTGCATCATCGGCGCATTTGCCTGAACATGGTCGCAGGCGGGTTCAAAAACGACCTCGTGGCCTTGAACGACCCAACTCCACACGACAAACGCTATGCCCGGCTAATCGAATATGCGGCGGTGATCCATCAGCTTTTGTCCAGTTCGGCGCCGGTCACTTTTCACGGCGAGTTCTACAAAATCGACCAGCTAAAGATGACGCCTTCTCTGCCACCTGAGCTCCTTCCGGAAATCTTTGTTTCAGGCTCATCTGACGCTGGCCTCGACGCGGCAAGAAAACTGGGCGCGACCGCGGTGAAATATCCGCGGCCAGCCACTGAGTGCGAGGCGGAGCCCGCCAATAACAGTTTCAAGTCGGGAATCCGCGTGGGAATCATTACTCGAGAAACTGAGGACGAAGCCTGGGAGATCGCCGAGCAGCGCTTCCCTGAAGACCGCAAGGGCGAGCTGACTCACCAGCTTGCCATGAAAGTTTCGGATTCCTTATGGCACAAGCAACTCTCGGATACCGCCAATAAAACGCGCGCTGTGAGGAGCACTTATTGGCTCAGACCTTTTGAGCAATACAAGACCTTCTGCCCCTACCTGGTCGGGGGCTACGAGCCGGTCGCCAACGAACTCTCGCGCTACATCTCTCTCGGATATCGCACTTTCATTTTGGATATACCAGCTAACGAAGAGGAGCTGCACCACGCCACTACGGTGTTTGATCGGGCTCTGGAAAAGATTGAAGTCTGACTTAAGCCTACGATGGAAACCCGGTTCGCCCCTCCTCCACCAAATGATCTTAGGGCTGAGATTGAAGTACATCAATGACCGAACAAAGCTCATTTCGAAGCCTCATCCACGGATTCCTGGAATCTGCTGAGCGATTCTCCGACCGCCCGGCGCTCGTCGTGGATGGCGAGTGTCTGAGCTATACAAGCCTTCGCGAGATGGCTTGCAGAATTGCTTCAGCGATCCAGAGTTTGCAACGTGATCAAGAATCATTTCCACTCGTCGCCGTTTGGGCGCATCGCAGCAAAACGGCTTACGCCGGCGTCCTAGGTTCCCTGGGAACCGGCAAGGGCTACGTGCCACTCAATCCAAAGTTCCCGCTGGAGCGAACTCTTCAAATGCTCGCTCTATCCCGCTGCACTGTTCTGATCGTTGGCAAAGAGTGTCTCTCTCAATTGGCTGGCCTGCTGAAAGCAGTGGATCGTCCTCTAACGCTCATCCTGCCCGAAGTAGCGTCAATACAAGAGATGCCCTCGCAGCATTCCCTTCACCAGTTCGTATTTGCCGAACACTTGCCGAGCCTTGAAAGTTTCTCCTTTAAAGAGAACTCTACTTCGGCCTCCCTTGCCTATCTCTTGTTCACCTCTGGAAGCTCCGGTGTGCCCAAAGGCGTCCCGATCAGCCAAGGAAACGTTCGTTCATATGTGGACTACATCAGCCACCGATACAATGTTAATGAGCATGACCGCTTCTCCCAGCAATTTGACCTTACCTTTGATCTGAGCGCCCATGACATGTTCGTCTGCTGGGAATCCGGAGCTTGTCTGTATTGCGTTCCGGAAAAATCTGTCATGGCTCCGGCAAAATTCATTCGCGATCACCACCTGACCATGTGGTTTTCCGTGCCATCCGTCGCCGGACTTCTGTCTAGAATGCGTTTACTCTCGCCGGGCTGCTTCCCCACCCTGCGCTGCAGCCTGTTCTGTGGTGAGCCCTTCCCCGCATCTTACGCGCAGTCCTGGCAGGCAGCCGCCCCAAACTCCATCGTCGAGAATCTCTACGGTCCCACGGAAGCTACCATCGCCATAGCTCACTATCGCTGGGATTCGCAGATGTCTCCTCAGGAGTGCCTGAACGGCATCGTTCCCATAGGCCAAGTGTTCGAAGGCCAGCAATTTCGCGTCACGGACGCTGAAGGAAAATGCCTCCCCTTTGAAAACGCCGGTGAGCTCTGTCTTGCCGGGTCGCAAGTCGCCACGGGTTATTGGAATAATCCAAAAAAAACTCAACAGCAATTTGTCCATTTGCCGTGGTCAAACAATCACTTGTGGTATCGCACGGGTGACCTGGTCAAACAGGATGCAGCCGGCAACCTTTGCTATCTCGGCCGGATGGACCACCAGGTCAAAATCCGGGGCTACCGCGTTGAGTTGCAAGAGATCGAAGCCGTCCTTCGCCGCGCCTGTGGCACGGAGCAAGTCGTTTCAGTCCCTTGGCCGGTCCACAACGGCGCCGCCGAAGGTGTGGTTGCCTTCATCTCCGGCGTCAAAGCGTTTGATGAGCATCGCGTTTTGGCCCGCTGCGGTGAATTTCTGCCCGACTACATGGTTCCCAAGAAGATTTACCTGGTTGACGCATTGCCCCTGAATCCCAATCAAAAGATCGACCGCGTGAAGCTGTCGAATCTACTCGAAGGTGCCGCGTGAAACCAGTTGTCGAGCAAGAACTCGTCCAACAGGTGATTGGCTGGGTCAAGGAAAATGGCCTCAACGGCGCCAGACATACGGATATCTCTGAGGGCACCAATCTATTGGAAAGCGGGCTCCTGGATTCCTTTGCCTTTGTCGACCTTATATTATTCATCGAGAATTTCACTCAGAAAAAGCTCGACTTGCTTGATGTAAATCCAGAAGAGTTCACCGTAGTGAAAGGTCTTTGCACTCTTGCATTGCGGAACGGCCACTGACAACTCCTTGTTCCATGACTCATCTGGCCTCCACTAGGACGGCCGACCTTGCGCAAACTTCTTAACAACATAGACCGAAGGGCTACTCGGGCGCTTGCCTCCAGCGGATTTGTGCCCTCCGCTTGCAGCACTTCGAAGACCGTAACAATGCTTCCTAAAGCCGGGGCCGGACACGGCGCCGATTGTCTGACGAATAGAGTCCGGCCGTTTCTCCCTGAAGACATTCCGCAGGTTGTAGAACTGCACCGCAGAGTCTTTCCGGAAAATGCCTTCGCTGTTTCCGAGCTACAAACCTACTTCCACACACTCTTCTTCAAGAGTCCCTGGTACGACGCGGAGCTTCCGTCGCTTGTTTATCGGGAAAATGGTGAAACAATTCTTGGTTTCTATGGCGTTATGCCGCGGCCTATGCGAATGAAAGGTCGTAGGATTCGCGTCGCCGTTTCCAGCCAGTTCATGGTCGACCCCTCTGTCAGGAATCGCTTGGCGGCTGTCGAGCTCCAAAACTCCTTTTTTGCCGGCCCGCAGGATTTGTCTTTCACCGATGGCGCCAACGATGCAAGCCGAAAAATCTGGGAAGGCCTGGGAGGCTTGACCGCCTTCCCCTACAGCGTGCACTGGACACGGCTTTTGCGGCCCGCCGGTTATTTTCTCGACCGCTGGACAAAACGCGGCCTCTCCGTCTCCGCGCGATTGTGTATTCGGGCGCTCTCCGTCTTGACGGATTTTTATGCGACACACAACCATAAGAGCCCGTTTCGTCAGGCAGCGCAATCGCCCGAAGAGGATTTTTCATGCGAGACTTTGCTCGAGCATTTACCGCGATTCGCGGCCACCAAATCCCTCCACCCTGACTACGAGGAACATTCCTTGGGCTGGCTGCTCGAACAGGCCTCCAAGAAAAAGTGTCACGGCACATTGCGCAAGGCGTTGGTCCGAAATGCCGCCGGTGAAATTGTTGGCTGGTACTTGTATTACCTAAATCCGGGCGGTATCAGCCAAGTCCTGCAGCTTGTGGCCACAAAGAAGTCCATTCGTCGCGTTCTCGATCAGCTTTTCTTCCACGCCTGGCGGTCAGGCTCCTTCGCCGTAACCGGGCGCATGGATCCGGACTTTGCCACGGACTTTTCCGAGGAGCGCTGCCTTTTTAGCTTCAGTGGGCCTCGGATGCTGGTGCATTCCAGACACGCGGACTTGCGCGAAGCGATTCAACGCGGCGACGCCTTCCTTACACGTCTGGAAGGCGAATGGTGGATGCGATTGCAAGGCGGCTAGTCAGAGTAACGGAGCATACTTCCCTTGAATATTCTCGGAATCAGCGGTTTCCAAGGGTCCATACCTTTCAAAAAGGCGCACTGGCCCAATCTCGAAGAGCGCGAATATCGCATTTCGCAAGGACACGACTCGGCGGCTGCTTTGTTCATTGACGGCAAACTCGTCGCCGCGGCCGCCGAAGAACGATTCAGCAGAAAAAAACACACCGGCGACTTTCCCATCGGCGCCATTTCGTATTGCCTTGCCGAAGGCGGTGTCCCATTAAAAGACGTGGATGAGATTGCCCACTCTTTCGACTTCGCCCCGCATCGCACTTTCTACAGTTTTGATCCGGTCACGGCCTCTCTCTATAAGGATGTCTATTCTCGTGAAGCCGTCCGTGCGCAGGTCACTCGTTTCCTGGATGACTACCCGGCGGGCCGCATCCACCACGTCGATCATCACCTGGCTCATGCCGCGAGTGCCTACTTCTGTTCTGGGTGGGACGAATGCCTGGTTCTCGTTATCGACGGCATGGGGGAGATGCAGAGCGCCTCAATTTATCACGCCCGGAACGGAGCACTCGAAAAACTAAGCGAGATGCCCGCCCGCGATTCTATCGGCATTCTTTATTCCGTCGTAACTTTGCATCTTGGATTCGACTTCAACGCCGACGAATACAAAATCATGGGCCTCGCGCCCTACGGCAATCCCGCGCGCTTCCGGTCCTTCTTTGAGCAAGCCGTCGAGCTCTGCGAAGACGGAACCATTCGCATCCCGCTTCTTCGCTTAAATCGCACTCGCGACGAACGCGAAAACCACCTCGCAACCCGCAAATGCCTCACCGAGCATTTGATCCAGCCACGCCATCCAAACGACGAAATAACAGACCAACATCGCGATGTTGCGGCGTCTCTCCAGGAATGCCTCGACCACACCATGCTGCACATCTGTAAGCACTTCGGTACACACACCGGGTTGCGGCGCCTGGCTCTCGCCGGGGGTGTGGCCCTCAATTGCACGGCCAACGGCAAATTGCTGCAATCCGGCATCTTTGACGAGATCTTCGTCCAACCGGCCGCCGGAGATGACGGCTCCGCGCTTGGAGCCGCCGCTTTCCGCTGTGCTCAGAATGGCTGCATCCAAAACACGCGCATTCCCGTTCCTTTTTACGGGCCAGCCTATTCGTCCGCCGAAATAGAAGCAGCGCTCAGAGAATTTGACAGCCGCGTCGAAGTTTGCTCCTTCGCAAGTCTTTCAGATACCTGCGCGCAAGCCGCCCGGCTGATTGCAGATGGTCGCGTAATCGGCTGGTATCGCGGCCGCATGGAATTCGGCCCGCGGGCCCTCGGCCATCGCAGCATCCTGGCCGATCCAGGACATCCCGAAATGCGTGACCGCATCAATGCCATGGTCAAAATGCGGGAAGCTTTCCGTCCCTTCGCTCCTGCTGTCACATTGCGTGAGGTGGACAAATGGTTTGACGTCCCCGAATATGCCGAATTCCCCTACATGATTACGACCGTGGACGTCCGACCGGAGCATCGCAGGAGCTTGCCGGCCATCACTCACGTCGATGGATCCGCGCGCGTTCAAACCGTTTCTGCTTCTGACAACAAAGAGTTCCACGCGCTTCTGGAAGCCGTTGGCAGAACCACCGGACGCGAGATGGTCTTGAACACAAGTTTCAACGTCAAAGG
>Ga0070730_10004289_pt1 | contig 12558 bp, 12 predicted proteins | sample Coa_R1_3_FD_66447 | JGI IMG/M metagenome (GOLD analysis project Ga0070730, IMG submission 66447) | Surface soil microbial communities from Centralia Pennsylvania, which are recovering from an underground coalmine fire - Coalmine... | ecosystem: Environmental > Terrestrial > Soil > Unclassified ... | reverse complement strand
GCCGGCAGCCGTTGCCGCACTGGCGATATTGGTAACGTCGCCATATCGTCCTTCGGTTAGAGCAAACCACGCTTGCAGCTCATGCGACCAGGCGACCAGCTCCGAATGTCCTACGTCCTGGGCGAAGCGAAAAGTCGCGTTACGGGCAGTCTCGGCGGCTTCACGCTCGTTCATATCCCAGTCGACGCAAGCAAGCAGGGCTGTAATCCATCCTGAGATGGCGATAAGCTCCCTATGCTGGCCGAGGGTTATGCGTCCCTGCCTGAGCTTCATGACACGGGAATACAACCGCTTGAGCCGCTGCCTCAGATCAGGGGCAGCGGCACTCGGATAATCACGGCACAATTTATCGAATACAGCGTAAAGACTCTCTATGGTGGTGGGGCCTATATCTGTCCTGTCTGCCTCTTGGACCATGAGCATTATCTCAGCTTCTTCGGCAGATTCTAGCTCTCCGGTATCCCACGCGCTGGTCGCATCAGCAAGATCACGAGTTGATTCATCGCTAGCCGCATTGGTTACAACCAGAGCCGACGCGGCTTCTTCCCATGGGCGAGGATTGATCCCGAACATGCGACCAGGAATGTGCAACCCGTCCGAGACTCGCTCGAATATCGACAGATCCCGCGCTGTTCTTCCACGTTTCATGTAGTCGCCAACTTGATTAACGCTCATATCGCAGCGTCGGCCAAGGTGGCTGACTGTGAATTCAGGATACTGCATATTCGTAAGCCGAAAGAGCGCGCCTAGATCACGTCTCGCGCAGGCGCGCACGAAGTCAGCGTTCCCGAGCAAATCGGGAGGAACGTGATCAGGTGGACGATATCTGGCCATCAATTCAACTTTCCAAGAGCGCGAATCCCGGTCGGCTACGGATGTTACTCACAAGTTTATCTGACCTGGGGTACCCAGTTTACCTAGCGAAAGTACCCCAGGTCAGTCCTTTTGCGTCGTCACCGGCTGCCGCACTCTGGTCAAGCAAGCAGCGCACGCAAGAGGGAGGTGATCGGGATGAACCAAGCGGAACGCATCATGAGCCATGCGGAACCGGCCGTCTCGGTCGATGCCTGCCTGGCGCACGCCCACGGCATGGCCTCCCCGCCACCTGTCGTGGGGGAGCGTGGAGGGGCGTGCGCTGCTTGCCCAGCTCCCTGCTCATGCATAGGGGCAGGGCATTCGGGCCGCACGTTGGACGCGGGGCGAAAGGGTGAGAGCTGTGCGCAGGCATCCTCGCGAGACACTGCCGGGCGAGGTTGTCGAATATTTTGCGCTAGCGGCACTGCCGAGCGCTCCATTCTGGGCGCGTTGTCACACTCGGCGGGTTCTTCGCACGTGGTACCTCCCGCTGACCATTATCGAGACTGCGGAATTGCTTGCGTCGGAACTGGTGACCAATGCGGCCAAATTCTCTGGTTCGGCGTGGTTTCGCCCGCGATATTCAGAGTTGATGCAGGTGGAGCGAATTTCGTATACGCTGCGCTATTCACCCGGCCGTCTGACTATCGAGGTTGGCGACTCCGACCCGAATCCTCCTGTCCTGGCGGACGCCGACGAGAGCGCGGAGAACGGTCGCGGCTTGATGCTCGTGGAGGCGTTGAGCGAAGAGTGGTCGTACTTCTTGACGCCACCGACTGGAAAAGTTGTGTACTACGTCATCGGGACATGATGCCAATAGTTAGTGAAAGTGTAGTCCTGTACCGGGCTGGAAGGGAATGTGACGTGAGTCAGTCTGCGGATGCTCAGTCCGTTGGTGGATACGAGCACGGTGAGCTAATGGGCGTTATCGCGGGTGAGCTGAGAAGTCGCGGTATGAGCATCCGCGAGTATTGCCGCGGTGGCATTCTGCGGGAACTCGAAATAACAAGTTCCGTCGATGCCGATAAGGGCAAGGTTGTCATCGGATACGACGGGCTCACGACATGGGAATTCTGGAGCCTGGTTAGGAACAGTGATGGGGTTGAGCAACTCGTGAATTTGATAGTTACCGTACTAACGCAAGACCTGACGGGTGAGAGCCATGGATAAGGTATTGCGAAGACTGGAGTCCATGGGATTTGAGATCCGTAAAACCGCCAAGGAAGTGTTGATCATAAATCCCAGTGATCCCGACACTGGAACGGCGGTTCTAAACCCAAGCGATGGTTACCTGTCCTGGGAACGCACGGAATGGTCTCACTGGGGGCCATTCGAGAACCTGGATGACGACCAGGAGGCCCAGCTCGTTACAGACACGATTGCCGGATTTCTCGGGACCGTCCGTCATCTGACGGGAAGTTCTAGCCAGCAGACCCCCGGTCCCGCGCTGTGACTGGATAGCAGCGCGGGGCCGGGCTCCAAAGAAGCGCAACGGTCAAGGAAAGGGAAAGCGGAAACGATCGCAGGAAAGGGCCGGGCTGCCCCGCTCCCACTGGAATAGGTTGGGGCAGCCCGGCAGGGAACACGCGGTTCCCCGGTACCGAGGGTACCCGGGGGCCGCTGTGCTGCGCACATCGGTTTCCGGGAAAGGAGGACAAACCTGGATATAAGGGAGGTGGTCAACCGTGAGATACCGTCTTGTCGGTTGCCGTGTCGGCCGGATGTGCGCGTGTGGCGCTCTGGCCAGAGACGGGGCCGATACCTGCGAAAAGTGTATCTCGCGTGCCCGCTGGTCGCGTCACAAGGCGCGGCGGGCATTCGAGGACAGGTAATGCCGTACGTCCCGGCAAGCGGCTCAGCATCGAAAGGAGGTGGTTCATTGACGGTCACACTATCAGCGGCGTTGCTGCTCGGCATCGCGGTGTTCGCACTGTGCAAATACGCTGGCCTGAAACTCTGGCACGCAGCGGTCTGTATAGTGCTGGGTTTCTATCTCGCGTCGACCAGCTTCGCGCCGTACATTTCCCAGTTCACCGAAAGCCTGTTCCGCAACCTTTAGCGGGAACCGGCGGAAAGGAAGCGTAACCCATGACTAGGACAACAGAATCCTGTCTCGCGCACCGTGTGCGCGAGACAGGAGGAAGGACGGCCTATGGCCAATAGACAGGAGGTGGTGCCTTATCATCAACCAGCCAAATCCGACGCGGCACATGCCGCAACTGCACATCAACGGCGAAGAGATTCTCGCCAATGCCGCCCACGCTCGGGCGAGCGCGTGTAAGGAATGCGAGCCAGAGACCGCGAGCCTGATCGCTGATATCGCTAAGCTGCTCGCTGAAATCGACTGGCTCTATCAATCACTCAGGCAGGCACGGCTACAGGCCGCGAACCTGGAAGCGGCTATCCGAGCCACGCTCGGCGCACATGCTGACGAAGAAGCCGACCCACTCGCCTATCTGCGTGACGAGCTGGCCGGTAATCCAGGGGATGACGCCGATGAGGCGTGACCCGTACCGGCGCCAAATGCGCCGAGCACGCCGTGCATGGCGCAACGGCGGGCAACCCTATCCGGTCATGATGATCGGGCCGGAAGAACCGCTGAGTGTCATTGCAGCCGAAGCACTCGCACGGTGGATATTCCGGCACCGCTCCGCGTTCCTCCCGTTCGCCGTCGCGGGAGCTGCATTCATCGTCGCTGCGTTCGCTCATCACTCCCACCATGCCCGATGGTGGATTCCCATTTCCACCATCACGGCTACCGGTTCACTGCTCCTTGGCGTCCCGCACTCGCTGTTGCGCCGACATCCAGTCGGCCGTATCGCCGCGCACATCCTCGCTCGCGTATGGACGGTATGCGGCATTGACCGCATGCCGGAACGCGCCTACGCCGCATGCGTAGTCGCGGCTACCGGAGGATGGCTAGCAGTAGCAATCGCCATCGGCCCGACCACAAAACCGCTGCCCCTGGTCGCGGCAATCGTTACGGCGGCACTCGGCATACCGTGGTGGATACACCGCAGGCGACGCGCACGGGTCCGCATCGAGCGGACCATGGGCGCGTGGCCGGATATCGCTGAGTCCATCGGCCTGCCCGGCTCGCATATCGCGTCGGTGGTCAAGGACACATGGGGATGGACCGCGCGGGTAATCCTCCGGAAAGGAACAAGCGCCGACGACGCCATAGCCAAGATCCCCGCCATCGAATCCGGCCTTGGCGTCCGCCGAGGCAGCATCCGGGTATTCCCGGACGAATCCGCTGCCGACCGGTTCATCCTGCGAGTTATCGAAACCGACCCTCACAACCAGGCTATCGCATGGTCAACGAGTCAGAACACCTCCATCACTCAGCCTATCGAACTGGGGCTATTCGAGGATGGCGGTAAAGTCCTGATCACGATTCTGAGGCGAAATATCCTGATCGGTGGCACGACCGGTGCTGGAAAATCCGGGATCGTGAACGTCATTCTCGCTGTCCTGATCGCCTGTCGCGATGTGGAAATCTGGGGAGTGGACATGAAAGGAGGAATGGAACTCGCCCCTTGGGCCGCATGCCTCACCCGGATAGCCTTCACTCCCGACCAAGCGAACCAGCTATTCCGGGACGCCGTGATCAGACTCAATCAGCGAGCCGACCGGATGGCCGCCGAAGGTAAACGAGTTTGGGACCCCACTCCCGACAATCCCGCGTTGGTCATCGTCGTAGACGAATACGCGGAAATGCCAGACGAAGCACACGACTGCGCCGACTCCATCGCACGCAGGGGACGCGCCGTCGCGGTCAACCTGATAGCCGCAACCCAGCGGCCAACGCAAGCCGCAATGGGCAAAAACACATCCGCTCGTTCACAAATGGATGTACGTATCTGCCTACGCGTCCGGGAACGCCGCGACGTCGACCTAATCCTCGGCCAAGGATCATTCAACGCCGGATGGCACGCCCACACACTCACCCGGCCGGGCGAATTCCTGGTATCCGATCCGGAGCATTCCCTGCCGGAAAGGGCACGCGCCTACCTGATCGACGATGCGCGCGTGGAAAGCCATGCCCGCGAGCACGCCCTACCGGGCGAACTCGACACGGGTAGCGCCGTGGTGGACAGCGCGCCGGCGTCGCCAGAGTCGCCGCAGCCGCTAGAAGGCAGGTCAGACCCTGCCCAGGGGTCGGCCGACGACTCGGGAAGCGCTGAGGCGATCCTATGGGCCGCGCTGCTGGCGGCCGGGCCGGGCGGCGTTCCGATCGCCGACCTGGTGGCGGCCACTGGCAAGGGCCGTACCTGGGTCTACGAGCGGCTACGCCGCTATGCGGCGGCCGGGAAGGCCACCCAGACCAGACGCGGCCACTGGCGCGCTACCGGCCCCGCAGAAGGGCAGCCCGACAGGTGAACCAGCTCCGTATGCGTGCGAGAGCGCCGCCGTCCCTATGTCACGTCCTGTGATCGTCCGTTCGTCCGTCCGCTCGCACGCGCCTACGCGTATGGGCGACACACGCGGACGTACGCACGAACGAACAATCACCCACCGTAGCCAAGCTCACAGAGGGGAGGTGATGCCACATAGCGACGAAGGACATCAACCGGCGAATCGCGGCCGAGATCTCCTGGAGCCGTACCGCCAACCGCAGCGCACGCACCCGACCAGCTCGCCAAGCGTTCCTGCACCGATTCGAGAAAGAGGTCGACCCCAATGACGAACTGCCACCCGATGAGCGCCAACGCAGAGCCGACCACGCGATGCGCGCCTACATGCTTCGCCTCGCCAAGAGGGCCGTAGCCGCCCGCAAGGCTCGCTGAAGGAGAGCCAAGCAAACGCTCCCGAGCTTCCGGGAAGCTCGGGAGCGTTTGCTTGCGTAGCTGTCAACTTGTGGAATGCAGGTAGATCTAGAGGCGATCCGTCCGGGCACGAACTTGGTCGCAGTTAAGCGTGTCTCGCATGAATCGGGCTGGATCCATCTATGCTTCGTACTTGTGGAAGAAGCTGAGTACTATGAACACCGGTAGCGGTCTTGTCGGCAACGATGATGACTCCGCCCATCGCCTCCTTGAGGCAGGGTCCGATCTTGTGGGGGTTACAGGTGGAGCTGCCATCGGATTGGTTATAGCTGGGCCGCCTGGCGCACTTATGGGAGCCGCGTCTGGGTCTGCATTGACAACAATGCTTCGCGAGTTCGGGCGACGATTGCTCGGAAAACGTGAAGAGGTCCGGGTTGGGGCTGTAGCGATCTACGCCGGGATGGCCTATAAGGAGCGAATTGCAGATGGTGACCGGCTACGAGATGATAGCTGGTTTGAAAAGCGACCCAATGGCCGATCTGCAGCCGACGAGATTTGCGAGGGAACTCTACTCATCGCACAGCGCGAGCACGAAGAGCGAAAAGTAGAGCATTATGGGTACCTGCTAGCTAACCTCAGCTTCGAGTCTGAAATCGATGAATACCTGGCTAATTGGCTCCTGCAGCTTGCGAACGAACTAACTTGGACGCAGCTCGTGCTGCTGGCAATGATTCACCGCAAAGGTGAATTCAATCTGCCTTCAATTACAATAGGTACCGGACTTAGCGGTTGGACGCCATGGGGCCTTCGTCAGCAGCTAGCCGATCTTGGGTATGCAAAGCGTGAACTAATTGGTCTCCCCCCTCCTCCTCCAGGGTCAGGACCATCTATTCCTGTTATCCCAAGGAAGGTAGAACGAGAACCAGCGCACATGGAGCTGCATTCTGGAGGGATGCTGATCTACCAGCTAATGTGGCTAGATCGAATTCCAGATGCGGATATTCAACTACTCATCGATCGCCTGTAGGGTACCTGGCCCGGTGGTCGTACTCCGGGTGCTTCGGGTCTCTGGGCCTCCAGTGACCGCTCAGATCCGATCGCCTGGGCTGAGCCGGTCGTGCGCGGCTGCAGCTCTGGCGACACCTCGGCCTTTTGCGTACCTGAGTGGCATCGTTATGGACCGCCAGCCGGCCACGTTCATCAGATCATCGACGTTCCCACCAAGCTCTAGCCACTTGTCCGCGAAGGTGTGCCGGAATCGGTGGGGGGTGACGTTCTGGACCCCGGCCTGCTTGCCGCGACGTTCAAGCATTAGGCGCACGCCAGTATCCGTTAGGTGTTCGCCTCGGACACTTGAGCGTACGGCCAGCCACAGCCATGGTGACGAGGCGCGCGGGTGTCGTGCCCTGGCCCGTAGGTAGCGGTCGATGGCTGCGGCAGTCTTGCGGCCGATTGGGACCCACCACTGGTCGCCGCCCTTGAGAGTGACCCGTAGCCTGCGGAGCTGCAAGAACACGTCGGTCTTTTCCTCGTCCTCGGCGCTGAACCGCAGGTTGACCAGACCGGACACCCTGACCCCGGTGTCGACCAGGATCCGGATGATCGCCGCATCGCGGCGGGACTCGAAGTCCTGGCCACTGCACGCCCGGAGCAGGGCGGTAATCTCTGCTTCGGTGAAGAAGGGTTTCACCACCTCGGGCACCGAGGGCTTCTCCACCTTGACCATGGGGTTCGGTTGCAGCCGTTCCCCTTCGGCCTCGATCCACCGGAAGTAGACGTGCAGGTTCCTGTAGTGCTGCTGGGCGAACGCCGGCGACGTGCGCTCCCGTTCGGCCAGCAGGAACGCGCGTATGTGCTCGGAGCCCACCTTGTCGACGTCATCGGGCATATCGTGATCGCGAAGGAACTCCGCCAGGGACCGAACGGAAGCGGTGTAGCTCTTGATCGTCTTGGGGCTCCTGTTGGCTGACTCCAGGGCCAGTTGCCACGAGGGAAGGAGTGCTGCCACGCTCATCGTTCGCTGCCAATCCGTTGCTGTAGCACCGGTGTGCTTCTGCTACGGTAAGCGGGTGAGAGCGAGAAAGTCCAGTTCAGAAGGTTAATTTCCGGGGCGGTAGCTCAGCCGGTTAGAGCAGCGGACTCATAATCCGCCGGTCCTGGGTTCGAGTCCCAGCCGCCCCACCGACCGCACCATTGCGCGAACCGGTTCTCCGGTTCGCGTGACTTCGTCTGCGCTGCCGTGGTCGCCGGTGTCGGGGATGGGTGTGTGTGGCCCTGGGATGCGGAAGACAGGGATGACTCCTTCGTCGGTGATGCGGATCTCGGCGACGAAGGCTTCGATGGCGGCTTTGCGCTCGCCGGGAGTCCCGCCAGTCATGACGTCGGCCAGGTAGGTCTGCAGCCGCTCGATGATGCCAGGGGGCGGGGGGGGGCGGGTTCGGTGCCGATGGCGTCGGCTAGTTGCTCGGCGTGGGCGCTGAGTTGGGTGATCTCTCCGCGCAGTGTCTGGAGGCGTTGCCCGGCGGTTTCTTCGGTCATGGTGCCGTTCTCGAACGCGGTGAAGTAGCGGTCGATCGCTGTTTCCTTCTGCTTGATCTGGGCCCGCAGGGCGGCGTGCTCGGTGCGGCGGTCGGTGTGGCCGTCGCGGTGTCGCTGCTGGGCGCGGGTGACGGCGTCGGTGATCAGGTCGGTGTGGCTGGTGTAGAAGTCCGCGAGCGCGTGCAGGATCGCGGCGTCGAGGAGATCGGCGCGCAGGCGCTGGGCTTGGCAGCCGTGGGTGCCGTAGCGGGAGCGGGAGAAGCAGGTGTAGTAGCGGTAGACCCGGTTGCGGCCGGTGGCGGCGGTGCCGATGTACTTGTGCCCGCAGGCGGGGCAGGTGATCAAGCCCGTCAGGTGGTAGTTGGTGTCGCTCATCGCCCGCTGGGTGTGAGCGTCGGCGCGGCTGGCGGCGATCTCGCAGGCTTTCCGCCAGGTCTTACGGTCGATGAGAGGTTCGTGGGCGTCTTCGACGTAGACCTCGCCGTAGGCGATGTCGCCGGCGTAGGCGGGGTTGGCGATGATCCGATTGATCGTGTGCCCCGACCATGGCTTGCCGGTCCGGTTCGTGACACCGCGCTGGTTGAGTTCGTCCGCGATGGCGCGGGTGCCCAACCGCTTGGCGGTGAACAGCCGGAAGATCTCCCGCAGGTGCGGTGCCTCGTCGGGGTGCGGGATGAGTCTGTGGGTCTCCCGGTCGACGCAGAAGCCGTAGGGGCGTGAGCCGCCGGGCCATTTGCCCTTGCTCGCCTTCATGGCCATCCCTTTGGTGACGCGGTCGATGATGGTCTCGCGCTCGAACTCCGCGAACACCCCCAGCAGTTGCACCAGCATCCGCCCGATCGAGGTCGAGGTGTCGAACGGTTCGGTCGCCGAAGCGAATGCCACTCCGGCCTCCTCCAACTCGTTCAGCAGATCGAGGAGGTCGGAGAGGCGGCGTGAGAACCGGTCCACCCGGTAGACCAGCAGCACATCGAAGCGGCCGGCTCGGGCGACGCGCAGGGCTTGTTGGAGTCCGGGCCGGTCGGCGGTGGCGCCGGAGGCGTCGTCGGTGAACGTGGCGACCAGTGTCCACCCGGGCTGGGTGGTCACGTACTTGCCCAGGGCGCTGTCTTGCGCGCTGATCGAGAACGGCTGATGTTCGTCGTCAGTGGAGCGGCGCAGGTAGATCGCTACTCGCCGTGGCCCAGTCGGTAGATCACCGAAGCCGGGGGTGGTGCGGCGGCGCTTGCGGGCGCGTTTGGGTCTGGGTGGGGCGGGTGCTGCCATCAGGATCCTCCTGGAAGCGGCGGCTGGGAGGCAGGTGGGCCGATGGGTGCCGGCCACGGCTGGGCTGGTCAGGCTGTCTTGGTATCGCTCTGGTTCTCCCAGGAGCGAGCGATCAAGACGGCCAGGGCCTCCACTGCGCTGGCGTACTCGGCGGATGTCATCGTGACCGTCTCGATGCGGGCCACCTTGACTTTGGGCTGGGTGATACTGGCGCCCTGGGCGGTGGCCTCGGCCCGTCCGCTGGCCGCGGGCGGCCCGCTGCGGTGCGGTCCGGGCTGGCCTGCCGCCCAGAGCCAGGTCGATGGACGCTCTGCTTGGCCGCTGCTGTCAAGCTGAACCGGGGGCAGGGCCGGGTGGCCATCGCCGTCGGCTGGGAGGCTTGCTGGTGGTCGTGGCATGGGTCGTGGCCCCGCGTGCCGCCGAACATCGCTGACAGTAGAGAAATCCGGATTCGGGGCCCGTTCTTGACGCCCGCCCGGTTCCCTCGTAAATGAAATCGGGATTCGAGGGGCTGTTTTCACACCCCGCGCCCGAACTGGCCAGCGCCGAGTCACTTGCCGCCAGCCCGGCAGGGACCCACGATGGTACCGGTGGGCCGTCTGCTTGCCAGGTCCGCTGGCTGGTCCGTGCGGCCGCTTGCGGCTGCTCGCGTTGGGAGGGGCAAGCTGGCTGAGCGTTCAACGCGGCCTGGCCCGGTGTGCACGTCGGCCGATGCCGCGAACACGTCTGCGGACTTGGCTGAGATCATCAACCACCTGTTGGCTCCCGACACGGGCGGGCGCTTCTCGACCGGTGTGCTCAGACGTACCCGTCGCCGGGGAGGGACCTATCAGGGACCTGCGAGGCACCTTGGGTCTGCGGCAGAGCATAGCCGCAGGCAGATGGCGAATTGGACCTGCCTCGCACGGCGCGGCCGCCGACCGGCCAGGGCCGCAGTCAGGTGACCAGTGCCACCTCTTGGGGCCATGGCCCGGCGCTGGTCACCTGTGGGGCTCCGCTGCAGGTAGGAATGCTGCCATCAGCATCCGCAAATGGGAATGCCCACAGCCGGGCCATGGCGACTTCTCCGTCTTCCAGTCCGGCCCTCCAGTCCGGGGTCCTATCCGTATTCCTACTGGACACCGGAAACCCCGTGGCCATGGCTGAGTGCAGGCGGTGCCCGTTTTGGACCTTCCGGTGGACTCCCAGACTGATACAGCACACAGGCTGTAAGACAATTACGAAATGTGGCCCGCGTGGCTGGGAGACGGCCACCGGGTATCGGTGCCTGGCCCGGTCCTGGCACCTGCTCGTCGGCTGGTGCCGGGCCGCCCACCGTGACGCCCACGTGGCCACGGTGCCCTCGACGCAGGCCCGGCCATCCAGCCGCCTTCACCAGGCCGCCCGCCCCCGGCGGCGCGGCGCAGTGGCCGTCACGGCGGCGCTAGCGGCCAACCCGGCCCGCGAACGCCCGGACCAAGCGAGCATTGATCCCGAGTGCTAACGTTTGCGGCCGTTGGCACCGCTGAGTGGCTCAGGAGCTGGGCTGGCCGAGCCGTTCTGGTGGTCTACTCGGCCGCGCCGAACAGTGCGTCCTGCGTGATCGCCTCGCTGGTCTTGTCGGGGGAGGGGGTTTGGAGGTCGATGGCGGCGATGCCGAGCAGGTCGGTGAGGGTGACTCCGGCAGGCCATGCCCTCGCGATGAGGGCGGGCAGCAGGAGGGCGGCGGCCATGGTGTCCCACAGCGCCCGGTGGGGCTGGCTTCCGTCTGCGAGGCGCTCGATCTCGGCGGTCAGGCCGAACTGGGTGGTCAGGGCGCTGAGGCTGTTCTTGGCGCCGAGCTGGAGGTGACGCGCCAGGCGGAGGGTGTCGATCAGCGCGGCGGGCGCGATGGCCGGATGGCGGCGGTGCAGCAGCCGCCAGTCCACGCCGATGTTGTGCCCAACCAGGATGCGTCCGTCGATGCGGCGGGCCAGCTCAGGCTCGACCTCGGCAGAGACGGGTGCAGTCGCAAGAGCAGCGTTCGTCAGGCCCGGTGAGATCCACGGGCGGCGGGGAATGCGCCGACCGGGGTTGATGAGGGTGGTGTAGGCGGCGGCCGTGTCAGGCCGCCCGGCGGCTAGGGGGACGACGGCGATTTCGAGGATGGCTTCATCCTCATGGTCTTGGGCGCCGCTGCCCTCTAGGTCCAGGGCCACCAGGGAGGCGCTGGTCCACTCCTCGCTGGGGCCGCCCGTCCGAGCGCCGGGGTTGGTCGTCATGGCGCGGGCTCCGTCCGTGCCGGTGGGTGTTAGTCGTCTGTATATCGCGTCTGGGTGATCAGTTGCTCGCGCAGCGCGGTGAAATGCCCGGCCTGGGCGGGGTCGAGGCGGTGGCCGTGCGGGGCGCGGCCGTGGGCGTGCAGGTAGTGGGGCTGGTCGAGTTCCCAGATCTGGTGGCGCAGGGTGTGCTGGATGGCGTAGCGACGCTGCTCGCCTAGCCCGTGGGTCCACACGTGGCCGTCTTCGATCAGGTAGGGGCTCTGGTAGCCGAACATGGCGAGCACTCGGTCCATGTCGGCCGGGGTGGGCTGGCGGTGGTCGTCGGCGCAGCGCCGCTGCTGGGTGGCGGGGCAGATGTCGCAGATCTCGCGTACTCCCCAGTGGCCGTTGTAGTCGGGCGTGCCGTGGGCGTAGGCGACGCCGCAGGAAGTCTTGCGGAACAGCGGCGTGCTGATACGGGAGGCTCGCCAGGCGGCGATGACGGCCGCGTCGAGGTCGGCGGGCATGGCCTTGCGGCGGTGGTAGTCCTCCTCCCCATACGGCAGAGCGACGCCCTGCTCGCGCAGGTAGGTGGCGTTTTCGGGCTTGTGGTAGTAGCCGGTGAACACGATCGCATCGGCGTCCCGGCCGGTGTCGAGGACGTGGGCCATGATGGCGGGGTAGTCGTTCCAGCCGGGCACGATCGGCCGCCAGTACAGCACTACCCCGGTGCGCTGTTTGTGGGCGCAGGCGGTGCGCAGGGAGGTGATCGTGATGCGGCTCTTGGCGATCGGTTCGATCCTCGGGTCGGTGATGCCGGAGTAGGTGAACAGGAGCGTGACGCGCAGGTGCCGCAGGTTCTCTAGTTCGGCCATGTCGGCGGCGGTGACCTTGAACCGGGTGATGATCAG
>Ga0070730_10004288_pt1 | contig 12562 bp, 12 predicted proteins | sample Coa_R1_3_FD_66447 | JGI IMG/M metagenome (GOLD analysis project Ga0070730, IMG submission 66447) | Surface soil microbial communities from Centralia Pennsylvania, which are recovering from an underground coalmine fire - Coalmine... | ecosystem: Environmental > Terrestrial > Soil > Unclassified ... | reverse complement strand
ACGCCTTTCGGAAGTCCGGTGGTACCGCTGGAGTAGGGAAGTGCGGCAAGGGCCTGATCGGAAGATTGGATTGGCTTTGGAAAGGAAGCGCTGACTTTTTGGAGTAATTTGGAGAACGGCTCGGTGCCTGCGGCGGGTTGACGAGTCGTATAAACCCAGCGCAGGTCGGGCAATCCGGCCAGGTTGATGCCTTCGATATTTGCACCGTCGGTGATCAGGCAAACCGCGCCGGAATTTTCCAGTTGATACCGCACCTCGCGTTCGCGATAAGTGGGATTCAGCAGAGTGGGAATGGCTCCGGCCAGTTGGATGGCGTGAAAGGCGGTGCAGAATTCCCACGAGTTGTAAAGGAAGATGGCGACGACATTGCCGGGACGAACGCCCGCCTGAATTAAATTGCGCGCAATATTCTCGACCGTTTCCCCGTATTCGGAATAAGTCATGCGGCGGCCGCAAGAGGTGTCAACTAGAGCTAGTTTGTTCGCGTTGCGAACGCATGAGTCGAGAACAACATTGTGGAGAAAAAGATTGTGCGGATCGGCGTAGAGCTGGCTGCGCAACATTCCGCGACCGATTGTAATGGAAAACGGTTGCGGTCACGAACGGAGATATCCGGATTCGCATCTCTGCGATGCAGAGAAATGCAACAACTGAGTGTTAAAAGGCAGGCTAGCTGGCTAGTTTGCGCAGGAATTCTTTTTCGTCCATGCGGTACTTGAAGGCTTTGCGGCCATCGATGAAAACGACAGGTACTTCGTCGTTGAACTGGCGGCGCAACTCAGCGTCCGTGTCAACGTCGATCTCATGCCAATTAAATCCGCCACGGCGGGAAAGTTTGGAGAGACTTTCTTTCACCACTTCGCACAGATGGCATCCTTTGCGGGAGTAGACGATGACGCTGCGAAGTTCTGGCATGCGAGCCCGATTTTAGCCCGAGAAAACGCAGATTTACCACAGGAAAATCAAGGTCGAGTGGTCTGACCAGCCCCGAACCGATAGAATGCCCTGCATGCGGGACGACTCCGCCAAACCGCTGGCTGGCAAGACTGCGCTGGTTACCGGCGCGGCCCGGCGCCTGGGGCGTGCCTCGGCTCTGGCATTGGCACGGGCCGGGGCTGATGTGGCCATTACATTCCGAAATTCGGCTCGCGAGGCCAGCAACACAGTGGTGGATCTGTCCGCACTGGGCGTGCGCGCATTCGCGTTCCGCTGCGACGTCACTGAGGAGGCCAGCGTCCGCACCACAATGAAGGAACTGGGACGCGAACTGGGTCGCATTGACATCCTGGTAAATAACGCCGCGAACTACGAGACAGCCGAGTTCGAAAAGTTGACTTTACGCCAGTGGGACGCGATGTTCGCCTCCAATACTCGCGGCCCTTTTCTGGTGACGCGGGAGGCTCTGAAATGGATGCGGCGAAGCCGTGGCAAGGGTGCTCCGCCGATCGAAGGGAAGATCATTAACATGGGGTCGCTCGGAGGCCTGCAGCCCTGGGCCACGCACGCCCACTATTGCTCGTCGAAGGCTGCCCTGCACATGCTCACAAAGGTGATGGCCAGGGCGCTTGCGCCCGAAATCGCGGTCAACGCCGTGGCGCCCGGCATGATCGATCTGGGAGAGAAATCCGCTGCGGCCTTCATGCGTCGCATGGCGAGACAGACCCCAATGGCACGCAATGGCCGTGGTGATGAGATAGCCGCATCCGTGCTGTTCTTCGCGACGGCACCACAATTCATCACCGGACAGATTCTGGCTGTGGACGGCGGTTTGGGCCTTTAGGCTTGGGTCATGGGCGAGTTTCACCTCGGAAACTCGATTGGCCGGAAAGCCCCGTGCCGCGCGTGTTCATGCAATATCTCCTAGTTGGCCATGTAATAGGTAATAAATCTTGTGCTGCGTGACGTAGCTGTGCAGCCCTTGGATCTCGGGCCCGTCACCAGCATGCCGAAAATAGCCATTGCTCGCTGGCCAAGGTATATTGAGGTCGAATGAAGAAATCGAAGAGCAAAACTCCTGGTGCCGGCCCTTCCGGTTCACAGAGGCGGGAGGGCAAGCGCTCACCTGTGTCCGGGCGTGGTTCGACTCCAGCATTGAGTACGCGGGTGGCGGTGGCCATCATGGCCGCGGGCAAAGGAACCAGGCTTAAATCGCAACTCCCTAAAGTATTACATGAAGTCGGCGGGAAACCGCTGCTGGAGCACGTGATCCGTGCGGCCGTGCAGGTTGTGCCGGCAAAGGATGTGTACGCGATTGTGGGGCACGAGGCGGAACGCGTGCGTGCGGCGGTCGAGCACACGGGAATCAACTTCGTGTTGCAGGCGGAGCAACGGGGCACGGGACACGCGTTGATCGTCTCGCGCGAGGCTCTGGCGGCATATGACCACGTGATTGTGCTCTCCGGCGACGCCCCGATGATTACGCCGGAAACCATTGGCCGCTTGCGAAACTTTCATCTGGAAGAGCAGGCAGCCATGACGATGCTAAGCGCGGAACTGGAAAATCCCACCGGATATGGGCGGGTTTTGCGCAAGCCAGGCAGCGCCGATGTGCGGGCTATCGTAGAGGAGAAGGCCGCCAGCCCGCAGCAGAAGAAAATCCGGGAGATCAATTCCGGCTTTTATGTTTTTTCCGTAAACGATCTGTATGCGAACATCGGGGAACTTTCGACGGGAAATGTGCATGCCGAGTATTACCTGACCGACATGGCCGAGGTGCTGCGTAAGGCGCGCCGCCGCGTAGTGGCTTATGAAACTGCGACGCCGAACGAGGTTCTCGGCGGAAACACGCGCGCGGAATTAGCCGATATCGACCAGCAGATGCGGCTAGCGAAGTGCCGCCAGTTGATGACCGATGGGGTGACCATCTTTTATCCGGCGACGTGCGTGATTGATGCCGATGTTGTGATTGCCCCAGACACTGTGATCGAGCCCTACGTGCAATTACTGGGAAATACAAAGATCGGCGCAGGGTGCCGCATACGGTCCTATTGCGTGATTCGCGACTCGCAGATTGGGGACGGCGTAATGATTCGTCCCGGATGCGTGATGGAGGATGCTCACGTCAGTGCCGGCGCAGTGCTCGGCCCGTATTCGCACCTGCGGCCGGGCAGCGAGATTGGCGAGGGAGCCCACGTGGGAAATTTCGTCGAGACCAAGAAAATCAAACTGGGGAAAGGATCCAAGGCAAATCACCTGACCTACCTGGGAGATGCGGAGATCGGCGCAGGCGTAAACATCGGTGCTGGCACAATCACGTGCAACTACGATGGCGTGCACAAGCACAAAACCGTCATTGCCGACGGCGCCTTCATCGGCAGCGACACCACCCTGGTGGCTCCGGTGCGCGTGGGCAAGGGCTCTTACATAGGAGCGGCTTCATGCATAACGGACGATGTTCCCGATGAGTCGCTGGCGATCGGGCGAGGCCGCCAGGTTGTAAAAGAGGGCTGGGCGAAGCAGAAGTCTGCTGAGCGGAAGTAAGGGCCGCCCGGATTCCAGTTCCTCAACGGCTGATTCCACAGGCGGTCGTAATCCTTGACGACACTTCTTCGCGCTGTAAAATGGCGCGGGTTCCCTGGGGCTCCGAAAATCTCACCCAAATCAGGAGAAACTATGCACAATTTCAAGAGACGTTTTGTCGTAGCAGTTGTGCCTCTATTGCTGGCGAGCGTTGCGCCAGCGCAGAAAAAGACAAAATCCGCGGACGCCGAGTACATTGCGCAAGCCTTGTCGGCCGCTCCCAAAGCGGTCGCGAAAGAGGCGGCCGTCGTTCGCATGGAAACGGACGGAAAAATGACGACGCTGCGTGACGGTAAGAACGGATTTACCTGCATGGTGCTCAAGGGCGAAAAAATGTGTGCTGACGGCAACAGCATGGAATTCTTCGGTGCCTACATGAAGCACCAGCCGCCGCCAGACAAGTTGGGACTAGTGTACATGCTATCCGGGCATGATGCCGGCGCAAGCAATACCGATCCTTTTGCGACAAGCAAGACGGCGGACAATCACTGGGTGGTCACGGGCCCTCACGTGATGATTCTCGGCTCGGCGAGCAAATCGTTTGGGCTCTCCAAGACCCCCGAGGCAGACGCGTCAAAGCCTTACATGATGTGGGCCGACACACCTTACGAGCACGCGATGATTCCGGTCACGTCCGAGGCTGGCGCGGCAAAATCGGCAACGCCGAAAACCGAAGCTAAAAAATGATCGTAAGACGGATTCGCAAAAGAGAAATCAAATGGGGAAATAAAAAAGGCACCGGATTTTGGAACTCGGTGCCTGCTTCATAAACAGTTCCAGGTTTCTAATGCGAAACCGCAGCGAATAACTCCGAGTGCATCAGTGATTGGAACTGCTGGTCGCTGGCCTTGAAGTGAACACTCAAGTTCGACCCATCGGAGTCGACGGTGGTGTTGTCCACCGCCACCTTCTCGGCCGGCGTTGCACTCATCTTCTTGTACAGAATGCCAGCCTTGACCAGCGATGACATGGTACCTGCCGTTACGGAATCAGAGGTCTCGACAGTGAGGTCGAAGTTCACGCCACTGTTAAAGCTCATGGTGTAGCGCGAGCCCATAATGCGCTTCTTAATGGTCTCGTAGTCGGCAACTTTGGAGGCGTCGCCCAGCGCCGAGCGCATCATGTTCTGCGTGCCTTGCTGATCGAGAATGCTCCACACGGGAGCCGAGTCGACGCTGCTCATCATGTCAGCCATGGTGCCATTAGTGTCGAGCCCAAGCACCTGTCCGTCCCTGGTGTCGAGCGCGATCCGAATCGCGGTGGAATCGGCGAATAGCAGCGTGCTGTCGTCCAGGAAAGTCATCACGAAACCGCCATCCATCGGATAAAGCTCCGCAGTGCCGTATTTCTTGGGCTTGTAGTTCTGCAGCTTCATCTTCTTGAGGACGGCCTTCATGTTGAAAGGACCGGCCGCAACTCCCACCCCACGGACTCCTTGCTTACCAGAGCGAAACGAGGCAAACGTCAGCGTGTCCACATCTTTTTCAGGATCGATGCCGATGCCCTTGAGGGCAGCTTCGAATTGCTTGATGTTGTCGGGCATGAGTTGCTGCTTCAGGGCCATGGCCGTCGGCGAGTCCTTCAGCGCACGATAGTCCACCGAGATCAGTTGCAGCAGATCGGCAGGGATACAGGTGCGGGCAGAGGAGTTCAGTGGCATGGCGTAAGCCAAGCTCACCAGCAGTGCAGAAACCAGGCAGATTTTTAAAATTCTCATAACGCCTCGAGTCGGGAAATGGTCAAAATTGCGTGTACCCTCTTGGATGCACGCTTAGGAGTTGCCGTTAATAGATCGTCTTATTCTATTTTACTTGCACGGCAAGCTGCAGAAACAAAAGGACACGCCCCGTTGACCGATCGGGAGCAGGCTGCAAACCTCAGTCCAGGCCCAGCCCTTTCCTGGAGTCGGTTAGTCATTATCCGGGGGGCTCGGCGGCGTCCTGTCGTACAGGAAGTGGTTCTCATCCAGGGGCGCCGCGATCGTGCGAAATGCCAGGGGAGTCTGGTTGAAGTCGAAACAATCCAGCAGATCATCGGCGTAAGCATCGGCGTAACCAAGGGAAAGCAGGCCAAAGTCTTCTTCGATGAAATTCAGGATGCTTCCGAAATCATGATTGATGTGAGAGATGTAACCAGCCTTGGCAAAGGGCGAGACCACGATCAAAGGCACGCGGAATCCGTAAACGTAGCCAGATCCCCAGCTAACGCCATCATTCACGACTTTCCGCGGACGAACGTGATCATACCAGCCTCCCCAGTCGTCCCAGGTAATGATGATCGCCGTGTTCTCCCAATAGGAACTGTTGCCAATCGCGTTCACAATCGCGGCCACCCAGGATGGTCCGCCGGTCGTGCGGCTTGAGCCCGCGTGGTCGGAATTCGGCCCGCTCGGTATCACCCAGCTGACTGCAGGCAGTTGATGATCGGCAATGTCGTTCAGGATTGGAGCGGGCTTTTCAGGCGTGGAAAGAACAACATGATTGACCCAGTCAGAACCGACACATGCGGTCGCATTGGGGGGAGCTGCATTGGGACCGCACATGTGCTCAATAGCATTAGGAGCATTCCATATCCAGCCGGGCAGAGGAGTGTAATAGCGCCAGCTCACACCTTTAGCATTGAGTCGATCGGTGAGCGTGGGGTGATCCGTGCACGGGTATATCTTGCCTGTTTCCTTGCCAGTGGAGTCGACGATAGCGACGGACTCCTGCGGCGGAGCGGTACAACCCGCTATGGTGAACGCTTTAGCGATGCCCGATGGATTGTCCGCTACAAAGAGTTTGCTCGTTTCGCTCACAGCGGAAGTTCCAGAAATAATAAACTCATGTGCCGGGAAGCTCGGCCCCTCATTCGTTTGAAACATCCGGTCCCCAAAGGAGTATTGCTCTGCGAGTTGAAAATAGGGCGCAACTTCTGTTGGGTTGACATAGTGGAAGGGAGCGTTGGGAGGCGGACAGCCGGTAGCGCCCTTATAACAGGTGATCCTGACCTTGTCCGCGCCATCCATTCTGCCGGCGTCGTACATGGCTACGAAATCCGAGTGCGCGTGTCCGAGATCGTAATTGATACCCAGAGATATAGGGGTCAGTGGCACGATTTCGCCGGCAGAGTTCAAGCCACTGCTCGCAATGTCTGCGCCAGCTTTGATCAAAACTGGATCGTGAAACAGATTGTCGGGGGTACGGTTCTCCTGAAAGATGATAACGATGTGCTCAATCTTTCCGGGAGGAACAACGTTCCGGGTATAGCCAGGCCCGCAGCCGTTCATGCTCAATAGGATGGCACCACAAGCAGGGACCAGCAGCAAGACACACAGGAACAGCTTTCGTCGCACGAGCAACCTCAATCCTGTGGCAACCGGGTTTAACTGGGCAGCCCCGAAATGCCGGATTTTCAGTCCATAAGATGTAATTAACGCAGAGTGGTTGCTTTGTCGCGCAGTCCCGTGTCGTCAAGTTGGTGTTGCAGAAGCTTTACGAATGGAGAGCTCGAGCTCGCCGGCGAACATCTTCCACAAACGCTGGATCTTTCAGCGATCCCAGATTGATTTCCACATTGGCCAGGGCGCCGGTAACCGCCGCGCCGGCCAGAGCGCTTGCGGTCACTAGATCGGATTTCATGTTGGGATTGGTGATCGGTCCCAGTAGTTTCACAATCTGTGCTACTTCGTAAGCTTTTTCCGCGACGCCGAGCGGTACGGCGGTGGCACCCTTCAGCGCTGCTTCAATCAACGCCTCGCCGGATTTTTCATCGGCAGCGGCACGGGCTGATTTATACGCTTTCATCACCGAGTTGTAGGACTCGGCGTCGGCGTCGACCGCGGCTTTCAATTCTTCCCGCAGGGGCGAAAGGTTGGCGATGGCCGCGCTGAGTTGAGTCTCGTGTTGAGCGTAGGCCTTCTTGCCACGCGACATTGAAGCGACCATCACCGCAAGGCCTGCCGCCATCGCTCCCGCGGCGGCCGAAGCGCTGCCACCACCGGGAGTCGCAGTGGGAGCAGCCAACTGCTCGACAAATGGCTCGACCCCGGCACGCAGCCCTCCGACCGCCATCTTTCCGCCCATCACTGCGGCGAGGCGGTTCTCGAGGATTAAAGAAGAATCAAAATTTTCGACCTGCAAAAACCACTCCGCAGCCTCTTCCAGCGCTTTTTTTGGAATGAGCCCGACAATCTCACTCGACACGGGCATGACACCGTAGCGCGCGGCCTCGCGCTTCACCAGTTCAAATACGCGGTGAATGGGCGTCTGCTCGAAGTCGGTGAGATTCATCGAGACTTGGGCGAATCCGCGCACGAGAAAGCCAGCGCCCTTCACAAACCGCATGCCACCGCTGGAATAGCGCACCGTCTTGGCAATTTTCTTCGCGATGTCGACGTCTGGCGTGTTGAGAAAGACGTTATATGCGATAAGAAACTTCCGCGCCCCAACTACCGTTGCTCCGGCAGTGGGGTGGACGCGTGCTTCGCCGAAATCCGGACGGCGCGCCGGATTGGTTGCGATCTCCGCCCGGATGCCTTCGAACTGTCCGCGCCGGATGTTCTCCAATCCCTGACGCTCAGGCATTCGCGCCGCGGCTTCGTAGAGGTATACCGGAATCTGGTAGCGCTTCCATATCTCCTCACCCACATGGTTGGCCATGGCCACGCAATCTTCAATGGTGACACCGTCGATGGGGATGAATGGGACGACGTCGGCGGCGCCCATGCGCGGGTGCGCGCCGGTGTGGGCGTTGAGGTCGATCAGTTCGGACGCCTTGCCCACTCCGCGAATTGCGGCCTCCTGAATGGCTTCGCGCTCGCCGGCCAGCGTAATAACGCAGCGGTTGTGGTCGGAGTCCATTTCGCGATCGAGCAAATAGACGCCGGGCATCTTCATGGCATCAACGATCGCGTCGACTTTGGACTTATCGCGGCCTTCGGAGAAATTCGGAACGCATTCGACCAGCGTGGACATAACGGAAGAGGATAGCTGGCGCAGAGTACGGGCGCAAGGCTGACAAAATGCTTTCACCACCAAGGCCACAGAGGCACACAGGAACGCTTACGGCTTGGGTCCGAAGAATCTTCCTACACCCAGCCGCACCTGTACCGTGTTCACGCCTGGATTCGGGGTGGCCAAGCCTGCATTCGAGATGTGCATATAACGCAGCTCCAGGCTGACATTATGATTTGCGCCAAGGATGTGCATGCCAACGGCGGCCTGGTCCATGAAATTCACCGTGTTGGTTCCTGGCGGAACATTGTGATCGGTGAAGACGGCACCTCCGGTGAGTTCGAGATAGGGCGAGATGCGGCCGTGGCGCTCGAAATTCCACTTGAGGCCGAGGGGGTCGAAACCGACGCCGTAAGCCGTGTTCGTGGGCTGGAAGACCAGGAAGAGGGGAACTGCGTCCACTGCGTATTCAAATCGTCCGCGAATAAAGCCTGGTAGATGAGGGCCGGTCAGAATCCATCCATAGCGGAGTCCGGCGTTGAACGCGCCAATGTTGCCGCGCCCACCGCTGACAGAGTGACCACCGCCTGCCCAGACCTGGATCTCGTGACCGCCTTTTTCGGGGCTGGTTTGGGCCAGGCAGAGTGACGATACGACGAGCATCGACGTGATAAGGACTTGGGAAGAACGCAGCATGAGTGTCCGCGAGGATGGTGGAGCCTCGCGGAAGAATCACCATACAGGAATCGCCTGCGGAAGAACAACGAAGAGAAATGACCGCCAGGGAACTACGACCGATGCTCGTGGCGCGGATGCTCTGCCGCCAATTGCATCAGATCACGCGCCACGCGCGCCGTATTATGGCGAGCCACTCCGGCTTCTTCCAGATAATCGCCGAGCACGGGGATCACGCCCAGAGTTTCCAGAGCCTCAAGATCGTTCACAATCTGGCAGGCACCTTCGAGCGCATACTTAGCCTTCATCTCATCCGAGGCGGGCGTGCGATTGATCAGCGCATAATCAAAAATCTGCTTCTGTGCATGGCGGTTCAGCGCTTGGATGTGGTCTGCTGCAGTCAGACCGAGGCTCTCGTTGGCCTGCGTCATCAGGTTGCAGATGTATACCTTGGTCGCCGGGGATTCAACAATGGCCTGCGAAATGCCACGCACCAGCAGATTTGGAATGAGGCTGGTAAAGAGCGAACCGGGCCCGATGGTGATCAGATCCGCGTTCGCAATGGCTTCCAGGGTTTGCGCCATCGGACCCACATCCGGAGGGACCAGAAACAGTTCGCGGATGCGTCCCTTACTGGCAGTGATCTTGGTCTCGCCGCGAACCCGCGTGCCGTCTTCCATGAGCGCTTCGAGTTCGATGTTCGACGTGGTCGCAGGGTAAATGTGTCCGCGAGTGAGAAGAATCTCAGAGGACAGTCGCACAGCCTCCGAAAAATCTGATGTCAGGGAAGTGAGCGCGGCCAAAAATAAATTGCCGAAGCTGTGGCCTTCCAGCCCGGAGCCTTTCTCGAAACGGTGGCGGAAGAGCTTCGACAGTAAAGCCTCATCCTCACTGAGGGCGACAATGCAGTTGCGAATGTCGCCCGGCGGCAGCATATTGAGTTCTTTGCGAAGGCGGCCGCTGGAGCCGCCATCGTCGCTGACCGTAACCACCGCGGAAAGATCCCGTATGAAGGGCGTAGACGGCAGCGTGGTTGGCGCATCCGTGGGCGGGAGGACGTAGCGCTTCAATCCCTTGAGCAGCGTAGAAAGGCCGGTGCCACCGCCAATGGCCACCACGCGCAACCCCGGAGCATGCGCGTTATGCTGCGGCGAGGTCGCGAGGTCACCGGTTCCGGATTGCATCGAATTGGTTTTCGGCAGATGGCTAGACAGGTTCTTCTTCGCCGACACCGGTTTCAGGGGAGCCGAGTTCGCCTCCCGGATCGGGATACAGCAACTCCGTAAATCGCGGATCCTCTGCCAGGTTCTGGAAGTCAGAATCGTTTCGCGCCTGAAAACGGAGCTGCGCATTCAGCCGCAGAGCTTCGTCCAAATGACGGAGGGATTCTTCGACTCGTCCGGTGAGGCACTCAAGCGCCGCCAGGCCGTAGATCACATAGTCTGCCTTGGCGTTTTGCTTGAGCAATTTTTCCAGGTGCTCGCGGGCGGTCACGTAGTCTCCCACATTCATCAGCGATACGGCGAAATCAAAGTGCTCTTCGGGAGTCTTAAACTGGGTTGCCGTCGACCGCTCCAGATGCTGGTTGCAGATATTGAGATGAACCGTGGCGCGATCGCACAACTCTTTGGTCGGTCCGGCTAGCACTTTCTGAAAGTGAGGCTTGGCTTTCTCGAACTTGTGCTCCTGCATCGCTCGCAGGCCGAGCTCGTAGCTCTGCAGCGCCTGGGTGTACCGGGGATCTTCGTTGGCAGCCTTTTTTGCAGTTGGTTTCTGGGCCATGTGCAAAACTCTTCCTGTGCTCTTAGTAATGGGGGAACTCCTTGCCTTGTGCTTCCTGCCCGAGCAGTAAAGTATCGCCCAAAGACAGGTTGCAGGTCCAGTTACGGAGCGATTCGCCGGGCTCCTAATCCATCGTCGCGGCGGCCAGCAGGTCGATCTGCTTCCACTCTCCCTTGATGATTCCAGCGCGAATCTGGGCCGCGGTCTTGCCTTTCTTATGCTGCTGGTAGGAGTAGTAGAGCTCCTTCAGGCAAGTGGCGCATTGGGCTCCGTGCGTGTTCTCAAAGCAGCTGTGCAGGCTGTTGTGCCCCATCCGGTCGCAATAGCAATAGCAAGGCTGCTGATGGAGCACGGTGGGAATCTTCGCCGCCAGTTCGTAAGCATGCGTCTGATAGGGATACTGCGCATCGGCGCCCCAAAGATCCGACTTGGCGAGGGTAGGCGGCAGCTTGGTGCCCTTCGGAGGCGGTCCGGCGTTGTAGGCCGGAACCCCTCCCTCTTCCTGGGGTGCGGCCCATTCCGCTGATAGGCTCAACGTCACTAGAAAGAGGAAGGCCAAAGTCAGGCCGCGATAAAGAATTTTGTGCTGGAGTAAGCGCGTCATTGAGTTCTCCGGGTTTGGATATTGTAACCCGTCACCAGAAGTGGGTCATGTGGGCTACGTGATTTGTACCGAGCCATACAACCCGCTTCCCTGGAAACCAGTTCTGTATACAATAGACACGCATGCCAGAAAACTTTCCAGACCCTGGCTCACTGGGGAACATGGGGATCGGCCCGGCCGGTCTTGTGGAGCAACCCGTTCCTTCCATTCCGTCCACTACCTCCACTCAGCCTGGTATTTCCTCTCAGCCCATTCGGATCGGCACGGGTATCGGAGTCTGGCTGCGCGATCTGGTCATCTCGCTGGCTATATCGGCATTCATCATCATCTTCCTCTACCAGCCCGTCAAAGTTGAGGGCACAAGCATGATGCCGTCCCTGGAAGATCAGGAACGCATCTTCGTGAACAAGTTCGTCTATCGTTTGGAGCCCATTGAGCGCGGCGATATTGTGGTCTTCCGCTATCCGCGAGACCCTTCCAAAAGCTACATCAAGCGCGTGATCGGGATGGCTGGCGATCGCATCCGGATTGATGGCGGCCTGGTCTATGTGAATGGCGAGGCCTTGGACGAAACCTACGTCCCCGCCGAGTACACGGATTCGCGCTCCTACCCGGAAATTGTCGTTCCCGCAAACTCCTATTTCGTGCTGGGGGATCACCGTTCCATGTCGAACGACAGCCGTGATTTTGGGTCGGTCGACCAGAGCTTTATCTATGGCAAGGCGGTGTTCGGCTATTGGCCCATGGACAAGCTGGGCCGCGTCCGCTAAATAGCGCCGGCGTTCCGCCGGTTGTCGTGGCGAGCGTCCCCGCTGCCATTTCGGTCGCCGAGACGGCAGGTTGAAGTTTCCTGCAAGTTTTCCTCAGATTTCCTCTGCTGGTGCGCGGTTCCGCCCTTGGCCCACGCTCCAATCCCTGATAAGATTCGTAAAATCCACTCCCCCGGAGCGAGAATGCAGGCTATCCTTGCGCTGGAAGACGGGCGAGTCTTCCGAGGCAAAGGCTACGGCGCCAAAGGCGAATGCTACGGCGAAGTCGTTTTTAATAC
>Ga0070730_10004287_pt1 | contig 12563 bp, 7 predicted proteins | sample Coa_R1_3_FD_66447 | JGI IMG/M metagenome (GOLD analysis project Ga0070730, IMG submission 66447) | Surface soil microbial communities from Centralia Pennsylvania, which are recovering from an underground coalmine fire - Coalmine... | ecosystem: Environmental > Terrestrial > Soil > Unclassified ... | reverse complement strand
CCAGCCGTTGACACCCTTGTGATGCGTGCGATGGAGGTTGATCCCAGCAAACGCTACCGTTCTGCACGTGCCTTTGCCAACGCGCTCAACGACGCACTGGCGGCCGAAGACCTCGCATCGGCACCAACTATTGCCTCCACGATAGTAGCAACCAACAGTGCGAATGTGATTGTGCGCACAATCATCCCAGAAAATCCCTGTGGGCAATGTGGGCAAGAGAATCGCAGTAGCTCGCGCTTCTGCCGACGCTGTGGCCACAGTCTCGACGATACCTCACCCCTGGTGACAGATGTCTGTCAGATAGGATATGCCAATGATATAGGGCGTCAGGCAGATGATAATGAGGATGTGCTGCTGGTAGTACAGGGATTATGTGTCAATCTTGCACCGCCACCACGCCCTTTCAGTTTATTAGCGGTAGCTGACGGTCTACGAGGACCAGAAGGGAACGCAGCCGGTGGGCATGAAGCCAGTCGTTTAGCCATTGAGACGGTCACCGATATCCTGCTGCCTCTGCTAGCAAGTTCATCCCGCTCGCACTCGCAGATCACGCCAGCCGCGGCTACCATTAGCCCTCAGACGACCAGGACATTACCAAAAACGCCACCCCCAGACAGTATCATAGAACAATGGATCAGAGATGCTGTACGACAGGCAAACCAGGTGATCTACCACTGCAACGCTGATTATGACAGCAGTATGGCCAGCACATTGACGATCACCGTACTCTACAAACGTCACCTTTATGTAGCCAGCGTGGGCGATAGCCGGGCATACCACTACAGCCCGCGCAAAGGATTACGGCGCATCACCAATGACCATACCCTGGCGGCCAATCTGGTTGACGCCAATCTGCTCAAACCAGATGAAATTTATGCGAGTGCGAAACGCAATCAACACTATCGCTACCTGGGACGTGGTTACCAGTTACCTATCGATCTCTTTCAGTGTGAAGTTGAAGCAGATGACCTGATCTTACTCTGCACAGATGGGCTCTGGCACATGGTACGCGATGAGCCGCTCAAGAATCTCCTGACGCAGGGAGGGGATCCACAACAACTGGCGCATACGCTGGTGGATGTCGCCAACGATGCTGGAGGGAAAGGGAATATCAGCGCGATTGTAGCGCATGTTCAATAGGAGATATGGTTGGCAAAAAGATCAGCTTTGTTCCGCAGCCAGTGGCAAAGTGACAGTGAAGGTAGATCCTTTCCCTATTTCGCTATCTACTGTGATAGTTCCTTTATGGGCCTGTACTACCCAATCCACAATGGCCAGGCCCAGACCGGTTCCACCAACTGCCTTTGAGCGGGCAGGGTCAGCACGATAGAAGCGCTCAAAGACATGCTCGATATCTTTTTGCGCAATACCAATACCTGTATCATGGATGACCAGTTGCACATGAGGGTTATAGGCTTCAACCGAAAGCGTAACCTGTCCACCAGCATTGGTATAGATCAGAGCATTATCCACCAGGCTCATAATGACCTGGATCAGGCGGGCTGCATCTCCACAAACAGTAGCTGAATCAAGTCTGGCGGTCGACAGGGTGATTTTACGCTCAGTTGCCAGGGACTCAAGGCTGGCAACCACATCCGCAGCCAGCAGATCGAGGCGGACAGGCTCGTAATCAAGCTGAATCTGCCCCTCGTCGGCCCGCGCCAGGGCCAGCAAGTCGCTGGTCAATTTTCCCAGGCGCTCAGACTCAGCATTCACCTCCTGCAACACAGCAACATAATCCTCATTGTCAGACGGTTGAGAAAGCGCTATCTCCGTCATGCTACGAATGACGGCAACAGGAGTGCGTAGTTCATGCGAGGCATCAGCAACAAAGCGGCGCTGTTGGACGAACGCGCTTTCCAGGCGTTCTATCATCTGGTTAAAGATCACCGCCAGTTCATGGACTTCGTCCCTTGCCAGCGGGACTGTGACACGTTGATGAAGATTTTTGGCTCCAATCGCGCGAGCCATGCGCGTCAGACGAGAAATGGGCTTAAAGGCTCGCCCCGCCAGCCAGTAGCTTACGAAGGCGCTCAACAGAAGGATAAATGGAGTAAACAGAATAATAGCAAAGCCAATCTGTCCCATGGTAGCATGAAGCCCGGTAAGAGGAATACCAACCTGGACGACACCAACAATTTGTTTCGCATCAACCAGCATGGTACTGTAAATACGGATGGGTTGCCTGCCATCCGTTAACAGGGTACCGCGCCATGGTTGACCACTAAGCGGATTAGAAATACTCTCTGGAGGCAATGTTAACGCACTGAAACTTGACGTAAAATAGATTATTTTATGATGGGTATCGAGAACGCGCACATAAATCCCTTTGATACGAGGAGTGTGTTCTTCAGGATCGCCATTTGAGGTTCCCGTGTTATGAGGAGACGGATCAACAATTGCTGCGGTCGCATTGAGTTCTGGCAGTTCATCGACAATACCACTCACGATCACCTTCCCCTGGCGAACAGAAACACCCTCCGCTATCTGCTGGGCACGCATCTGCAAAGTGGTATCAAAGCTTGAGGCCAGCAATTGATCAAGAGAGGTATAGAGGGCAATGCCAAAAATGAGCATCAGGCATGCAGAGACAGCCGTATACCATAACGACAACTGTAGGCGAACGCCCGGCGGTGCGACTTTGCGCAACACTTTGATCATAGCGTTGGTTCCTTCAGTTGATAGCCTGAACCACGTACAGTATAGATCACATCTGGCTCATCCTGATCACACAATTTACGTCGAAGATAACGAATATACACATCAATGACGTTGGAGAGATGTTCGGTATCCCCATCCCAGACGTGCTCGGCAATCATCGAACGACTAAGCACCTGATGCGGATGACGCATAAAAAATTCCAGCAGGGCATACTCTTTGTTGCCCAGTACGATGATCCGCTCTCCACGCCGTACCTCGTGAGTCCCAGTATCTAACGTAATATCCATGAATTGTAAGATGGGAGTCTTGATCGGGCTGCCACGTCGCAACAAGGCCCGCGCACGAGCCTCCAACTCACTAAAAGCGAAGGGCTTCACAAGATAATCATCGGCCCCCAGATCCAGGCCTTTGACACGATCTTCCACCTCACCCAGAGCAGTGAGCAACAAGATAGGCACAGCGTGTCCCCGCTCACGAAGTTGTTTGCAAACGTCAAATCCGTTGAGACCAGGCAGCAGGACATCCAGGACAATCAAATCATAGGGCGTTGTAGAGGCCATCAATACGGCATCCTCACCATCTACCACCAGATCAACCGCGTAATGGCTCCCCTCCAAACCTCTTTTTAAGCTTGAACCTAAACGCGGATCGTCCTCGACTACCAGGATTCGCATGAATACATCCCCCTCCTCCAGCATGATGCGAGACTCTACGCATCTATGATATCATTGTCGAATGACAGCGATTTCGACAGAGTTTCACACTTCGTTCCAACTGTTGAACTCACTGAAGCCACACCTGGAGCTGGTTCATAAGAAAATTTCGACAACTCGACAATTTCACAGAAAAAGCATGTCGGCAAAATCATATGTATAAAAAAAGGGCATGTTGCTTTTTTAAGCCCGTTATTTCGCAAGGGTGCTCGCGGAGCTGTTGTATCACCACGACTCCTACGGTATACACAATAGCTCACGCGATGCCTCTAGTATAAAAGCGCAACATTAGATCAAGATGAAATAGGAAGCTTACAGCTATAGTTCTGAAAAATCCCCATCTATTATAGCACGACTACCTTTTCCTGCCATCTCCTCTTCACAAATTGCATAGAAGATCCCTTAGTCGTGTCCCTTTCTTCAGGAACATAACAAGGAAACCTCCTACGTGATGCATTCTCTCATCACGTAGGGCGTCAGTTGGTCATGGCTAAGAGCCAGCAACGCAGCAGTTCGGCAACACTCCAGGCTTGAGCAAAGCAACCAGCAGGAGTAAAGGGCGGTTCCGGCTCCGCGACTTCGCTGATTGATCCCAGGCAAGGATTCCACAGTTGTTGCATAAAAGGTTGAAGCAGAGAGATCAGTGCCGCGCGATCAGTATAGACGCGCCAATGCACATCAACATACGGGCCAATTAGCCATTGCCAGACAACCCCCTGATGGTAAGCCCCATCACGATGCAGGCGATCGCCATGAAACTGGTGATGATAAGCAGGATCGGTAGGGCTAAGTGAACGCAGGCCGAAAGGGGTCAACAGATGCTCAGTTACCTTTTGCAATAGACTGGCGATCTGCGTTTCCGAGAGCAGATCAGGAGTGAGAGAGGCAGCAAAGAGCTGGTTCGGGCGCAACGAGGCATCTATTTGGCCTGCAACTCCATCAACATCGATAACATCATAGAGATAGCCTCCCTCTTCATACCAGAAACGCGCGGCAAAATGCTGGCTGATACGTCCACGGAGTGCGCTGTATTGTGAGGCATCGATAGAGAGACGGATCGCCCAGGACTCCATCGCCGCCAGCGCCGCATACCAGAGCGCATTGATCTCCACAGGCTTGCCCCGACGTGGCGTCACCACCCAATCATCAACTTTCGCATCCATCCACGTCAACTGCACCCCTGGTGCACCCGCATGGAGCAATCCATCGACGGGATCGATGCCGATACCATAAAGTGTGCCACGAATATGCCAGTCGATAATCACCTTAAAGACGGGGAAGAGTTCTTTGAGCAGCGTGAAATCTCCCGTTATGGAGAGATAACATTTCATAGCATGGAACATCCAAAGAGTGGCATCGACGGTATTATACTCTGGAGCCTCGCCACTATCGGGGAAGCGATTAGGGATCAGGCCATGATGCACAAAAGAGGCAAACGCCTTAAGCAAACCACGCGCCTCGCTATACCTTCCGGTGTGGAGGAATAAACCTGGTAGAGAGATCATAGTGTCACGCCCCCAGTCGGTAAACCAGGGATAGCCCGCAATAACGGTTTTATGATCGGGCGAGAGGCGCAATGGCTGATCTTCCGCCGTGGCTGTGACAGTATCTGGACGAGCAACAATAAACTGGTCCGCAGCCACAACCAGGCGTGCCAGTTCTGGATTGCTTTGTCGTAAATCATCGCTGGAGCGATCTGCCACTGCCAGCAGTTGCCTGATACGACGCTGGTGGCGCAACAGGGCCTGAGCTACAGCATCTTCATGACGGGGTCCACCAAACTCTGTCGGTAACGTGGCTTCAGCACTAAGAACAAGGGTCATTCTCCTGCCAGGGGTCAGCTGCACACGAAATACCCCTGGCTGATACACATCTTCATGATCAGGTAGTCCCCGCTCATTATCACGGCGATGAAATACATGCCAATACCAGAGACCAGTCGATGAGAAAGCAGCGGCAGGACCAGCAAGCAACTGGCAGGTAGGAGCCCCATCGAAGGCACGGATCTGACAGCGATTGCCCTGATTTTCCACAAGAAAATGCCAGTCAGGCAGGCCCTGCGTCACAGCATGATGATCGCGTGCCAGGCAGAAGGGCGATAGCGTCAGGGTGAGCGTTGAACGATCATCTTCATCAGCGCAGTTGACGATGCCATGTAACATATATTGCACATAGGTAGTATTCTGCCCATATTCCATCCATATACGCTTCTCCAGCGTAAGCATCTCATTCAAACGATACCGGAAGCAAGGAATATCGCCCTCCAACGATACACTATCCAGATAGTTATACCCCTGAGGATCAATGGTGTCCCCCTCGTACTCGTTGACGCCCAGTTTGAGCGTCTGGCCATCATGCAATATCACATCTTCATCTATTTTCGTAACCAATACCGTACGCTCCACAGGAGGATGTAGGGCAGCGACCAACAGGCCGTGATAAGAGCGTGTAGTTGCCCCTATCAGGGAACCAGCGGCATAGCCACCCAGGCCATTGGTCACTAACCATTCATGATTGAGCCCTGCCTGTACATCCGAGCAGATAGCGCGCCCCACCTGGAGGTTCCAGGCATTGGGGAGGACACGGTATTCTCTCTCAGTATCTTGTTCAAGCGCCATAGTGCGACCCCTTTTCCTGCTTGCTTGAAATGATGGCAGGCGAGATACGCTGTTGAGCTAATTAGCGTTGAAGCGTATCACGCATACGTTGTAAAGCCGTTTCAATGCGCTCATCAGGAGCCGTGATCGAAATACGCACATAACCCTCGCCGGCCTGACCAAAATTCGAGCCAGGAGTGACAAAGACACCAGTTTTGTCGAAGAGCCAGTCCGCGAAATCGCGCGATGTATATCCGCCAGGAACGCCAGCCCATATATACAAGCCAGCCTTTGACACCTGAGTATGCATACCAAGAGCATTACATCCCTCGATCATCATGTCACGGCGGCGCTGATAGATGGCATTGCGCTGCTCCAGCCAGGAAGGTGGTAGATGCAGTGCTTCAATAGCTGCATATTGGATGGGACGGAAAATACCACTATCAATATTACTTTTCAAACGGCCTACAGCATCCACCAGTTGCGGATTGCCAAGTAACATTCCCAGGCGGAAACCGGCCATATTATAGGTCTTGCTGAGCGAGTGCAGTTCAACGGCAACCTCGCTCGCCCCTGGGATCTGAAGAATACTCATGGGACGGAAGCCATCGAAATAGACCTCTGCATAGGCCATATCATGCACAATCACCAACTGATGACGCTGTGCGAAGGCCACGGCATGCTCAAAGAAAGTCCGATCCGCGCAGGCGGCTGTGGGATTATTGGGATAGTTGAGCCAGAGCAGGCGAGCCTTTGCCAGCACATCCTGGGGAATGCTCTCCAGATCGGGCAGATAGTTTTGCTGCTCCACAAGCGGCAACAAATAGGGCTGCGCTCCAACAGTGGTCGCTGCAGTGAGATAGACCGGATAAAAAGGGTCTGGCGTGAGCGCGATATCGCCGGCATTGAGGACGGCTGCACCAGCATAGACCAGACCTTCTTTCGAGCCGAGCAGAGGTAAAATATCGCGTTCAGGCGTCAGACGTACGCCAAAACGCTGCTCAAACCAGAACGCGATCGCTTCATGCAGGGCCCGCATGCCGCGATATTCCGGGTAGCGATGATTTTCCGGCTCTTGCAAAGACGTACAGAGACGATCAAGCACGGGCTGGGGCGCTGACATATCAGGATCACCCATTGAGAGGTTGATGACATCAACGCCCTGAGCCTCGCGCTCAGCTATCTTTTTCTTGGCATTAGCAAAGTGATATGGTGGCAGATTGTTAATCAAATGTGACAGTTGCACGAAACATACCCCCTGCCCTGGTACGCGTGAAGATTACCAGGGCATACTTTTTACAAACTTGTATCTCTAGCATGACAATGCTATCTTACACCATCGGCTCTGCTTCGTACCAGTTGCGGCCCACTTTCATCTCCACCTTGATCGGTACATCCAATTCAGCAACGCCCTCCATTAACGCTTTCACAAGACGTTTGGTGCGTTCCAATTCTTCAACCGGGACTTCGAAGACCAACTCATCATGGACCTGCAAGATCATACGAGCCTTCGAGCGATTCTCTTTGAGAGCGTGGTGGAGGCGCAACATCGCGATTTTAATCAGATCGGCGTTAGTGCCCTGGATCGGCATATTGATCGCTTCACGTTCCAGAGCCTGACGCTCGCTATACGAGAGGACACGCATATCAGGGATAAAGCGTTTGCGCCCATAGAGTGTATTGACGTAATGTTGCGTACGAGCTTGATTGAGCGTCCCATCCACATAACCCTTAATATTGGGGAAGGTTTCATGGTAGCGTTTGATAAATTCGGCAGCCTCAGCATTGGTCATACCAGTAATACCAGCCAGACCAAAGGCCGATTGGCCATAGAGCACCGCAAACACCACTGTCTTAGCTAAACGACGCTGATCCTTACTCACCTGCTCAGGAGAAACGCCAAAGAGCGAGGAGGCAGTAATAGTATGAATATCTTCATCCTTGCTAAAGGCTTCTACCAGCCGCGGCTCATGTGTGATATGCGCCAGGATACGGAGTTCAAACTGCGAATAGTCGGCGGTAAGCAAGGTATAGCTGGGATCAGCAATGAAGGCGCGCCTGATCCTGCGTCCCAATTCGGTGCGCACTGGTATATTCTGGAGATTCGGATTGCTCGACGAAAGGCGGCCGCTGGAAGCAATGGTCTGATTAAATGAAGTATAGACTCGCCCGGTATTGGGGTCCATCAGTTCCAACAAACCGTCTATATAGGTTGATTTGAGCTTCGCGAGTTGGCGGTAGGCCAGCAAATGATCAATCATGGGATGCTTGCCACGCAGATTCTCAATGACACTGGCATCAACCGAGAAGCCAGTTTTATTCTTTCTCCCTGCAGGCAACTTCAATTCGACAAAAAGCACATCGCCTAATTGCTTGTTTGAATTGATATTGAAACGATGGCCGACCGCATCGTAAATGGCGTGTTCCATGGTGCTGAGATCTTCATTGATCTTTTCACTAAACTCGTGCAGGAAATCAGCATCGAGCGCCACACCATGCTGCTCCATTCTCATGAGCACCGGGATCAGCGGCATTTCCACATCCCGACACAGATCCAGCAGACTATGCTTGCGTAGCTCAGCCATGACAGGCGCGACCAGACGCAGCGTCATATCCGCATCAGCACCCGCATAATCAGCGGCTTTTCGTATGGGAACCTGCGCCATCGAGATCATCTTACTGGCGCTGCCAATCAATTCACTGATGGGGGTCATCACCACCCCAAGCCGTTGAAAGGCCTGATCTTTCAAACCCAGCCCGCGTCGGCCAGGTTCCGCAAGATAAGCCCCTACCATAGTATCCAAAGCGAGTCCACGAATAGTGATCCCATAGCGCGCCAGCACTGCCATATCATACTTGGCATTGTGCATATACTTCTGGATCGCCTCATCTTCCAGGACAGCCTTCAACTTCTCCAGCACATATGCCAGTGGTAATTGGGCAGCAGGTTCCTGCCCATCAGGCGTAGTCACATGTCCAACAGGGATATAATAGGCCTCACCGGCCGCCATAGAGCAGGAGATACCTACTAACTGCGCATGACGTGGCTCATCTGAGGAGGTCTCTGTATCCAGCGCAAAGCTTCCTGTAGTGAAAAGGCTGCTGACCAGGACGCGTAACGCGTCCTCCGTATCCACGACCATGGTGCTGGTTTTCTGCCCTGACTCCTCATCTATAAAGAGAGGCACGTTGGCCTGTGAGGGGCCGGGCAAGCGCAATTTGCGTACGACTTCCTCATGAGGTTCCAGGGTTTCTTCAAAGAGGCTCAGTTGAGTTGGCTCATCGTTGGTGGCCGTAGCAGTTGATACCAGCATATGAGCGGAAGGTGATGGAGCCAGCACAGGGATCTCAGTCGACACACGCTCAATGGTAGCCTGATCAGGTGGGAGCGGCGGCGCCATGATCGGAACAACCCCTATGGGGGGAGCATACAGGATCTGCTCATCATCTGAGGGGATAGCTGCAGCCTCAGGGGAGAGGCTGGTGGTAGCGCCATTCCCTTCTCCATCTTCCGGCAGAGAAGCCGTCTCTTCAGCGGTAGGAGTAAGACCCAACTGCCGGAAGAGTGAAAGGACACGCTCGACCTGGGTGCGAAACTCCAGGAGACGAAACAGCGCCAGCACTTTCTCACTATCGACCTGGGTCAGGCGGCAAGATTCCAGATCGAGTTGCACCGGAGCATGAAGGACAATCGTGGCCAGGTGCTTGCTTTGCCTGGCCTGCTCCGCCGCCTCGCTCAGCAATTTCTGCTCCTTGGGCTTCAGTTCATTGACGTGAGCCAGAATATTTTCCAGATCACCATAGGTTGCAAGCAGGCGGCTGGCCGTCTTCTCACCAACACCGGGCACACCAGGAATATTATCCGATTTATCACCGACCAGCCCTTTGAAGTCGGGCAATTTCTGGGGAGGGAAGCTATAGCGAGCGAAGACCTCCTTCTCATCATATTCGGTGACCTCTGAGATACCACGTTTGGCGACCTTCACCATCACATGATCATTGACCAACTGCAACGTATCCATATCCCCAGTATAGATAATAGTATCAACACCCTGTTGCGTGGCCTGTACAGAAAGCGTCCCCAACACATCGTCGGCCTCAAAGCCATCCTTCTCATAGATTTGGATGCCAAAGGCCTGGACCATCTCACGAATACGCGCAAATTGTGGTCGCATATTGTCGGGCAGTGTAGGACGATGCGCTTTGTATTGTGCATACTCTACATGCCGAAATGTAGGCGTTGGTCGATCAAACGTCACAGCAATATAATCAGGCTTCTCTTCCAGCAATGCTTTCATCAGCATTGAAGTAAAGCCAAAGGTCGCGTTGACCGGCTCTCCCTCACGGGTGGAGAGGTCTTCGGGCACGGCGTGAAAGGCGCGATGAATAATAGCATGCCCATCAATTAAAACCAGTTTTTCTCGTTTCATCTCTTTTGCCATTCTCTCAAAAAACACATCTCTCTCTATCTCTATTCCAAAATTAGCCTGGCTTTTCGGTTACCGTTTGTATGCTTCGCCCCCTACTAGGGCATGGGAGAATCATTTGGCGCATGCTCCTTCGATCCGGTTGGGGATACAGCCATTATGCCAGAACGCGGTAACTGCCATGCAAGCCTCCCTCCCACACGCACAAACTCGCGCTGGCAGACCCGCCCTCCTCGGCAGTAATGAGCGCAAAGACGTACTGGGTTACATCACGTAACGGCACATGATCCCAGTCAGGAGACTGCAGCCAATCGACGAGTGCTGGCGTCACCTCACCTGGAGCGGGAAGTGCGAAACGCGACGTCCAGCTCGCCGTATTTAAATAAGTCTGGGCCCCCTGGTTTATTGGATCGATACGTGCTATATGGGTATGCCCCGCGATAGCATAACGCAATGCAGCGTCATGATCAAGTACAGCATGCATCCCCTGTGCCACGTCCTCCGCCATCTGGTAGACGGCGGGTGTACAGATAGCCGCAACAGCTTCCATCCTGGGGAGAGAGAGGGCATCGCGCACCATAGCAAACTCCATCATCTCATCTACTGACACACTCTCATCAAGAGCAGCGGCAGACCAATCCGACTTTTGAGCCCACATATCGTCGCGAAAGGCGGCGAAGTCAAGCATCGCCTCGCCAAAAAGCTGTTCAGGTGTATACTGCTCCACTGGCAACTCGATATGCGTTAGACGAGGAGAGCGCAACATCTGCATACTCCGTTGGGCCGTCTCTCTTAGCAGAGCCGGGTCCAGCAGGCAGAGCAAAGCAATTTGGCGGGTATTACTAAGCGGCGGGTCAAAATGATCATAATAGGGATAGCGAATGCTAATGGGGTTGGTAGCTGACTGAAAATACCAGGAGCCGATGGAAAGAGGAACCATCTGTGGGTCAGCCATGAGAGGTTGGCCTTCTTCATTCCAGATGCCCTGAGTAGCATGATTCCAGAAATCATGAATATGCCCATGTTCAATAAAGATATCAGGGAAAGGACGATAGACGCGGGACAGACAAAATTGCACACGGGGATCAGTGCGCGTGCCAACAATAGCAGAGCAAATACGCGCGCGGACCTCAGCAAAACATAATTCGAGATCATGATTACCAGAGATAAACGTTATGGACCGTCCGGGCGTCTCCACAAAAGACTGCAGGGCCTTAAAGAAGGCGCTATGGGCCACGATAATCTTTTCGCATTTCTGTAAAGCCGTCGATTGATCGGCGATGCGCTGCCCAGTATAGGGCATAGTGACGAGAAAATCAAAACAATCTCCATTAATAATCAGCTCAACGGAGTCGGCCTGACTCAACGGCCCGTGATGCAAGGAAGCAGCATACAGTAACCCCTCAAAGGCCAATTGTTGGCTTTCGCCAAAACAATCGAGAATAATCGTCCCATCAGCCAGGTGAAGATCGCTCACCACCAGTTTGATTATTGACATAGTGGTCCTTTCTGATCACAACAACGCGCCATTGCCTCTATTCTACCATGCGGATAGCCATCCTCACTTGCGCTATACCGAGAGAACTAAAACGGCTCTATGCCTGTTTTTTGCGGCAAGTGGTATGCTAAACATAGGTTAATCGTCCTTTGCTTGTTACCAGCGGACGAGTAAGGCATAGATTGTATTTACGTACGCGCCATGAAGTTCGTTAGATCGTCAAGCAAAGGGTTTGCCATAGGTAGTGAAACTCATCATCGGAACGCGAAGGTGATGTGTAATTGTTATTACTATACAACAAGCAAAGGGGGACAGAGATGTCTCGAAGTAGTAGTGTTTTGACACCAAAAACCAAAAAAGCAGGAGATCATAGTATGGCAGAGGAGAAGCGAGAGGAGTTGCTGACCGTTCGTGAAGTTGCACGTCGCTTGCGCGTGGATGACACGACAGTACGGCGCTGGATTAAAAGTGGAGCATTAGAAGCAATTGCGCTCCCACATCGCGGTAAAAGACAGGCATACAGGATAAAAAATTCAACGCTTAGTAATTTACTCAACAACATACTTCCAGCATAGAAAAGGCATAAGCAGCAAGGCAATCGCGAGGCTTCATAAAAGAAGGGAATTTGTGGTTGCCTTGACTGTATGACCTTACATCCATAGATACA
>Ga0070730_10004286_pt1 | contig 12564 bp, 13 predicted proteins | sample Coa_R1_3_FD_66447 | JGI IMG/M metagenome (GOLD analysis project Ga0070730, IMG submission 66447) | Surface soil microbial communities from Centralia Pennsylvania, which are recovering from an underground coalmine fire - Coalmine... | ecosystem: Environmental > Terrestrial > Soil > Unclassified ... | reverse complement strand
AGCTGGGCTAGATAGCCGCCGATCCATTTGGCATGTTCGCGGGGAATGTGCTTGAAGCGCCAGAAATCGATGTAGTCCGGTCCCGCATTTTTGATGAGTGGATGGGACTGGAAGTCCCTCAACTTGCCCTTGGAGTAGAACATGGTCTTGCCGGCCAAGCCGAAGCTCGATCCCAGGTCGGCGGAGATGTAGCGTTGTTCGCCATCTGATTCGGCATAGACATGCTGGTTTGCGCCCTTGAGATCGACGTTGCAAATCAGCTCCATCATGATCTTGAGCCCATCGAGCTCTTTGGTCCCTACAAAGGGATTTTTGTCCCAGGACCAATCCGAGATCTGGCGCTCACCCTTGTTGTGGCGCTTCAAACGGACGCCGTTGATCTTGTTATGCTGAATCAATTCCTGGCCGCGAGTCAGTTGCATATCGCCGCTGACATTGAGCACCGGCAGGAAATAATCTTCATTGGTGAAATAACCGACGGCCCATACGAGCCTGGTTGCCGCAGTTTCGGGCTTGGCTTCGTTGCCCAGCTTGACTCCCCAGCGAATGCCGGCTTCATCGCGCACGTCGAACTTGGGATTCACTCCGTTGAATTTTTCCTGGATAAAAGACAGCTTGCCCTGGGGCTGATGGTCGGGGCCACCTGGACCATAAAAAAGGTCACGGGCCTTGATGTCGGTTGGTTCACGCCAGATCACGGCCTTCGATGAATCGAGGCCAATTTTGGTGCTGTCTTTGAAGTGATGGATGGGCTTGGATGATTGTGCCGGCGCAACACTTGCCGACGCCAAGACCAAAATCATCAAGATTCCGGTTAAATTGCGCTTGCGGTTGAACATAAACTCCTCCTTGTTTTCTAAGCAACATCAGCGGAGACTCCTGCCAGCAACGGATTGGCCTGGGTGCGCCGCTCTACCTCTTCCTTGCTGGATTGCAGTGCATAGAACTTTGCGTAAAGGCCGCCAGCGGCCAGCAGTTGCTTGTGCGTGCCATGCTCGCGAATCACCCCATCTTGCAAAACGAAGATCACGTCGGCGTTCTGCACGGTGACCAGGCGATGGGCTACCATGAGCGTGGTCTTGTTCTTCATCAGGCGATCAAGTCCTTCCATGACCAGCTTTTCCGAGGCTGCATCCAGGCCTGTGGAGGGCTCGTCGAGAATCAGGATCGGGCTGTTGCGGATGATCGCGCGGGCAATAGCGATGCGTTGGCGCTGGCCGCCAGAGAGCGTTACGCCCCGCTCGCCCACCATGGTGTCGTAACCTTGTGGCAACGCGCGGATAAACTCATCGGCATTGGCCAGCTCAGCGGCGTGAATAATTTCTTCGCGCGTGGCCTCAGGCTTGCCGTAGGCGATGTTTTGCCAGATGGGCGCGCGGAAGAGCAGGGTTTCCTGCAGCACGAAGCTCATCTGCTGGCGCACGCTTCTGCGCGTATAGCGGCGTACGTCCGCGCCATCAATCTTGATGCAGCCGGACTGAGGATCATAGAAGCGCGGAATCAGGCTGATGAGCGTGCTCTTGCCGCAACCGGTCGGCCCCACCAGCGCCGCTACTTGTCCGGGCTTTACTTTCAGGCTGATGTCTTTCAGCACTTCGCGGCCCGACAGGTAGCTGAAGTTGACGTGTTCGAATTCGATTGCCCCTTGAAATTGAGGGGCCGCGGCAGCGTCGGGCAGATCTTTAATCTGCAAATCGATGGCCAGGAAATCTCGGATGCGGTCATAGCCAACTACGGCCTTCGAGTAGGTGTCGGTCATCTTCGAAAGCTCGCGCATGGGCTTGTACATCTTGCCCAAGTAAAGGAAGAAGACCACCAGGATGCCGGGGGTCAGCGTGCCGTCAAGCACCTGGCGGGCCCCGAACCACAAGACCAGAGCCGTGCCGGCAGCAACAATGATCTCCACCGACGGCGACAACTTGGCCTTGATGTTTCGGGCCTTGAGCGCTAAATCGACGCTTTCGAGGCTTTCGGCCTCGAAACGCTTTTGCTCGTATTCCTCGCGGGAAAATGCCTTGACAATGCGAATAGAAGAGAGCACCTCCTGGAGCGTGGAGACGATTTGGGCCTCTTTTTTTCTGAGCTCGCGCGATGCCTTCTTGATACGGCGCGTGAAAGTGTAGACCACGACGAACAATGCCGGCAGCACCGACAAGGCAATCAATGTGAACCGCCAATCGAGATAGAACATGATGCCCATCATGCCCAGGAGCGTGAGCGCGTAATAAAGAAAGTCCAAAATGCCGGAGGTGATGGCGCTTTGAATGGAATCGATGTCGGTGGTTACGGTGCTGATCACGTCGCCGCTTTGCTTATGGTCGTGGTAGGACATGGAGAGGCGTTGCGTGTGCCAATAAAAGGCGCGGCGCAGCTCATGCATCACCCGCTGGCCTACCTCGGTGATGGTGCGCTTTTCGACGTAGGTTCCTACCGCTCCGATGGCGGCGATCAATATCACGGCGAGAGCGGCAATCTTCAAGACTGTGAGATTGTCATGGCTGATGAGCAGGACCATGCGCGAGAGCCAGTCGGGCGATTTCTTGGTGTGCAGGACGCTGTCGAATACCACCTTCAACGGCCAGGGTTCGAGCAATCCGGCAGCAGTTTCGGCTCCCACGGCCGCGAGTCCGATGGCCAGCGCCTTCCAATGAGGATGCAGCAAGTTGCGAATCGAGAAGTTGTTCTCAAGTTCCTGCGTGCTTTGGTCTGGTAGTGGGCGTGGCATTTGAGTCCCTATGGGTTATTTATAGGACGGGAAGGTGATTGGAATCTGTGAGCGCTGTCACATGTGAATTGGCGGATACATCAACGCCCAGAATAGCGAAGTTGTTGAGCGCTTTTCTTTGGACGATGTGGACCTAGCGGACGCTGTGGACGGCCTGGAGTTATCCCTAAAGAGGTAAGTGTGGCCTCGGCGTAGTGGCCCTAGAAAAAAACTCACTCGCAGGCGTTTAGCGCCTGCGAGCGAGAAGACAAACTAGTGGTTCTTGCGGCGCCCGCGAATCGAGCGAAGAGAGCTAAATCCCAGCAAGCCCAGGAATCCCAGCAAGCCAAGCAGCGGCATCGGCGAGGCTGTTTGTGGCAGCTCAGGTGGCTTCTCTTCAGCTATTTGACGGTCGATTGATCCGGTAATGTGAAGCGAAGCTGTGCTGGTGCCGGAGCCACCGCAGGCATTGGTGGCCGTGATCTTGTAGGTCTTCATCTCGGCTATTGGGCCAAAGTCGGTCTTGTTTGGCACCCCGGCGATGGTGGTTTCTCCACTGGCTCCGCTCACTGGGCCAATGGGGTCGATACGGACAAAGTCGGCATTGGAGGCGGTCCATTTCAGGGTCGCCTTTCCTTGCTGATCGACCGTGCTCTCCAATTGGTGAAAGCGAAGCTCATTGGGAAATACGTTCAGAGAAGTTTGAATTGTATTATTCACGCGGACAATTTGCTTTGCAGTAAATTTGCCGCCCGGCCCAATGGCTTCGAATTCATAGGTGGTCGTTTCTTTCGGGCTTACCATTTGCTCTCCCGAAAGAGGAACATTCTCGACCGGTACGCCGTTCGCCTTGATGGTGGTCAGGACTGCGTCCGAAGCCTTCCACGCCAGCCGTGCTGGTTGGTTGCAGTTGATCTCGGCAGGCTCAACGGTCAGATTTCCGGTGACTGGAGCTACCGCAACCACCGTCTCGGTTGAAGTGGAATTAAAACGCGGCAGCGAGTTGATCTTGGCGCCGTCGCTCCAGGACTCATAGTGAACAGCTCCTTTCTCCACATTGAGGATCGCTTTGCGATTGGCAATGATCTCTACATTGCCGGCATACACCTCGCCGCCGGTTTTCGGGTCGATCACTGTTACTTGATGGATTCCTGGCGGGAGGACCATCTTTTGCGTGAGGAACACATGGCTGGTAGTTTCATCAACATGGCCGACGAAGAAGTCCGTAGTCTTGCCATTCACAAATACAGCATCTCTATTGTGGGCTTCCGCGATCTCCAGGCGTCCCCAAGGTCCTTGGACTGGTCCGCCCACAGGTTGCAGCGTGATCTCGAGTTCGGGGTTGTCGCCCGCTGTAATCACAACAGTCTTTATTTGAGGTGTAAAACCATAATTGTAGACACCAATTGTATGTTCGCCGGGAGCAAGCTCCAGCTTCCTGTCATGGTGGTTATAGGCCTTTCCATCAACAAAAATAAAAGCCTCTTTTGGCTTGACCTCAACTTTCAACTCTGCTTCTTGAGCAATCAAAGCTGAAGCGCCAACAAATAATGCGGTTACAGCGATGAGCCGAAATAGTTTCATGATTGACATCCTTCCTTGGCCTTAGCAAGGCCCAGTCGTCGCCATTGGAACTGGCGCGCGATTTCAATAGTTCTCACATATCGTCTTTATGCTAGGTATTGCTGGATGGAAAAGATGTGTCCTGGATCACACAAGCTAGTGATGGAGATATTGGGATGTTAATTCACTGCATGACCTTCCACTAACAGCGTAGCTCGAACGACATATCGCCGCGGAGCAGGACCAATAAAACGAAAGGGAAAGCAAGTCACGAGCGTAAGCTCCGGACCGGAACCCTGGGCCAGCACGCTGGTGTCTTCAGGGCCAGTTATGAAGATGCTATCGACGACATAACTATCCACCTGTTGACGGGTCACTAATTCGATGGTGTCGCCTCTGCCGATATCTTTCAATGCGCGGAAAAAACTATCGCGATGGCCCGCAATCCCGATATTCCCTCTTTCTCCAGGAAATGCCGTTCCCTCAATGCGGCCAACTCCACTGTTCAAAGTGAGACGATCGGTGCCGTCCAAAACGGGGACTTCAAGCTTCAGCCGTGGAATCCTCAGCAGGGCTAAAGGCACGCCTTGCGCAATTCTGTTGTGGCGTCCTTTGATGCCTGCCGGAGGCAATGAGAATTGCTCCATGCCAGCGGCGGGAAACGACAAGTCAGTCGCCAACGATTTTTCTGTTTGATCTGTCCTGGAGACAGATTTGTTGTCGAAGCTATGCAGTGCGGCCCGGTAGGTGATGAAACTGTGAACCTTGGCAGCCAAATAGAAGCTCGAAAAGAGTATTCCCACTATGAGAAGAATGCGTTCGATTACGATAGGCCAGCTTCGGATGTAGGCTCTCTTTTTCATGATGGTTAAGGTCAACTTGACCTCCGATCAGATATTCCTTCACAGTCTTAATTTTCCCGCCAAACCCAGGATCTTTGATGTGATGGCCATCACTCCGGAGTATGACTGCAGCAGGCAGGCCTCTGATCTGTGACTCCTATCACATACCTGCAAAGCGCAGCAGGCATACTTTGATGCCATGAAAAGGTATTTACTCCTGGCAGCATTGCTAGTGTTGAATTTGAGATCTGTTTGCGTGCAAAGAGACTACACAGATTTATTACAACGCACTTCTCAACAGGAAAGGCTGGCAATGGAAAGCCAGCGTACCTTTCGGTTCTCCCAGCGCATAGAATTTCAACGGGGTTCAGAGACTCGAATGGTTATTGAGGCCACAGAAGGACGCATCGACCGCATGATTGCCGCCAATGACCAACCTCTTACCCCAATCCGTGAAAAGCAAGAACAGGAGCGATTAAGCAAGTTTCTGCTGGACAAGACAACATTGGAAAAAGAAATTTCCGAGCAGCGTGTAGACGATGCGCGGCGAGAACTCTTGATAGCAAACCTTCCCAATGCCTTTATTCTGACATTCTCGTGCATGGACGCCGGCGGGAGACTTAAGTTCAGCTTCAGTCCCAATCCACGCTTCTATCCCAAAAGCCGGGAAACCCAGATACTGACAGGCATGCAAGGCTGGCTCTGGATCGATCCCATTTCTGAGCGGATTGCCGAAATCGAGGGCGAATTATTCCGAGATGTAAATTTTGGCTGGGGAATTCTGGGCCGGCTCTATAAAGGTGGCCGCTTCAAAGTTGTGCAGAGCGAGATCAGCCCGGGCGTTTGGAGAATCACCACCCTCAATGTGGATTTTACGGGGAAGGTCATGCTCTTTAAAAGTTTGCGGATATTTCAAAAGCAAACAGTCACGGGTTTTGTCGCCATTCCATCAGGAACCAATGCACGCAGAGCGGTGGAGGAGCTTCTTTCATACCGCGTTTCTAATTAGAGACAGCCGCGCTTATGCAGCAACGTTGGGATAAAGAGGCCGTGACCAGAACCAGAGCGGTGAAGATCAAAAGCCGCGAAAGAGGGTGGCTATGGGCACATACGACTGGAGACAGAAGTACCAAACGTTGAACTTAGTTGGGCCTTCGAGCGTCTTTGGTCCAGCGCCAATAGATAGGCCCCTGGGTCACGGCAAGCGTGAGAGCAAAATGGGAACATATTGGCAGAGAGGCGAAGTTATTCTGCTTGAAGTAAATTGATGCCCTGCACAGCAAACCAGGAAAGGAATTGCGGCAGAGTCAGGAGAATCACGGACACAACATCCGCAATGTATTCGGCAATCGCTTTCTGGGGCGTTACCGGTTCGTCCGGCGGGACCTCAGGACTGGGCACGTATTCCATTTCGCCCTTTCCCAACTGCGTGTATTGGCACTCACACGAATAAATTTTCCATCCAGTAATCCTGGACCCACTTGGGACAGCGACACCGGCGATGATGGATGTCGATGTGATCGGCATGGAGGATAGTGGCGGGTATAGACCGAGAGCATTGCGGACTCCTCGTTGGTCAAAAAATCTCGACCAATAGGCGTCCACTTGGATGGCTATTGTACGGTTGGCAAATCGGCTGAAAGCTGCTGATAATAAAGGGGGTAAATGGTGGCCAGGGACGGCGGCCAAAGCAAATACACACCCTCTGCCGATCTGTCATTTCCTTTGAGTAAATCTCTGCCGCACGGTGGAAATCCAAGCGTTGCAACAGTTTGAAAGGAATCACCGGGAGTCGGGGCGTGGGCCATCCTACCTCTGGGTATTAATACTACTTAGCAAAATAGAGAAAATCTAGCGGTGATACGGCTCGGTCTTCTTTGATGAGTGAATCCCGCCATTACTCTTTTTCTTTTTTGCTTCTGGTTTCTTATAATCTTGAAACAGGGAGGGAATAAGGTGAATTCAATGCCCGAAGATGTTTTTCCAATTACGCACGGCCCCGGCCCCAGCCTCAACGAGCTGACAAAAATGGAAGGCGCCTATGCCTTTCAATGCGCTGATTGCCAAGAGATATTTGAGACAGTGGTTCAATGGGTGCAGCACGCCCTGGACCGTCATAGCAACATCCTTCCCGGAATTGAGCCGGTTCGAAAGCAGTAGATTCGTTGGTCTGGGACGGGGAGTTCTCACGGGTAAGCCCTTTGTCTACAGCCAATTATGAGATGTTGCTAGACACCTTGAATCGGCTCTCGTTTTGGGGCATCATTAGCTATGACGGACTGGGGTGCCGGACACGTAAGAAGTTACCCGGACGAGTCCGTCAAGGTCTTGACGGATGGGCCGCCTGACTGCGGCTCATTTTTTTGCGCCCCTGGTTGGCCGTAGAGATTGCGACAAGGAACCAACGGTTATGACGATGAAAGTAGAGTTAGCGCCCGACGTTCAGGCGGGTCTGTTGGCGCAAGCGCAGGCGAATGGACTCTCGCTTGAAGCCTATGTCGAGCAGGTGCTCCGGGAACGCAGCCGGGAGGCAGCCGGTCCCGCATTGACGCGCTCGCAAATTGCCGGCCAGCGGATTCGTGAGTTGCGCAAGGGCGTAACACTCGGAGGAATCCCCATCAAGGAGCTTATCGAAGAGGGCCGTGAGTGAGGGAGTTCGTCCTGGATGCCTCGTTCGCCTTGTGCTGGTGCTTTGACGATGAAGCGACTCCGCAAACCGAATCCACGCTGACGAGTCTTGAGAATCAGGAAGCCATAGCCTGGGTTCCCGCCATCTGGAGGTACGAGATGCTCAACGGCCTCGGCAAAGGCGTTACCCGTGGTCGTTTGACCCGTGACAAGGCGCTCCTGTTCTGGCAAGAAGTGCAAGCGCTGCCTGTCCGCGTGGCGGATGTGGCGGTGAATGAAACCCTTCTGGAATTGGCGCTGAAGCACAACCTTGCGGTTTACGACGCTTGTTACCTCAGCCTCACGCAGGCCCGCAGGCTTCCGCTGGCAACCGTGGACGGAAAGCTCCAGCAGGCTGCGGAAAGCGTCGGCGTGCAAGTCGTCAGGCCTTGAAAGGTAACATATAGCAAAGGGGGAGCGGCGCTCCCACCGTTTCAACGCAGTGCAGCCGTAGTGCGTTTTTTGCCAGCACTGCATAAAATTCCTCGGATATTGAGAACACAAAGTTTCCGATTGGATTTATCGTTGCTTTGCAAAGGTTCTCGCCAGGGAAGCTCGAAGGGCGCGGCGTGAGCGCCCTTCGAAAAAATTTTATAGGGGCGCATTCTGCGCGGGACATAGCAAGGATAGAGCGGCCTTTGCTGGGCGAAACTGGGTCGGCTAATTGCCGACCCATTGGGGAAAGGGATTGCGGGACGATTCGCGGAACGCGGTAATGAGGTCGCGGATTTTCGAGCGGCGCTGATAAAGGGTGTCAACCAAACGACACAGATCGGATGAAAATTTCTTGTGCCATCTTCCCCGTGACATGCCTTCCGGGACTCGATCGCGGTTCCACCATTCTTCGGGCATCCCCTGCGCCAGCTTCCAGAGAGCGCCTTGATCGATCTGCTCGGCACGGCTCAAGACGGGTTCGAATGACTCCCATCCTGTGACGTGCTCATAAACACAGTTGCGAAAAAAGACACCGATTAGCGCCACGTCGGGAAAGCTCCATTCCCCGGCGTTGAAACAATAACCTTGGTCGATGCAGGTCACTGAGTAGTAGTCGGAATAGGATGGTTTACTGAATACGGCTTGGCGTCCATCGGCGTTGCCTGCCCATTTGTCCAGAACCAAAACGCGTGTCATTTCCTCGGCAATATGCCGGTTTTTCTTCATTAAGGATTCGGGAAGGTAGTCGAAAATCATGTCAATTTCCGGGTTAGCAATGTAGCGGGATGCAAGCTGTAGACCGCTGCTGCATGGGACTCGATGTCCGGCAACGTCGATGCGCATTTCCGGAGTGTGCTGAATCAGCCATTCTGAGACATCGATAACAGCCACTTCAGGAACGGGTAAGCCCAAGTAAGCGCCTATGCGGGAAGCAAAGAATTCATTGGCCAGCACACGAAAATGTTGTGGATTGTTGTGGAACTTGACAATCCAGTATGCCCCATCATCGGCACGCATTAAATGTGCCTGAGAACCACCACGCATTTTACGGATTTGTTGGACGGCTGAAATAGTTTTTGGGCTGAAGGTAACCGACATATTAGTTACCCCCTTCGTTCTGCTCATCCCTGGGGCTGATTGCCCCAAGGATGATTGATGCCGTGCGCTTGATTACTTCCAAGCTCTCGGAAAACAGGCTGAGATTGCCCTGATACAGTTCGATGGATTCCGGCTCAGACATCAAACCTAAAGCATGGCCGACAACAAAAATCACGGCTTGGGCTTCTTTGCGGATTACCTCGCGGGTTACAAAGCTGCGGCGCTGAGTCTCGTACAAAAGCTGGATCGCCAGTTCCCGGACAAGCGCAAAAACGGTTTCCTCTGCCTGCATGTCGGGCAATAGGCGAATGACTCCACGGAAAGAGGTGCTCTTGGCGGGTGCAGTCTTCTCGGAATGCTCAATCTCGATTTCCTGGCTGGCGGCAAACTCCATTAATTTCGTGAGAACGTCGGCCAAGTCCGGGTTAACAATATTGCTGATTTCTGCCGCTTCGCCTTCGGTCTGGTCGATGTCCCAAACCCGCACAGGACGAAAACCCAGCAATTGCGGCTCAGTCTGCGCGTCTCCGTTCTCGGTGTGCCTGGATTCCGAGAGGATCGGGGCAAAAATCATGATTCCCTTCTCCCCTCGTCTGACTTGGCGCCCTAATTCGTTCCATGCCTTAAAACCGGCAACCTGTCTTGCTGCGGGTCGTTGCGTGGAAATCAAAAGGATGTTGCCGAAGGAAAGCCAAAAGAAACGGGCGATTGCCTTAAGGCATTCGGTAAGTACTTCGGGGTGTCCAGCCTCGATATCGTGGGCCAGAAGTTCAACCCCTGCGCGGATCATCTGCCTTACGCTTCTGATTTTTCCGTTGTTGGTGTTAGTGGTGGAAGACTGGACGCCGCTAATCGTGGTCGATGTCATGTAATGAATCTCCTGTGATTTTGATTTTGAAAAGCAGTCGCTTCTTAGGCCCGGATTTGGGCATAAAAAACAACATGCTTTTCTAGCGGCGGGTTTGGCTGCGGCTGGCGGCTGTCAAGCCCCGGAGCGAAGCGGAGTCCTGGAGCGTAGCGGAAGGGGCGCGGAAGCGAGTACGGCGCGGTTTTGGTTTATGCGCCGAACGGAGCTGCACAAGCGGGCTTGACAGTGGAAGCCAGCCGCAGCCTATCTTGCGCTAGAGAAAAGCATGTTCGAAAGCTCAGAAGAACGCGGAGCGCCCACTGGTGGATTGGCACTTAGCACCACAAGGAATGGTCATGGACAGGGGGCAGAACCTGGGAACTGTTACAGACAGAGAGCGTTTAGCTAGCTGATTGGTCAACAAAAAGCAGGCAAGAGTACAGATGCGATGACACCGTGGCTAAAGCACCAGAGAGAATAGTTGGTCTTCTTCCTGAGAAAGAGCAATTTCTTCTCGAACGCGCAAACATTCGTTGGCACTCTGAGCTATGATATGCGTTTGCGGTTGAGGAAAGTTGGCGAATACGGCTTCAGCCTGAGCTTGTTCGCCAAAGAAACCAATGATTCTATGCTTGTGATTCCATTCGAGAGCCCACGACCAGCAAATAGCAGACGGATGCCGACGTATTGCAACCCTGAAGAATCCGTTTGCACCAACAGCTACTAAGCGCGGGGTCCAGTCGAGAACTGTTTTCATAAATGCTCGATGAGTGGGATTGCCCCAATCTGATTTCACAGCTTCGGCAACGGGAAGGAAAGTGCCAGGCCAGTAGCCGCCCCTTTTGGTCTGGTCATTGTATGTAATCCAATAAAAGAATGCTGTTAGGTGAAATCGGGAAAGCTCAAAAACACGCTGCCGGTCAGTTTGTGGCGGGGATATGAAAGTTAGTCCCATTGTGCCGTTTGGTCCAAGCGACGCGGTTATTATTCGACTTTCGGAACTGTCCTTGACTTGTTTTCTGGTGCGCCGACTTGCACTGCGAGCTTTACGTATTGCTTCTAATGCCAACACGGGATCGTGGTCTGCAAACTGACCCCACATGTCTGGTTGCATTGTGATTGCTGAAAGATCGTCTTCGAGATCTGATTTTCGGCGGTTACACGACCTGCAAGCGCGGAGAATTAGATTCCACTGGCCTGCAAGGGTGCCTCTTGGAACGAACCGTCTTCCAATAACATGTTCTTTTGTTGTCATAGGCTTGCCGAGCAGAGACGCACAGTAGACGCACGTTTCATTGTTGAGTAGGATGGGTTCGTGGGTGGACAAAACCTCTAGTTCATCTCGGAGCATTTTGATGGGCGTACAAAGATTGGATGGAACAAGTTGCTTGGGTGATGGCATTTGGTGAATATGGCCTTCAAATGCTAACTTTTGCGTGGCTGATGTTTTGCCGTTTCAGTAGCAATTACTGCATCGATCTTCTCGTTGCTGATACCCCAAGATTGAAGCCGTCGTTTAACGCCATTGAATTGAGCAACCGTTGACTTGCCAGCGGCAAAACTCGCTGCTGTGCCACGCAGCCAAGCTAGTGACCAGTCTTCAAAGTTCATCAGTTCGCGCATCATTTGACCTCTCAGATTGGATAAGTTTAGCTTACTTCACGAGCAATTAGCCTGTGGAAAACTGGCTCAAATTGAAGTCGGCAGAGCAGCGGTCGAGTTGTTTTTTGAGGTGTGTTAAATGACCTGTTGGCGAATGAAACTGAGAGATGGTTCGCATGGGACTGATATGTGGCCACTTTGCAGGAAAGAATCCGTTGCAGCGATAACATACAACGGAATCGAAAATGTGGATCTCAGCCTTTATTCTCGGAAAATTCGCCCACCTGGATGGGATCAAGTTAAAGGATCTGCTGCCAAAGGAAGCTTAAGTATATTCGCGTGGAATATCCAGGGTGGAGACGTGATCTACGTAGCAGACTCGGTCCGTCAAGAGATCACAGCAATGGGATATGCCCGAGCGCCAATTGGGCACCTCGCCTATCGGTTCGACGCCGAAGCCCCGATTGTCGATTCTCACGGAGTTAGATGGCGCCATCTGATAGACATGGATTGGGATCGCACCTTCGTGCCATTCCTTTATTTAAGTCCAAGGGCTGCTCTGCATACCGTCCTTTTGCTAAAGCAAAATGAGATTGAAGAATTTGAACGAGCGAGTCAAAGAGGGGATCACCGCCAGAGCGGCCTTGCAGAAGATGAAATCGAGAAAACTGTTCTCTTGGAAACAGCATACTCGCGATATACGCCGGCCGCTCTAAGAGTGATCCGCCGCGAACATGTAGCCCTTTCTAACAAGTTCACTATGTGGATACAAAGCACCTTGGGGGTCATCACAGTTCAAGAACGGC
>Ga0070730_10004285_pt1 | contig 12569 bp, 12 predicted proteins | sample Coa_R1_3_FD_66447 | JGI IMG/M metagenome (GOLD analysis project Ga0070730, IMG submission 66447) | Surface soil microbial communities from Centralia Pennsylvania, which are recovering from an underground coalmine fire - Coalmine... | ecosystem: Environmental > Terrestrial > Soil > Unclassified ... | reverse complement strand
GACCTCGATGAACCCGTTGGCAAAGTCTACGGCCGCATTGTTCTGTACCCAGTCGATGTCAAAAGCGATCCAGTCTTTGGGATCGCCGGTCTGGTAATAGCGGATCAGGTCGCGGATGACCTTGGCTTGCTGCGGATCGGCTGCCTGCGCGGCCTTTTCCAGATATCCATTGGCTTTCTTGAGAAACACAGCATACACACCGGGCTTGATCTTGCCATCGGGAGTACCGGCCCTGTAGATCTCTTCCACCAACTTGCCGGACGGCAGTTTGACCAGACGCGAATTGAGCGGATTCTTCTCCTGAAAATCCTTCACGTCAGCCAGGGTTACATTGGAATAGAACGTGTTAGAGCTCGACTGCAAAATGTCTTTGCCGCCCTGAGGGCTCTTGGCGGTGATCATGGACTCAAATTCAGGGTCAAAGAGCGAGGGTTTCAATTCAGACAGCTCTTTGTCGAGGGCGGCTTGCGTGGAGAGTGGCGGAAGTCCGGCATAGCTGCTACGCATGGCTCCGTGGGCGAGGGCGTTGTGGGCTGCAGTCTGCAGCTCTTCAAAGGTGAAGGATGGCAGAAACTTTTGGGAGGTCGTCTCATTGTGGTTGCCGCGATTGGCCCAGAAGAGTTTGGCAAACGCCAAAATCTTTTCCATGACCTCCGGGTTCGTGCCCTCGCGGCGCGCGGCGATCTCTTCCAGCAGCCTCTTCTGGCGGAGTCCGTATTTTGAAAGCTGGTCGTAGATGATGGGATCAACAGCGATAGAAGCTTGGTAGAGCCAGTAGGCTACTTTCTTTTGGCTGGAACTGAGGTCTTTGAAGCTCTCTGCCTGCAACTGGATGAAGGCCGTTGTTCCCACGCGTTCTACCAAGGCGGAGCTGTCTTTTGCAAGATCCGGTTTCTGGGGGAAACATGCTGAAACAACAAGAACTAGCACCAAAGACGTGAAGCGGATTTTCATAGGCTTATCTCCCAATCTGCAAATGCTAAATCAAAATCGCAGGCAAAAACCCTTACCGCGGATGCACGCGGATTGCGGCTTGCTGTTTCAACCAGATCACTGATTTCAACGTGACAGTACCGAAATGAATTCATTCAAAACCAGTGCCACCCCTCCGGGGTTCATTTTTATTTTTCTTCATTTTCCTAGGGTTTCGCTTCGCTGCACCCTGGGCTGAATTGTCGGCGCGCCTCTGGCGCTTTTGGTTTCTCGTTCTCCAAAGTGCTTCGACAACCCTAAAGTAAGTGAGATTATCCCTTTAGCCCTCAAAATTTTTCGCGGATGCGGCGATAGGTTACTTCCAGGGCTTCGGGATTTACGCGAGTTTCACCGATTACGCTCATGAAGTTTGCATCGGCGATCCAGCGGGGCAGGATGTGCATATGGATGTGTCCGGCTACACCGGCGCCGGCGGCCTTGCCGAGATTCATTCCCAGGTTGATGCCATCCGGGTGGTAGAGCTCACGCAGGATGCCTTCGAGCTTCTGGGTGAGGGCCATCATCTCTGCCGCAGCCGGGGCGGGTAACTTCAGTAACTCGGGAACGTGTTGGTAGGGCACGATCATGACGTGTCCGGAGGTATAGGGGAAGGCATTCAGTATCACGAAGCAGTGAGTCGCGCGGTGAACGATGAGAGACCGGGAATCGTCTTGCAGCTGCAAGCAGTTGCAAAACAAGCAGCCAGGGGCCTGATCTGCAGCCGTTACGTAGGCGTATCGCCAAGGGGTGAATAGCTGGTCCATGTACCGGAAAGATACCAGATCAAGCACTTAAGGACAGCCAACAAACGTGGCCTAATTTGGGGAGAAATTCAGTGTCTCAAACGTTTGACAGTGCTTTGGACGGTTGCTATAGTCGAAGGAGTCTCATAGTGCCTTAATCGGCCTGCTATGGGATCCGGCCGCTGGTATTTCCAGCCTCCTGAGTACAGCGGGGGCCAATCACGCCAGTTAAAACTCGGAATCCCGAGTTTGCCTTCAGCACGCTTCTCCTGTTGGTACCAAGGGCTAGCTGTTTAAGGGGCATTTTGAGTAGCCATGTTGGACGATAATACAGCCCGCACTCTCGAAACGGCGTCTTACGCCGAGGATGATTCCGCCCGATCTCACGAAAACTTATTAATTATGCCCGGCACTAATTCTGAAATCCAATCCACTGAGCAGGCCAACGCTGGCCTGTCCCAAAAAAAAGAAGACACCCACATGGAAGATTTTGCAGCCGCACTTGAGTCGTACACCCTTGAAACCGAGCCGGCGCCCAGCGAAGACAACGTCTTCAAAGGCACCGTAGTCAAGATCACCGCCGCCCATGTTGTTGTAGACATCGGCTTCAAATCCGAAGGCCTAGTGCCCATTGCCGAGGTCACGGACGCCGAAGGGAACATCAAGTTCCAGCCCGGCGACGAAATTGAAGTCATGGTACAGCGAGGCCAGAATGAAGAAGGCTCAGTCCTGCTTTCCCACGAACGCGCCCAACGTGTGCGTGTATGGGAAGACATCGACAAGGCCTACCACTCCAAAGAGGCCATCAAGGGCCGCATTGTAGAGCGGGTGAAGGGCGGGGTTTCGGTTGACATCGGCGTTAAGGCGTTTATGCCCGGCTCTCAGGTGGATGTCCACCCGGTACGGAACCTCGATACGCTCAAGGGCCACGAGGTTGAAGTACGGGTCATCAAGCTGAATAAAAAGCGGGGCAACATCGTGGTTTCCCGCAAGGCCATTCTGGAAGAGGAGATCACCTCCAAGCGGGAAAAGACCCTGGAGCATCTGGCCGAAGGGGCGATCCTGACCGGCACGGTGAAGAACCTGACCGATTACGGCGCTTTTGTAGACCTGGGAGGCATTGACGGTCTTCTACACATCACTGATATGTCCTGGGGCCGCCTGACGCATCCGCGTGACCTGGTGCATGTTGGCGACCAGATTCAGGTGAAGGTTCTGAAGTTTGATCCCGAGAAGCTGCGGGTTTCACTGGGCTTTAAGCAGCTTACGCCTGATCCGTGGCTGGATGCAGCAGAACGGTATCCGATTGGCGCACGCGTCAAGGGCCGCATCCTGAGCGTAACCGACTACGGAGCTTTTGTAGAGCTGGAACAGGGGATTGAAGGCCTGGTGCATGTAAGCGAGATGTCGTGGTCCAAGCGGATGAAGCACCCCTCGAAGCTGGTGAACATTACCGAAGAGATTGAATGCGTAGTGCTCAACGTGAACCCTAACGAGCGCCGTATCTCCCTGGGGTTGAAGCAGCTTGAGTCGAATCCATGGGAGCGTTTGCACGAGAAATACCCCATTGGTTCAACCGTCGAGGGCCGGGTGCGCAACCTGACTGATTTTGGCGCCTTCATCGAGATTGAGGACGGTATTGACGGGCTGGTTCATGTAAGCAATCTGAGCTGGACCAAGCGGGTGAAGCATCCTTCTGAAGTTCTGAAGAAGGGTGAGAAGATCAAGGCTGCAGTCCTGGGAATTGAGCCGGAGCAGCGGCGCCTTTCTCTGGGCATCAAACAGCTTCAGCCGGACGCCTGGGAGACATTCTTCAATACGCACCGCATCGGCGACGTGATCCACGGGAAGGTGCTGCGCCTGGCCCAATTTGGCGCGTTCATTGAAATTGCGGATGGAGTTGAAGGGCTCTGCCATAACTCTGAAGCTACCGATTCTGATGGGAGTCCGGCGAAGCTTGAGGCCGGGCAGGAGCATGACTTTAAGGTCATTAAGATGAACCAGGATGAAAAGAAAGTAGGGTTGAGCCTGCGCGCGGTAGGGGCGGAGGCCAGCCGGGCGGATGTTGAGGCTTATAAGCACCCTGCTTCCAGCGCCAGCGCTACCACCACGCTGGGCGATATCATCAACTGGAAACGCGCCAGCAACGATCAAGACTGAGGAAATTGGGTAATTGGGTGATTTTGGTAAGTGGGTAATTGAAGAGACAGAGGAACTTTTCGGCGATTTAATTTACCCAATTACTAAATTACCCACTTACCCAATCCTTTTTTCTTCATTTCTGCCATCGGCATTTATACTCACTTCTCATTTATTTCCATTGATCTTGAGATTGATGATCGCTTCTTTGCGGCTATCGAAGGAGCTGAGGGTTTTGGTATCGCTGCGGGCCCCTTTGTACTCGGCATGGACTTCGTAGTCTACGTTGGGGGCCAAAGCGGGGAAGCGATAGGCGCCATTTTCTTCCGTAATGTAAGTCTTCACAACCAGGGTCTTCGTGTTCTTCAGATAAACCACGGCATCGGCTATAGGTCTCTCCTGGCTGCCGTGGACGCGGCCAATCAGGGTGCGCGGCACCTCACGAGTGGAGCGTTGCAGGATCTCTACGGTGGCGGCGCGAGACACCACTGGCCAGAGCATGGCAACGCACAGAATGCACAGCGTGGCAGAGCCACAACCAAATCTCTTTAACCATCCTCCGCTACGCTCAAGGACAGGCTTCGAAACACGAAGGAAACCAAAATCAAAAACTGGCGGCTCAAACGCTAGAATCTTCGCGGCACGAGAAGAATTTGACGAATAGTAATACAGTGCGAAGATCGAACGCTTGTTCATTCAGCCGGTCACTCCTTGGTTATAAGAGATTCTACTCTGTTAGATGCAAGCTGATGTCTTGTCGCTCCTCACGTTCAATGTGGACCTTGGCCTCCGCTTTAAGCTTTTTCTTCTTATGAGTTTTTTGCGAGCCATTTTCTATGGGAACAATCTCAACCGTGCCATCCACAACATAGTCGGCAGGTCCGGGAGGCACCCGCTGGGCGAATTCGCCTCGATGATCGGAAAAGAGCTCCCAATGAGGACTCTTTTTCCCCAGGGGATGCACCTCCACCCTGACTCCATAGAGAGGGTGATCATCAGGCCCATAAGCAGTGCCGAAGATAAGTCCATAATTCTTTTCTAAATTCTGGTCTTTACCGGCATATAACGGATTAGAAAAAATAAACACCGCCAGGGCCGCCAGGACTGCGCGTCCGCATGCAGGCCGCATGCTAGTATTCATCGTCGTCATCATCGTCATCATCGTCGTCATCATCTTCGTCGAGATCGTCGATGGGGTTCAGCTCCAAGGGAGCGGTTGTGACAACTTCAAAATCCGTACCGCACTCGGGGCAGGAGACGATTTCACCTTCTTCCAACTCGTCTTCATCCAGGTCGAGATCGGTTTCGCATTCAGGGCAAAGGGTCATTTTTAGGTTTCTCCTTGCAGGTAGCCGCCTGGAGTGGCAGATACCCCGTCAATATATTTAGAATCTCTGAGTTAAAGCCGTCAAGTTCTTAAATGAGGATTTAATCTTTTGAACCCCAACCAGCTTACCAAAGTAACCGTGCCGATCCTGATTGCGATTCTGATGTTGCCGGCGAATAGGGCAGTTGCCCAGAAGAAAACACGGCCAGCACGGCCAAGTTCCACCGCCGCAGCCAGATCGGAAAGAAATCTGCCACACACCAAGCTGCCGCGAGACCCAGCCATTGCGGAGGCGCTGCGCCAGATTTCCCCACAACGTATCCAGCAAACCATTGAGAAGCTGGTGAGTTTTGGCACTCGGGCCACGCTGGCCGCGAACAATCCGGATGCAGCCACATCCGAAAAAGGCATTGTTGCCGCCCGAAAATGGATCAAGTCTGAGTTTGAAAGATACTCGGCAGACTGCGGGGGCTGCCTGGAGGTCAAGACCGACACCTTTGTGGAGCAGCCCAAAGCCAGGATACCGGCGCCGACTGAGCTACAAAATGTCTATGCAATCCTGCACGGAACAGATCCGGACCAAGCCAAGCGAATATACCTCGTCACGGGCCACTACGACTCGCGCAACAGCGATCCTTTAAACAGCACCGATCCGGCGCCAGGCGCCAATGATGATGGCAGTGGAACGGCCGTATCGCTGGAATGCGCGCGGGTGCTCAGCAAGCATAAGTTCCCGGCAACCATCATTTTCCTGACGGTGGCGGGCGAAGAGCAAGGATTGAACGGCAGCACTCATTTTGCCAAGATGGCCAAGTCTGAAGGCTGGCAACTGGAAGGCGTACTGAATAACGACATTGTGGGCGGGAACCGCACACCTGGGGACACGCAACAGAACGAGAACTGGGTACGGGTCTTCTCCGAGGGCATTCCGGCAGCGGCCACAGAGGCTGACGTGCGCCGCATCCGGTCGGTCGGCGGAGAGAACGATTCGTCTTCGCGGGTGCTGGCCCGGTATGTGCATGAAGTGGGCGAAACCTATGATTTTGGCCAGTTTACGCCCAAACTGATCTTCCGGAGAGACCGGTATCTGCGAGGGGGAGACCATACGGCCTTTAACGAACAGGGCTTTCCTGCAGTGCGCTTTACCGAATACCGCGAAGACTATAATCACCAGCACCAGAACGTGAGGACAGAAAACGGCATCGAATATGGTGATTTGCCAAAGTTCGTGGATTTTAAGTATGTAGCGAACGTAGCCAAGCTGAATGCCGCAACCCTGGCCTCTTTGGCGTCAGCGCCTGCTCCTCCTGCACAAGTTCGGCTGCTGACCACGCAGTTGGAAAACGACTCGAAGCTAGCATGGCAAGCTGCTGCCGGGGCCTCAGCTTACGAGGTGCTGTGGCGGAAGACCACTGATCCGGAATTTCCGGGAGAAAATGTGACCCGGACGACCGATACAAAAATCGATTTGCAGCAATCCAAAGACAACGTGATTTTTGCGGTGCGGTCCGTGGATGCCAAGGGCCATCGCAGTTTGGCGATCATTCCAGAACCTGAGCGCGCGCGGGGTAGCGCTGAGCCTGCGCGCTAGAAAGAAGTCAACATGCGTGGAACAATGTCGCTTTCTTTTCCCCCGGTGACGCGGGCGATCAAGCTCCTATTAGCAATCAACATCGGCATGTACATGCTGATGCTTCTTCTGGATAAAACGGGCAGTGGAAAAGCCTCCTACGACATCGCTACTTCACTTGGATTGATACCGGAACAGGTCGTCCATCATGGGTGGATCTGGCAGCTTTTTACCTATTCCATCATACATGGCGGTTTTTTTCATTTGTTTTTCAACATGCTGATGCTCTGGATGTTCGGGGCGAATCTGGAAATTCATTTTGGCCCGCGTCAGTTTCTGGAGTTTTTCTTTTTTGGCGTGTTGGGAGGAGCGCTGACGACGGTGATTCTGGCTTACACAGTCGGCTTGAGCACGAACCCCATTTTTAATATCCGTCCTGATGTTGTGACCGTTGGAGCTTCCGGCGGTATCTTCGCCATTTATATGGCATGCGCCATGCTCTTTGGAGAACAACAGGTCTATATGTTTCCGTTTCCATTTGCCATCAAGATGAAGTATCTGGTGGCTATTCTTGGTTTTGTGGCGCTCATTGGGGCGATCGACGATCGCGTGGGCGGCGGTACGGCGAATATTGCCCATCTGGGAGGATTGCTCTTCGGCTATCTGTATTTGAAATTTGTTCCCCGGCGAGGATTGACCTTTGCTTTCTCTGAAAGTTATTTCGGCCTGCGCAACTCCTACCACCGATGGAAGCGGCGCAAGGCCGCAAAAAAGTTTGAAGTCTACATGCGCCAGCACGAGAAAGAGCCCGGCAAATACTTCGACGAATATGGCAACTTCAAACCACCCGAGGATGCCGGCAAAAAAGATGGCGGTAAAGGCGGATGGGTGAATTGATTGGGTATTTTGTAACGTAAATTTGATTCAATGTCTTCGCGGACGCTCTAACGACGAAAGCGGCTTGGTGCGGGGTGATTTGCGACGATCCTTGGAGGGCAGAGCGGGTTGACTGTCTCCGACCACATGCAGACGCATGAAATTTGTCGATCCTGAAGCGCTTTGCGTGCCCGCCACAATTGCCACTACGTCCCCAGCATGGACAGCGTTTTTCTTGAGCAGAACTTTTTCCGCGCACATCACCATGTCCTCAGTCCCGTTCTGCATTTCCGACAGGACCGGCTGCACACCCCACATAAGATTCATACGGGAGCAGACCGTACGGGTTGAGGCCAGGGCATAAATGCCGCACTGCGGCCGGTATTTGGAAATAAGCCGCGCGGTTGTGCCAGTTTCGGTATAAACAGCTATGGCCCGCATATCTAAGTCCTGGGCGGCATGGGCCACAGATTCGCAGATGGTCTCGGAGATGGAAAGCCGCCGGTTCTGGCGACGACGCAGAACGGTATCCTGCATGTGCGATTCGGCTTCCAGAATGATCCTCGACATGATGCTGACCGCTTCCCTCGGATATTTACCGGTGGCCGTCTCAGCGGAGAGCATGAGGGCATCTGTACCATCAAAGACAGCATTGGCGACGTCACTGGCCTCGGCGCGCGTGGGGCGCGGGTTTTCAACCATCGACTCGAGCATCTGCGTGGCGGTGATGACGGGCTTACGCCAGTCGGCGGCGCGCCGGATGATGTGTTTTTGAATGATGGGAACTTTTTCGGGCGGCATCTCTACGCCCAGATCGCCTCGGGCCACCATCACACCGTCGGAGATATCGAGAATTTCTTCGAGATGCTCAATGGCCTGGGGCTTTTCCAGCTTGGCGATGATCCATGCGTCCGAACGATGCTCGTAAACCCGGTGCTTGACTGCGCGAACATCTTCGGCTGTCCGGATGAAAGAGACGGCAACCATGTCCACGCCGTGCTTCAATCCGAAATCCAGGTCTTTCTCGTCCTTTTCAGTAAGAGAGGGCACGCGCACCACTGTTCCCGGAAGGTTGATGCCTTTGTGCTCGCCAAGAAGGCCGCCATTGATGATCTCACACTCGACGTCATCCCCCCGTAAAGCGTGAACGCGTAGTTCAATGAGGCCATCCGAGAGCAATATGCGGGCGCCGGGCGAGACTTCATGGGCCAGGGTCTTGAAGGTAGTCGAAATCAGAGTCGAGGTCCCTGCGATGTCCCGAGGCGTAATAGTTACGCGAGAGCCGGCTTTGAGACCAACAGGAGTACGAAATTTCAGCCGGCCGGTACGGATCTTTGGACCTTGAAGGTCTTGAAGAATACAAACACTGCGACCTTCTTTCTCCGACACTTTTCTGAGGCGATCGATTGCGCGTGCATGCTCCTCATGGCTGCCGTGGGAGAAATTGAGGCGGGCCACCTCCATGCCCAGATGCATGAGGTCCCGGATCGCAGCTTCAGAATTACTGGAAGGCCCGAGCGTACAGACGATTTTTGCCTTCCGCGGAGCTGCCGCAACTATTGGTTCCAATCCCTTCGGTCCGCTAATCAATTTATGACCCTTTTCTTTATAAGCGATTTCAAGCATTTTTGGGATAAAGCTGGGCGTTGAATTCGGCGCCCAGCAGGACGATGACAGAAAGAATATAAAGCCATACCAGCAACGCTATGGCTGCTCCCAGTGATCCGTAAACCACGGTGTAAGTTGCGTAATGAGTCACGTACCAGCCAAAGATCATTGTCGCAGGAAACCATAGGGTTGTCGCCATGACCGCTCCAGGCAGAACTCGCCGCCATGATTGCGTTCTGGGCATGCCGTGGTGATAGATCAGTGCTGTGAAGGTGATGCTGGTCGCGATGGCGATCCCCCATCGGCCGAGCATCCAGAAAAAGCGGACCAAGGGACGAAGAATGGCGTCGTGCTTCACTAGAGCTTCAATCTGGTTGCCGAAAACCACCAGTACTGTGGCGAGAGTCATGGGAAGCAGCGCGAGAAGGACCAGATAAAGGGCCCGCAGCCGCTCTTTCCAGAAACCCCAGGTGTTGGCCATGCCGTAGGCTTTGCGGAAGCCTTCCATCCACGAGATCATCACCCCGGTGGCCGCCAGCAGGGTCACAGTGAATGCAGAAAAGAGTATACGGTTGGTCTGATGGTGATTGGCGTGAAAGAAAGACATGGCGATGGAGTTTGGCCCCGGCGGCAAAACCCAACCCACAGCCGCAGCGATTTGACGCACAAATTCATCGGTCTCATGCGAAACTTCCAGCATGGAGGTAAGCACCAGGAAGGCGGGAAAGAGCGTAAGAATGGAAGAATACGCTCCAGCCTTGGCAACGGAAAACTGCCCGTGTTGAAAAGCGCCCCAAAACGCCGAGCGCAACCGCCTGACTAAGTGCATGAATAGATTAGGTTAAAGGCAGAAAGAGTGAGGCGCAAGCGTAGCAAAAACGATTTAATGTTGTTTTAACAGGAACCCGGTTAGATTCCTGAGCAATCAACGCTCGTCTTTCTGAACTCAGTCTGCATAAGGCCGTGAGTCACGTTTTCTCTCTCATGAACTCCCATGAACCTGAGACTCTGTAGAATTCCTAAGTCATGTATAACTGTTGACATAACTACTGAACGTCCGTACTATTATGAAAGTAGAATTTGAGTGGCACCATGCCAAAGCTGAAGCAAATTTCCAGGCTCACGGCATAAGCTTTGAGTTAGCAAAAACTGTGTTCCGCGACGTGTTTGCCGTGGAACGCCGCGATGATCGTGAAGACTACGGCGAGGAGCGATTTGTCATTATCGGCATGGCGGAAGGTCATATCCTATTATTTGTGGCCTACACGGAGCGCAACGAACGCATTCGGATTATTTCAGCTCGAAGGGTGACGCAACATGAACAAGACGACTACTTCCGGCAAAATGGCCAAACCGGCTCGATCCATTAGTTCTGAGGCCATTGAAAAAGCTGCGCTTTCCGATCGTGACGCTCGGCCGCTGACCGAAGCCGACTTCGAGAGGATGAAGCGGACGCCACAAGTGAAGGTTATCCGCCGGGCTTTGGAACTGACACAAGAAGAATTCTCAGCGCGCTATCATATCCCTCTCGGCACACTCCGCGACTGGGAGCAGGGACGGACGGAGCCCGACCAACCTGCTAAAGCATATTTAATGCTGATCGCCCGTGATCCAGAACGCGTGAACCGGATGTTGAATCAAAATAGAAATGGAATCAGAAGCTTGTAAAAATCTCCACCAGCCTAGCTAGAATGCTTTTTTGCGGCGTTGCGTTTGCCACTTGATCGCATCGCTTCAAATCAGATCAGGTAATTCCTCTCCCAGAAGCAGAAGTCGAATTGATCGTCCTTGACCGGGGGTGCGCTCAATCAGCCCTCGCTTTTCGAGAGTAAGCACCATTTGATGAACTGAGGGCGGACTAACCTTGAAGTAGTTTTGCATCTCCAGTTCAGACGGCGCTCGGCGATGCGTTTTAGTGTAGGAATGGATGAATGCCAGATATTGGCCTTGTTTCTCAGTGTAGGGTTTATTTTTGCCTTGATACTTACTTCCATTTGAGCGTCCATCGCTGACATCTGCCCCAAAATCTTTCAGCCTTGGCGGAACCAACCGTGCAAGCGGTATCCCAGCTTCGGCAATCGTGATTTCCTCTCCAGCGGCCACCCGCTGGAGCAGTTCCCGAAGAAGTTCTTTGGCTTGGCTTACGTCAACTACCATCGTCGATCATCCTTGCTTGATTAACTTTACATCCGCCCTCAGGAATTTTGGGGCCAAAGCAAGAACCCCACCCTTCGCAAAGTACGCGAAGGATGGGGCACCCTGTTTAACCCGGTTCCATTGATTTACGAACTTACTACTCGGCGGCCATTTCCTCGGCTTCGCCTTCCTGGCGCAGGAGTTCGAGAGCGCGTTCGGCTTCGGCGTAGGCTTGGGAGACTTCTTCCTGTACCTTGGCCGCGGCCTGCTCCAGTTCCGGCGAGAGACGCACGTTGCGGTAGTACTCCATGCCCGTACCGGCCGGGATGAGCCTGCCCACAATCACGTTCTCCTTGAGTCCGCGCAGGTGATCGACCATGCCCTGAATCGAGGCCTCGGTCAGCACGCGCGTGGTCTCCTGGAACGACGCTGCGGAGATGAATGACTCGGTCGAGAGCGACGCCTTGGTGATACCCAGGAGCAGCGGGCGGCCTGTAGCGGGACGTCCACCGTTGGAGATCACTCTCTCGTTCTCCTCGCGGAAGCGGAACTTATCCACCTGCTGTTCGAGCAGGAAGGTGGTGTCGCCCACGTCTTCCACTTTCACCCAGCGCATCATCTGGCGCACGATGACTTCAATATGCTTGTCACTGATGGTCACGCCCTGGAGTCGATAGACCTCCTGGATTTCGTTGACCAGATAGGCCTGGAGTTCCTTTTCACCCAGAACAGCCAGGATGTCATGGGGGTTGAGCGGTCCATCCATGAGAGGCTCACCGGCCCGGACGCGTTCACCTTCCTGTACGTTGATGTGTACGCCCTTGGGAACCGAGTATTCCTTCTCGGTGCCGTTGTCAGCCACTACGTAGACTTTGCGCTGGCCCTTGCTCACTTCACCGAACTTCACCATGCCATCGATTTCGCTGATGATGGCGGTCTCGCGCGGCTTGCGGGCCTCGAACAGCTCGACGACGCGCGGCAGACCTCCGGTGATGTCCTTGGTCTTGGTGGTTTCGCGCGGGATCTTGGCGATCACGTCACCAGGATGCACTTCATCATTGTCCTGCACCATAAGGTGAGCGCGTGAGGGCATCAGGTAACGCCTTGTGACTTTGCCGGTAGACCCTTTGATCACAATAGCGGGCTGACGCTTCTCATCGGGAGACTCGCCGACCACATGCTGCGAGAGGCCGGTGAC
>Ga0070730_10004284_pt1 | contig 12573 bp, 12 predicted proteins | sample Coa_R1_3_FD_66447 | JGI IMG/M metagenome (GOLD analysis project Ga0070730, IMG submission 66447) | Surface soil microbial communities from Centralia Pennsylvania, which are recovering from an underground coalmine fire - Coalmine... | ecosystem: Environmental > Terrestrial > Soil > Unclassified ... | reverse complement strand
GATACGATGAGCACCTCTATCAGCGTCAGGAGGCTCATCCAGGCTCCCCGAGATACGATTGTTCGCGCCAGCAGTTTGGGCAAATTGATCGAGATTCCGACAAAGATCAGCCCGGCCAGAACCGCGGCGGCCCCTCCGGCAGTGACAAAGAAACTATCCCACACTCTCATAAACGGCTTTCTTCTATCCAGTCTTGCATACTCATGCCACCAGTTAATCAAAGGCCCGTTGCTCGGCCTTGCGCAGGCGGCGACTGAGAACGGCCAGCAGGTTCAGCCCGACATCGGGGTCGCTGCGCAGTAACAGGCGAAACTCCCATAGCGGCAGCAAGAGTGCAGTGACCTCATCGACCGCCGTGACGGTAGCAGAACGCGGTAGATCATCCAGGAGCGCCATCTCGCCAATGACCTCTCCTGCCCCTGCTGTCCCCAATACTTCCTCCGGCCCATCCGGGTGGTTTTTCCGGGTGATGCGTACAGTTCCTTTGGCGAGAATAAATAGTCCTAACCCTTGTTCTCCCTGGGAGAGCAGCACCGAGCCCGGGCTAAACGTCCTCTCCCCACAAAAGGTTGCCAGGTCCTTTAATTCCTTCTTACGGAGGTCGTGAAAGAGATCTATACGCGCTAAAGCATCCTCGTACATAGTCCAGGAACCTCCTTTTCGTTGCATATTACAAGAGAGACCAGAAGGGTTGAGTTTACCTGGCCTATTGTATCACAATCGATCGATCCTTTTCAGAGGGCGGGTCAGGGGCTTGCGTTACTCTTCATGTTGCGTCATCCACACACGAATAAAGCTTTAGCCGGAAATGCGTGTTATGTATACACAAGCACATTTACCAATAAAAACACATTATGGATAAGTTTATGTTGCATTGCAATATAAACTTATCCATAATGTGGAATCTGAATAATTTTGTTGCTGAGTTTATGTTACAATGCAATATAAACTCGGCAACAATATGGCTAGGCGTTGGAGTTCCCAACACTGACAACGCTGTTAGTGGGAAACTGTACTTTGACCTTGACCGAGACATTAGGGCCAATGGACTGCGCGTTCCCGCCGAAATCAGCCAGATCAGCCGTCGCGGGAATGGTAAAGGTGTAACTCGTGATGCCCGCCGTGAAGTGCAGCACACGGTCTGCTCCAACGGCGCTCGTTGTCACGCCTGTATAGGCGATGACGTTCACATCCGGGTCCCCTGGCTGGGCAGGCTTCAAGATCGTGGCTGTAAGGCTCCCGTCGGGATTATAGGCTGAGTCCATATTCACGGAAGACCCAACCGCCGGAAGACCACCACCGTAGGCTGAGCGATCAGTTTGGGCGCCAATCGCCATCGTGTACGTCTGCCCATTGGGTGCGCTCATCACAAGGCTACTGCTTGTAACACTCTTCACAGGGCCAATAAACGAGAGGACGCCTGGTTTAAAGGCCGCCGTGGCAGCGGTAGGAGTTGCAGCCGGTTGCGTCGTAGCAATGGATTGCGGCGTAGTTGGTGTCGCCTGTGTTGCTGCTGGAGTCGTAGCAGTAGTGGCGGGTGTAGACTGTCCAGTACTCCCGGTTGTAGACGGGCCCGCGCACGCTGCCATTACCAACAGCATAAGCACGGCTGTACCGACGAATACACGCTGAAAAGAACGAAATGACATGCTGTACATAGGGTACTCCTGCATCTTCTATGGGCTTTTAAGCTCATATTTCTTTCATATCACAGTAGGAGGTATGAAAATCCAGCAGATTGATCGTATCTGATAGACGATGATACCCATGTTTTTTGGAAGACACTATGCCCTACAGCACAGTATGAATGTGAGTATGCTCACATTCAACGGAAACGCCCCTAGGAAACTCATCAGCGAGATCAGAGTCAGTCTAGCACACTCGCCTCCCCTCGCGAGTTTTACCATCACTGCTACCAGGCCATTATCTCAGCAATATTATCCTGGTATGCTTCATGCTTTTGCGCCGGCTTCTTCCTTCATCAAAGCGATCCACTCATTTTGGGCCGAACGTGGCTCAGCTATAGGTTCATCACGCACAACACGGCCGTCGAGAAAGGCCACCCTGCGTTTAGCACAGGCCGCAATGCCCGTATCATGAGTCACCAGCACAATCGTCAGGCCTTGCTCATTCAAGGCCTGTAAGACCGCCAGAATCTCAACGCTGGTACGGCTATCCAGATTGCCAGTGGGCTCATCAGCCAGCAACAAGGCTGGTCCGTTAATCAGGGCGCGGGCAATCGCGACACGCTGCTGCTGCCCACCAGAGAGCTCATTAGGCTTATGGTGCGTAAATTCGCCCAATCCGACGAGTCGCAAGACCTTACGCGCACGACTGTCTCGCTCATGTTTCGAAAGGCCAGCGTAAATCAGTGGTAGCGCCACATTCTGGAGCGCATCTGCACGGCCCAGCAGGTTGAAGCCCTGAAAGACAAAGCCGAGCATACGATTGCGAATGGCAGCCAGCTCATCATTCGCCAGACGGCTCACAAGCTTCCCATTCAGCCAGTATTCGCCCGACGTTGGCCGATCCAGACAGCCGATGAGATTCATAAAAGTAGACTTACCGGAGCCCGAGGGACCCATCACGGCCACAAACTCGCCAGGATAGACTTCAAGTGAGATGCCCTGGAGTGCGTATACGTGGGTCTGCTTCCCTAAATGATAGGTCTTTTTTAAGTCACGCACCACAATAACAGGCTCAGGCTTGCCATCAATACGCAGCGTTTCCGGCTGTGGGGACGAGGTAGAAGGTGGTGCTGCTTGCGCATTGGGAGGCGCCGTAGCTGCCTTGACGACTGACTGGTCTGGTTGTGTAGTCTGTGCTGCCAGATCGGGAGAAGGCTCATCAGCTCTCGATGCTCTCACCTGTTGATCGTCTTCTGGTAGATGATAGTTAGCCATGTTGCGTTCCTTATCTCAAATAACATTCGTCTCGCAAGCAGCGCGAGCCTTTCGCTCAAAGAAGCCAGGCACCTGATACGCTCTGCCCCGGAACCAGCGCCGGGGTTGAAGCAGGTGTGAAAAGCGCTAGCACAAACGCTGGAATAGAGAAAAGAAGCCAGAGATGAGTAACATACGCGGGATAATCTATTTAGACTAATGGTACCCAGTACGCTTAATTATGTCAAGTTTCAACGCAAATGGGACCTGAGATTTCTGGGGATAAAAAGGAGCACTTGCCGTTATTGCAGACCTGATTTGCTTATGCTATGCTATCTGCGCCAGACCAGCGATCTGAAGCCATTTTCAAATGCAGGATAGATGAAAATTATGGAATTACTTGTCGCCACACTTGCCTATACGAAGCCGGGCCGGGACGCAGATATACTGGCGCATATACGCCTGATCTTCGATACCGTACGCAATGCCCCAGGGCTGGTCACAACGCGCTTCTATCGCAGCCAGGGCAGCGATTCGTACTACTTCATGTTGACGACATGGGATGAGGAAGAGAGCTGGCGACGAGCACAGGAGCGACATAATCCCAGAAATCTTCTGCTTACATCAGCGCAGGAATTGCTGCTGGCACCGCCTGAGCAGTGGTTACTACGTTATCTATGGGGCTATAGCCGGCCAGCAGCCTCTGCTACACTCGCAGCACTATATCTAGCCGCGATCCGCCCAGATCAGACCGAATTTACACAGCGAGGATGGATCACGGGGTTGCAACGGCAGGCCAGTCAGTCAACGCTCGCCTTTGCCTTCCTGGCCAGAGGAGCGCGAGAAGAAACGCTAGCCACTCAGGAAGGTCCTCTCCCTACCACACTCAGATCGCCGGATCCGGTCTACCAGCAAGGTTCAATCCTCCTGAATCTCTTCAGTTGGGCGAGTGAAAGCGAGCGAGAGGAATTTTTTGCAGATCCCCAGTATCAGGCCATCCATAAATTTGTGAGCAGCGTGGGAGTGGTGCGTATGCTCGCTCTGGAACCCATGTAGCCAGTTCAGTCAGACGAGCTTTCCGCCACAGGCCGATCGTAATATTTCTTGAGTTCGCCCTGTAAGAAAACTCGATCGGACCACATAGCGCTGGTGAAAGTATGATACTCTCCATCACACTGAGGAGTGGAAGAGAGACATTTACGATGAGGATGCAGCCTGAAGCGAACGGTATTACCCGCTACCTCAATCCACATATGACGGAGCGTGGTAGCCGTTCCCCATTTAAAAAGCACCAGCGAATCGTATTCCTCAAAGCGTCCGCGCCCCTTGAGCAGATTTTTATTGATGCCCTGAAGCATCTCAGCAAGCCCGCTATCGCGCAGGACACGTTTGGCATTCTCACGTATGGCCAGGCGCCGGGCCTCGACTTCTTGCGTATCAAGAGACTGCTGTGTTTGCTGTTCTTGTTGTGGACCCATGATGACCTTTCAGCGGATGGGAGGCCATCCTGGGGCCTCCCAGGTGCAAGAGAATTCCTCAGATTTCGGCAAAAGCATCTTCTTCGGCAAAATGGAATAAACTACGCCCAACATGTCCAAGAATGTCGAAAGAGGATGGAGAGTGTGATAAATAGGAGTATTCCGCTGGAGTGTCATTCCATTGAGAGGCCAGATGGTAGACGTTGCTGGAGGAGCGCTTGGCATTGCGTTTCGCCTCCGCCGTCAGCGTTCCTACCTCATCAATACTCTGTGAGCAGAGCAATCGATCACTCACCACCCCTATCGAGAGAGAGACCAGAGGGAACTGATATGGCCGCCCTTTCCGATCGACGCCGCTAATCGAACCGCGTTCCAGATCTTCCTTCCGATAGAGAACGGCACTCTCCTGCTTATAGCGTTCCAGAATATGGCGGCAGAACACTTTCTCGCGATCAGGGGTTGTCACAATCACAAAATCATCGCCGCCGATATGACCAACAAAATCATCGGTATTCCCATACTCATAGACCACGCGCTGGCAAATATGGCCAACCAGCAGAATCATATCATTACCAGCCAGAAATCCGTAGACATCATTAAAGGCTTTAAAATTATTGAGGTCCAGGTAGAGCACGCTCCAGGGCTCCATACTGCGCAACTTGTAGTCAATAGCGCGCTCAAGCTGTAGACCACCGGGCAAGTGTGTCAGCGGCGAAAGTGAGCTTTGTTGCACGCGCGCGAGATGTCTACGCGCATGCGCCATCAGTTCATCTGTATTAAATGGTTTCGTGATATAGCTATCCACACCTAAATCGAGAGCACGGACCTTATCGGCCAGCGAATAATAGGCGCTGAGCACGATGATCGGAATATGTGCGCTCTTTGGATGCTCACGCAAGCGTCGAATCATCTGATAGCCATCAACCCCTGGCAGTAACATATCAATGATGATCAGGCCTGGTATCTCACGAAGCGCAAACTGTACAGCATCTTCGCCATTGAGGATCGGAACAGCTTGATATTCTTCGATCCCCAAATTCTCTTGCAATAATCTGGTGATCAACCCCTCACCCTCAACAACTAAAATACTGGGCATAGGTTCTCCTACCTCGACATACTACACGAATTACCAAAGAGTATACCTTATAGGCGACCCATCTGCCATAATGGCAATGGCACTATGAGGATTCTCTTATCTGTGAGACGTGTGCTCTATTTTCCATCCATCACGCATATCTACAACAGTACAACGTAGAGCACCATTACGCAAGTCACATTTATATCACAAAGTGATACAAAAAGAAAAAAGGCGCTATATCTTTGCATATGTTGCTTGTTTTAGTATGAGATACTCCGGCAACCATGAAGTAAACCTCATACTCGTTGTAGATGGCATGAACAGTGACCCGGCGAAATCTCTCCCCCAGAAAGACATCGCGCAGGCAGAGGCACGGGAAGAAAGAGGATAGGATCCGAAATAATGCTTCGCCTGGATTGCCTCTATCTCCCATTGCTTCTCATAAAGTGGCGTATTACCAGGAAGCTAATCGAACTCCAAAATAAACATACGCGAAAAAATAGGAACTGATAGTTCTCTATTTGACATAAGGCACTCAAATAAATTAAACCAGGTGCACATATGTTGTAACTAGTATAACATTCTTGCGAGCACATGCAAAGGTTTTGTAAGGTGATTCCTGGTAATTCGTAAAAATTGCCCGAAATCTCACAGCCCATGACTTTTTGGGTACTCGCGCCTCTCCGACTCTGGCAATTCTTATCAGGGCTCATCGCAGCTGCAGCCCCTATGAGCAGCATGGTAGGAAGAGGAGCGACCCCAGGTGGACGCGTCATCTTTTTGCAAAGCCAGACCAGGCTCGTTGGGAATGCCTCCCCGCCAAACAGCGACGAGCCCTCTTCTGGAAGAAGAAAGTTGACGCACAGCCATTCCTGGGATAAGATAAGGGCCGTAGTATAAAACCAATGGGGAGCAGAAGAAGAAGAAGAGATGACGACAGCAGCAGTAGTTGAGCGACCAATTACATTCGCCAGCAAGGGCAAGCCCTCCTTTCTTTTAGAAGGAGTGGTACATGCCCCTGCTAAAGCTGAACTTGCACCGGTGATTCTATTCTGCCATCCGCAACCAGCCAGTAGCAATATGGATGATACGCTCATAGTCGCGTTAGCCAGGAGTTTAGCAGCGGCTGGCATGATCGCTTTGCGTTTCAACTTTCGTGGAGTGGGCAAGAGTCAGGGGCAACAAACAGATGGACGCCTCGAACCGCTCGATCTCGCCGGTGCCATCGATGCAGCATTGGCCCAACCAGGGGCCAATCCCGCGAAAGTGTGCGTCATCGGTCATGGTTTCGGCGCATATACCACCCTGTTATACGCACCATTTGATCTGCGTATACGGACGCTGGTTGCCATCAGCCTGCCCATTTTCCGTACTGCCAGCGGATTCCCCAGAGCGTTCGAGCGTCCTAAATTGTTTGTGACCGGCGAATTTGATGAGATTTGCCCTCTCTATAAACTCGAACCATTTGTTGAGCAATTACCTGGCCCAAAGGGTATTAAGGTGATTACAGGGGCCCGACACCTTATGAAGGGTTTTGAGGAACCCGCCATTACAGCTATTACCAAATATGTGAGGACGTGGGCGCAGATGCCCGGAGTGTGAAGATGAATCCTAGTAATCCGATGATTGTGCAAAGTGATCGCACCATTTTGCTTGAAGTTGACCATCCACAACATGCTGAAGCCCGCGATGCGCTCGCGCAATTCGCTGAATTAGAGAAATCACCAGAGCATATTCACACCTATCGCCTCTCGCCGCTTTCCCTCTGGAATGCTGCGGCGGGAGGGATGGATGCCCAGCAGATTCTGGACCTGTTGACGGCATACAGCAAATATCCCATTCCCACCAATATTGTGGTAGACATTCGTGAGTATATTAATCGCTATGGGCGGATCAAGCTGGTGCGCGATGGTGATGCGCTGCTGCTTCGCTCAGACGATAGTGCCCTGATTGCCGAAGTGCTGCACCATAAACGAACGCAGCCCTACCTGATACGCCAGATTGACCGTCATACCATTGAGGTAGACTCTTCCAGGCGTGGCCATATTAAGCAAGCGCTCATCCATATCGGCTTCCCGGCCGAAGATCTGGCAGGATATACAGATGGCTCGCCGCTGCCCTTAAAACTGCGTCCAGAGACAGTCCAGGGAAAGACATTTTCCCCACGTACGTATCAATGCGCAGCCGCGGCCGCATTCTATGCCGGGGGCGCACCAAGCGGGGGAAGTGGCGTCGTAGTGCTCCCCTGTGGCGCAGGTAAGACTATTGTCGGGCTGGCTACCATGGCCGATGTGCAGCGAGCCACCCTGATCCTCACCCCTAACACAGTCGCGGTACGTCAATGGATCAACGAAATTATTGATAAGACCGATATTCCACCAGAAATGGTTGGGGAATACACAGGGGAGCGTAAAGATATTGCCCCTATCACCGTCAGCACGTACCAGATACTGACATATCGCCGCAGCAGCACAGAAAAGAATAATGAGACAGGGGAAGAATACTTTCCTCATTTCTCACTCTTTACAAGTTACGACTGGGGCCTTATCATCTATGATGAGGTGCATCTGCTCCCTGCTCCTGTATTCCGGGTCACCGCGGAGATCCAGGCCAGGAGACGTCTGGGGCTGACCGCCACGCTGGTACGCGAGGATGGACGAGAGGCGGATGTCTTTAGTCTGATCGGGCCGAAAAAATATGACGTGCCCTGGCGCGAATTGGAGCAGCAGGGCTGGATCGCGACTGCGGAATGCCACGAAATTCGTGTGGGACTGAGCGAAGATGAGCAGTTAAACTACGCGATGGCAGAGGTGCGGGAGAAGTACCGTATAGCGGCGGAGAGCCCGGCGAAACTGACCGTGACGCGTCACCTGGCGGAACAGCATCGCGACGACCAGGTCCTGATTATCGGGCAATATCTCGACCAGCTGAAACTGCTTGCCGACGAATTGCAAGCGCCACTGCTGACAGGCAAAACGCCAACAGGGCAGAGAGAGAAGCTCTATGACCAGTTTCGCTCTGGTGAGATCAAGCGTCTGGTGGTAAGCAAGGTAGCCAATTTCGCCATTGACCTCCCCGATGCTAACGTCGCCATTCAGGTTTCGGGCACCTTTGGCTCGCGCCAGGAAGAAGCGCAACGGCTGGGTCGTATTCTCCGACCCAAGAGCGATGGTAGTCTGGCCTATTTTTACTCGATCGTCACACGGGATACGCGCGACCAGGAGTTTTCAGCGAATCGCCAACTCTTCCTGACAGAGCAAGGCTACCGCTATATCATTGAGGACGCCGAGGCCCTCCTGGCAGTCAAGCCGTAAGCCAGAGCCGTGCTCGCATAGTATTAGTGCAGAGTGGTTCAAAAGTCGCGTAGGAGGTCCCCTGGTGGGCCTTCTGGTTAGGGCAACCAGAAGGCCCACCAGGGGACCTCCTACGCGGGAAGGACGACTTTTCAATGGCCCAGCTATTGGCGGTCTATTCCTTGACAGAGACCCTCGTCAGGTGATACCTTGCCAATAGAATTATTTTGTAAGAATATAGTACAGAGGATGGTATGGCAGATAGCTATATAGAGGTAACAAAGGACAATTTTGCTGACAAGGTTTTGCAATCCCCTCAGGTAGTGATTGTGAACTTTTCAGCCGACCAGAGCGGCTCATGCCAGATACAGGAGCCTGAGTTCGTCGCGGTCAGCAAAGAGTATCAGGATCGGATGACCTTCGCCAGGGTCAACGTGGAAGGTCAAGAAGAGTTGACCAGTAAATGGAGCGTCGAAGGCGTTCCTACGCTGATCTTCTTCAAAGGTGGCAATGAGATCTATCGCATTAAGGGTATTGTGATGCGCGATCGATTACGCCGACAGGTTGAAGGAGTGCTGCTCGCAAATTAGATGCTGGCAGCAGTAGTGAACGAAGTAGTGGTAGAGCGTGAAAACACCATATTTATATCCGATCCTGTTACAAGCATCATTACATGAAACGATTTGGGGTGGACGCCGCCTCGAACAGGCCAGTTGGAAGAAGCTCCCGCCCGGTAATGTTGCCATTGGAGAAGCCTGGGAAACCGAAGTCAGTAATAGTATCCAGAATGGACCCTACGCTGGCCAGACGCTAGGGGCGCTGGTTGATGAGCTGGGTCCGGCGTTGCTGGGAGAACAGGCCCTGGCCATCTTTGGGCAACGTTTCCCATTGCTGGCCAAGTTTATCGATGCGAACGCCCAGCTTTCGGTACAGGTTCATCCCAATGACCGCTATGCTGCTGAGCATGAGGGCGGCAAACTCGGCAAAACCGAATTCTGGTATATTCTGGCCGCTGAGCCAGGCGCATCTATTGTCTATGGCTTTAAAGCCCCCACTTCGCGCGCGGAAGTACAGCAAGCAGTCCAACATACCAGGCTGGAGGATCTCCTCCATGAAGAGGTGGTACAGGCAGGAGATGTCATCTACGTCCCGGCCGGAACGGTCCATGCGATAGGGAGTGGCGTTTTGCTCTACGAGTTGCAAGAATACTCAGATGTCACCTATCGTATGTATGATTATGGTCGCCTGACAGCCAGCGGAAAACCACGTGAACTCCATATCGAACAATCGTTGGACGTCGCTCACTATAGCATTGCGAGCCGTGTGAAGATGAAACCAGTGCCTTTGCCAGGTTCATCTCAGTACGAGGACCGCTGCCTGGTGGCATGCCAATATTTTCTGACCAGAGAGATTGTGCTCAAACAACGAGGGAATCTTCCTGGCACACTGAGCAGTCAAACCAGCCACAGTTGTATTATCCTCTCCTCTTTAGGCGCGGAGATCAAGGTATACTATGGAGAGGCGCTGGACCGCTATGAAACGCTCTCGCGTGGAGAGAGCATGGTGCTTCCAGCGGCGCTTGGCAACTACCGCCTCGAAGGCAATGGGATCTTCTTGCTCTCGTATGTGCCAGAGCCAACAGACCCTGCCTGGCAGTTATGGCAAGCTAGCAATGCCTGAGAGGACGCTAGTGGACCTCTGCAAATCCGGCAGGCGCGTGGGAGGTCTTCCTACGCGCCTGCAATAGATCCACTTCGTGCAGGCACGCTCACTCATGTCGCCGTTTTTGTCTTTCTTCTTCTAAATCGGTAATAGTGCCTTCTACCACCTTGCGCTCTGATTCGGCATCAGCAAAGGGAGAGAAAGGAGAGCGCGAGCGCAAATCTTGCTGTGCTCGACTCACGTCCGAAATGAAGTGTGAGACAGTCGTACTGACATTCAAGAAGAGCAGGACCACATAAAGGGCGGCCCAGACCGCCATGCCAACCAGCAGGGTGATGACGCCCGCAACTAATCCATTTCCAAATCCCCCGGCTCGCCAGCTGAGGTAGGTTTCATACACCCCCATGCCGATAATCGGCATCCAGAAGAAACGTACCAGCACTTTTAATGACCAATGCATAAACCAGAGTACGGCTTTCACTGGATCGGAAGGCATGTTCCAGGCGGGGATAATTTCGCGCTTGCGTTTGAGTTGTTGCACCGATGTCCTTCTTTGTACCGCGCACATATCTATAGCACACAATACTTCTCTGTGCAATATACGTGCCAGCAACCATATTGTAGCATAGAATCACGATGACGATGCAGAGAGCGTCACCGTCTCTTTGCCATCGGCAGTCTTGAGCGTCTGCCGGGACGAGTCCTGATAGTTATCGGTCAGGAAGGAGAGCGAGAGCGGCTTGAGCGGCTTAGGAGAGATGATATAAGGAGTCGTGGTAAAAGATTGGATCTGAACATTCAGGGAAGCCTGATCATTATTCAGTAATTGAAAGCCTGTTACCAATTGATCGCCTGCCTGGATGCTAGTAAAGACACATCTCTTCTGCTGATTCGTTTTGTCTGTAGTATCAGACATATTCTTGATGTTATAGGTATAGGTCGTACGATAGGCCAGGGGCTGCGAGCGCAGAAGATTCCAGCGCGACACCAACCATGGCTTACTCTCGAACTGAAGGGATTGCGTATCGAGCAGTTGTAGATCTTGCCCCAGGGTCATATGCGACGCAGATGATGCGAGCGCAGGCTGCACGAGATAGAGTTGGAAGGGCGCTCCACTCAGCCGTTTCGGCTGATCTATCAGCGAAGCCCCGGCAAACTGAGTAGCCAGCGTGGCCGGGAAATTGTTATAGGGCCCCACCAGCAGCAGGGCTGGCCCCTGTGCCGAACCAGGCAGCACAAGGCAGGCATCATTAAAGACCGTTGTGGGGGTACGAAGTTGCTGAGAGAGATAGCTGAATGCATTCTCTGTGGCAAACTCCGCCGATATGTAGATACGCTTCAAATGGCGCTGCTGCGCAACCTGATCAGCCTTGCTCAGGGCTTGCTGCAACGAGTTCAGGTCATTGTAGTACGGCGTAGAGAGGTTGTGATCAAGAAAGTTTCCACGCGCAAGGTCCAGCACATTGGCAGTAGTGGCAGCAAACTGCGCCACAATAATGAGCACAGCCAGGGTAGCTATACCCAGACGCACGCTCTGCTTCCAAATGGCGCGCTGAGGCCATTGTTTACCCCACTCCATTATTTTAGCCAGCAAGAGGCCGATCAGGATAAAGGGGCCAGGCATAAAGACGATAAAATAGTGCGGGAATAAGTTGATAGAGTGACGTGAGAGATAGAGGAGAGGGATCACCTGCCAGACAAACAAAATGAGCAGGCCACAGCGATAAGGTGTGGCACGCAATTCAGTCCACCAACGATGGAAAGTAGCCCAGGAGCCCATCAGCGTATGCTTCTGCCGCTCAACCTGTCCAACACGCTTCCCAGACCAGAGGCCTTGCACGAGCGCCAGAACTCCGGCCGCGATTAGTAACACCGTCATCACAACACCTGCCCAGGAAACAAAGGGAATGAGTTGGGAGAGGAGCGAACGCGGACCGGCAAAGGGCGCACTGTAGGGGCTGAGAAACTGCTGATAAAAGAGGAGGGCCAGATTATCGATCTGGACTGGCAGCTTTGTCGTATTCAGTAGAATAGTGATATCGTGAAACCTGGAATAGACCTCCCAGATCAGATAAGAGCCATAGATCAGCAGGAGCGACGCCACCCCAAAGATCAGATCTCGCCAACGCACCGTGCCCGGCGACAGCAGCAGAGCCACCAGGAGCGGCGCGGCCATCATA
>Ga0070730_10004283_pt1 | contig 12576 bp, 9 predicted proteins | sample Coa_R1_3_FD_66447 | JGI IMG/M metagenome (GOLD analysis project Ga0070730, IMG submission 66447) | Surface soil microbial communities from Centralia Pennsylvania, which are recovering from an underground coalmine fire - Coalmine... | ecosystem: Environmental > Terrestrial > Soil > Unclassified ... | reverse complement strand
CCGGCAGGCTCAGCGCACCAAAGTTTTGACGACCTCTGCGCCCGCCCTCAGCCGTGGGCCGAGTATACACCCATTTTCATTCCAGGTGGTGAGCCAACGGCTCATGGCTGACTCGCCTCACCACCCAGCGCGGGATTGGGGCCCACCCGCGCGGCCAGAGCGTCGAGGGCAGAGCCCTCTCCCACAGCCGTTTCAGGCGCGGGCCATAGCCTATCACCGATGCCCCGTGCCTGCCCGATCGGTCCGCTCCGGAACCCCATTAGGCGGGGCCAGCCCCGCCCTATCCGCAGCAACCGAAGCGATAGGGACAGCGACGTGATAATGTGTGGCGGCCCGCCCCGTAGTGATGGCCGTCAGCCCGCGTAGGCGGGCTTCGTACTCGTAGCCGCGGCTTTAGCCGCTAAGCGTCTCGCCCCAAACTCTCAGCAAATTCTAACTTTTTTCCGCCTTGTTCTAAAGCGCCGGCCCTACACTGATAAGGTACAAGACACACGGGCCGGGGACGCCACCGGGCGCCCCGCCGGCCGACCAGCGCAATCGCCGGCTGCTCGCCAGCCACTACCAGAGAGGATCGGACCATGATCGCTACTAGCCCAACCACCAAGCCTCAGGCCCGGGTGGCCCGCCTGGCGCGGGAGACGCTCCTGCCGCGCCTGGGCCTGGCCGGCGCCCTGCTGATCTCGGCGCTCCTGAACTTCTGGAACCTCGCCCAGAACGGCTACGGCAACAGCTATTATGCCGTCGCCGTGCAAAGCATGCTCCAGAGCTGGCAAAATTTCGTCTTCGCCGCCTACGATGCGGGGGGATTCATCACGGTCGACAAGCCGCCGGTGGCGCTCTGGATGCAGGCCGTGAGCGCGAAGATCTTCGGCTTCAGCGGCCTGGCCCTCCTGGTGCCCGAAGCGTTGGCCGGCGTCGCGTCCGTCGCGCTGCTCTACTTCCTGGTCCAACGGATCTTCGGCCCGCTGGCCGGGTTCCTGGCCGCCGCCGCGCTCGCCCTGACCCCGATCGCCGTCGCGGTCGAGCGCAGCAACAATACCGACACCTGGCTGATGTTCACGCTCTTGCTGGCGGCCTGGGCCGTGACCCGGGCGACCGAAAAGGGGCAGTTCCGGTTGCTGGCGCTCGGCATGGCCCTGGTCGGCGTGGCCTTTAACGTCAAGATGCTGGAGGCCTGGATCGTCTTACCGACCTTCTTCCTGTTGTATCTGGTGGCCGCGCCGCTGAACTGGAAAACGCGGCTGGTGCATCTCACCCTGGCCGGGCTCATCGCCCTGAGCGTCTCCCTGTCCTGGGCCGTGGCCGTGGACCTGACCCCGGCCAGTCTGCGCCCCTACGTGGGCGGCAGCGGCCAGGCCAACAGCGTGTTGTCCCTGGCGTTGGGCTATAACGGGTTGAGCCGCATCACCGGCCAGGGCGAGGCCCTGGGCGGCGGGAACCCCGGCGCCGGCCCGCGGGCCTCCCTGAGCGGTCCGCCGCCCAGCGGGTTCGCCCTGCCTCCGGGGGCCGCGGGCGCCGGTGCGCCGCCGGCCGGGAACGGCGGGCCGGGTGGCCCAGGCGGCCCGGGTGGCCCAGGCGGCCCGGGCGGCGGGACCTTCAACACGGGCACACCCGGCGTGCTGCGGCTCTTCAACAGTGAATTGGCGGGCCAGTGGAGCTGGCTGTTCCCGCTGACTGCCTTCGGGGGACTGGCGATCGGGTTCGGGGTGCGGCGCAAGCTGCCGTTGGAGCGGCGCGGGCAGGCCCTGGTGCTCTGGGGGGGCTGGCTGCTCACCTACGCCGCCGTCTTCAGCGCCGCCTCGGGCATCTTCCACAACTACTACCTGATCATGCTGGCGCCGGCGGCGGCCGCGCTGCTCGGGGCCGGGGTGGCCGCGCTCTGGGCGGCATACCGCCAGGGCGGCTGGCGCGCCTGGCTGCTCCCCGCCGCCCTGCTCGGCACCGCGGCCTGGCAGGTGAAGGTCCTGGCCGACTTCCCGGCCTGGGGCGCCTGGCTCGCGCCGCTGCTGGTCGGCGGGAGTCTGCTCGCCGCAGCCGGCCTGCTGGTGACCCGGCTGCGCACCCGGCGCGTTTGGCGCCGCTGCGCGCCCGCCCTGGTCGGCCTGGGCCTGCTGGCGCTGGCCCTCTCGCCCGCGGCCTGGGCCAGCACCGCGGTGCTCGCCGCGGGCAACGGCACCATTCCGACGGTGGGCCCGAGCCAGCTGACGACCGGCGGCGGCGGCCCGGGCCCCGGGAGCGAGACGGCCGACAGCGGCCTGGTCTCGTATCTGCAGACCCACCAGAACGGCTACTTCTACCTGGCGGCCGTGTCCAGCTCCATGAACGCCTCGCCGATCGCCCTGGCGACCGGGCAGCCCGTGCTGGCCATGGGCGGCTTCAACGGCGGCGACGCGGCCATGACCGTGGCCCGGCTCCAGCAGCTGATCGCCGCCAGGCAGGTGCGCTATGTGCTGACCGGCGGCGGCGGCGGCCCCGGGGGGCAGAGCAACACGACCGTGAACACCTGGGTGCAGGCGAACTGCACGGCCGTCGCCCCGAGCACCTACGGGGCGAGCAGCACCGGCTTCGCGCCCGGGGCCGGGGGCCCCGGCGGCGACAACAGCGGAACGCTCTACCAATGTGCGGCCCAATAGCCTGAGTCTCGTCGGGGGCCCGGGCCCTCGCGCCCAGCGTCGCAGGCCGCTAGCCTGCTCTCGGACCGGCGGCGGACCACGCCGCCGGCTGTGTGAGGAACCCAATGAGCACCACTTCGCTGCATCTTCGCCCGGCGCGGGCCGCGCTGCCCGCCACAGAGCTGGCCCTGGGCCGCCGGCTGCGTGATGGGAAGACCTTGGCCGGGTTCGCGGTGAGCGCCGCGATCGTCGTCCTCTTCCTGCTGACGGCGCACCTGAACCTGGCGACGATCTGGGCGACCGTGCAGACGGCCGACGTCCGCACCCTCGCGCTGGCCCTGGGGATCTACCTGGGCGCCTTCGTATTGCGCGGCCTGCGCTGGCGCCTGCTGCTCCGGCAGGCCGACCTGGGGCCGGACGTGCGCCTGCCCGCGCTGGGGCGGCTGATCGAAATCATCTATCTCTCCTGGTTTATCAACTGCCTGGTGCCGGCCAAGCTGGGCGACGGCTATCGCGCCCATTTGCTGCGCCAGGAGACCGGCGCCGACCTGGGGCACACCCTGGGCACCGTGGTGGGCGAGCGCCTGGCCGACATCCTGGCCCTCGTCGTGCTCCTCGGCGCCAGCGGGCTGCTGATCCTGAGCAGCCTGGCCGGCGCGTCGCGGGATCTGACGCTGATCGTGCTCCTGGGCGCTGGCCTGGGCGCCGCGATTGTCGGCGGGGTGGTCGCCCTACGGCTGCTGGCCGGCCGCCTGACCGGGTGGCTCCCGGCCCGCTGGCGCGCCGTCTTTGCCCATTTTGTGGCGGGCACCCTGCGCACGTTCCGGCGGGATGTCCAGCTGCCGCTCTATGGGCTGACCGCGCTGATCTGGGCCGCTGAGGCGCTGCGCATCGGGTTGGTGCTGTGGAGCTTCCACATCACCGGGTTGGCCCCGGGGGTCATTCTCTTCACCGCGCTGGCCGGCTCACTGCTGAGCACGATCCCCTTCACCCCCGCGGGGTTGGGCGCCGTCGAAGGGGCCTCAGTCGCGATCCTGACCGCGTTCGGCGTGGCGACCAGCCTGGCCGGGGCCGTGGCCGTGGTCGATCGGGTGATCAACTATTGGAGCAACCTGCCGATCGGGGCGCTACTCTATCTCCTCCGCCGCCGGCGGGACCGGCGCGACCCCGTCTTGTCCGCTCACTAGTGCCGGATCAAGCGATCCCCTGGGTGATGTAGGGCTGTGTCAAAGTCGGCAGAGCTGCCTGATAGCGAGGAAATTGTCATTCTGAACGCAGTGAAGAATCCGTCTTGGACAGGTGGAGACGGACTCTTCGCTGCGCTCAGAGTGACACGATCCCGACTTTGAGACAGCCCTATGGGTGATGAGGAGTGAGCACGCCTACGTGCGAACGGGTCGCGCCCCGCCGTTCGCACGTAGGCGTGCTCACTCCTCGGTACCTAACCCCAACAGGTCACCGGAACCTGCAGTAGTCCACTCTCGCCACGGCTCTTCTTGTGTCATCCGTCACCTCACCAAAGTTGGGAAATTAATAGGCGCTACCCGAAACACGGCTGTTGCAAAGTCCGCGCGGCCGCCTGGGGGTCCGGAAGTTGTCATTCTGAACGCAGTGCAGAATCCGTCCCCAACATTCGGAGACGGACTCTGCGCTGCGCTCAGAGTGACACGATCCCGACTTTGCAACAGCCCTGCTACCCGAAAGGGCTGGGGGTTGCACAACCGTTAGGCTAGCCGCGTATTCTCCCGCCGCAGTAGGACCAAGCTTCGGAGACTGGCCCCAGCGGCGATAGAGCGGCCGCCAGCGGTTCTGATTCATGCCTGCCCCCTTGCTTGCGGGCGCCGCCAGACGCGTAACTCCGCATCCATGGTTAAGCGCACAGCTACCGGGACGCGCCCGCGTTCTCAGCGAATTCTCATTATTGCCCTGGTGTTTCCTAAGCGGGATGGCCTATCATAGATTCCAGACGTGGTGTTGCTGGGCCGGCTCGGCGCTGAGCAGGCAAAGACGACGCCGTAACTACCCGCCTCTTTATCCACCGTTAACAGATTGAGGAGACACCATGAAACCGATGGATGATCTGGACGACGATCGGCCGATCGGCCGGGTGCTCAGCCGCCGCGAGGTGCTGGCGCTGCTGGGCGGGCTGGGCGCGACCCTGCTGGTCGGCTGCGGCGACACCCCCGCGCCGACGCCCGCCCCCCCGTCGGGCGCCGGGGCGGCGACGCCGGCGCCCGCCACGGCGGTGCCGCCGGCCAGCGCCGCGACGCGCCCGCCCGTGAGCACAGCGGCGGCGACCGCCGCGGCCACCGCGCCGACGGCCCTGCCCGCCACCGTGCCCGCGTGTGTCGTGCGGCCCGAGCTGACCGAAGGCCCGTACTTTGTGGACGAGAAACTGAACCGCTCCGACATCCGCTCCGACCCGGCCAGCAACGCGGTGAGCGCGGGCGTCCCCCTGGCGCTGGCCTTTGTCGTGTCCCAGGTAGGCACCGGGTCCTGTGCCCCCCTCCCCGGCGCGCAGGTGGATGTCTGGCATTGCGACGCGCTGGGCGTCTACTCCGATGTCCGCGGCGCGGGGGCCGGCCAGAAGTTCCTGCGCGGCTATCAGGTGACCGATGCGACCGGCACCGCTCAATTTACCACCATCTATCCCGGCTGGTATCAAGGCCGCACCGTCCATATCCACTTCAAGATCCGCACCACGGGCAGCAACGGGCAGGGGTACGAATTTACCTCCCAGCTTTTCTTCGACGATGCGCTAAGCGATCAGCTGTACACGCAACCGCCGTATGCGCAGCATACCGGACGGGACACCCGGAACGCGACGGACGGTATCTATCAGGGGGGCGGCAGTCAGCTCTTGCTCGCGCTCGCCCAGAGCGGCGCCGGCTACACGGCAACGTTGCCGATCGGCCTGGATTTGTCCGATACCCGGATCGGCGCCCCGGACAGCAATCAGCAGGGCGGCGGGGGTCCGGGTGGGGGTCCGGGCGGGCCGCCGGGGCCCCCGCCACCGTAAGCGGCGCCGCCGTTCGCCCCCGGCACCCGGCACACGTCTTCGATCTGTTGCCGCAGGGGATCGTGGCGGATGTTCATCGCCTGGCGGGCGTCGGCCCGCCAGGCCGCTTGCGGCTGGGCCAGCGTTTCCGCCCACTCCCGCGCGGTTAGCTGATCCCTAGAAAAGCGGCAAAATCTGTTATTTCGGGCACAAGGCAACTCGTTTCATATACAGGAGTTACGCGGTCGATCGGTGGGTGGGGACCAGAGACGGGCGCTCAAGCGCCGACTACGAACGGATCCCGGCGTGGGTACACGCCGGTTGGTAGTCGGCGCTTGAGCGCCCCCGCGCCACCCCACTACATACTTTCCCCACTGCGTAACTCCTATCATATAGGGCAGTGGATGCACGCTCCAACGGATTCTTCGCTGCGCTCAGAATGACAAATCTTATATTTCCTGCTAATAAAATACACTATCATTGGGCCCAGAGCCCGTCACGCCCAACCCCCAACCCCCAATCCGTCACACCCCCTCGTGGGCTCGCGCCCCAGCGGATTCTGCGCGGAGTTTACCCTTGAGCGCAGCGAAGGGCTCAGAATGACAAATCTTATATTCCCTGCTAATAAACCACACCCTTATAGGGCCCAGAACCCGTCCCGCCCAATCCAAAATCCAAAATCCAAAATCCAAAATCCATCACGCCCCCTCGTACACGGCGACGCCGACGGCGCCGGGGCCGAGGTAGACGGCGTTGGCCGGGCCGTAGGGGACGACGCCGATCCGATCGCGCGGGCAGACCACGCTGAGGCGGTTGAGCAGGCTCTCGATTTCGTTGGGCGGGCTGTTGTGCAGGAGCACCAGCTCCTCGACATGGGGGAAGTCCTCGACGAAGCTACACAACGAGTCGAGGGCTTTATGGCGGGTGCGGGTGCGCTCCAGCAGGATGATCTGGCCTTCGTCCAGGCGCAACAGCGGCTTGAGGGGCAGCAGGGCCTCGATCCCGGCGGCCAGCCGCGGGATGCGCTTGCCGCGGTAGAGGCCCTCGATCGAGTCGACGAAGAAGGCGACGTGGGTCTGGCCGCGGGCGCGCTGCGCGGCCTGCATGACTTCCGGCCAGGTGCCCCCGGCCGTGGCCTGGCGCGCGGCGGCCAGCACGATCAGCCCGAGCCCCATGCTGGCCGACTCGGAGTCGACCACGCCGACCGGGAACGACGTGTTGACGAAGCTGTCGCGGGCCAGGAGGGCCAGGCCGGCCGTGCCGCTGAGGCGGGCGGAGAGATGGACCGAGACGATGCCGTCACAGGGCCGGTTGGCCTGGAGCTGGCGGTAGACTTGCTCGAAGGCCATGGCCGCCGGCGGCGCCGTGGTGGGCGGCGGCGCGCTGCCCGGCAGTTGGCGGAGAAGCGCCTCGGTCGTCAGGTTCACCCGGTCGAGATACGTTTCGGACCCCAGGTGGATGCTGACGGGGATGACCACGATATTATGCTGGCGGACGAGGGGATCGGGCAGATCACACGTGCTGTCGGTCACGACCCGGATCATGGGCATGAGTAGTCTGGGCTCCCTGCTGCCGGCGGCGGCGGCGGTTTATTCGACGGAGATAATGTAGGCGTAGAACGGCTGGCCGCCGGCGACTACTTCGACCTCCTGGTCGGCATACTGCTGCTGAATGCCCTGACCAAACGCGGCGGCGGCCTCGGCCGTCACGTCCGCGCCATAGTAAATGGTGATAATGTCCCGCGCCCCCGCCCCCATGTGCTGGAGAAGTGCGTGCGCCACCGCGTCGTTCGCGTGCCCGGCCAGCACGAGGGTGCCGTTATGGAGGCCGATCACATCCCCGGTCTTGACCGCGACGCCGTTCAGCGTCACGTCGCGGACCGCGGTCGTGATCTCGCCGGTCTCCACCTGCTGCGCCGCCTGCTCCATGGCGCGCACATTCGTCTCCAGGTCGGCATCGTAGTTGAAGGCGATCAGGGCGGCCATACCCTGGGGCAGGGTGTCGGTGGGCACCACGGCGACCCGCTTTTTGCTGAGCACCTGGGTCTGCTTGGCGGCCAGGACAATATTGCCATTATTCGGCAGCAGAATCACTTCCGGGTGGGGCAGCGCGTCGATCGCGCGCAAGAGGTCTTCGGTGCTGGGGTTCATCGTCTGGCCCCCCTCGACCAGCGCCGTGGCGCCCATGCTGCGGAAGACGTCGGCCAGCCCTTTGCCGGCAACCACAGCGACCGTGGCGATGCGGCTGACCTGCGTGTCGGGCGCCGGGGGCGCGGCGGTCGGGCCCGCCCCGGCCGCGGCGTGCATGTCGAGGAAGTCTTCGTGCTGCTCCTGCATGTCGGTGATGGCCACCTGGCGCAGGCTGCCCAGCGGCGCGACGTAGCTCAGGATCGCGCCGGGGTCCGGGGTGTGGATATGGACTTTGATCACTTTGTCGTCGCCGACGATCACCGCCGAGTCGCCTTGGCCGGCGATCCAGGCGCGGACGGTAGGGAAGTCGAGGTCGTGGCCGACGACAATGAAATTGGTGCAATAGCCGTACTCGCCGTGGGCCACATGGACGCCATCCGGCGCCAGGTCCAGCAGGGTGCTCGGGGCGCCCAGCTCGGCGCCTTCGACCGGCTGCCCATGGGCGAAGCGCAAGAGGCCCTCGAAGATGACGAACAGCCCCTCGCCGCCGGCGTCGACCACGCCCGCGTCCCGCAGCTTCTGCAACAGGGTGGGGGTGCGGGCGACCGACTCGCGCCCGGCCGCGACGGTGATCGCGATCACCTCGACCAGGTCGGGGCTCTGGCGGGCGGCGGCTTCCGCGGCCTCGGCCATCTCGCGCATCACTGTCAGCATGGTGCCTTCGACCGGCTTGAGCACGGCCTGGTAGGCACTGTTGGCGGCCTCGCGCATCGCCAGGGCCCATTCGTCAGCGCCCACGTGGTCAGAGCCCTGCAGGCCGCGGTGGAAGCCGCGCAGCACCTGCGAGAAGATGACCCCCGAGTTGCCGCGGGCGCCCATCAGCGCGCCATACGACAGGCCGGACGTGATCTCGGCGGCCGAGTGGCTGGCGGACTCGGCGACCTGCTTACAGGCGGCCTGCATCGTCAGGGTCATGTTGGTGCCGGTGTCGCCATCCGGCACCGGAAAGACGTTGAGGGCATTGATATGGGCGGCATGCCGATCCAGCCAGCGGCTCGCGGCGTGCATCGCCCGCTTCAATTGCGCCCCGTCCCAGTGGGTGTCGGCCCCGGCGGGCGGCGGCCCCGCGGCCGCGGGCGCGTCCGCCGCGGGCCGCGCCGCAGGTTGCACGTTGGACTCTGGCATCAGGTCGGCCACGATCGATCCTTCCCTCGGGTGGGCAGCACACACTGCCGGGCGGGCAGCGGGATGGCGCCTTGCATCACACTGGCAATTGTGGTATTATGGACCTTCGGAGGCGCCTTCGGCCATGTACGGGGTTCGACTCCTGCCCGCTCCGGGCTGCGTTCAGACCATAAACCTGCGTAACCCTGATTAGCTTGATAATAGGTTTATAATACAGCAAAAACTCCGCTAAGTAAAGGGGGTCGATTAAATTGGCCGGTACAGGCACTTGCGAGATCTGTGGCAAACACTCGATGTTCGGGCATAATGTGAGCCACGCGGCGAACGTCACCAACCGCCGCTGGGCGCCCAATATCCAGACCACGACGTTAATGATCAACGGCGTGTCGAAGCGCGTCCATATCTGCACACGCTGCTTACGCACGTTGAGCAAAACCGCGAAAAGCTGACGCCGGCCGCAGGCGGCAGCGGGGCTGGGCCGGGCAGGCTCAGCCTTTTTTTAAGCCAGCGCAAAGCCATGGCCCCGGCTTTCCAGCCCCGCCAGATCGCGGCCTACGCCGACGCGATGGTCGACTATACGCAGCAACTCCAGGCCGGCTGGCGGGAGGGCGAGGAGCGGGCGATCGACCAGGAGATGACCGCGCTGACCATGCGCATCGTCGGGAAAACCCTCTTTGACGCCGAGATGCTGGGCGACACGGACGATCTGGGCGCGGCGATCACCACCATCCTGCAGTACATGAACTATTCGATCAGCCATGTGTTTCCCATCCCGGTGACCTGGCCGACGCCGCGGAGCCGCCGCACGCGCGCCGCCCTGGATCTGGTGAAGACCCGGCTCCAGGCCATGATCGCCGAGCGCCGCGCGCGGGCCGACGCGCGGAACGACTTCCTCTCCATCTTGCTGCGCACCCGCGACGAAACCGGCGCGGCGATGAGCGACGAGCAGGTCCGGGAAGAGGCGATGACGCTGTTCCTGGCCGGGCACGAAACCACCGCCAACACGCTCGCCTGGTGCGCCTATTTCCTGGCCATCCACCCGGCCGTGGCCGATCGGCTGCAAGCGGAGGCCGATCGCGTGCTGGGCGGGCGGGCCGCCACCGCCGCCGATGGGCCCGCGCTGGGCTACGCGCTCCAGGTCTTCAAAGAGGCGTTGCGCCTCTACCCGCCGGCCGACGGCGTGACACGCACGGCGTTGCATGCGGTCGACATCGGCCCCTATCGCCTGCAAAAAGGGGAGATCGTGGTTCTGCCGATCTACACGATCCACCGCCGGCCCGAGTTTTTCCCCGACCCGGAACGGTTCGATCCCGACCGCTTTCTGCCCGAGCGCGAAAAGCAGCTGCCGCGCCACGCTTTCATGCCCTTCAGCGCCGGGCCGCGCATCTGCCTGGGCAACTACTTCGCCCTGCTGGAGGGCCAGCTGGTCCTGGCCACGCTGGCCCAGCACGTGCGCTTCGAGCTGGTGCCCGGCCAGGAGATCGTCCCCTTCCCGGTCTTCGCGCTGCGCCAGAAACACGGCTGCCGGGTGATCATCCACCGGCGCCCCTGAGCACGGGCCCAGGGCGCGCGGTGGGATCGCCCGGCGGCGCCCGCAGGCCTACCCGTGGGCCGGCAGCTGCAGCAAGTAAAGGGCCTGCCCGCCCGGACCGCGGATGGCCAGGGAGCGGCCAAACGGCTGGTCGGCCGGCGGCTCCAGGATCGTCACGCCTTTGGCAACCAGGTCGGCGTGCGCCGCATCGGCGTCGTCGACGAACCACCAGAGCTCCGCGCCCTCCGCGGCGCCCGGCGGCGGCTGGCCCACGCCCAGCGCGGCCCCCCCATGGGTGGCCTTGAACTGCAGAAACCCGGGGGTGTCATCCTCCAGCTCCAGCCCGAGCTTGTCGACGAAAAACGCCCGCGCCTCGGCCACATCGGGCACATGCAACATCACGAAATTCAACCCCTGAATCATGACTGTCTCCTCTGCTATCCTCGATCGGCCAGCAGCGCCATCAGCGCGCGGCCGGCTATTCATCAGGTCGCCGCTCCATCCGCGGTCCCCTTTAGTATCGCACGGCGGGGTGACAGCCCTATGTCAGTAGCGAAACCAGGATGGGCCGGGATGGGCTGGGAATGATGTGCAAGGATGGGCCGGGAATTCAGGGGAAGAGGCGATTGACGGCGTCGCGGAAAGATTGGAGCATTTGCAGAAAGAAGGGCAGCGTCCAGGCCAGCAGGAGCAGGCCCATCAGCAGCCGATAGATCGGGGACTGCGTCCAGCCGGGCAAGCGCGAGTAGGGCCGCGCATCGGCGCCCAGGTCGTCGTCGTCCGGCCGCCGGGGCGGCGCCCCCCGCCCGGGGAAGGGCAGGATGCGCGGCGCATCCACGGCCGGGGGCCGGTGGCTCTTGCGCCGGCCGATCGCCCGCTGGTAGGCGCCCAGGCTCGGCAACCGCCCCGCCGGCGGGGGCGGCAGGGCCGGCTGTAGCGGCCCGGGCCGGGCGCTGTCCACCAGGTACCAACCACTCACCACGGGCGCGGCCGCCTCCTCGTACCCCTCGTCATACGCGTCGTCGTCGTCGTCTGCGGGCGCGAAGAGGTCCTCCGCGGAGTCGGCCGGCCCGCCCCGGGCCGCGGAGCCGGTGGGCGGGCTGTCGACCAGCTGGCGGGCGCGGCGGGCCAGGCGCAGCGGCACGTAGATGTCGTGCGCCACGTAATCGTTGTGGCTGAATTCGGCGATATCGGTCGCCCGGGAGCGCTTGAGCAGCACGGGAATGCCGGCGTGCTCCAGCTGGTCCTTCACCAGGTTGCCCAGGATCATATTCGGCACGTTGGTCAGGACCACCCAGTCGCGGAACAGGCGATAGTCGATCACCTCGGCCGGGGCCGCCGGCGGGGGCGGCGCGCCGGGCACCAACGCGGTCCCGCAATCGTCACACACGGTGGCCCAGTCTTCGTATTCATAATGGCAGGTCGGGCAGTGCATAACGCTATTATACCAGGGACGAGTGACCGGTGACCAGTGACCCGACGCGTGACCGGTGACCGGTGACCAGTGACCCGATGAGGGGCCGGTGATTACTGACCGTTGCATAAGTTGTTAAAGTTTTCCGCCGACCAGCGGCGTGGCCCGATCTGGACGGGGGCTGTAGGGGCGGGGCAAGCCCCGCCCCATGCCGATCAACCTAACCAGCAGCAGGGCCCTGGGGCGAGACGCCTAGCGGCTAAAGCCGCGGCTACGAGTCCGGAAGCCCGCCTCCGCGGGCTGACGGTCCTTCCCCTGGGGCGTTGGTGCGGGGCGGCGCCCCGTGGCTCCTTGCAGCCCCGGCGCTGAGGTTGATCGGCATGGGGCGGGGCAAGCCCCGCCCCTACGCATCAATCTAAGAGGCAAGGGCCGCGAGGAGCCAATGGGGGCGACCCGCCCCAGCCGACAACCGTCAGCCCGCGGAGGCGGGCTTCGGACTTGTAGCCGCGGCTTCAGCCGCCCGGCGATCGGGGTTCTGGTCACTGGTCACCGGTCACGCGTCGGGTCACCAGTCACACGTCGGGTCACCGGGCACTCGCACGATCCCCGCCCCCCGTCTCATCTGGTTCCTGGTCCCTCGCCTCGTCACCGGGCACTTCGTCGCATCTGGTCACTCGTCACCGGGCACTTCGTCGCATCTGGTCACT
>Ga0070730_10004280_pt1 | contig 12582 bp, 12 predicted proteins | sample Coa_R1_3_FD_66447 | JGI IMG/M metagenome (GOLD analysis project Ga0070730, IMG submission 66447) | Surface soil microbial communities from Centralia Pennsylvania, which are recovering from an underground coalmine fire - Coalmine... | ecosystem: Environmental > Terrestrial > Soil > Unclassified ... | reverse complement strand
ATCTCAGCGAACGCCGATCCGCAACAGTTCCGCGCCGGAGAAACGCTGGATATTACGCGTCGTGAGAATCAGCATCTAGCCTTTGGCAAAGGTATTCATTATTGCCTGGGAGCGCCGCTGGCACGACTGGAAGGTCAGATTGCTTTTAGCACACTACTCCAGCGTCTGCCCAATCTGCGGCTGGCAAGCGATCCCACGCAACTGGTATGGAGCGTTAATCCTATGTTACGCGGTCTCACAAGCCTGCCAGTGACGTTCTAACAGTCTGGCTATCGACATATATCATTAGAGCCTGCTTATCGATGGGCCCGCTCTGGTTGGCTCATCGATAGGGAGCATCAGGTTTGTTGGGGGAATTGAGAGCCACAGTTGTAGCAGTAGTGGTAGTTGACGGGGCAGCGGGTGCCACAGATGCTACAACTGCGGGCTCGTTTCTTGAGTTCTTCTTGCAGTTTCTGAAGGTTTGCCTGCTCCTCATCTATTATCTCCCGGCAAAGGGCGACACATTGCTTACAGATCTGCACGCTTCCGGGTCCCTGGGTGAGTTGTTCGATCAGTTCTGGGCGTATGCCACAAAAGGAACAGCAAGGGATAGTGCCGGGTTCTGGTCGTGTTTCCCACATAGATATCCTCTCTTCCAACTATTTTCCTGAGAGTCCAGTTGACCTGGACCCTCAGCCACACATTTGGAGGGATCTCAAGCGATGATGGTGAGATCTTGACGGGTTGACGGCGAGCGCATGGGCTTTTTTTAGGGAGATGGGAGGCGATCAAGGATCTGGAGCAGCAGTTTTTCCTGATGATCAAATTTGCCATGCAGATCTTTGATGTCCTGGCCCTGCTCATCCAGGCGAGTGGACAAGGATTTGATGTCCTGACCTTGTTGGCTGAGTTGTTGGCCTTGCTCATCCAGACGAACAGAGAGAGCCTTGATGTCCTGGCCTTGCTCATCCAGGCGGGTGGACAAGGATTTGATGTCCTGGCCTTGCTCATCCAGGCGGGTGGACAAGGATTTGATATCCTGGCCTTGCTGGTTGAGTTGTTTGCTCTGATGATCGAATTTGATATCGAGTTCTGCGATATCCTGGAGGACCGAGGAGATCCGATCGTCGACGCGCTCAAGGCGGCCCTTTATTTCACGGATATCTCGTTCTTGTTTCTGGAAACCTTTCCAGGTTGTAATGGCAACGTCGTTTACACCATCAAACTTGTCAATTATATCAACAAACAACTGATCTTGCTGCTGCCCTAATCGTGTATAATGCGCATCAATTGCGTTAAACTGCACATTGAGCGCTTTTTTTAATCCATCAAAACTTTGATTGATGTATTGCATACCCTGTTCCTGTCCAGCGAGCCTTCGTTTGTGCTCGTCGAACTGGCGCTGATCTGAGATCCGCTCCGACTGTAGAATGGAGAGGGCACGTTCCAGTGCCTCAAGTCGATCTTCTAACGTTGGCATGTGGGCCTCTCTATTAGGCAGTATAGCATAGTTTGCTATAAGTTGCTAGACACATACTACAAATCACGCAATACAGGCGAAAATTGGGTGAGACCAGGACTGCTCACTGTTTGAAGACCATTCAGTTTGCAAGTCTTCCTGGTTGCTTACGGATGTTCTAATGCTAACATAAGCATTGTTGCATGTCAATACTATCTTTCCTGTGTAACTTCTATAGCTCGTTTTATGTGGTTGTTTGCTCGATTGGTATGGCAGAGGGAAGGGCAACTATTTCACCGTGAAGTAGAGGCGTTGGGCCAACTGGTCATTCCAGTAGAGTTCTACCGCGCCAACAGAGGAAGAGGTGTAGAGGATAGCAGCATACCCATTGGAAATTCTAGCAGGAGGAAGAGTGGGGCTGTTCAGAGATTGCACGAGGGCATTATCGACGTACCACTTAATCGTCACCTTCCCTGCTGTTTTAGGATACTGGACGCTATAAGTCACGTAAAAAATCTGGCCGGCATGGAACAATTTGTCCGGCTGTAAGGCAATGGCAAGATCGGGATCAATGCGGCTGGCAGTCTGGGCGAAAGGAATAGTATCATAGGTAGGGCCTTTATCGATAGAGTTCCAGGTTGGTAAAACGGTAGTTGAGAGAGTCCTGGGGTCGGGAGCATTGTTGATGAGGCGTTGCAGCGCGGCAAGGCTGCCGCTGGCGCTGGCGTCGTAGACGACCCCGACACTCAGGGCGGCGAAAAGGATCAGGAGGCTCAAGAGACCACTGATCGCCCGATAGGTAGGAATGATGGCGCGGGGCTTTGTATACATAACCGGGACATGGAGATGTTCTCTGGCAGCGGGTGGAGGTTGCTTTCCTCCTGTGGTTGCCTTCAGAGGGAGAGTGTCAGTGGCTTCCAGCAGTTGATCCCAGGACAGATCTGCCTGTTCTCCGACCTTTGGTGAAGAGGAGCGGGACGACCTTGAAGGTAGGGGTGGAGCTGAGAGCAGGAGCAGTTCATGCTCAAGAGTGCGAGGCAGCCTGGAGAGCAGGAGGAGATCCTGAGCAACAGGGTCGGATGAAGCGAAGGTTTCCCTCATGGTCCGCGAGAAACGATCTTTGTTGGGAGACAGTGCAGACGCCGGAGATGGAGCGATACCGCTTTTTGACGGCAATGGGAGAGATGACAGAGAGAGCAGTGGTAGCGTGGGGAAGGCAGCAGCATCCCGTTCATCCAGGGAGGGAGCCGATTGTGATGGGGAGGGAGTCGGCATCCACCAGAATTGTGATTGGCGAGCATACGTCTGCACCCAGGAGATCTGAGATTTTTTCTCACGCATTGGGAGTGAAAAACGCGGCCAGGGATAGACCGTTGCGCCAGGAGCAGTACTTTTGGCATGCGATGGGAGAGAGAGTCTTCTTCCCCAGGTGGCCGGCACAGAGGGAGGAGCGGCAGGCTGATCTGCCGGTTGTGCTCTTTGCGAGAGTTGGACAGGCGGAGAGACAATATGCTCTTTTTCACAACTTCCCTTCCAGGTATGCCCCATCAATGACGCAAGTGCTTCGCAGGTTGCACAGATAGGTGTGTTTTCTGTTTGCGGTGCATTACAGTAGATACAGATCATGCTCTTGCTCTCATCAGCCAACATAGCAGTTCTCCCCCTCATATCCACAAGGCTTCCCATCAATTAAGGCGGAGCGCAGAAGCCTTGAGCCACCAGAGGCTGATAAATCAGCGGGGTCCCACGCTGGAAGCGGGGACCTCTGGGGAAGGGCCTTTCTGAACACCGCTGTAAGGCACATCAGACCAGAAGCGTGGAATCAGTGGTTTCATCATATATAAATATACTGAATATATGCGTTCTTGCCTTACTTACATTATGTGCTATAGGTGCTAATGGCATATATAAATCATCACATAGTTATATATGCAAGGGTTTTTGAGGGAGAGAAAAAGCTGGTTCTGCTCGGGTGGAGTATTGAGCGGAACCAGCTTTTTGGAGGGTGTCAAATGGGATGCATGGAGGATGAAAATTATTCATCCAGAGGTTTGCGGCCAATGACTTGATAATAATAATGGAGAGCACAAAAACCTGGAGAGAGCATTTCAGTGAGCATCTGTTGGTAGACGGCCTGAATCTGCTCCGGGGCTGCCACCTTCCATTTGACCAGGAAAGGCTCCATAAGTTGAAAGGCAATACGAGCGTTCTCATAGGAGTTTTGATGGATGCTGGTGCCTGCGGAATAATTGAGCGAGCAGCCCCTCTGCTGTAGCAATTCAAAATCCGCCTCATGCAGGAAGCGGGGGAGTAAGGGGGTAATACCACTGCCAATGCCAAGAGAGGAGAAGCCCTGTCCGGCCAGGTAGAGTCCTTGCATGAAGAAGGAAGACATTTGCTCCAGAGCAGGACTTGAAGTCACCAGCATTTCGCTCTCGGTAAGAATGAGCAGCCCACCAGGACGCAACAGGCGCCGGCATTCCTGTAAGTAACGAGGCCAGAGATCCCTGGGCATGAAGCCAAAGATCAAGCGGGAATTGATAAGATCGAAAGAGGCATCGGCAAAATCGAGGAGAGAGGTGGCATCCATCACACGAAAGTGTGCATTTGAGGTCTGAGATTGAGTCGCAAGCGTTTGCGCGACATCGATCATCCTGGTGCTGATATCGACGCCGGTCACATCCATGTGTGGAAAAGTCTGAGCGACATCGAGCGCCCATTCACCAGGGCCGCAAGCGATATCAAGCACATCACGCAGCGAAGTCAGCGGGAGCCCAGGCGGGAAAGGGCCACCCAGGCCATTGGTAGTATAACGCGATAGCACCATAAGACGGGCCATTTCATCGACATTCTCCGTATCGTTGAAATAGGTTCTGGAGGGCCGGGTCGCTTCCTCAGTCTTTTTCATGAAAAAACCACCTTTTCAGAACGTTGGTTAGCACTATCAGACATAAAGGAGGACATTGACATCGCGCGGTTACCTGCCGCGTAAGCAAAAAGAGCAAGGAGAAATGGACGCAACGACGATGCGCTGGATGGAAATGATAGCGGATGTGAAATGTCTCATTACAATTTCTGCCTACAAATTGTAACAAATTTCATACACAATAGCAACAAACAGGCAAAGATGATAATAGTGAAATGACAAAAATAGCAAATATTTGTTATACATTTGTTAGAGGGAATAATAGGAAAGTGATTTTTCCGTAAACAGAAAATGTTGCCGGTTATAGCACTGAAAGCTGTACAACCGGCAACATTTTTTGTAGGGGTATGCGTTGATGCCTTTTCAGGAAGAAGGATTATTGTGCTGTAGCCTCGACGACGACCGCAGTGCCGTAGCAGAGGACTTCAGTGACGCCGGGGGAGATCTCAGTGGCATCATAGCGGACAGCGATAATAGCGTTCGCACCGATCTGGAGGGCATGCTGGATCATGCGCTCATAGGCATCCTCGCGGGCCTTCTCGCACAGTTCAGTGTAAATGGAGATATCGCCTCCAACAATCTGCTGAAAGGCGGCTCCGAGATTGCCAACGAGGCTACGGGAACGCACGATAATACCGCGCACGATGCCAAAGTTGCGCGCAACACGATAGCCGTCCAGCTGCATAGCGGTGGTCACAAAGTTATGAATGTTGGGGCCCTGCGATGGTGTAGGCGGGGCCTGTGGGTCCTGGTACATGGCGATCCTTTCTCTGTAAAACAGGCATATGTTGATGTGCATTCATACTACGGTGTACATGGACATTTGCCAGGAAAATGATACCATATTTTCCCTATGCAGATTGGTTACAACAGCCCGATAGCAGTATCACGGACCTGTTCGCCTGATCCAGCAGCAAAGGGGCTGATCAGTACTTCGTAGTCCAGGGAGGCATAGGCGGCATGGGTAGGGAGATAGCCAATATAGCCATTAGTATAGCCCAGGATCAGCACGTGCCGGGCAGCCTGTTGGATGGCGAGGCCGAGATTGTGATAGAGTTCACCGGGGATGGCGACCAGAGTAAGCGCTCCGAGATCAGCGACAGAGATTTCAGCGTGGGTCTCGTGCTGGCGGTGAGCCATGTTTTGGAGGGCATGCAGGCCTTGCAGAGTCGTTTCCAGAGTACGGGCCTGTGCGGTGTTACCGGCCTGGAGGGCGTCATCCAACTGGCTTGCTACAGAGCGCTGCTGTTCTAGTAGGAACTCAGAGGGCTGCATGGGCTTAAGTGTCAGGTTGATATGCTGCTGTCGCACAATAGGGGAGGCAATTGGGAGTAGCTGCGGAGTTTGGCGGGTAATATAGTGATAGGCCTGCTGTGCTAGCAAGGCACCCAGGCGGTCCAATTCGGGGAAGCCCTGGCCCTGGCGCATGTGGCGGGTACTGATATCACCGGCAGCGCCAGTGGCAAGCGCGATCCAGATCTCGTTACCAGAGGCAGCGGGCCCCCTCAAGGGGGGCGACCCTACGCCTTGGTCGGCAGCAGGGTCCTGCAGGGGGGGCGACCCTACAAGCCCCAGCACGGAGCCTAAATAACGACGAAAGGCACCGGGAAGATCGGCGGAAAGCGCCAGATTGTCGGCGCTTAATACAGTGGGGTGGCAGGGGAAACTACCAAAGATAGCGGAAGGTCTAACTGGTGGGTCAGGAATCAGCTCATAGCAGCAGAGCAGATCAAGGGAGAGCGGCTCGCCATCATCGGGATGATCGCGATTGGTAGCGACACCGTTGATCGGGCCACTCACCCAGGCCAGGCGGACGGGATGCATGTGAGCAATAGCCGAGGTTGCAGCCTGAACAGCGGCAGTGAGCACACCTTGCAGCACAGCAGGATCGGGCGGCTCAGGAGAGAAAGCAACAGAGGAGGCGCATTCGGGGCCAGAATGAGTATGGGTAGCAGAGAGCCAGACCGTAGCAGCCGGCAAAGTTCGCAGGACGCGCTGGCGTACCTGCACTACCAGAGCGCTATCGACCGCAACCAGATCACAGAGCAGCAGGATGAGAGGTGCAGCCGTCGTCCCAAGAGCGAGAGCATAAACGCATAAGGGATCGTGAATGGCGGTAGCGGGAGAGGTGCGAGCCGCATAGCCACCCATCCAGCAGGGGAGAGTCCCCAAGGGATGACCTCCGGCCCTGGGCGTGATATCCGTCGACGCCCAGCCAGCCAGGATAGAATGTTCAGCCGTCATTAGAAGCCGTTTTTCGCAATCAGCTCGATGAAATCATTGGCACGATCGCTTGGCATCATCTTGCTGGTGACCTTAAAGCCTTTGGCCGCGATAGAGCGATACGTCGCAGCATCTTCAGCAGTGACAGCAACGGAGCGCATAACCATCTTGTATTTGGTACCCTGCACGGGAGCCTGATTGCCCACATTGACCTCAACGGGTTTGATGCCGCCCTCCAGCAGAGCCAGGGCATCGGCAGCCGTTTTAGCGATCACCATAATTTTCGCCTTCTGCCCCTCAGGAGTATCGACAAATTTTAATGTTTCCTCGATAGAGAGCACTTTAGTGGGGACGCCGCGAGCAGCCTGAGGCAGAATCATCTTCTGAATGGGATCAGCAGCCACCTTATCGTTAGCGACCACAATAAAATTGGTACCAACCGACTGGGCCCAGGTAACAGTAACCTGCCCATGTATCAAACGGTTATCGACGCGTAGGTGAATCACAGCCATGGTATTTTCTGCTCCATTTCATACATTAAAAGATATGGGCAATGATTAGCTACCCAGCTAAAGCCTTACCCAGGTCAACAACGCCTTCGGAACCAGCCCGGAAAGCAGTTTCGGCCAGATCGTGCAGGCTAGCAGATTCGCGGCTCATCAGAACTTCGAGCAACATAGGAAGATTAACGCCACAGATGACCGGAGTCCCACTGAGGGCCACAGCGGCGCTTGAGTTAGCCGGGCTACCGCCCATCAGATCGGCCAGGACCAATGCACCACCATCCGTCCCAACACTCGCGACCGCGGCCTCGATCTCAGAGCGCAAGACATCAAGATCGGCGCTCGGGTCCATGCCAAGAGCGACAAAGCGTTCCTGTGGACCAACGATCATTTCAGCGGCCCCTTTAAAACCATCGGCCAGAGGGCCATGAGAGACAAGTACAATACCAATCAAGAGAAAACCTGCTTTCAACGAAGAGGAACGCGACAATAATTATATCATCGCGTTCCTGCAAAACGAAAGAGAAAATGGTAGCAACCTGGACCCCATCCAAGCGGACTCAAATGGACACGATAAATCCGCAGAGGGACTTCAGTCCCAACGGACACGATAAATCGGTCCCTACTTAAAGATCTGCAAGGCCGGGAGAGAGCCAACAAAACCAACGACCACCAGAATGATCAGGGCCCAAACCGTATTGAGCTTAAGGCCTCGAATCAGCCAGTAGGCAAAAGCGACCAGCAGAATGGGAATGAAGAAAGGAATGATCCCATCCAGGGTAGCCTGAACTGGCACCGTCTGAGTACCAGCTTTACCATTAAGCACAACCGTCTGAGTATAGGTCAGGCCAGTCGTAGTGCCCAGGATAGAAGGAATGAAACCGCCAATCACCACCAGGCCAACGATCGTTGCCAACTCAACGAACTGAGAGACATTGCCGCCAGCAGAGACCTCACGAGCCAGATTAATACCCTGCCTGTAGCCGGTCCAGTACTGGGGGAACATCGTCGCCATAGCCACAACACTGGCCAGGATCATCAGGACAGGCGCGAGCCATTCCAGACCCGTGTTACCGAGGACCAGGCCAGCCGCGAGTACTGAAACGATCGGCTTCAAGAGAGTACCAATGATCGTATCACCGATACCGGCCAGGGGGCCCATCAGACCGACTTTAAGACTATCAACAACCTCGGCCTCTTTCTGAGCCTCCAGAGCGACAGTCGCCCCAAAGATAGCAGGGGAGCCGATATAGGGATTAGTATTATAGAAGGACAGGTGGCGCTTCATGGCCGTGATGCGCTCATCTTTAGTCGTATAAACGGCATTAATGACAGGGAGCATCGAATAGAGATAGCCAAGCGCCTGCATGCGTTCGTAGTTCCAGGACCACTGCAAAGTGATCAGGTGACGCCACATGGCCTTGTTGACCACTGATTTTGGCAGAACAACTACACCGTCTTCAGTAGTAGTGACCCCATTGGTAGCATTAACAGAAACGTTCTCAGACATTGACTTGCGCACTCCTCTGCTGTAAGTAGACAAGACCGCCGATTGCCGCTGCAGCCAGCAAGATAGCGATCAGAGGTAGTTTCAAAAAGGCGAAGAGAACAAAGCCGACGATCAGGTAGGGCCAGTACTTGCGCACTGGAAGCATCGAGAGCAAGAGAGCGAAGCCCAGGGCCGGAAGCATATGACCGGTAGTTTTCAGGCTGGCGGTGAGCCACGTAGGAGCGGCGGCCACAGCAGCATTGATCGCATCCTTGCCGAGCCAGACGGCCAGGAAGACAGGGATAAAGCGGGTCAAACCCCAGGGGAGTTGACCAAGGAGGTGCATGAGAGCGACGCCTCTATCATTGCCTTTTTCCGCATAGCCATCGGCGGCATGGATAAAGATCGTCGTAGTGGCGCGACCCAAGACATCCAACTGAGTCATCAGCAGAGCAGCGGTCGTAGCAATGGCGATACCGGCGGGAATAGCAGCGGCATTGTTCGCGCCACCGAGGCTCGCGCCAACGGCAGTACCGATAATGCTACCAACCTGATAGTCAGGGATGGTCGCGCCACCATAAGTCCACTGTCCGAGACCTAAGAGAGTCATAGTTGCGCCAACAACTAATCCGGTGTGGACATCACCAACTATGAGACCTGTAAACAGGCCAGATACGAGGGGTTCGTTAAACCAGACACCAGGACCCAGCAGCAAGACGATGCCGATGTAGGCCCAGAGAGCCAGCACGAACGCAATAAGGATATTACCCAAATTCCTACCTCCTTAAAAATAAGGATCAATAAAAGGGATCAATGAGGTAGCCTAGCGATCTCTTCTTCCCGAAGATCACCCATACACCAATGTATAGGGATTGGATCAGCCAATATCAATATAAAAGCATGAGCTTGTGGGTATAGGACTCATGTTTTGCTTGTTTCCTGGCTCCCCCCTTTCGCATTATGTATACATCTTTACTAGAGAAAAAGCCATAGCTGAGATGTACGGGTCTCCCTTTGGGAACTGGAGAAACGGCTATGAACACTTTACACAATCCTGATGTAGTTTGTCAAGACATCTAGACCAGTTTATAAAAAATACCGAATGGATGGTACTGATGGTACCTGTTTTGCCTGTTAACAGTTAGTAGGATATTGTATTTATGCAGTCATTGTATTTTGGAAAAGATGATTGTATCTTGAATTGAGTGGTAAGTAAATTAAATTTACGCGTTATAATTGGTAGTGTTTATGATGTTGAGTAGATGGATTGTGGTTGAGGTTGCCAGCATCTATAAAAAGACCATTTTTGCGAGGCAACAACACTGAGAGGTCCATTAGCATCAAGCGTAGGGGTGGTCTTCAGCCGCCCGTGATAGGTAGCCACGGGCGGCTGAAGACCACCCCTACGCTTGATGCCAATAGGGTATGATAAAGCGGACCCTACTGTGCGAGGAGAGGCTCGACGACCTCGGTGGCGAGGAGTTGAGCGATCTTCTCGGGATAGGGCGGGCGGATATTGAGGATGAGGTGATTGGCGCCGGCATCGATATAGGATTGCACAAGGGCGCGGGTGGCACTCATGTCAGTAGGGGTCACCACCAGTTGAACGGAACGGGCGATAGTGGCGGGGTCGCGTCCAATGGCGGCGCAGTGATTATCCAGGACAGCATTTTTATGCTGGAAGTCCTCAGTGGTACCGCCCGCGTAGTTCCAGATAGCAGCGTATTGGGCCACGATGCGCAGAGTGAGTTTCTCGCCGCCGCCACCGATCACAAAGGGAGGATAGGGCTTCTGAATGGGCTTAGGTTCGCAGCGAGCCCCCTGCAACTGATAATATTTCCCGGCGAAATCAGGGGCAGTCTCCGTCCACATAAGTCGGATGACCTCGCAGGCCTCGCCAAAGCGGCGCAGGCGCTCACCAGGCGCATAGAGAGGGATACCATAGGAATTGTGCTCAAGCTCATTCCAGCCCGCGCCAATACCAAAATCGAGGCGACCCTGTGAAATAATGTCAACGGTCGCCCCCATATTTGCCAGGACGGCGGGATGGCGGTAGGTATTGCCAGTCACCATCAGTCCGACGCGCAGACGCCTGGTGAGGGCAGCAAAAGCAGAGAGCAGGGTCCACCCTTCCAGGCATGGCCCGGTAGGATCGGCCCCAAGGGGCATAAAGTGGTCGAAAAGCCAGGCATGCTCGAACACAGGAATCTCGTCGGCATCCTGCCAGATACGGAGCATAGCCTCGTAGGTCGTATTTTGGGGAGCGGTTTTGATACCAAAACTTAAAGGTTGTCTGGGTGACATGTTACGTGTTTTCTCCTTCGCCCATAGTAATGCTGAGCATAATGGTGTATAGTTTCTTCAAATGCAGTCTACCTCACAAGAGCAATGGGATTCAAGTCACATCTTGACAACTCATGCCATAATGATGGTAATCTATCCGCAATAGAGGGTATCCCTTCATTTTTTGTGTATTTGCTAAATCAAACAACGATTTTGCCTGTGACGCAGGTAGTGCCCCTTTTGACTACTGGCGAAGGCCCAAATTATTTATGGAGAGTGGGCTATGAAAAGTTATGGGACCGAGGATAGCTCCCCAGCAAATGTAGTGCGAGGCCAGGCGACGATGACCACGCAACTACAAAAAGCCATACCAGCCATGCATCACATTGATGAGATGTTTCTCTGGCTGGCCCATGCCATGGTACATACTTTTGACATGCAGGCAGCGCAGTGGTGGGCCTTTCAAACCACGCAGGCAGGCCAGTACGCCATCCAATTGCGTGGTATGATCTCTAAGGACACCACTGTACCACAGTATGTGATGGCGAATGAGCGTATAGCAGCGATGGTTGAGCGTCTACCCGACACATCGCAGGGTTTTATGCAGATGAGTGTTGAGCGGCTGTGCGTTCCCTACCAGGCCACCCTTTTTTCGCGTTATGGGATGCATTATTGTGCCTGGCAAAGCCTGCGAAGTTCCGCCTTTTTGCTACCAGGGCAGCAAGGGCAGCAGGATAGGCCAACGCCACTGGTCGTGACAGCCCTACTCTATGCACGCCAACCCATACCATCGCAAACATTGATGTCCATCAATCATATTTTAGAGCAAGCGATTCCCACAGCGGGCGTGCATGGTCTTCTGCTACCGACAACGGACCCCATAAGGCCCTTATCCCCCCAGGGAACACAGCAGAGCTCTACCGGGCGGTCCGCCCCCAATCCGTTCATCCTGCCAGCCGGGCAGGGGATGCCCATACAAGGAGGGCAGCAGCAAACATCGCCCGTAGCCCAATCGCTTACCTCTGCGGACGCGATAAATCCGCAAGGGATGACCTCCGGTCCTCGGTCCCTACCACCGATGATACCACCACAACCGCTTCAGGCAACACCGGCGGTCCCGCAAACGCCCCTTTCCCAGGGTCAAGGAGGGCAGTCGGCAGCGTCGGCAAGGGATGACCTGGTGCCAAGAGGTGATCCTTCAGGGCGACCCCAGGCAGATACATCTACTATACCAACAGATCCGCAAGCGCTGATGGACTCAAAGAACAACAAGCCGCCGCATTTAGTAGCGCAGCCAACCTACCTGGACCTGTTACAGTTGACCCCCCGACAGTACGACAAGCCCATGGCGATTGAGATGGCGGGCATGCGGACAAGTAAGCCAGTGATCGCGGATAAGCAGGCGCGGCGTTTACATGAGGCTCTAGATGGGAAGAGCACCCTTGAAGAGGTACGAGCCCGCATCAATATGGATATGCAGGACCTCTATCGCGCCGTGCGTTTTCTACTGATTCAGCAGCGCATCCAGTTATTTGAGCCCAACGGCCAGCTGGTGGATAAAGAACAATTTTTGAAGGAATAAGTTAGGGGCGGGCTTGTTTGAATGGGTGAGGGAATGGCCTCCGAGGCCATTCCCTCACCCATTCAAACAAGCCCGCCCCTAACTTATTCCTTCAAAAATTGTTCTTTATCCACCAGCTGGCCGTTGGGCTCAAAT
>Ga0070730_10004279_pt1 | contig 12583 bp, 11 predicted proteins | sample Coa_R1_3_FD_66447 | JGI IMG/M metagenome (GOLD analysis project Ga0070730, IMG submission 66447) | Surface soil microbial communities from Centralia Pennsylvania, which are recovering from an underground coalmine fire - Coalmine... | ecosystem: Environmental > Terrestrial > Soil > Unclassified ... | reverse complement strand
TCAGCCAGGAACTCCCAAAAATCTGATGGATTCTTTCCGAGAGGGTTTCCACTCGGTAGCCCACGCTTCTGGCCCTTATAATGGAGCTTCCCAGGATATTTTGCCGGAACACGCACGGGGTCTAAGTGAAAGAGATATTCATCTGTCTTGGTAAACCACAACAGGGTTTCATAGCGACCAGAAAAGCGCCGCGAGGCATGCAGCCCATGATCGAAATGCCAGACGACGCGATTGCGCAGCTTAAAGCCTAGCTTCTTGAAGAGTGGGTAAAAATAGATGTCTAGGGGAAAGACCTCCCCATCATCAACGTAATTCCCTACCTGCCAGCAGATACTCCCCGACGGCTTGAGCAGCCGCGTCAGTTGCTCGATGATCGTTTCCTGCCAATTCAGATATTCTTGCAACTTCACCTGGCGCTCGTAGCTCTTACCAAGATTGTAGGGCGGGGAGGTAATAATCAGCGCAAAAAGATTGTCTGGCAATTGACGGCAAGCCTCCAATACATCTGCCTCCATTACCACAAGCGAGTGTTCTGGAGCAAATTGGCTAAAGACGGTGGGGGCAGGGTCATCCAGTCTCATCTGCTCAACCTGATAAAGATGTGCACTCTTGTTCTCCATAAAACCTACACCTCAAGCGCGTGATGGCCTTCCTGGGTCAGATTTTAATCCTGATAGCTGCTTGTATTGTACAACAGAAAGGCCGTCTGGGCAGCTACGTGCTGCGTTGCTGACGTGCGGCCTCGAAGAGCAAGAGGCTGGCGGCAATGGCAGCATTGAGTGATTCGACGCTATTCCACATGGGGATGCTGGCGCTGGCCGTTGCCAGGCGGCGCGCCTCAGATGATGGGCCGTGCGCCTCGTTGCCGATGATGAGCGCGGTGCGCTGGGTCAGGTCGAAGTCGTAATAGGGGCGATCAGCTCTGGCCTCGGCCAGCAAGACCTGGACAGTTTTGGGCGCGCCCGCCAGCCGCCCGGCAATCTGTTCCCAGCTTTGCTGCGGCGCGATGGGCAGGCGCCAATGGGCGCCGCTGGCGGCGCGCACAACCTTGGGGTTATAGGGGTCCACACAGCGGCGGGTGAGCAAGACCTCATCGACATCGGCAGCCAGGGCCGAGCGCAGAATCGTGCCCAGATTGCCGGGGTCGGCCAGCGCATCCAGCACGAGCAGCAGCGGGCGAAAACGCCCGCGCCGCCGCGCCCGCAGGCGTTCAGGGGCCACATCGTCCAGCGCCACTGCGCCGACGACGCCCTGCGGCGTCTGGGTATCGCTGGCGTGGGCCAGCGCGCGGTCGCTGGCCTCCAGCGCCTCCATCTGGCCGGTCTCGCCTGCCTGCGTGAGTGTATCAAGCAGCGCCCGGCCTTCGTTGGCTCGTTCGAGGGTGGCTGGTTCGTAGAGCAGGAGAAAGGGGACGACCCCAGCCTCCAGCGCTGCGCTAACGACATGTGGCCCTTCCACCAGAAAAGCGCGCGCCTCAACTCGCCCCTTGGGAGTCTGGAGCGAGCGCAGCAGCGCGACTTTCGTGTTGGAAGGGCTGGTAATCATCGGCGCCAGCGCCAGCGTAGCAAGCGAAGGCGGCTACGCTCTGGCCTCCAGGGCCGCCGAAGCCTGCGCGACGATCTTGGCAAAGACGGCCTCATCGCGCACAGCCATATCGGCCAGCACCTTGCGATCAATCTCAATATTCGCCGCGTGGAGACCTTGCATCAATTTGCTGTAGCTGACGTTGTGCAGTCGGGCAGCCGCATTGATGCGGGTGATCCACAGGCGGCGCATGTCGCGCTTGCGGTTGCGGCGGTCCCGGAAGGCATAGGCCAGCGACTTCATCATGGACTCGTTGGCTGGGCGGAAGAGCAAACGTTTTGCGCCACGATGACCTTCGGTCAGTTCAAGGACTTTTTTGTGCTTCTTATGGGCTGGAACGCCCCGTTTCACTCTGGGCATAGGTTGCCTCGCTCTTTCTCAGATAGACCTCGTGGGGCAACGCCTACCTATACGGAAGGAGGCGGCGAACATTGCCCACATCACCGGCGGCGACGCGCGTCTGGCGCTTCAAACCGCGTACAATCTCGCCGCGCTTCTTGCGGCGATACTTCGTGCGAGCCGCATGCTCACGCAGCGCCAGGCCGGCGCCGGTAAATTTAATGCGCTTGGCGGTGCCCTTATGCGTTTTTAGCTTATACTTCTTCACAATCTTTCTCCCAGCGGGGCGCCTGCCATCCGGCTCCCCATGTGCAACCACTGCGTCTGTAATCTGCACCAGGCGCCAGGAGAGTATATCATAGAGCGCCATGCCAGCGCAATAGGAACTCAACCGCGCATGTGGCCGACCTATACCGACAGGGCGGCTTTTGACGATTTCCTTCTTCAATGGTATACTAGCCGTGATACACGATGACCTATCACCCAGCTAGACAAAGGTTCACCAATCTAGATGAGCTTCTTTGATGAGCTTCTATAAATGAGCATCTTGCAAAACTGGCGCCCGATAAGGGGGGAAGCGGCATGAGCCTTCCAGGACCGGCGACAGAGGAAGGGGGCGTGAGGGAGACAAGCAAAAATAGTGAGACCAGCGGCCCCATTGCCCATCAAAGCAGCGCAAACGGGCATACAATGGCCGATGACCTGGCCGAAACCTTGCACCATATTGTCACCAACGCAGCAGACCTTCTGGGAGTGCAGCATTGCTCGCTGGCGCTGATGGAGCCGACCAGCAGTACCCTGGTGACTATCGCTTCGGTGCAAGCCCCCCCTAAAGGCCAACGCCGCGCGCGTTTTCGCCTGAACGAAGGGGTTGCTGGCTGGGTGGCCGCGAATCTCTCCCCCACGACGATTGATGATGTCTCCACCGACCCGCGCTTCAAGGCGCTTGGCCCCTCCTCCGTTGGCTCCATGATGTGCGCGCCCTTGCTATCGGGCCAACAACTGCTTGGGACGATTACCATCTCCAGTCCAGAATTGGCCGCGTTTAACGCGCAGAGCCTGAAGCTGCTCCAGGTATTTGCCGATCAGGCGGTTTTTGCTATCTCCAAAGTGCGCCAGATGGCCGAGGCGTTTCAGCAGACCGGACAACTTGCCACGCTGCTGGATGTGTCGCGGGCCATGACCAGCACGCTGGATGCGCGCCAGATTTTCCGAGCCATCGTGGCCGGGATTCGCCGTCTGGTGCGCTGCGACGATGCCATGATCTTTGGCTATGACGAGAGCGAGCAGGAGTTGCGGGTGGTCGCTGGGATGGGCCTGCGCAGCGCGCGGCTCTCGGACGTGCGCATCCATATGAACGATACGCAATCCGTCGCCGCCTGGGTTGCGCAAAAACGCCGCCCGCTGCTGCACGCGCCTGGCGAGCGCGGCGGCATGGGCCAGGTGACTGAGGCTTTTCTGGCGGGGGATGATCTGGCGCTGCTCTCCGTGCCGCTGCTCTCCAAAGAGCGCCTGCGCGGCGTCGTTACGCTGGCGCGCCCCTATCCCTTTGATTCCAGCGACCTGCGCGCCATGCTGAACCTAAGTAACATCGTCGCCACCGCGCTGGAGAACGCCGGACTCTACCAGGCGGTGAAGGCCGAGCAGGAGCGGCTGGCGGCGATCTTCGCCAGCAGTTCCGACGGCATCGCGCTGATCGATCAAAACCAGCGTATCGTCGAGGCGAACCAGGCGTTTTACGCCATCCAACGTCATCCCAAAAGCGATAACCTGCTCTGCCGCGAGGCGCTGCACTGCGCCCGCTCCGGCGGGCATGACCTCTGCCGCCAGGGCTGCATGGTGCTGTCCGCGCTGCAATACCATCGCGTGGCGCCCATTGCTGAAATCGAGTTTACCCCGCCCGGCGAGACACGCCCCACCAGAGGACAGAACCTACAGTTGCAGAAACGGCAGGTGGCGCTGAGTATTACCCCCATCCAGACGGATCGAGGCTGGCAGGCGCTGGTCATTGCGCGCGATACCACGCCGCTGCGCGAGATGGACCGCATGAAGGCAAACTTCATCTCGATGGTGACACACGAACTGCGCACGCCACTCAACGCTATCAACGGGTATCTTGATCTGGCGTTGGAGGGTGTAGCAGGCGAATTAAACGAGCGGCTGCACGAATTTGTGCGGCGCGCCAGGTCAAGCAGCGAGCATCTCACCTCGCTGGTGGACGATCTCCTGCTCATCTCGCGGGCCGATGCCGGACAATTTCGGCTGAACATAGGCCAGGCCAACCTCAGCGCGATCATCAAGGAGGCCATTGAGGAAGTCGAACTGCTGGCAGCCGACGCGAAGGTCAAACTGGTGGCGCGTCTGGCGCCGGAGCTTCCACCGTTCCCTGGTGACGAAGGGCGACTGAAGCAAGTGGTGCGTAACCTGCTGACGAACGCGATCAAATTCACTCCAGAGGGAGGACAGGTGACGCTTGTTGGCGAGGCGCGCCGCAACCAGATTGAGATTGCGATCCACGATACCGGGCGAGGCATTCCCCCCGAACATCTGTTGCGTATCTTTGAGCGCTTCTATCAGGTCGCGCGCGGACAAGGCTCGCGCGGTGGGCAGGGGCTGGGATTGGCAATTGTCAAGACTATTGTCGAGCGCCATCACGGCAGCATCAGCGTTGAAAGCAGTCCTGGCGAGGGCAGTACCTTCACCGTGAGCCTTCCGCTTCAGCCTACGAAGACCTCTGGGCCGGGCTGGCGGCGCGAACCAGCAGGCGGGGCAACCAGCCGCCCGCTGGACCTGCCTGGAGCGTTTTGAGCAGATCGCGTTGATCGGGCGGGCGTACCTTGACTGTTGGCGCCAGTTGATGCTATGCTTGTGGCAGATACCCCGGCATTTTCTCGTAGCGCGTTCTTCGATTCGGCGCCCTCTTCGCTGAAGGCAGGGAGCGTGAACCGCCTGCTGAGCATGCCTCTCATCGCAGGCTAAGCGCCCGGCGCATCCCTCTGCCCGGTGGTCTCTTGAGCGCGCTGACATGGAAAGGGCAGCATGAAAGCACTGTTCGGGCATGCTCTTTGCAGTAACGTCCTGGTGAGAGGAGTGTCCTAGAGGGCTGTTGGAGCGCCTCCAGGAAAGACGCCCAGGCCAGTTGAGAGGCTCCCCCAAACAACCTGCATGGCACAGTTATTGCTAAGTGCGTCTCATGTTATGCGGCTAAACACAGCACCAGAACAGGCAAGCCTTCCTTCCCACATGACTGGACAGAGAGTAATCCGGTCATGTGCCAGGCGCCTGGAGAGGTGTGCTGCATTCCGGCCCTGAATGCAGGATCGAGCGTCTTTGAACACAGTTGAAAGGCAGGACTTGGTTATGGGTATGCTGCGTGTGATGTCTCGACGCGGAGATGATCGACTGACCTGGGATTTGCAGAAAGCAGAGGTCAGTGATCCTGAGGCACTTGCCGCCATCCGCGAGGCCGAGCGCATCTTTAACGAGGAGCGTACGAGGGGAGCCACGGCTTTTAAGGTCGAGACTGGCAAGCCCATCCAACGGATCGAGCGGTTTGACAAGGCTGCCGAGCAAATTGTGATGGTCCCCCGTGTCGTAGGAGGCTGATCCTCATGTGGGAGTCGCTCAGCCTGCTCTTAGGCATCTGGCTCCTGTTCTTGCTGATCGCCATCTACTACCTCTCACAATCTTCCGATGGCAGTGTGGGGCGCTGGCGCGATTCGGTCAGCGAGCATCTCTCGGCTGAGAGCCGGGCCAAGGGGCTGCTGCGCGAGATGCTGACCGAGGCGCAATACCAGCAACTGCTCAAATTCGGCTATCTGGAGGTCAACAGCCCTACTATCGAGCATCGCGTCTACCGTATTCCTGGCGCGGGCGGGCTGGTCAAGGTCTATGAGCGCGGTTGCGCCATCATGGAGCTGTGCCTCCAACCCACCGAGCCGCTCCCCGATGCGGATGTGGTGGTCATGCACAAGTTGATGATCGAAGCAAACGAGCAGGAGTACTTACAGAAGGCCAACCATTTTGCGCCGGGGATCATCTCTCTGCGCTGTCAACATCTGTAATACCGCGTCTGGCAGGCGCTCCGAGAGGGAGCAAACTGAGGGCAACAGAGACGCTGCTTTGCGAACAAGGCAACGTCTCTGTTGCCTTCTCTGGAGACGCTCAGCCAGCGTATAGGAGAATCGGGCTATTCCGTTGTTGGTTGGTTTGCTGTGCCATTAACACTCCTGGATGGCCCTCCCTGGGCGCCACGCCCGATTTTGAGCGGCTGATGGCTGGCGATGGCCGCGTTGGAGCAAAGAGCCAGGCGCGCTTGACGCTGTTTTTTTGCCCTGGGGAACTTTTCTGCTCACGTATGTTTTGCTATAATGTGCTTAGCTACACGGGCAAACGGCTAAGCGGAGGGCAGAGCGGATGGAACAACTCTCAAATCTGGTCATCGCAGACAAGGAGTTGCTGGCGATCTCTGGTATGCTCGCCAAGCTCATGCAAGATACCAGCGCCAGTTATGTCATGCTGCTCGATAAAAGCGGCCAGGTCATCGCCACCCAGGGTCAGGGGAACCTGCAACGCGATTCGACAGCGCTGGGCGCATTGTTGGCAGGCGCTTTCTCTTCCTCGCGCCATGTCGCTGAATTGCTGGGGGAGAGCGACTTCAAGGCCATCTTCCAACAAGGCGTCCATGAGAGCATCTATACCAGCCTGATCGCCGATCAATGGCTGCTGGTGACAGTCTTCGATAAGTTGACGCATATTGGCCTGGTGAAGGTGCTGGCAAAGAAAGTCAGCGATGAGCTATTGCGCATTCTGGAGCGCGTGCGGACAGACTCCAGCCGCATCCGCGAAAAAGTGGTCAACGTTCAATTCCGCACATCCATCGAAGATAGCATCGATCTACTCTTCCGCGAATAGGGCCGTGCCTTGCACCGCGAAGTGATCAATCAGGCCGACAACAAACAGAACAGAAGACGTGTTGGCCGATTTGACTGCTATTCGTTCTTCTTTCTGCGCGCGCTTGTATGGACAACCACGCGCTCAACACAAGACGGAAACGATTGTCCAGGCGCTTGAAGCGGGAGAGGGCACAGATGCAACTGGTCGAGCAGCACGTCAGCAAACGGACAGACCCGCGTTTCGCCCAGGGCGTTGGCGGCCACAGCAATTGCACCAACCAATCAAGAGCTGTCTAAGGATTGGAAACTGTATGGCGCTCATTAATGTTGCCGCCCGTGAAATTCATTGTAAGATCGTGTATTATGGTGTGGGCTATTGCGGCAAAACCACGAACCTGCAATATGTGCATCGTCAAATTCCCCAGAATACCAAGGGAGAACTGATCTCCATCGCTACGGAGACCGAGCGCACGTTGTTCTTCGACTTTCTGCCGCTGGACTTGGGAGAGGTACATGGCTTTCGCACGCGCTTCCATCTCTATACCGTGCCAGGCCAGGTACTCTATGAGCGCACGCGCGTGGCCGTCTTGAATGGAGCCGACGGTATTGTCTTTGTGGTCGATTCCCAACGTGATCGCCTGGAAGAGAACTTTCAAAGCATTATTGAGCTTGAAACCAATATGCGTTATCTGGGGAAAGACCTGGGGAATTTTCCGTTTGTGATTCAATGGAATAAACGCGATATGGCCGACGCATTGCCGTTGACTGTCCTGGATCGCTATCTCAATCGGCGGCGCGTGCCCACTTTCGAGGCCATTGCGGTTCAAGGGAACGGCGTTTTTTCAACGCTGCGGACGATCAGTAAAAGTGTCATGGCGCACCTCTAACCAGCAGGGCGCCGGGTAGCCAGCGCCCAGAGGCGCTGCGCAAGGGAGCTGGGGCTTGGAAGGACTGCTTCAGGATTTCCATCTCACCGATCTGATTCAACTGTTTGAGCTGAGCCAGAAGACCGGCGCCCTTGAGCTGACGCCCATTGGCTATCAGCCACACTCCCCTGCATCCCACCCAGCGCCGCCCGTCGGGCGCATCTACTTCGTGGATGGGACAGTGATGGATGCCCGGCTAAGCATGCTCGAGGGTGAGGACGCGCTGTTCAGCCTCTTTCTCTGGCAGGCAGGCTCCTTCCAATTTCTCGATGGCGCGCACCCAATCACGCGAACGATTAGCCAGACCAACGAGAGTCTGCTCATGGAAGGTGTGCGCCGCATTGACGAATGGTCCAGCATCCTGGAACATATCCCCACCCTCCAGATTATTCTTTTCTGTCCACCCTACCCACCAGCACAGGCGCAGCAGCTTCGCCTGAACGACTTGCAATGGCGTTTTTTGCAGTGCGCCAATGGACGCGATAGCCTGGCAACCATCGCCAGGCGCTGCGGACTTTCGGCCTTCCAGGCCCGAATTCTTGCAACCAAACTGCTTGCGATGGGGCTGGTCCAGCGCCGGCCACCAACCGACGCCGAGCGCTATTTCGAGGAACTCGTGCAGGTCATGAGTAAAGACCTGGGCGAACTGGCTGAACCACTGGTCGAGGCGATCTTCACCCAGGCGGCTATGCCACCAGCGATGCTGGCAACGCTGCATGCCGTCCCACCGGCGTTCACGGCCCGAATCCTGCCGGAACTGGAGAATGCTGCGGCGCGCTACATTGGGCAGCACCGGGCGCAACGCCTGGGGCAACGCCTGGCGCCCACCGCGCAATCTGCCTAGCCGCAAGACGCGCTGCCGACTGGCAAGGAATCTCGCGTCCAATGGGGGAAGCTCCCTCAAAAGCGCGCGGTCTAAGCCTATCTGCTGCTCCTGCGGAACCGCAAGAGCAGCGCATCGTGAGAAAGGAGCGCTGCGAGCATGCGCGCACTGCTCAGCGTAGAAAATAAAGAGGGACTGGTCAGCTTTGCTCAGGGGTTGCAGAGCCTGGGGGTTGAATTGATTGCCACCGGACGCACCGCCGCAACCCTGGCGGCTGCCTCCATCCCCGTCACTCAGGTTTCTGACCTGACCGGCTTTCCAGAGATTCTGGGCGGGCGCGTGAAGACACTGCACCCGGCCATTCACGGCGGCATCCTGGCAAAGCGCGATGAGCCGGGGCAGATGGAACAGCTCGCCGAGCATGGCATCGCCCCTATCGATCTGGTCGTGTGCAATCTCTACCCGTTTGTAGAGACCATCGCGCAGCCGGGCATCAGCCTGGAGCAAGCCTTAGAGCAGGTCGATGTGGGCGGCGTCACGCTGCTGCGCGCGGCGGCCAAGAATTTTCAGCATGTGGTTGTGGTTGTGCGCCCAGGCGATTATGAGACCGTGCTGCGCGAGGTGCAGGAACACGGCGCGGTGCATTTGGAGACCCGACGACGGCTGGCCGCCTACGCCTTTCAGCACACCGCTTCCTACGACACGCACATTGCTACCTATCTGCGCCAGCTTGATGGCGACCTCTTTCCAGATGAATTCACCGTTGCCATGGAGAAGCTTCAGCCTCTGCGTTACGGCGAGAATCCGCACCAGGAAGGCGCGTTTTATAGCTGGAAAAAAGTAGGGCCGTCTTCCACCAGCAGCACCGCGCCCACCCAGCGGAGAAATTCTGGCAGCCTGGCGCCAGCCACACCACAGCAGATGCCCTCTGTGGCAGATGCGGTCGTCCTTCAGGGCAAAGAGCTTTCCTTCAATAACATCCTTGACCTGGATGCCGCGCTCAACACCGTCGCCAGCTTTACCGCGCCAACGGCGGTGATCATCAAACACACCAACCCCTGCGGGCTGGCTTGCGACAAAGAGCATCTGGTGGAAGCGTACAAACGCGCCCACCAGGGCGATCCGGTTTCAGCCTACGGGGGCATCATCGGCTTCAATCGCAGCGTCGATGCAGCGACCGCTGCTGAACTGACCCCCATCTTTTACGAGGCAATTATCGCGCCGGGCTACGAGCCAGAGGCGCTGGAGATACTACGCAACAAAAAGAATCTGCGGCTGCTCTCGACCAACGCGGTCATTGGGCCGCCAGCCACGAGGAGCGCCTTTGCGCCCTGGCAACTGGATGTGCGCCGGGTGAGCGGCGGCTTTCTGGTGCAGACGCCCGACCTGCTGACCGAGCAGGATTTGCACTGCCGGGTGGTGACAGAGCGCGAGCCAACACTGGAAGAAGTGACTGACTTGCTCTTTGCCTGGAAGGCTGTGAAGCATGTCAAGTCCAACGCGATTGTGCTGGCAAAGAAGCTGATGGTCATTGGCGTGGGCGCGGGGCAGACTAACCGCGTCTATAGCGTGCAGATCGCGGTGGAAAAAGCCGCAGACCGCGCGCGCGGCAGCGTGCTGGCCTCCGACGCCTATTTCCCCTTCTCCGATGGCGTGGAGGCAGCGGCCAAAGCAGGCGTGACGGCCATCATCCAGCCGGGCGGATCCATCCGCGACGACGAGGCCATCCGTATGGCAAACCGCTACGCCATTGCTATGCTGGTGACCGGCCAGCGCCACTTCCGGCACTAATATTACAGCCTGGCGCGTGGTTGCAGCTAGCGCCTGGAGCGCCGCCGCCAGAGTCGGCGGCGTGTGCGCCAGCACGGTGGCTGGCGCTACAGGCACAGCGCGTAGCTTCTGAGCAGGCACACAAGCAGTCGGCCAGAGGCGCGAGGAGGGGCAGCATGGCCTACGAGGCAGAACTGACACCGGCTAGCGTCCTGGCGGCGGCGCAGCGGCTGAAAGGGCGCGCGCTGCGCACGCCGCTGGAGCCTTCCGAGGCGCTCTCGGAAGCAACGGGAGCCAGGGTCTATCTCAAGCTGGAGCATCTTCAGCGCACCGGCAGCTTCAAGATTCGCGGCGCGCTCAATCGCCTGCTCACGCTCGGCGAGCGCGAGCGCGCAGTGGGCATCGTCGCCGCCTCGGCGGGCAACCACGCGCTGGGCGTCGCCCAGGCGGCGAGTCTGCTGGGCGTGCGCGCCACGCTGATTGTGCCCACAAGCGGCTCGCCCGCCAAAATTGCCGCGCTGCGCCGTTACCCGCCGGAACTGGTTGAGTTGCTCATCGAGGGCGAAGATTACGACGCGGCGGAGGCTCTGGCGATTGAGTTGAGCCGCACGACCAACCGCCGCTTTGTCTCGCCCTACAACGACCCGCAGACGATGACCGGGCAGGGAACGATTGCCCTGGAGATACTAGAAGACCTGCCCAATGTGGATGTCCTGCTCGTACCAGTGGGCGGCGGCGGCTTGATCTGCGGCATGGGCCTCTGGGCAAAGACGATCAATCCGAAGCTGCGCGTGATCGGCGTGCAATCAACGGCCTCGCCGCAGATGCACGCGGCTTTTGAGGCCGGGCGGCTTGTGACTGTGCCAGTGCTGGACTCGCTGGCCGATGGCCTGGCAGGCAACATCGAACCTGGCTCCCCGATGTATGAGATCGCTCGCCAGTACGTCGATCAGATCGTGCTGGTCGAGGAGCGCGAAATTGCGCAGGCGATGGCCTGGTACGTTGAGCAAAGCCATCTGATCATCGAAGGCTCCGGGGCTGTCGTTCTGGCCGCGCTGCTCAATGGGCGCATCGCTGGCAGCAGCGGCAAGACAGTGGCCGCTGTGCTGACCGGGCGCAACGTCTCGACCGAGCGGTTGAAAGCGCTGCTCTAAAGCTGTCTGCGCGCTCCATTGCCGCTCATACGACATCCCGAATAAACGATCACGCTAGCGGATCGATGGCCCCACCCCCAGCCAGCAGGGACGCTGGCGGTATACCCCCGCTTCATCCAGTTGTGGTATCCTCCCTTTCTCTCGTGAGAGACACTTACGGAAGCTGCCGAGCGCCTGCTCGGTCGTTTCGTCTGGCGTAGACCTTGCACTTGAGGGTGCGTAGAGGATTATGATAGAAGCATCACCGTTGGCCTGGATACAAGCGAGGCAATGCCGATGAAGCAACAAGAAGCCGAACATATGGAGTTAGAAGCAGGGCGTACTGAGTCAGAGACATCTGTAGCCACGCCAAAACTCCCCACGACCGGGGGCGTGACGTGCGCCTCACTCGGCGCGCACGTCGTCCAGCATCCCTCTGTGCCTGCCGCGCCAGCATCTCTAGAGGAGCGGGCGAATAAATGGGCGGTCTTTGCGCTGGCGGCGCCGGGCGCGTTTATGACCACCCTCGACAGCTCTATCGTGAATATCAGCCTGCCCTCGATTGCCCGCGCCTTTGGTGTGCCGCTCAGCGGGTCCATCGAATGGATTATCATTGGCTATCTGGTGGTGATCGCGGCGGTACTGCTCACCGCTGGACGGCTGGCCGATATGATCGGACGCAAGCCGATCTTTATCGCAGGCATCATCATCTTTACCTCTGGCTCAGCCTTGTGCGGCGCGGCCCCATCATTGGGCTTTCTGATTGCCGCGCGCGCCTATCAGGGTCTGGGCGGCGCGCTGCTCTTCTCTGTCAACATCGCCATGCTGACGCATGCCTTCCCTGCCAGAGAGCGTGGGCGCGTGCTTGGCCTGAATTCGATTGTCGTCGCGCTGGGGATCAGCGCTGGCCCCACGCTGGGCGGCATCATCACCGAATACCTGACCTGGCGCTGGATTTTCTATATCAATGTCCCCATTGGCATTATCCTCGTTATCGCCGCGCTGCTTGTGCTTACCGAGCCATTGCATCACGGACAAGGCCGGTTCGATCCGCCAGGGGCTATCCTGCTGGCAATTGGCCTGGCTTCGCTGACGCTGGGGCTTTCCTTCGGC
>Ga0070730_10004277_pt1 | contig 12587 bp, 12 predicted proteins | sample Coa_R1_3_FD_66447 | JGI IMG/M metagenome (GOLD analysis project Ga0070730, IMG submission 66447) | Surface soil microbial communities from Centralia Pennsylvania, which are recovering from an underground coalmine fire - Coalmine... | ecosystem: Environmental > Terrestrial > Soil > Unclassified ... | reverse complement strand
CGATTGTGCTGACCGGGGAGCGCGGGCTGGCGGGCGCGTTCAACGCCAACATTTTGCGCAAAGCAGGGGAGTTTTTTCGCGCGAACCGCGAGAAAAGGGTGTTGACGATTCCGGTGGGCAAGAAGGGCAGGGACTCGCTGAGGAAAGCAGGATTCACGTTTGCCGGGGAGTGGATCAACGTGCTGGCACGGGTGGAGTTCAAGACCGCGCGAGAGATAGCAAAATTAGCGACGGATTTGTATGCCGAAGCAAAAGTGGACTCGGTTTACATCATTTTCAGCGAATTCAAGAGCGTGATGGCGCCGCATTTGACGATGGAGAAGTTGCTGCCGGTGGAAGCGATTGGCGAAGAAAAGCGCAGCGCGGAGAAGGAAGGATCAGGCAAGGCCGCGGAAGTCCAGGCGGATTACATCTACGAGCAGCCGCCCGCTCAATTGCTGGACAAATTGCTGCCGCGTTATATCGAGACGCAAATTTTGCGCGCGATGCTGGAATCGTCGGCTTCGGAATACGCGGCGCGCATGACGGCGATGGAATCGGCGACGAAGAACGCGGGTGATGTAATTGAAGCGCTCACGCTGCACATGAACAAAGTCCGGCAAGCCGCCATCACCAAGGAAATTATTGAAATTGTCAGCGGGGCGGCGTACGGCAATCAGTGAATGGAATTGCGGCATCAGGAACACGGCGAAGGAGCACTAAATGGCGGAGAAACAAGGGGCGGTGGGGCAGGTGGTGCAGGTTATTGGACCGGTGCTGGATATTCAGTTTGAGTCGGGGCATTTGCCGGCGATTTATAACGCGGTGCGCATCACCAGCGATGGTTACAACGTACCGGAGCCCCTGGATGTGACGGTGGAAGTGCAGCAGCACCTGGGCGAAGGGCGCGTGCGCGCGGTGGCCATGGAGCCGACCGAGGGCATGGTGCGCGGGATGAAGGCAACGGATTTGGGAATGCCTATTACGGTACCGGTTGGGCGAGCGACGCTGGGCCGGGTGATGAATGTATTGGGCAAGCCGGTGGACCAGTTGGGTCCGGTGGTGAGCGACAAGCATTATCCGATTCACCGGCCGGCGCCGAAACTGGAAGATCAATCGACGACGCTGGAAATGTTCGAGACGGGAATTAAAGTTGTCGACCTGATTGAGCCCTATTTGAAGGGCGGCAAGATTGGCTTGTTCGGCGGGGCAGGCGTAGGCAAGACCGTGCTGATCATGGAATTGATCCATAACGTGGCGATGAAGCACGGAGGTGTTTCCGTATTTGCGGGGGTCGGCGAGCGGACCCGCGAAGGCAACGACTTATGGCTGGAAATGTCGGAAGGCGGCGTGATCGTTCCGGGGAATTCGGAGAAGTCGCGCGCGGCATTGATTTACGGGCAGATGACCGAACCACCAGGTTCGCGGCTGCGGGTCGGACTGACGGGGTTGACGGTTGCGGAATATTTCCGCGATGAGGAACACCTGGACGTGCTGCTTTTTATCGACAACATTTTCCGGTTTGTGCAGGCGGGCTCCGAAGTTTCGGCGCTGCTGGGGCGCATGCCTTCGGCGGTGGGCTACCAGCCAAACCTGAATACGGAAATCGGCGAGTTGCAGGAGCGGATTACCTCGACGAAATCCGGTTCAATTACGTCGGTGCAGGCGATTTACGTTCCTGCGGACGACTACACGGACCCGGCGCCGGCGGCGACCTTTGCGCATCTGGATGCGACCACCAACCTCAGCCGGCAAATCGTGGAGCGCGGCATATATCCGGCCGTCGATCCCCTGGCCAGTTATTCGCGCATTCTCGATCCGCGTATCGTGGGCGCGGAGCACTACGCAGTGGCGCGCGGGGTGAAATCGATTCTGCAGCGCTACAAGGATCTGCAGGACATCATCGCCATTTTGGGCATCGAAGAACTGTCGGACGAGGACAAGCGGACAGTGGCACGGGCACGCAAGATCGAAAAGTTCCTGTCGCAGCCGATGTTCGTGGCGGCGCAGTTTACCGGCTTGGAAGGCAAGTACGTGAAGATCGAAGACACGGTGCGCAGCTTTAAGGAAATCGTGGAAGGAAAATACGACGACGTACCGGAGCAAGCCTTCTACATGGTTGGCACCATTGACGAAGCGCTGCAAAAGGCGGAGAAAATGAAGGTGAGCGCCTAAGCGGAGCAATGCTTCCCGAATCCATCGAGCTGATTGTGGTCACGCCGGAGCGGCAGTTGCTGCGCCAGACAGTTGTGGAGGTCACGCTGCCGGGCGCGGATGGCTGTTTGGGCATTTTGCCCGGCCACGCGCCGTTGATTACGGAGCTGGGCATCGGCGAGATGACGTATCGCGCGAAGGCCGGCGAGGCAGGGCATTTGGCCATCATCAGCGGATTCGCGGAAATTCTGGGCGATCGGGTGACGGCGTTGGCGGAAACGGCGGAGCGGCCGGAAGAAATTGATGTGGCGCGGGCGGAAGAAGCAAAGAAACGAGCCGAAGAGCGGCTGAACAAGGCGGCCAGCGATCCGGAAGTGGATTGGGGCCGCGCGGCCATCGCGCTGCAGAGGTCGCTGATTCGGATTCAAGTCGGAAGAAAGCGGCGTGGCGTGCCTGTTTCGAACGAATGATGCCATGGAACCGGTTACGATGTACACGACGACCTGGTGCCGGGACTGCCGGCGGGCGAAATATTTTCTCCAGCAACGGGGCGTTGCGTACCGGGAAGTGAACATCGAAGGTAACCAGAGCGCCGAAGCGATCGTGTTGAAAGCGAACAACGGCAAGATGAAAGTGCCCACCCTTAAAATTGGCGAACGCTATTTTGCGTGTAGCCCGTTCAATGCGGTGCAACTGGCGATGGAATTGAACGTTCCGCTGAATCCCTAAAAACAGATCGCGCTGTCACGCGCTGGGCTTGGCTGGCGTCGAGATCCTTCGCTTGCGCCCGGGGACGGCGGCGTGTGCAGGGGCGCTCAAAGCGATGGATGTTGTGGGGCGTGATGATACTTAGTTCAGCGGCAGGCCGCGAGCCCAGACGTTGGTAATTTGCAGGTTTTCGTCCAGGAGCACGATGTCGGCATCGGCACCGGTGCGCAGCGCGCCTTTCTTGAACTCAATCCCCAGCAATTTCGCGGGGTTGGCGGTGAGCATGCGCACGGCGTCCGGCAAGGAAATGCCGAGCGCAACCACGTTGCGCAGCGCGCGATCGAGGGTGAGCGTGCTGCCGGCAAGTTTCCCTTCCGCATTGCGGCAGACGCCGCCGGATACGGTGACTTCAAACTGACCCAGCATGTATTTCCCATCGGGCATGCCGGTGGCGGAAAGGCCGTCACTGATGAGGATCACGCACCCGGGACCTTTGGCCTGCAGCAGGAGGCGCATGGCAGCTTCCTCGACATGGACACCGTCGGCAATGAGCTCGGCGGTGACCTCGGGGGAAGTGAGCACGGCTCCGATCACGCCGCTGTCGCGATGGGAAAAGGGGCGCATGGCGTTGTAGCAGTGCACGGCGTGATGGGCGCCATGGGCGATTCCGGCGCGGGCTTGCTCGTAGGTAGCGTCGGTGTGCCCCATGGCGACCACGACGCCAGCTTCGCGCGCCGCCTTCATGCAGGGAATGGCGCCGAGCACCTCCGGAGCAATGGTCAAGATGCGGGCCTGGCCCGCGGCACATTGAAGGAAGCGCTGAAGCAGTTCGGCGGAAGGCAGTTGAATCCATTCGGCGGGATGGACGCCGCGGCGCACTTTGTTGATGAAGGGGCCCTCGAAGTGGACGCCGAGAACTTCCGCTTTGGGCTGCAGGGCTTCAAACTGCTGGGTGATGTAGCGGGCGATTCCTTCAACGCTGCGGCAGGTTTCATCGGGGCTGGCGGTCACGGTGGTGGCGACGAAGGAGGTGGTGCCGTGACGGGCCAGAGTTTGCGCCACGGCGGCCATGGCTTGAGAGGTGCCTTCCATCACGTCGTGGCCGCCCGCGCCGTGGATGTGCACATCGACGAAGCCGGGGATGGCGGTCTGGCCGAGCGCAGAAATCTCCTGCGCGCCGGCAGGCAGGGTCATATCTTTACGAGAGCCGATGGCTTCGATGACGCCGTCGCGAAAAAGAATTCCGGCATCGGATATTTCCGCGGTTGGAGTCAAGGCGCGAGCGGCGTGGAGCAGGATAGTGGACATGAGCAGGCTAGTATCGTAGCGGAAATTTCACAAGAGACAAAACGAAACGGGCGGAAGGTAAATCCCGCCCGTGCTAAGCGTAAATCCCGGCGTCTGCTACTTGCTCTTGGCCGGAGCCATGTCGATGCTGGCGACCGTGAGGGTGTCGCCCTCGACCGAGCCCAGGACGGCAACATGATGGCCGGCATGGGCCGCGACCTTGTCCTGGTCGGCGATGGCGTAGACTTTTTTGTCTGCGTCGTTCACGAAGACGTATTTTGCGCCCTCTTTGACGCATTTCACGGCACATTCGGAAGCGCCTTCGTGCGCTCCTTTGACGCCGCATTTGCTGTCCGTGATGTATCCGGTCCATCTGGCATTGCCTGCGAACGCCAGAGCGCTGGCGAAAAGAGCGAGCGTTATTGCTGATGCGAATCGTATCTTCATCATGCCTCCTGAGAACATCCTGCCGAGCTGGGCGCAGGGCGCCTGCCCCGGTTTATCCCAACCCGAATATGGTACGACTTTTCCAGCACGGGAATGAAGAGAGGCAAAAAAATAGGGGGAGGATGCTCTGGAATCCTCCCCCAAGATACAACACAAATGCGACTGCTGATTACTGGCCCGAGGTGGAAGCGCTGGCCGCTGTGCTGCCGGCGGACTTGGGAACGCTGAGGTAGCCCGAAGCGGTCGACTTGGTAACTTTGTTGATGACCAGCTCGAGGGCCGCGTGGCTGCCGCCGGTGTAGAAGAAGATTGGCTCGTTGACCGAGCGGTTCTTTTTCTCGAAGCTCTTGTCATCGGCCAGGACGTTGATGGTGAACTGATTCTTCTTCTGGTTCGTGCTCTTCAGCTCAACTTGAACGGCACCCACCTTTTGCGCGCCGGCTTTACGGGTGACGGTAAATTCATAGTAGTCACGCGTGCCCATACGGCGGAGCTGGTCGATCTCATCGTGGTTGCGGGCGATGAGGGTGCCCATCTCGCTGCGAGCCATCTGCAGATTGTTTTTGGTGGCGTCAAGATCGGTCTTCACGCCGGAAACGTCGGTGTTCAGTTTGTTGACATCGTCAGCGCTAGCCTTGGCGGCGAGCTGGGTGTTGACGGAGGTCTCCAGGCCGGCAATTTTCTTATCGACAAGCACCGAAGACTGCTTGTTCTGTTTGCGAGCTTTGACCAGATCGGATTGCGTTACATTGAGTTTGTCGGTGACTACTTTGAGATCGCTCTCGAGCTGCTGATTAATCTCATCTTCCCTGGCGAGCTTTTGCGCCAATGCGTCATTGGCCTGCTTAACCGAGGTTTGCGTGGATTGCTCCACGCTGTTCGCGTGGTTGAGGGCACTCCACCCAATTCCGATACCGAGCAGCGAAACAGCCGCCAGGGCTACCAGGGCAATTCCTACCCACCGCGGCGTCGCTGTGGAGGTCACCTGAATCGGTTCTTGATACTCGCTCATGGACTTCGTCTCCTTGTACAGAGTTCCGAATGCTGGATGGAAACGAGCACCTGCTACACCAAATTAACGTAGGCAGCCATACACGCTGGAAATCGAAGAATATAAGGGACTTATGTGACAAAGCGGTGGATAAGTAGAGCAGATTGTAAGGTACTAGTACCAGTAAAGTTTACGTAGTTGCCTGCTGGCGCGTAACTTATGCCGCTTTCCGAAGAGGATTTTTGGAGGCGATAATCGTTATTCAAAATTTCCTATAAGCGGCTGGTAGGACTAGGTTTGTGGCGGGAATTGGCTAGGCAGCTTTAATATCGGCGGCCGTTTCGTCGGAACGGGCAGAACCGAAATAGCGGTCCAAGGTGCTGTTAGCGGCGTCTAATACCAAATGGCAATCGGGGCAATCGCGGAGATGCTTCTCGATTTCACCCTCCACCGATGGTGATAGTTTTCCTTCTAAGTACCAACAAATCAGATGAATAGTGTCCCTGCAACTCATTGTACCGTCCCCTGGCGCCCCTCATGAACGCCCCGCCTGGTGGCGGAAGTGAGTGCACTTGCCGGACCAAAGAGGTGCGCGGAGCGTAACTCGCATGGAATCAGCTTAGTGCGAGGCTGATGCCGGGCGGGGAGCGTGCCACTTTCGGAAATCTTTACATTCGGCGGCCCTTTTCCATACGGCGTCAGCGGACACTTGTGTTTAGCGGCGGTGTCCAACGCAGGGAGGACGCGCGCAACCTCACATCCCTGCGCAAGTCTTCGATTCCGAGCCTTTACGCGGTCAAAGCCGGGTTCGTCGCAACCTTGTTTCTCGCGGAGGGCGATATGTGTGTTTTAATTCGCGGCCAGCAGACTTGCTGAAATACGCGAAGCCGGCCACGGGGTACACTCCTTAGCCCATGAAACATTCTCTGTTGCCGTACCGTGCTCTAAACCTTCAGTGCCAATTTTTGAGACGCCTGGCGATTCCGGTTTTTCTCCTGGTTTCCATTCCATTGCGCGGTGTGGCGCAAGAGACGAAGCCGTTGCCGGCGGCTGATGAGCGATTTAAGGCCGACATTCTCCTAGTAGTGGCGCACCCGGACGACGAAGGAGGGGCCACGCCTTATCTGGCGCGCGCGATTTTCGACGAACACAAACGGGTGGCGGTAGTATTCGCCACGCGTGGCGGCAGCGGCGGGAATGATTATTCGAGAGAGCACGGGCCTGCGCTCTCCGACATTCGCGAACAGGAAGCACGCCAGGCCTGCGCGGCCATGGGCATCACCAATGTCTGGTTTCTCGACGGGAAGGACACCGCGTCGCAGAATGTGTTGAATTCGCTGGCCAACTGGGGGCACGGTTCAAATCTAGAAGCTCTGGTGCGCATCGTGAGATTGACCCGGCCGGAGGTCATGATCAGCTGGCTGCCGGGCATTTTTGTCGGTGAGAACCACGGTGATCACCAAGCCGCAGGAGTGCTGGCGACCGAGGCGTTCGATCTGGCCGGCGATCCGGTCGCGTTTCCGGCACAGGTAGCGGGCGCCTCCACGCGATTGGAGCCCTATCTTGAAAATTTGACCACCTGGCAACCGAAGAAGATCTATTTCTTCAGTGATGCCAGCGACGATAAGCAGTTCGTGGGGACGGGACCCGCTTACTCTATTCGGGAAATTTCACCATCGCAAAAAAAACCGTACTGGCGAATCGCGCTGGACGCGGCGAAACCGCATCTTACGCAGTTTCCAGAAGAGATTCATCGGCTTTCCAAACTCAGTGACGCGGAGTTGGAAAAAATGATGAGCGATCCGCAGCATGCATGGTGGTCGGAGCCAATGACCTTGATTTTTGGCAAGGCTACGGTTCCGGCGCAGCCTTGGGAAGCGATTTTTCCGGCTGAGGAACCTCGGCAAAAAGAGTCATCCGCATTGGTCCGGCCGAACCAAGCTATGCGACCTGATGAAGGCGTGGGGCCGCCGATAAGGATGACGCTGGGGGGCCCGTGGCATTTTTATGAAGGATTCCGGAAAGCGCACCAGCTGACAAACTTGCCTACCGCACACACTCCGGAAATCGCGGTAAAGGCTGGCAGCGTCATGGGAGTGCCGTTGATGATCGTCCGAAAACCGGGGGCCGCACGCGAAGCGGTGGTAAACGTCACTGCGCCAAGCGGATGGCGAGTCATCAGTGGCGCGGGCAAGTTCGCGCTGCCGGACGAAGAAAAAATCTACTTGCGCGTAGAGTTGCAGTCGCCGGAAATCGCCGCCAAGGACTTAAGAGGCAGAGCGGCAGATCCCATCGTCGTAACCGGGACGGCCGGGGAAAAATCGATCGGAGAGGTCAGACTGAGCGTCTCGCTACGTTCAAGCGCGTTGCCGCAGTAGTCTCGACTGCCGCCGGCCAACAAGCGCGTGACAGTTATTTCTTGCCGCGAGCAGCTTCCATACCTTCCCAGGCCGCGTCGGGGATCAGCAGCAGGTCATTGAATTCGCCGGCACCGCGCAGCCAATCGCCCCCGTCAATAACCACGCACTCCCCGTTTATGTATTCGGCCATGTCGCTGAGCAGAAATGCGGCGAGGCTGGTTAGCTCTTCGTGGCGGCCGAATCGCTTCATCGGATGCGACTCCCTGGCGTGTTCCTCGAATTGCTTGGACGGCATGAGCCGCGACCATGCGCCCTCCGTGGGAAATGGGCCGGGAGCGATGGCGTTTAACCGGATGTGATACTTGGCCCATTCCACCGCCAACGAGGTGGTCATAGCTAGTACGCCGGCTTTGGCGCAGGCCGACGGCACCACGAATGCGGATCCACAGTTCGCTGCGGCGTAGGTGGTGACGACGTTCAAGACATTGCCGCCTAACTTCTCCGCAATCCATTTTTTGGCAAACACCTGCGTACAGTTGAACGTACCATGGAGAACGATGCCAACCACGGCGTTAAAAGCATTTGGTGTGAGTTTTTCGGTGCGGGCCATGAAATTCCCCGCGGCGTTGTTGATGACCGTATCGATGCGTCCGCATTGTTCGTACGCCAGATTTGCCGCGGTTTCCACCGCCCCATAGTCCCGGACATCGCAGCTAGCATAAGCCGCTGAGCCTCCCCCACGGCGAATTTCGTCGCAGACGCCTTTCAGGGGTTCCTCGCGACGGCCGATGAGAAACAGACGCGCACCAAGCATGGCGAAGTGTAAGGCCATAGACCGGCCAAGGCCGGTGCCGCCTCCGGTCAAGAAAATTGCCCGGTCCTTCAACATGTCTCGTTGAAACACGCGCCCCCCAGACCGATCTATACGGCTTTCGGATTCTAGTGCATTCCGGCCCCGATGCCTTGGATTTCCTGGTGTAATTCAACTGGTGGTTTTCAGCGAGTCAAGACCGCGGGAATAGGTTGCCCCATGGCCTTGGCGTATTCGGCTGCGAACGTATCGTTGGTAGGAAATTCCTCGGTTAATTGACGAAGCAATTTTTGCGCCAGGACGTTCTGCTTTTCTCTTCGGGCCGCCAACGCCAACATGATCTTCCCAAAGGGACGAAGATACCGGCCATTGTCCGCGGTTTTGGCAACTTCCTCCATGCCCAATTTCTTGTCGCCATGGATTCCGCCAAACCATAAAGCGAAGCGGTAGCCCGGATTCAGCGATCCGATGATGTAATTCGCTATGCCCGGCGCAACATAAGCGTCGGCAGCGTCAGGGCGCTGCGCCAGCAGTTGTTTCGCGTATTCGTTGGCTTCTTTCATTCGCTTCAGCCCATCCAGCTGCTTCTTTTCGAGGATGGCATCCGCGTCAGATTCCATTCCGGCGGCTAACGTCAAAGCAAACAAGGCCTCGGGATCTTTCGGATTCGTTTTCTGCCGATCCCGCGCCAGGCTTCGCGCGCGCAAAAGTGCGCCGCGAAACTTTGCCATGCGATCGGGATCAGGTTTGCCGTCGATGCCATGCAGAAACCGTTTTTCATTTAGGAAAAAATCGCTGGTTAATACGCCCTGGCGATACAATTCTTCGAAAAGATAGGAAGCGGCGACGGCCACTTCGGCAAACGGTTCCCCTGGGTTCTGAGACTGCCAGTTGCTAAAAGTTTCGCGAGCTTCGGTGAATTTCTGCTGATAGAGCAGGTTGAATCCCGCCATCAGCTCGGGCACCGGGTAAAACGCCGGTGTAGACGCCGGCGTGGCCTCCTGGCCGGCGCCCACGGCCGGTCCCAGCAGCGCGAAAAGTATCAAGAACCAAGTTTTCTTGTGCACGATTCACTTCCAACTTAGAACAGCCCGGGCAAAAATCTCGGTTTGCCGCCCATCGCGGTTCGGTAGTGCGGATTGGACAAGAGCACGCTTTCTTCCATCGCGATGCGTTGCGAGATGGCTATTGAGTGCACCACGCTGCCCAGCAGAGCGGTGATCCACGCGGTGTGGATCAAGGGCAACGAAAACATCTCCACGATGACCGCCGCGTAATTTGGATGCCGCACAAACCGAAACGGACCGGAGGTAACCACTCCCAGGTCCGCGGAGTTCATCACCTGCACGTTCCAATGTTTGCCCATGGTTCGAACCACCCAGAAGCGCATCGCGTTCCCGGCAAGAAAAAGCAACAACATCACGCCAGCCAGCACGGGAATAAATGGGCGATGCAGAAAAACAACTTCCACGCCGGAGCCGGTAAGTACAGCGGTGTGCACGAATACAAGGAAGCCAAACCGGGGCTCATTCACTTTCGTCGCGCCCTGGGCGATCATCCGCTGCTGATTGCGGCGCGAAACGCCCAGCTCAAAGATGCGCAACGCCCCGACCGCCAGCAACAACCCGAGGAACGCAATGACGCTTATGTCCATTGCAGCAGCAAAAACTCCGCGCTGAATCCGGGCCCGAAAGCGGCGGCTAGCGCATAGTCACCCGGCTTCAGAGGCCGCTTTTCCAGCCACTCCTGGAGGATAAAGAGGATAGTAGCGCTCGACAGGTTGCCTACAGTACCAAGGATATCCCAGGATGGCTGTGTCTGGCATTTTGTCAGGCCGAGGGCCGTCTCCACATTGCCAAGCAGGCGCGCCCCGCCCGGATGCAGGATCCACCCTTTGATATCCTGAAACTTTTTGCCGTGCCGATCGAGAAATCCGTAGATCAAATCGCGGATCCTGGCTCCGATCATTTCGGGAACGTCTTTGGCCAGCAGGATGTGGAAACCGGAATCGCGGAGATCGAAGCCCATGGCGCCGAGGGAATCCGGAAACGTGTAGGTCTCGGATACCATTATTTTGGGGCCGGACGATTGCCTCCCGGTTACCAGCACGGCTGCGGCGCCATCGCCGAACAAAATCGAAGAAATCAAGTTGGCCTGCGAAATGTCTTTGCGCTGGAATGTCAGCGAGGGCAGTTCCACCGCAATAATCAAAACGTTGCCGCCCGGGTGTGCCTTCAAGAAATCCGCCGCCCGGCCCAGAGCCATAGCTCCCGCCGCGCAGCCCAATTCGGTGAAGGGCATGCGCCGGACATTGGAGCGGAAGCCCATCAAATGGATGAGATGAGCGTCGAGCGAGGGGATCATGAATCCAGTGCAGGAAACGGTAATGATCAGGTCTACTTCGTCCGCACGCAGGTCGGCGCGCGCCAGGCATTTTTCCGCCGCTTCTTTCCCAAGTTTGATGGCGTGCTGGATGTATTCCTGGTTGGTCTGATATAAAGCTCGCGGCTCGACGGTGTATTCGATCGGGAAAATCGCGTGACGCTTATGCACCTGGGCATTGTCCACAATGCTCATCATGGCCTCGAGCTTGCGCTCGGGAATATCAAACACCCGCCCCATGTAATATTTCACGTCGTCGCGAGTGATAGTGTGCGGGGGAAGCGCTGTGGCCGTCGCCGCGATGGAGCACGATGTCGAGTTCGTCTGATGCGGCGGCGTGCGCACAGCCGTCTGATTTGTACTCAAATTTTTCCCCTACCTAATGGGCGCAAAACTCCCCGGAATCCGGCCAATACGCAAAGTTGATAAGATGCAGCGGCCCACCTGCTCGCTGCTTATTGGCCCTAAACTCTACATCATTCAAGGCGTATGGGGATATAGAGTTTGCAAGATTTACCGCAAGAACCCGCTTTAGTGGTGGTTGTAATCGAGGGAAAACGCACAACGGGCGCCTATGTCGCGCGCGAAGCGTTTAGCGTTGCGGCACTACCGTCATCTCGCGTAGAGCCGCAATGCGGTCTTCGAGTGGAGGGTGCGTGCTGAACAGCGATGACAAAGTTTGTGACCCGAACATCGGCTTTACAATGCACAGCGCCGCAGTAGTTGGAGACACCGAAGTCGTCGGAATGCGTTTATTGTAAGCTCCCAGCTTTTGCAGCGCGCTGATCAGACCGTACGGCTGGCCGACCATGCGTGCGCCGGTGGCGTCCGCTGAATATTCGCGCTGCCGCGAAATACCGAGTTGTAACAGCATAGCCGCCAGTGGCGCCAGAATCAGCATCAGAATCCCAGCCAAACCGCCACCCTCGCGATCGTCGTCGCGTCCTCCAAGCCCAAACCACATTCCCATGCGGGCAGCGTAGGTGATCGCGCCGGCGATGGTGGCTGCGATCGAGCTGATCAGGATGTCATAGTTGCGCACGTGCGAAAGCTCATGGGCAATCACACCCTCCAGCTCATCGTCATTCATCAACTGCAACAAACCTTCCGTAACGGCCACGGAGGCGTGGCTCGGATTCCGGCCGGTGGCGAAAGCGTTGGGCGCCGCTTCGGGGACTAAATACAACTTTGGCACCGGCAGGTTGGCCTTGGCCGCCAGCCGCTCCATGACGTCATAGAGTCTGGGCGTCTGCTCGCGGCTGACCGGTTGCGCGCCGCTGGACCATAGCGCGATTTTGTCGGAGAAGAAGTAAGCGAACGCGTTGCCAACTCCGGCAAAGACGAGCGCCATAGTCATGCCGTTGCGGCCGCCAAAATATGCACCGACCGTAAGGAGCACCAGCGTCAATGCGGTCAAGAGAAATGTTGTGCGTAGAACTCTCATAGAATTGTCCCTACCAATATATAC
>Ga0070730_10004276_pt1 | contig 12592 bp, 11 predicted proteins | sample Coa_R1_3_FD_66447 | JGI IMG/M metagenome (GOLD analysis project Ga0070730, IMG submission 66447) | Surface soil microbial communities from Centralia Pennsylvania, which are recovering from an underground coalmine fire - Coalmine... | ecosystem: Environmental > Terrestrial > Soil > Unclassified ... | reverse complement strand
GATGGTGCGCTCGTCGTCCTCGATAGACGAGGGATGGAGCTCGATTTCGACGTGGCCGAATGGCCTGGCCACCCGCCACCGATCGAATGCCCCGGTCGACATGGCACCGTAGGGTACCCACCCGGCTGCGTCTTGCTAACGAGCCTGTGTCGCACGAACGGGGGACGCAGCGCAGGGGATGCCCACATCGACGCCGGGCGGAGACGAGCTGGGCGGCGCGGCCGCGCGGCGCGGAAAGCGGCTATCCCGCGCCGATCGCCCGCGACAGCGCCACCTTCACCGCGTCCGCCGGATCGACGGCGACGTCGGGCACCACGCCGGTGCCCTCCCAGTTGGTGTGCGTGACCGGGTTGATCGCCCGAGCGCTCGGGATGAAGACGGCGAAGCCCTCGCCGAGATCGAAGCGCGGGGAGGGATTGGCCGCGCCGGCGGTCGTCTCGCCGATGACGAGGGCGCGCTTCTGCGATTGAAGGTCGTACGCGGCCTCCTCTCCGCCGGAGATCGTGCGCTTGCTGACGAGCACGAAGAGCGGCTTCTTTCCGCCGAAGCGAGGGCCGGGCAGGTCGCGCTGCGTCCAGTTTTGCCAGGTCACGTCCTCGTCGCGCGACCAGATGTCGTTGAGGTGCACCGGGGTGGCGTCGAACAGGTAGCTCATCGCGAAGGCCACGGTGGTCGGGTCCCCGCCGTAGTTGTCGCGCAGGTCGAGGACGAGCGCGCGCGCGTCGGCGACCTCGCCCATCGCGGTCGCGTATGCGTTGCGCAGCGCCTGCGAGGACGGAGGCTCCAGGAAGGAGTCGATCCGGAGCAGGGCCACGCCGCCCGCGAGTCGCTCGACCGAGTGAATCCCGTGGCGGGCTTCGACCTCGAGCTCGGCGCGCCGTTCGGGTGTGACCACCTCCGTCGTGCCGGGCGCCCGGTACCGCACGCGGAAGTGGAGATCGTGCGTGACGGCGCGAAGATCGTCGGTCAACCGCCTGGCGAAATCCTCCTCGACGCCCGACGCGTAGTCGCCGCGTGCCTGGTGGTCTTGCACGGCCTGCGCTGCCACAGCGCCGAGATCGGGAGCGACGTAGTGCGCCCGGATGAGCGGCAGCGCGGCGTCGAGCACGCGCTGCCGGCGCTCGGCCGTGAGCGAGCCGATCGCGCCGACGGAGGCCGGAGGCGACGCCAACGACGAGGGGGAGGGGGACCCGGACGAAGGAGGGCTCTCGCGCGAGCACGCGAGGAGCCAGAGCGCGAAGACGGCCGACCCGGCACGCGGATGCATGCTCCCAAGGTACTGGCGGCGCCCCTGCGCGGCAGGGTGCCGAAAGTCACGATTTTCGGGCGGCGCACCGTCAGGGGAACGGCGCGTACCCGGCCCCGGGCGCGGCACCGGCCTGGTAGCCCTTGATCATCGCGGAGAGGATCGTCGGGTACTGCCACGAGGGCGGGCTGGAGGTCCGGTCGAGCAGGACGAAGTCCCCGCCGTCGTCCCACACGATCGGGCACATTCCCGCCACCGTGATGTCCTGCGCGTAGGCCCCGGCGTGCGCGACGCGGGAGCTCAGGTCGTCGGCTTTGACCGAGCCCCATTCGCCCATGACGATGCCCTCGGTGGGGGGCAGCCAGCTCAGGATCGCGTCGAGGGAGCCCGACATGTCCGTGTAGTCCGACGCGGCGGTGCCCCACGTGGTCGTGCTCGCGCTCGCGAACGCCCACGGGTAGTAGCTGTGGACGGAGAAGAGGACGTTGGGGTCGTCGTTGGGGATGACGACGGCCTGGACGCTGACCTGGACCGCGGCGGCGCCGATCCCCTGGACCATGACGTACCGGGTTGCGTTGTTGCCGCCGGTGCCGCGGATCGCGTTCATGCAGGCCGCGAGGTACCCGTTCAGGATGTCCCGCGAGGGTGCGTCGCCCCCGCCGTAGCCGTTCACGTTCCCGTGGGGCTCGTTGAAGCACTCGAGGACGAGGTGATCGCCGTAGCCCCCGAAGGCCGTGGCGATCTGCGTCCACACCGCGGTGATCTCGGCCGTGATCCGGGCCCGGTTGGCCGCCGACAGGCTGGTGGTGTTCGTGCCGGGATCGTCGAAGAGGATCCACTGCCCGTCGGCGTCGTGGTGCGTGTTGACGATGGCGTACATGCCCGTGGCGTTCGCCCACGTCGCCACCTGCTGCACCTTCGCCATCCACGCAGGGTCGATCGTGTACGTAGGCGCCGGGCCGATGTGGCTCGTCCAGGTCACGGGGATGCGCATCGTGTTGAAGCCCGCGTCGTGGACCGCCTGAACCATCGCCTGCGTCGTCTCGGGATTGCCCCAGCTCGTCTCGGTGGGATCGGCGTCGAAGGTATTTCCGAGGTTCCACCCCGGAGACATGGCCTTGACGAACTGCTTCGGCGGCAGAGGGCTCAGGTTCCCTCCGTCCTTGCCGCCCTCCGCGCCCCCCGAGCCCGAGGAGCTGCCGCTCGAGGAGCTGCCGCTGCTCGATCCCGAAGCGCCACCGCTCGACGACCCGCTGCCCGATCCCGAGGAGCTGAAGACGCCCGACGAGCTGCCCGCGTCCGTCGTCTGCGCCCCGCCGCCGGCGGAGGCCGTACCGCAGGCGGCTGCGCCGAGCCAGGCCGCGATCGGCCCGAAACACAGGGTGTGTCGCATGTTCGCCTCGTCGTTTCGCCGCGCTCAGGCACGGAGCATGCCCAGCGTACCTTTGCAGAACGCTGCGGAACCATCGCATACGAACGTTACGGGGGGGGCGGCACGCAGCGCCGCAACGGAGCACCAGCCTCGCATCGCGATGCGGTGCGCGACGCCGCACCCGGTAGCAGCAGTCCCCTGAGGTTCGCACTCCCACGCTCCGTCGAACCGGGCACTGGAATTGCCATCCTCAGGGCATGAACGCGCGATGGGCTCTAGGGTGTACCTTTGTGTTCCTCGCGGCCCCTTTGTTCCCTGCGGCTTGCGGCGGCCCCCTCGGCGATGGGAGCGCCACCGCGCCGGACTCGGGGATGCAAGGCTCCAGCGATGGCGGTCGCGACCCGATCGGCCCGACGCCAGACAGCGGTGCCGCGCACGAAGCTGGAGGCGGAGAAGCCTCCACCGATGCCGGCGGCCTGACCACGTCCGACGGCGGTCCGCAGCCAGGCAGCGATGCCGCCGTCGAGGCGTCGTCCGACGCCGGAACCGTCACGATTCCGGCCATCAAGGCGGTCATGTACCTGCCGAACTGGAACGGAAGCTTCGCGAGCTGGGCCGGCAAGATCGACTTCACCAAGATGACGCACCTGCTCCTGGCCTTCGGCACCGTCGATACGAACAACAACTGGAACCTGGGCGCGGCCGACTCCGACGTGCAGACGCTCGCCGCCGCAGCGCACGCCCATCAGGTCAAGGTCCTGGTCTCGATCGGCGGCGCGGACGACGACATCGGGATCATCAACCAGTACGGGAACAAATCGAACATCGGCCCGCTCGTCACGAACCTGGACGCGATGGTCACCAAGCTCGACCTCGACGGCGTGGACGTCGATCTCGAGCGCGGCACCATGATGCAGTCGAGCAGCAACTACCCCGCGTTCGTGAACCAGCTCGTCGCGACGTTCCGGCCCAAGGGCATGCTCGTGACCACCGCGCTCGCGCAGTACATCGCGCAGGACGCGAAGAGCGACGCGACCCTTCAGACGGTGTACCAGTCGTTCGATTTCATCAACGACATGATCTACACGACGAACCTGAGCGACTACACCCACGAGGCGAGCTGGTGGACCGGGACGCAGGGCATCGCGAAGACCAAGCTGTGCCTGGGGATCGAGTTCACCAACAACCTCAGCACCGGCACGGCCATCCAGATCACCACGACCTCGAAGGACTACGGCGGCGTCATGATCTGGGAGTACACGCAGCCCACCGAGGGCCAGCTCTGGCCCGCGGTTCAGGGCGCCCTCTGACGCACGTCATTTCAACAGGGTGAGATCGACCGAGTCCGCGATCGCCTGTAGCCCCGCGACGTTCGGGTGCAGGTGGTCTCCGGAGTCGTACGAGGGCAGATACTGCGTCGGGTTGGCCGGATCGTGGGTGGCGCTGTCCTGGTCGACGATCCCGTCGCAGCCGCTGTTGGTGCCGCGGATGAAGGCGTTGATCGCGGCGCGCCCCTGCTCCTTCTGCGACGACCAGTAGCTCGCGCCCTGGAACGGCGTCAGCGTCGAGCAGAGGAACTTGACCCCCGCGGCGTGGGCCTTCGCGATCATCCCCGTGATCTGGTCGACCTCGGTCTGCGCGGGGGGATCGAAATTGCCGAGGTCGTTGATCGCGTTGTCCGAGAAGATCACCCACTTGACGTTGGGCTGCGAGAGCACGTCGCGCTCGAACCGCGTGACCGCGTTGGCCACCCCGTCGCCGCTGATGCCCTGGTTGAGCACGCCGATCACGCGGTTCGCGCCGACCACCCGGACCGCCAGGTCGTTCGGCCAGCGCCGGTTGGCGTCGCTCGGCGTCTGGTACCCGTCGGTGATCGACGCGCCCAGCGTGACCACGGCGCCCTCGGCCGGGGCGAGGACGTCGACGTTCGAGAGATAGTTGTAGCTGCCGTTGGTCTGGGCGTCGGCGAGCGTGGCGCTCGACACCGTGTTCCCGCTCACGGAGTAGTTGGTCTGGAAGCCTGATTGGTGGCAGGTGGCGCCGTTGTCGGAGACCACGTAGAAGCTGACGGCCACGTCCGAGAGCGCCCCGACGGCAAAGGCCGCACCGTCGGTGACCGCGAACGCGCCGGCGGCGATGGTGACGTCGGCCTGGCCGCCGAAAGTCAGGGCCGTGTCGGTCGCGGGGTCGATGGAGGAGCCTGTGGTTCGCTGGGCGAGGTGGACGTCGCTGACGTGAAGCGCGCCTGTGCCGAACGCGTTGGAGATGCGGACGCGCGCGGAGGTGCCCGCGATGCTCGTGTGGACGATCTCGCGCATCGTCTGCTGACCGAAGGATCCCCCGCAACCCTGTGGCGCCGAAGCCCATGTCCCGGTCCACGCGCTCGTGGGCCCGGCTTCGCTCGCGTCGCCGGCGTCGTGGGTCCCCGGGCCATCGGCGGCGTCGCGGGCATCGTGCGCGCCGCCCGCGTCGCGAGCATCGCCTGCCTCCGTGCCCACCGCGCCGTCCAGCGTGCCCTTGTTGTCGTCGCTGGCTGTGTCGCCGCCGGCGCTCGCGTCCACACCGTCGCCGGGCCCCTCGCTTGCGCCGGAGCACGCGGCGACGACGATCGCCGGCGCGAGCACGACGGCCGAGAGGGCGCCGCGTGCCCCTCCCACGGGAGGCGTGATCGCCCTGCGATGCGGTGGCATACCGGGAGTGTGGCGCATGGGGGGCTCGGCCGTCGCCATGCACGCGGCGTTCCCCGCAACGCCGCCGCGGCTGCAGATCCGTGGCAGGATGGCCCGCCATGCTCCGGCTCGCCGCGTGCAGACGCGCGCCGACCGGCCGCTGCTGCGGATGGATCCGGGCGGCGACTACTTCTGGAGCGGCTCGCCCGGCGAGTACGTCGGCACGCACTGGATGATGAGCTTCAATGGGAGCTCGCCCAGCGCGGGCAGCGACAGGTCGACTGCCAGCGTCCGCTGCGTGCGCGACCTGCCGCGGTAGCCCCGCGGGCCGATGCGAAGGGCATCGCGAGTTCGCGCCGCCGGAGGCGCCTGGCCTCAGAGGATCTCCTCGATCACGTGGACGGGGCCGTCGGCGCCGACCGCGCCCGCACCGACGGCGAGCAGCCGGTTCACGAAGGAGTACCTCGCGTCCGCCGTCTCGAAGCGAGGGAGAGTCCGGAAGTACGGAGCTCCCTTGGCTCCGTCGTCGCGGATATCCTCGAACGTCATGTGAATGAGCGCGCCGTCGTCCGTTTCCAGCGTGATCCGCAGGTCGAGCTCGAGGACCCCGTCGGCGCGCTTGAGCACCCAGTCGCCGCCGCCCGGGAGCACCTTGCCGCGAAGCCTGTCGCCCTCGAACGTGCCTCCGATGATCGGAAACGTGATTCGAGCTCCGTGAGGGCCGGCGCCGAGCTTCTGCGTCGGTGCGGTGGCGAGCCGCAGTGTCATCAGGGGACGGAAACGCACGGAGCTGCTCCTTCCGGCGAACGGGGGAACCCCACGAGGGGGCGCGGGCACGCAGCCGGCAAGCGTCGCCATGGCGGCCAGCCGGAGAACGCTTCTCCGTCGTGTGCGCACGAGTCCCTCACAGGATCTCGTCGATCGTGTAAATCGGGCCCTCCGGGCGCCGATCACCGCTCGCCACGGCGAGCAATCGATTCAAGAACGCGTACTTGGACCGCCAGCGAGCGCAGCGCAGCCGCCAGGTCGCGCGCTCTCGCGAAGCGGGCGCCGGGGGTCTTCGCGATGGCGCGCATGACGATGGCGTCGAGCTCTCGCGGAACCGAAGGAACGCGCGCGCTCGGGGGCGGAGGATCGCGCGCGACGAGGCGCTGGACGAGCTCGAGGCGGTCCTGCGCGTCGAAGGCTCGCACGCCCGTCGCCATCTCGTAGAGCACGCACCCGAGCGAGAACACGTCGGCGCGGCCGTCGAGCGGTGCGCCGGCGAGCTGCTCGGGGGACATGTACGGGAGCGTCCCGACGATCGTGCCCTCCTCCGTGAGCGGCGCCTCCGTCGCGGCGCCGTCCATGCGCGAGCCTGCCATGGCCTTGGCGATGCCGAAGTCGAGCACCTTCGCTCGACCATTCGTCGCGACGATCACGTTCGCGGGCTTGATGTCGCGATGCACCAGGCCTGCCTCGTGGGCGTGGTCGAGCGCGTCGGCCACCTCCGCGCCGAGCGCCGCGACGCGCGCGGCGTCCATCGGCCCGCGCGCGATGACGTGGTCGAGCGGCTCGCCCTCGACCAGCTCCATGACGATGTACGCGACCCCGGCGACCTCCTCGATCGCGTGGATGGTCACGATGGCCGGATGGTTGAGCGCCGAGGCGGCCCGGGCCTCCGTGCGGAAACGGTGTCGGGCGGTCTCGTCGCTCCCGATGCGTGCCGCCATCCGCTTGATGGCGACATGGCGACCGAGCTTGTCGTCCCGCGCCTTGTAGACGGAGCCCATCCCGCCCTCGCCGAGCTTGCCGACGATGCGAAAGTGCAGGACCTCCGACGGCTCCGGCAGCACGTCCGGCGCCCGCGCGAGCGCGGCCATGATTCCTCCGAGCGCGCCGGCCATCTCCGTGTTGGCGACGGCGAGGGCCGGCGTGGGGTTCCGGCGCACGCCTGTGAGGAACGCCTCGATCTCGTCGAGCACCTCGTCGGAGTTGCCGGTCCACCAAAGGTGGTCCTCGCCGGGCAGCTCGACGAGCTTGGCGCCGTGGATGCGCGCGGCGACGTACCGCCCCTCCTCGATGCTCGAGTCGCGGTCGCCGCGCCGGTAGAGGACGAGAGTGGGGACGCGCACGGCGGGCAGCACGTCGCGGAGATCGATGAACGTGTTCATGCGCAGCAGCGTGACGGCGGCCTTCGGGCTCGCGCTGCGCCTCAGGAAGCTCGCCCACCACGCCGCGAAGCGCGCATCCCCCGCGACGCTCGGCGCCAGGTCCGCGAGCTGGACGGGGCCGCCCCACTCGCGCTCGACCTGTTCGTACAGGCGCTCCCGCTCCTCGAAGGTGTACCCCCAGGGGTAGTCGGGGGCGCGCAGCCGCCTGGCGAAGCCGCCGTAGGTGACGAGCGCGCGCGTCCGCTGCGGATACCTCGCGGCGAAGAGCGTGCAGAGGCCCGCCGCGTCCGACGCGCCGAAGAGGGCGGCGCGCTCGCTTCCGACCGCATCCATGACGGCGCGCACGTCGTCCATGCGCTGCTCGAGCGTGGGTAGCTCGTCGTCGGCGACGCGGTCGGACAGCCCGGTCCCCCGCTTGTCGAAGAGGATGAGCCGCGAGAACGACGCCAGGCGCGTGAGGAACCGCGCGAGCGCCGGCTCTTCCCACGCGTATTCGACGTTCGCGATCCAGCCCGGCGCGTACACGAGGTCGATCGGACCCGTGCCGACGACCTGGTATGCGACGTTGAAGTCGCCGCTCTTCGCGTAGCGGGTCTCGGGCACGGTAGCCATCGTACCGGCTCCCGGCGCGCCGTGCTGCCAGCGAGGCTCTTCGATGGCCGGGCGGCGGGTGCCCGGGCAGAGAGCTCCGGATCGTCTGCGTCGTGCGCGCGGCGTCCCCCGGTTCTGAGAGCCCTCGAAGACGGGCGCGGTCGCGGGATCGGGCGCGCTCCGCTCCCAGTCGCGGCAATACCAGTCGAACGTACCCGCCGCCCGAGGCTTGGGCCGGAGGCCGGCGCGATCGAGGGCTTCGCCGCGTTCGTGCACCCGAGCGAGCAGACGGCGCTGACGGCGCTGACGATCGGGACGCGTTCGCGCATCAGGCCATCCCGAACCAGCGCTTGGTCTCCGGCTTGAGCCAGAAGATGACGAGCGGGATCGACGCCGGCATGCACAGGCATGACGTGCAGCCCAGGCCGATGAGCACGACGTTGATGATCCATCCCCACCGCTTGCGCGGCGCCGCGGCGGCCACGATGGAGAGGCCCATGAGGATGGGGCAGAGCACCACCATGACGACGCCCTGGATCATCGCCTCGGCGGCCTTGTCGCCCGACGCCTCGCCGGCCGCGTAGAGGACGAACACTCCGCCGAGCGTAGCGACGAAGTACATGACCGCGAAGGCGACGGAGTAGACGCGCGCCCACACGACGACGCCGGGGCGAGCGACGTCTCCGGGCGCGCCTTCGAATCCGGCTGGAGTGTAGGGCGCCTGCGGCGGTGCGTACGGCGACGGGGCTCCCGGCTGCATCCCGCTAGCGTATCGCGAACGCGGCCAGGCTCGCGGGATCGCCGAAGTGGTGCAGCTCGGCGACGCACCCCTGCTTGAACCGCAGGACGTGCAGCGCGTGAAGGCGCCCGTCGACGTGGAAGACGATGGCCGGCTGGCCGTTGGCGCTCGCGGGGGCGACGGCGTACGGCCTGGAGCGGAGGATGACGAACGGCCGCGCCTCGGCGAAGGCGACGACGGCCGCGCGCCCGCGGAACCACGTCGGCGACGGCGGCATCGACGCGACGACGTCGTCGTGCAGCAGCGTGACCAGCTCGGCGAGATCGAGCGTCTGCCACGCGTGGAGGTAGCGCCGCAGCGCCTCGCCGCCGGCGTCGGAGGTCAGGTCGACGACGATGGCCTGATCGCCGTCCGCTCCACCCACGCGCTCGCGCAGCGCCGTCCGCGCGCGGTGGAGCGCGCTCTTGGCCGCCGGGACGCTCATGCCGAGCGCCTCTGCCGTCTCCTCGGCGGGCATCCCGAGCACGTCGCGCAGGAGCAGCACCGCGCGCTGCTGCGCCGACAGGCACTGCAGCGCGGCGACGAAGGCGAGCGCGACGCTCTCCTTCAGCTCGTAGGCGGCGCCCGGATCGCGCGACGCTCCGGCCATCCACGCGTCCGGGCACGGCTCGAGCCACGTGGCCTCGGGGCTCGGTGGTGCGGGCGGCGCCCTCGGATCGGTCGCCGCAGGCACGACGTCCATGGGCATCGGGCGGTGCCGGCGCCCCTTCAGCTCGTCGAGGCACGCGTTGGTCGCGATGCGGTACAGCCACGGGCGGACCGCCGCCACGCTCTCGAGCGACTCGCGCGCGCGCCACGCGCGGACCAGGACCTCCTGCATCACGTCCTCGCTGTCGTGCGTGGAGCCGAGCATGCGGTAGCAATGCAGCCGCAGCGCGTCGCGGTGCGGCTGGACAGCCTGGAGGAAGTCGTCGTCGGGGCGCGGGTCCGGCGTCATGACGCTCGGGCCACGGTATCGCGATGGTGGGGCATCGACGCCTGAGCATCCGCCAGCGCCCGCTTCATGCTCGGACGGCCGAGGATCCGCGCGAGCCAGGCGTTGACGCGCGGGTGGGGTGCCGTCTCGAGCCCCACCGTGGCGCCGATGGAGAACATGGACGCGAGGACGAAGTCGGCGATCGAGAGGGAACCGGCGAGGTGCTCGCGGTCGCCGAGCGAGGCGTCGAGCACGCTCGCGAAGCGTGTGTACTCGGCGACGCCCTCGTCGACGACGCGCGCGTCCGGCTGACCCCGGCCCGTCAGCGGTTTCACGAGGCGCTCGAAGGCGACCTTGCGGATGGCCGGCCCCAGGTGGGCGAGCTCCCAGGAGCACCATCGATCGACCTCGGCGCGCGCGCGAGGCACGGTGGGCAGGAGCGGCGTGCCTTGCGCGAGGTACGCGCAGATGGCGTTGCTCTCCCAGAGCACGAAGTCGCCGTCGACCAGGATGGGTACCTTGGTGTTGGGGTTGAGCGCGAGCACCTGGGGCGCTCGCTGCTCGCCCTTGAAGAGGTCGACCCCGCGAAACTCGGCTGGGCGACCGAGCTCGTAGACGATGGCGCGGACCTTGCGGCAATTCGGAGAGAGGGGGAAGTCGTAGATCTTCATGCCCCTAAGACCGCGGGCGCGGCCGCAAGGGTTCGCGGCTCACACGGCCAGGTGGTCTTTCGCGCGATCGGGCGAGCGCGACCAGAGCAAGCGACGCCGGCGGCTGCCCGCTGCGCCCACGATTGCGAGGAGCGCGCACAGGACACCCCAGCGGCTCATCGCGTCGTCACCTGTGTCGCCGACGACGCGGCATCCGCAGCCCGACTGCGACGGACCGGGGCTCGTGTCGCCGTTGCCCGTGGTGGATGCGTCCGGGCCGCCCGCGGATCCCCCGTCCTTCGAAGCGCCGGAGCTGGAGCCAGATCCGGCGCCGCCGGAGCCGCTACTGCCTCCCGATCCGCTCGATCCGCTGCCGCTTCCGGAGCTGCCGCCGCTGGAGCCTCCGGACGACCCACCGCTACCGTCCTTGCCGCCATCGCTGCCGCCGCCGTCCCCCGCACCTGCGTCGCCCTCGGTCGTCAGCGTCAGCGGTCCGTACGGAGCGCCGACGCCGGTGGGCCCGTCGTATCCCGGTACGGCCTCGCAGTAGTACGAGGGCGAGCCCTTCGGGCAATTGGACACGGGACCACCCGAGGTGACGTCCCAGAACTTCTGCGGATGGGCGTAGAGCCACGAAGGGCCGAAGCTCGGGAGGCTCGACACGCCGAGCATCGCGAACATGCCGGAGACGAAGGGTGACGACGCGCTCGAGCCGCCGGTGACTCGCCAGTTCGCGCTCCCCGCCGGGCTCGTGCAGTAGACGGCGACGTTGTCGCCGTTCGCGGACACGTCGGAGACCATCCTGGTCTTGCAGCTCGGATCCGTCTGCCACGCCCCCTTGGGAACGAGGTCGCTGCAGCCGCCGGCCGAGCCCCAGTTCGTGGGCAGGGTGTCGGCGTAGCCGCGCGCCGTCGAGTCGGTGGCGAGCTGCGTCCAGCCGACCGCGATGACGTTCGTGCACTCCGCCGGTTCGCCCGGAGACGCCGTGTACCCGCTGTCGCCGCTCGCTGCGAAGAGCGAGAGTCCCGCGGGCGGCGTGTAGATGTTGTCGCAGTCCGACAGCGACGCGCCGGTGCCCCAGCTCATGCTCACCGAGATCGCGCCGAGCTTCTTGGCGGTGGCCATCGCCGACGCGTCGTCGTTCCCCTCGATGAGCAGGATCTTGCAGTCCGGGCAGCCCGCCTGGAGCATCGCGACGTCGAGCGACTCCTCGCCGATGAAGCCGTCGCATCCGTCGTCCTTGATGCCGGTGAAGTCCGTCCCGCCCGTCGCGTTGACCTGCGTGAAGCATCCGCTGGCCGACGTGCAAGGGGCCAAGCCGAACTTCGACCGGTACGTCGCGACGTCCTTCTCCGCGTTCGTGTAGTGCGAGCCGATGTACGTCGCGATGATCTTGCCGTCGCCGCCCTTCGCCGGTAGGCCATAGGCCGTCTCCAGCTCGGTCGGCGTCCAGCCGCCGGGGGGCGACGTCGTGTCGGAGATGGGACGCTCGTTCGCGTCGACGAGGACTTGCCCGTAGCACCGGCGCCCGTGCTCGTCGGGGCTCGGGCAGAGCGGCCTGTAATGGGCGCCCGGTGGGATGGACGGCGGGCGCGGGGACGCAAACGCTGCCCGCGCGGGAACGAGCGCCATCGTCGCGAGCGACACGGCGGCGCAGCCTCGGAGGAACGCGATCATGGCTGGTCTCCCGGTTCGTCATCCAGCGCCATCTCGATGACGCGCTTCAGCCTCGCCCCGTACTCGACGTGACCGACGAAGATCCCCCGGTCGGCGGCCCCTCGCACGACGAGAAAGGCAGGGGTCTCGGTGATGCCCTCGTCGCGCGCTGCGCGCTCGTCGGCCTCGAGGGCGCGCGCGTTGGCCGTCCCCTCGCGCGCGGTCCACCGTGCTGGGTCGAGCCTCATCGCGCGCGCGAACGCGTCCAGGTCGGCCGACGTAGGCACGTCGGGGTGACGCGCGATCCGATCGTGCATCTCCCAGAACCCAGGCGCGCCTTTCTGGGCCTGGGCCTCGCGTGCGGCGAGCGCCATGCGCCGGGCGTCCGCGTGCCGCGGCAGCGGCAGGTCGTGCCACACGAACCGGACGCGGGCCCCGTGGGCAGCGCGCACGCTGGACGTCATGCGCTCGACGGCGAGGCAATGCGCGCACTGGTAGTCGCTCCACACGTGCACCGTGACGGCGGCGCTCGGGGTCCCG